>Ga0206918_1081_pt1 | contig 23001 bp, 25 predicted proteins | sample Alteio_BWOrgHeat_69_FD_152950 | JGI IMG/M metagenome (GOLD analysis project Ga0206918, IMG submission 152950) | Enriched cells from forest soil in Barre Woods Harvard Forest LTER site, Petersham, Massachusetts, United States -... | ecosystem: Environmental > Terrestrial > Soil > Temperate forest >... | reverse complement strand
TTGTCAAATCTTTACATCATAGCACTCCATGTCCTCTCCCGAAAATCCGCGTAACCGTGTTTTGAGCAGCCAGTATGGTCCGAGCAGTAATTTCTTCACCAGCGATCGGATGTTTGCCCATGTCCTAAAGCATCAGCTTTCGTCAGCCGGTTATTCTTATATGCGTCCTCTCTGGCAGACCTTGGGCGAAGAGGCTGCAGGTCGGATGAATGCTTTGTCGCTGACAGCTGACAAACACGCACCCGAACTGGTGGAACGTTCCCCATTGGGAGACACGATTCAAGAGATTCGTTTTCATCCGGCTTACTGGGATCTCATGCAGGTTGCCGTTTCTTCTCAGATGCTACGGGTAAAATGGGAGCCTGGCTTGAAAGCAAGGTTCAAATCTGAGCAACATGCATTGGGCTTCGGCTCCGGATTCCTTTTTGCACTCAGCGAGTCGGGGCAATATTGTCCATTATGTATGACAGATGGGGTTGCACGTCTGCTTGATATGTTTGGAGAAGAGGAGGACAAAAAACGGTTACTGCCGGGCATTTTTACCGAACAAGCATCTTCTTTTTTAACAGGAGCCATGTTTCTGACAGAAAAATCGGGAGGATCGGATGTAGGCGCCAACCTGGTGAAAGCAGAAAAAATCAGCGGTTCGACGTATCGCCTCAGCGGAGAGAAATGGTTTTGCAGCAATGTGAATGCCGACATCATCTTCGTCCTGGCCAGGACAGATGAATCCATTCCCGGCACCCGTGGCCTTTCGATATTTTTAGTAGAAAAACTATTGACAGATGGAACAAGGAATCCCTTAGGAATTATCCGTCTCAAAGACAAACTGGGTGTGCGTTCTATGGCCAGTGCCGAATGTATGCTGGATGGAACCATAGGTAAGCTGGTAGGGAAAGAATTCGAAGGATTCAAAATGATGGCAGAGATGATGAACCTCTCCCGCCTTTACAATTCTGTTGCAGCCGTTTCGGCGGCAAGACGCGCCTTGATCGAGGCCTATCAGTTTCTCTGCCACCGCAACAGTTTCGGAAAGACAGCCATCACCCATGCACTCATACGCACCAAGCTCGAAGAACTGACTGCGCTATATACCGGCATATTTTACCTGCTCTGGAGAGCCATTGCGGCATTGGACAGAGCAGACAATGGAGATGTACGCGACGCAGCCCTGCTCAGACTGCTAACACCCATGATTAAAAAAACAGCCTCCGAAACAGGGGGTTACCTGGTACGTGAATGCATGGAGCTGATGGGGGGTATTGGGTATATCGAGGATTTTGTGCTTCCCAAAATCATGCGTGACATACTCGTCCTTCCTATCTGGGAAGGAGCCGGCAATATCATGTTGCTGGATATGTGGAGAGCCACCGTCAAGTCAGACGGTTTTGCGGTGATGTGTGCCGAAATTAAGGAGACTGCTTCTTTACATCCCGAAGAAGGAAAAGCGTTTCTTACCGAATTAAGTATCCTCCAATCGCAAAAGGAACAACTTGAAAATGCCTCCCAGGATATCCTGGAGGCTTCCTCCGGACCTTTTTTCGAACGACTTTTTCAGCTTTATCGCGATACTGTTTTGCTTCAAGCCAGCCCGGACGATGCGCCCTGGATTACGCTTTCATTGGCATACTTCAGTAAAAAATCAAATTCTTCCCGTCAGGCTTTGAGCGAACCGTTAAGCGTGGAAAAAATCAAAGCAATGATGGGCTGGGTGTTTTAAACACGAACTGTTCCTCAGTTTGCAAACATCATTTCACGGGTTTGTACACGTTTTCCGTCTACAATCAGTGCATAAAAATATGCACTCCCTGAATTTGCCCCACGTTCAAACAGCACTTCATTCATTCCGGCCTCCAGCTTAACGGGCAACCTTGTAATTTCTTTACCTGTATTGGTAGTTACCAGGATGTACGCCTGTTGATAATGCAGTGGCTTGCTGACCAGTACAGACAAGTATGTGGCTTCGTCAAAAGGATTGGGTCTGTTCTGCAGTAACTCGCAGGAACTATTTTCCACCACACGCTCCTGAATCCCACTTACCGTAGCGGAGTACTCAGTGGAAGGCAAGCTTTCAATGCCGTTACTATCCACCGCCATAATGCTCACATCGTGTACTCCCGGGGAGAGGTTATGGATAGTATCAACAAGTGTACCTGTCATAGTATACACGGAATCCCAATCGTTCGTTGCGGTCCGCACACCGATACGGTATTGATGATACTGTGTCTGCTGCGTCACCTGGATGCGCAGTGAGTTAGATGTTGGAGCGGTCAAAACAAAATCAGGCTGCTGGGGACCTATCGCCAGCATTGCAGCTGCGTTTCCATTGATGACTGCATTCCGCGCCAGGTAAGGAAAATTCACAAAAAAACTATCTATCACCGCATTGTGCTGACGGCTGGCTCCGAGTGTATCACGAACGGTATGCTGCCGGTCGGTATAGGTAGGGCTGGTTACATTGGCATTGCCATCTTCGTTGGCTGATGTAAAACGCACAGCAGTATAACCCTGCTGACGAAAGGGCTGGTGATCACCTCCACGACCGGTACGGTCCTCGGGACTCATGATCTGAATAAGCATGGGCAAGCTGACCAATGGAAGGAGTTCTTCTTTGTATTCCAGTTTAGTAAACCTGGCGAGCGCCTTGTGGGGGGAGTTGAAGGACCCCAACGAAAAGATCCTGACCTCGGTACTATCCAGGTTTCCGGGCCCCGGACAGCTGGGAGCGGAAGAGGTTTGACCACAGATAATACCTCCTATCACATCATTGTTTAGCACCGCCTTGATTTTAATACCTTGTTGCTTCGCATAACTCGCAAATGCAGCGGCTCCATACAGGCCTTGTTCTTCTCCGATAGTAACGAGAAATACAAGCGTGTGATTATAGCTATAACGGCTCATGACCCTTGCCAGTTCCAGCACCAGCGCGGTACCGCTGGCATTGTCTTCCACCCCCTGCGCCACACATGCGGTATCACATACCCCTTCACAGCGGCTATCAATATGTCCTTCAATGATGACAACAGATTTGTCGGTGGTATCCATGCCGGGCAGCACCGCAAATATGCACCTATGCTGAGGGATGCCGCAGATAGACTGGCCAAACTGCAGGTAAGCAGGCAGGAGTCTGTGTTGATTGGCAGCGCTGAATTCCCCGAATTTGGAATAAACCCAACGGCGGGCTGCACCAATACCATTGATTGATGAAATCGTATCCGCTCCGGTATTTCTGTTGTGAAAATGGGAAAGCGTGAGGATATAACTTTTAAGGGAATCCGGTGACACGCGTTTGTTAATTCCGGTAGCCAGCGTGTCAGGCCGGTTAAGGATAACCGATGCCTGGTAGGTTGACGGATTATAGCTACCTGTCAATACCTGTTGTGTTGCAGGGTTTGTCACCAGTATTCCTGTTTGAGAAATGCCCAAACGGGTGGTGAGGATCAGCAAAAGAAACAGACTCTTTCTCATCTTTTGAATATTTAAAGAGAAATGTAAGTCATTTTTCAACGGAACACAAACCATTTTGCTTCTCTACCTGCATTTTCCCTTCGTTTAACGATTATCCTCGCATTTCTTAATCCAGATCAAGTGGCTTACTTCGGTCAGGATGTACCTTTGTAACGGACAAAAAACCAATACTTATGAAAAAACGCAGTATAGAAGTCGTTGTGCCGCCCCGGGAGCCACATTATGTAGGCGACGGGTTCCGCGTGCACAACTTTATACCGGGCGCCTACCGGCTTCAGATGGAACGCATGACTCCATTCATCATGCTCGATTACAACTCCACTTTCTACTTTCCTCCTTCAGACACTCCGAAGGGTGTAGGGGTACATCCACACCGGGGTTTTGAAACGGTAACCATTGCCTATAAAGGCAAGGTGGCACACCAGGACAGCGCCGGGAACAGCGGAGTAATCGGGGAAGGGGATGTACAATGGATGACCGCAGCATCAGGTATCCTCCATAAAGAATACCATGAAGAAAATTTCAGCAAAGCAGGAGGTGACTTCCAGATGGTACAGCTATGGGTCAATCTACCGGCTAAATACAAAATGTCCAAGCCGAGGTACCAGGGTTTAACCAAGGAACAGCTGGGTCATTATTCTTTGCCTGGAAACAGCGGAATGGTAACAGTCATTGCAGGTGAATACGAAGGCATAAAAGGACCGGCGGCAACATTTACTCCGGTGAACCTGTTCAATGCCAACCTGAGCAAAGGAGCCGAGGCTTCCTTTTCTTTTCCGGAAGCTTTCAACACCGCCGTATTGGTCATAGAAGGAGGCATTACGGTAAATGGAACTGAAGTTGTTCCAGTCAATCATCTGGTACTCTTTGAAAACGATGGAGAGGTATTTACAATTCAGGCAAATGAGCAGTCGGTGGTTCTGGTTTTGAGCGGAGAACCAATACGGGAGCCAATCGCTGCACATGGACCGTTTGTTATGAATACCCAGCAGGAAATTGTTCAGGCCATGGAAGATTACCACAATGGTAAATTCGGTCACCTGGAAGATTGAACGAATAGGGATTTTTACCACATTTGAATAAAATTAACTAAACGTAATATTTATGAAACGCACAGCAACAGCCCATTGGTCGGGCACACTTAAAGACGGGAAAGGTTCTTTGACAAGCCCAAGCGGCATCTTAAACAAGACTGCCTATAGTTTTAAAACACGATTTGAAGAAGGGGTCAGCGGTACCAATCCGGAAGAATTGCTGGCTGCTGCTCATGCCGGCTGCTTTACCATGGCAGTGAGTTCTATTCTCACCAAGAAAGGATTGAACCCAACCACATTGGATACAGAGGCGAGTGTTTCTATGGAGGGACCAAGTATCACGGGCGTTCACCTCTCCATCAGTGGGCAGGTGCCGGGTCTCACAGCGGAGGAATTTAAAGCCGTCGCGCAGGAAGCGGAAAAGAACTGTTTGATTTCGAAAATTCTCAGCATCCCTGTCAGCTCCGAAGCGCATTTCAACGCCTGAGGTTTTCCAGAGCATCCTGACAGCTCCTGTATTTTCCGGCACGTCGGTTCCATCCTATCCTGATCAGATCGAGGATCATGGCACTGGCGTGCCGGAATACATGTACACTGGCTCCTTCCTGGCTCCTTAACCGCACCGGTATGTGACCGATTGTGATACCATTCGCTTTTGCAATCACTACCCATTCCACATCGGAAGCGAATCCCCGGATCCTGGAAAGGCTGAATACAAGGCGCGCCGCCTCTTTCCGGAATCCCTTGAGTCCGCATTGCGTATCCATGTGGCCCTGGAGAAGTACTTTCCCCACAAGAAATGAAAAGAGCAGGCTGGTTAATTTTCTCCGGCGTGTTATTTTTCGGAAGTAGACAGATCCGGGTAGCGTCCTGTCTCCCATCACCATCTGACAGGATCCGTTTTGCAGCATTTTTATCAAGGAACCAAACGTATCATATTCAAAGGGAATATCGGCATCTGTAAAGACACAGAAGTCGCCCTTGGCATGCAACATACCGGCACGCACCGTTGCACCCTTGCCACTATTTTGGGCGTTGCGCAAATAAATGCAACCCAACTCTTTGGCAGCGGCTGCTGTAGCACCTGCGTCATCTGAACCATCGTCTACAATAATGAGCTCAAACCGCCAGTCATTTCCCTCCAACCAGCTGATCAATCCAGGCAGTTGTTTCTGCAGGGAGCTGCTGTCATTGAAAGACGGGATAATGATACTTACCAGCGGGGAAAGGGGCATTTGGCTAAGGTAGTAAGAATGAGCGAAGGTAAGGGCGACAAGGCAGACCCTACATACGTCGGCTACCGGCATACCACCGGATAACCTGATCACTCAGAAAAAGCAGGACCATCCCGTAGCCAAGTACCAGACATCGGGGAGGTGCTATAATAGACAACGTATAACAGGGAATGAAAAAGGAGAACACCACAGCCCCCGTCACAAGCACACCTTTTAATATGAATTGTCTCCGGAAATTGGCGGTTGCCGGAGCTGGAAATTTCTGGCTCAACCTGAAGAGTCCGGTTGCAAGGGCAACCATCACTAAAATTTTCAAAGGAAGGAGCGTATATTCCCGGATTGGAATAATTGCAGTACGCAACGTGTTCGAAACCGCTCCCATAAAATTGTTGGAGGGCTCCCAGGCGAGTCTCTCCCTAAAACCACTGGAAACCAGATTAACCAATAGCGAAATCAATAACACCGTGCCGGCCAATGCTACCTTGCCGATTGCTTTTTGCTTTTTCCGTGAAATCAGCACCAACCCTTCGGCAATCAGGAACATCCCAGCAAGCACCGCATTTTCTTCATCCAGACCTCCCACCGCCGCAAATAAAACAATAAGCAAAATGTATGTAAATAATCGAGGGGGTTGCCTGTTCCATAAGGTTGCAAACCCCAGAAAAAGCAGGCAAATACTGATCAGGTGCACCCCTGTAGAACATACCCAAAACCATACTTCCCACCTTCCTTCATACAGAAAAAAATACAGACAGGAAGTTAACAATAATGCGCTGCCCAATGCCTGTCTGGGATCAAGACTCCAACGGTAACATCGCAAGGCGGCAGCTTTCAAAAAGCACGAGAAACTGAATATAAAGAAGGAAAGGAGGGTCAGGAGGTATATCCAATAATACTGTATTTGGTCCTGCAGGAGATAGAACACCGAACAGGTATAGAGGTGACTGAACCAACGCCCGTTTACCTGGCTGTAGAAATAATAAAATGCACTCCAAAAACCTTTTGCACGCAATTCGTTTACAAAAATCAAATCGTCCGAATCGACCGGATAACGTATAGCACTTCTTAAAAAAAGCAGGAGAAAGCACCCGATTACCAGGGCAGGAAGAATAGCGATTAGTACGGGTAACAGTTTCTTCACTTCAAAAGATAAGGCACCTGAATTTCAGGCTGGTAGTGACACGGGTCCGGTTTGCACCATGTAATCCGTTAAATATAAAGAAACTACCTCGATTACAGGTGAATCCTGCTTATTCCTTATCTTTCTTTTTATCCTTCTTCAGGAAACCGCGTAGCAGTATGTTGTGGCTGGCGGCATCCATATTGTGCTTAAACCCTCCTGCTCCTTGCTTGATGTTAACAATAGTCCCCTCCACATTCTCGGCAAACACACTATCCATCAGCAATTTCCCGATAGTTCCTTTTCCTTGACGGATATTATCCATGACTACAGCCAAATCGTTCGTAATTCCAGCCGCATTGTCGGCAGTGATCTTTATTTTTTTCAAAATGTCATCCATGCTCACCGCCTGAACCGTCTCGATCTTATCGTTATTTTGTAATTCACCAGGTCCCGGAGGTCCCGGCCAGAGCGAAAGAATCTTGTTACCCATTAAACCGTCAGATCCGATAACTGCTTTCACATTCTTCTTCATGTATTTCCGCGAATCTTCATTGATGAGCATACTAACTCTGACTGTAGTGTCCGAAATTTGTGCGATATCATCTACGATACCCACGGTAATACCGGAAAAGCGTACATTATTTCCAACTAATAATCCATCCACATCTTTGAAAACCCCGGTAATACGGAATGTAGTGGAGAATAATTGCTGTTTTTTTCCTACGAAATAGATGCCTGCAGTGAGTAATACCAATGATAGGGTTACAAATACACCCAGCTTCATACTGTTTTTGCTTGATTTTTCCATTTGGAGATTGATTATACTATTTAAAAAACGAATTCACCCATTCATCCTTCGAAGCGGCCAATTCTTCAAAAGTTCCTTCAGCCACTGCCAAGCCTTCTTTGATAATTATCACTCTGTTGGCAGTTATCCTTGCACATTCCACATCGTGAGTGATGATGATTGAGGCTGCATTGTGTTTTTTCTGAACCTCGAGAATCAGGTTGCTTATTTCCTTGGATGTAATCGGATCCAGCCCGGTGGTAGGTTCGTCATACAGAATCAGTTCCGGTTTAAGAATTAATGTCCTGGCCAAGCCGGCGCGTTTTCGCATTCCTCCTGAAAGTTCTGAAGGCATTTTGTTAATCGATTTTTCCAGACCAACACTCTTTAACGTTTCCTCTACCAGTGTATGAATCTCTTCATCTCCCATTTTTTTATCTCCACGTAAAGGGAATTTCAGGTTCTCTCCAACCGTCATCGAATCATACAAGGCAGCACTTTGAAAGAGAAAACCTACTTTCTTACGCAGGGCATTTAACTGATCTTTTTTCAGTGTTGAAATTTCCTCTCCAAACACAACTATTTTGCCTTTATCGGGGTCCAATAGTCTTACCAGACACTTAATCAGAACTGATTTCCCGCTACCCGACTTACCCAATACCACCAGATTTTCACCTTTTGCAATTTCAAGGCTAATATCCTTTAATACGCAATTAGAGCCAAATGACTTCTGTAAGTGTTCGACAACCACAACCGATTCTTCCATATGTTTTAACTAAACAGACTTGTGAGCTGGACGGCAATCATATCCAGAATAAATATTGCCAATGACCCGAAAACAACTGCAGAATTTGCTGATTCGCCAACCCCTTCGGTGCCTTTGTTAGAGTTATACCCTTTGTAACAGGCAATTATTCCAACTGCAAATCCAAAAAACACAGTTTTAATGAGAGCAGGGATAATGTCGGTAAAGTCGAGCTTTTCCATGGCCTTTATAAAAAACAGGTGAAAACTGACATCCCCTTTCAGATTTACACCCAGGAAGGAGCCGCACAATGCGATGGAATCAGACGCAATCACCAGAATAGGCATCATCACTGTCGCTGCGACCACCCGGGTGACGATCAAATACTTAAATGGGTTTATACCCGAAACTTCCATTGCATCAATCTGCTCGGTAACTTTCATCGAAGCCAATTCCGCACCTATTCCCGATCCCGCTTTTCCGGCAAAGATCAAAGCAGTGATCACCGGTCCAATTTCCCGAATAATAGAAACGGAGACCATCGCCGGCAACCAGGATTCCGCACCAAACTCTGCAAGCGTTGGACGGCTTTGAATGGTTAACACCAGTCCCATAATGAAACCGGTAATGGCCACCAACGGAAACGTTTTATACCCGATCAGGTATGCTTGTTTCAATATTTCTTTGACTTCGAATGAAGGCGTGAATGCTTCTTTAAAAAATTGCAAGGTAAATAAGGTCACTTCTGATACCTTTTCGAAGAACAATCTTACCCGCATCCGGAGGTTATTCTCCCCAGGGGTTGCTTCTTCCTCCACACTTACCTGCGCTTTAATTTCTGTTGCCATATCTTATTTACTTGTAGTATGTTTTGTTTGCCCACCCTTCTTTTCTCATTTAGGATTTTTCATCCGTATAAAAGAAAACCGGGAAGCAGTGGGTACAATATTTCCCAACAAGAAGCCCCAGGGCTTCATCGTCTCAATATGATCAAAAATAACCTTGATAATTGCCGTTAAGGGAATGGAAAGAAACATTCCAGGAACACCCCAAAGCGCTCCACCAATCAGCACCACGATAACTGAAACGAGGGCATTGATCTGCACCCGGGAGGCCACAATTTTGGGAATGAGATAATGGTTATCTATGAATTGAATAATCAGATAAACTCCCAGCACCAACACTGCATAGCTCACAGAATCTTTTGTGACAAATGCAATAATCATTGGCAATGCAATGGCAATGATGCCACCGATATAAGGTATAATATTCAGAATGGCTCCGGTGATTCCAAGGATTATCGCATAATCAATTCCGAGTAATAATAACCCGGCTGAATTAAGAACAGCTACAATTACCATCTCAAAGAACAAACCTACCAGGTAACTTTCAATGATACGTTTGCTCCCAACCAGCACTTCTGCAACGGTAGTGTGATGCTCGGCACGAAATAGTCTGCGGATAAAATCGAGGAGTAAGGGCTTGTAAAACAAGATCATAAATAGATAAACGGGCACCAGCATTCCATCAAGCAATGCCTGACCGACAGCCGTAAGCTTTTCGCCCAGAGCCAGATTGCTGATAGCTTCACTTTGGGCTTTCTTAATCCAGTCGTTAATCCGATCCTCCCGGGTGTGAAATTTTTCTGACACCCAATGAACCAGCTCGGTACTTGTCCGCCCAATCTTAAGAACCAACTGAGGATAGGTATCGCTCAGCATACTTACTTGAGAGGAAATCACCATTCCTATCAGAAAAAATGCCAGCAGGGAGAAAGCAACTGCCAAGGATATGGCCACAATTTTATTCACTCCCTTACGCATAAGGAAATTGACCAATGGGTTTAGTAAAATAGCTAATACAGTTGCGTAAAGGATTGGCAGCAGTATACGCTCACCGGCCGATAACATGTAAAAGAACGCAAAAAGGCTTACAGCGATTAAAGCCATCTTTGCGTAAAAAGGTATTTTGAAGGATGAATCCATTATTCTTTATCAGTGTTCGCCTCTTGTTTAGATCCTCTTCGTGTTAGCAAATTACCTACAACCGATTTTATCGAATCAGCATTTTGAGAAACCTTTGAACTCACAACTCTTTCGATAATGGCCCCTATTATCTTCAACAACGGGTTGACTGGAGTCCCTACAGTCATTCTTTTAGCTACAAATCCGGCTCCCAACCCCAGGACTGCATTTAATGTATCTCCTTTCAGATCGACTGTCGATCCGAGACTTTGTATCGTTTTTTTCAAAACATTAAATGGTTTCAAATTTTCGCTTGTCAGCTTAATTTGTTCCTGGAGCAACACCCACTCCACAGCTTGTTTCTCCTCCAGGATCTGAATTGCATTTTTTAAATCCTGGGAATTTTTGAATGTTTCCATGCTCTTTAATTAAGCAAATTTTTGACCAGTGCATTGTAGACCTTACTTTTAATCCTTGGATGAAGAAGCAGTAAAATAATACCCACCAGTCCGTAAAAAAGAGCAACTACCAGGAACCCATAATAGGTTTGACCCAACACTCCTCCCAGCCAAAATGAAATTCCAACATTCAGTGCGATGAGAGACATCCCTGCTGCCATCAAAAAGAGCAACCTGGATACAAGTAAGGAAGTAAGGTCGGCTGCTTTGTCAACCGTTTTGAGTTTAACCAATTCATAGGTTACCGTACCATACGCTTTGGCACGCTCCAGCAAAGGGTCGATTAAGCTTGCTTTCTGTTCCATGGGTTCTTTCGGTTTATTCACAGGTTTCCTTATTCGTAAAGAAAGCGCTTAGCTCATTTTTTCTTCGCATGCTTTCTCTTTTGCCTGTACTGATTCTACTTCCCCCTTCAATTCTGCCAGATAGTCGTTAAAGCGTTCTTCCAAATCTTTTAAGGTATCTTCTCCGCTCCGCATCAATTTTTTTCTGGTTTCGCTTCCTTTATCGGGAGCAAAGAGCAATCCGAGTGCGCCTCCTACAGCGGCTCCAATAATGAGTGCTCCGATTATTTTAGCAGCATCGCTTGATTTTTCCATGTTGTTTCTTTTTAATGAGTTAGTAGCTAATTTGAAATCAGGATAAACGGTTGCCTTGGATCACACGCAGCAGGATTGAAATGACAGCGATTAATAAAAGGATGTGAATCAATCCGCCTGCATTAAAGCCAAGGTACCCGATTGCCCAAATGATGATTAAGATGACGGCTATGCCGTATAATAGATTGCTCATAGGTGCGAGTCTTAGAAATTAGTGAAACGATAAACCAATGGTAGAAACTCCGGTTGACAGATCCAAAAATGCTCCAACGTGTCCGGTCATATGGAACCTGGCTCCGATATGTGCATCCAAAAATAAGGGACTCGGTTTTGCATATACATTTCTGTCGCCTGGGTAATCAGCATCCCAGGAAGAACTTACGATTGCAAATCCAATTGAAGCTGCTGCATAGAAATCCCAACGAGGTCCGGCATTAAGCAGCCTGTCAAAATAGTAGGTGCCTTTCAATCCCACTGGAACTACAGTTTCCCGGTAATTGTAATAGCGGTATCCATCTTGCGGGTTACCATAATAATAATCATAACCCGTTGTATAAATACCTACAAAAGGAGCCAGCGTAAAGGATCTGGCGACATCAAATTCGTAGCTGAGATTGAGGACCGGAACCGGGTGGCCAATGTATCCATAATACCCGATACCTGCACCTATGTTAAAGGTGTTCCCGTATTTTTCATATGGCGCAGCCGTTTGGTCCTGCGCATAAGTTACTCCGAAGCTAAGCGCCATCAGGAGGATAAGTGTTGTTATTTTCGTTTTCATGGTCTTAGTTTTAAAAAATTAATTTCTATTCATTTTTTTGCGTTCTAGTAGTCCGTTTTCCCGACCCTTAAATTCTAAATCCAAAGGTCAATTGGTACCATACATTTTTGTAACGCGGTGTGGAAGAACTCCCATCACCATTATTTGTTTGAACATCCCAGGCAGTTCTGAATCCCAGCATCATATATTGTATGTTTACATCAAAGCCGCATGCGAAACCCATCACATTCTTACGCAAATTGTCGTTTTCGAATGTTTGTTCCTGCAGGACTGTTGCTGAACCGGAAGTAAAGGTATCTTCCTGCTTCAGAAGATAGGAATACTGTGGGCCTGCCAGCAACGTTACAAAAGGACTGGGTTTAATCGCGAGGAAAATAGGCACATCCAGGTAATTCGTGGTTCTGGTAAGTTCGTAAGGCGAACTCATGTAAATTCCGGAACCTGTAAATCCTTTCTGTGAAAATAACACTTCGGGTTGCAAACCAATCCAGGTACTGAGGGGAATTGATAAAAACATGCCCGCTGCAATTCCAGTTTTCGTGTTTGCATGAAATTGCTCTCCCTGGCTGTCATATACATTAGAAATGTTTACTCCCGCTTTGACTCCAAACATAACTTGTTTGCGGAAATCATTTTCTCCCCCGGCACTTTGTCCAAATAATGCAATGGGTACAAGTGCTATTACTGTCGCAATTATCCTTTTCATGACGTTCCCATTTTAAATTCTGTTACGCTGGTCCTCTTCTGCTTACCGTTATTCTCCAGTAAGTTTCCGGAATGATTGGTGCAGCTCAAACATATCGTGATTAAAAGCTGTCTTAAAATCTTCCCATTTTTCTTTGCTGTCGGCTTTGAAATCATCCATGCGTTTTTTCATGTCAGTATTCTTCTCTTCCAGGCGGGCAATTTCTTTTTCGTACTTGGCTCTGTCGGCCCTTTTTTCCTTCTCCACACGTTCTTTAAACTCTTGAATGCTCTTTTCGTTCGCCTGAATACTGTCATTACTTGCCTTTCTGAACTTCTCCACCTCAACGATGTAATTCTTATTGGCTTCGTCCAGGTCGGATTGTGCTTCTTTCACATTGTCCTGTGCATTCTCCACTTTAGCAGCAGGCGATTTGCAACTGACTGCCGTGAGGATCAAACCGGAAGAGAGCGCTAGCCCTAACATTATCTTTTTCATAATTGCTTGTTTTAAGTTGTTTGTTAAAGGAAGGTTATAAACCGGAGATCAGTTCGTGAATCTCTTCTTTCGTCTTACCCAGTTTGGCCTGAATCCTGCCAAGCATTTCGTCTTGTTTGCCTTCCAGCAACATCAAATCGTTATCAGTCAAGGTGGCAAATTTTTGCTTGAGCTTGCCTTTAGTCTCGTTCCAGTTGCCTTTCAATTCGGTTATATTTTTCATGATATTGAGTGTTTTGGTGAATTTTTCTATTACAAAGATCCTTCTATCTGACTCGATAAGCGTTACAACCTATATTCCAAAGTTTGTATTTTTTACAGGTTTTACCTATGAAAAAGCCCCCCGACAAATATGTTGGGGGGCTTTTTAATTATTTGTAGTTATTTGTAGGCAACTATCTTGCCTGCTTGCTGGATCTTATCATTCCAGAAGATCTTATAGAAATAGACACCGGAAGCAAATTCGGCTGTTTCCACAACAGTTGTCTGATTGGATATAAGTTCCCGTTTCATCTCAGCACCTAAGATATTATAGATAACGAGCACGGTCTTACCTGTTTCGGCCAAGCCGGTCAGAGAAAGTGTAAACGATTCTTTAAATGGGTTAGGATAGATGGATACGGATGAATTGCTTGCGTTGTCCAATGTCTGGATACCGAGTGTACCGCAGTTTCCAGGAATCAAAGGCGCAACCGCAGTAATCGCTGCCGAAGAGAGCGCTCCTGCAGTAGTCAATGCCCGTCCGTTTAATGTCACTCCTGTATTAATCACCCCCAAAGCACCGTTATTACAAATAATGGTTCCGTTAAAAATTGAATTGTTGTTGATATTTACGGCACCTTCTATTTTCCAAAATACGTTTTCTGCCTTGGTGCCATTAATGAGAATAACTTTTGAATTTACAGTGGTCGAAAGGGCTCCAGCAATCTGAATGACAAACACTGCGCTTGCATTACCTTCTGCATTCAGGTACAAGGTATCGGTAAGTGTTGCAGCTGCAGCCATCAGGTAGGTATGAGGTGTAAGAACCAAATTCTGTCCAAATTGTGCCGGGTAAAGCAATTTTATGTCTGGCACGAGGTTATTCAATTGATTGTATGCAGCAAGTAAGTCGCTGGCACACTGAGCAGTAGCACCATCGGGATTATTGTGAATCATTCCTGTTACGTCAGCCGGGTTAAAACCAGTAGGAGAAGCACTGTTGCTTCCTACATCTCCGGTGATATGGGTGATTCCAGAATTGCTAACTGCACCGCTGGATGAAAATATTCCAAAACAAGCTGCACCACCCAATGTCGGAGCTGTTGGTCCGGTTAAAACAGGACTTCCGCAGCCGATAGGCGTGTATGCCAATGTTCCGCTGGCACTCACTGCACCTTTGGTAGATAATGCCCGGCCTTCGAGTGTGTCACCAGTAGCCATACTAATCGCTGCGTTGTTGGCTATAACCGTTCCACGCATAAGCGTTCCGGAAGCCATACTCACCAGGCCTTCCACTTTCCAGTAAACGTTACATGCTTGGGCACCGTTTACCAAATGCACCTTAGCCGAAGCATTGGTGGAAAAAGATCCTCCAATTTTAATAATGAAGACAGCATTGCTGCTGTTTTGCCCATCAAGCGTGAGGCTCAGATTCAATGTGGCGGCACTCGCAATGGAATACACACCTGCATTCAAAACCTGACCGTTGCCAAGTAATGCGGCAGGGAATAAAGTAGCCGTCGTGCCGTTTAATTGGTTGTAAAGGGTATTCAAATCAGCCATACATTTTGCACTTGCACCATCCATGTCATGCATAGTCCCATTCACATTTCCAAAAGCAGTACTGGATCCGTTGTTGGAGCCGATATTTCCTGTGTACTGAGATATACCGGTATTACTTACTGCTCCGTTCGAGGAAAACAGCACAAAATCAGCCGTTGTGCCCAACGTGGGAGCTTGCGCATTCACGCGGGAGGTAGAGAAGACCAGGGCTGCTGCTGAGGCCAGGAAGAGTAGTTTCGTTTTCATGTTTTTAGCTTTAAGTATGAAATAAGTTTCACTTCACAAAGGTGCACCCACCACACCCTAAATCTCTTACACCACACACCTTGTTTGTTACGTCATTCACTGATATAATAGCGCTTCAATCCAAACAAAAGCGCGCGAAACCAGTGGTTTCGCGCGCTCATTAAAGAACAATTACCTAATTAATTAGAGATTGTATTCCCCGCCATAACCACAGCACCATTGCGGGCCAGAGCTTTTCCATTCAGGGTTGCTCCGGTATCAAATGTGATAGACTGCATGGCCAGGATGGTTCCTTTAAAAACCGATGTTGTTCCAAAGGTGGCTGAACTGCCGACTTCCCAAAAGATGTTCGAAGCCAGTGCACCGCCACTCAGAATTACAGCCCTTCCGGAGGTAGTTGTCAGGGAAGAAGCGATCTGAATGATGAATACTGCATTCGGGTTGCCTTTTGCGTCAAAAGTCAAGTCGCCGGAGGAAATCGCTAGGGAAGAGGTGGATTTATATAGACCTGGTGTCAATGTCAATCCGCCTATATTTCCGGAAAGCGTTACGATTTCGGTAGATTTTCTTCCGGCAGCATCGTTGTATGCGGCAACCAAGTCCGATTTAGCCTGAGTGGCAATGCCGTCATTGATATGCAACGTACCGTTTAAGATACCTGGAGGAAAACCGCCCACAGAAGTGCCGGGACTAAGCCCCATATCTCCAGTTACCACCGTAGCTCCTGTATTGCTGATAGCGGAACCAGATAATATGACCAGGCTGCCGGATCCTCCCATGGAAACGGAAGACTGAGCTATTGTTTGAACAGGAATGTACATGGTGGTTGACGAGCTGGAAGAGGGTTGAGCAACTTCTTTTTTGCAGGAGCTTGCCAGAAAAAGGGAAACCAGAATAATACTGGCCATGCGTTCTTTCGTTTTCATTTTGGGTTGATTTAAGTTGCCGTTACTGGCGGCACAGATGTAAAAGTTATTTACCCCACAAAGATGCGCATTGGATCACCTGTTTACCTTACACAAGGAGAGAGATATGTTATTGAATTCACACATACAGTAAAACACAAAAGCCGGTCAAGCTTTGAGAAGCTATCAACCGGCCGGTGAAGACAATAGATTTATTAGGAAGCAGGCAGTACAAAGCATTTGCTGCTGCCCGGAATTAAAACGCTACATACGCTCCATGTACCAATTCAGTTGTTCTTCCATTTTTTGGTATTTGAAGATGGCGAGCAAAATTTTCTGAAGACGCATAAAGGCTGTTTCACTTTTCACCACGTAATCAAAAGCCTGGTGGTGCATACAATCAACCGCTACTTCTATCTGATCCTGAGAAGAGAGCATAACCACGGGAATCAGCGAATTGATGCCTTTTATTTTGTCCAATGTTTGCATTCCATTCATTGCGTCTGCATGTATCCCGTTCAGGTGGTAATCCAGGATAATAACATCCGGAAGGTGCTCGAGGTTCACAAGACAGGCTTCACCTGTCGGATACGTTTCAACAACGTATTCGTTCAACTGGAGAAACTCCAATTCAAGCAGTTTCAAAAAAACAGCGTCATCGTCGACCAGGAACAATTTTTTTTTCTTTTCCATTAGGCGTAATTATTTTTAATGAGCAGGGATTCTTCTTCCAATTCCAGGCACGCTTGGGTACATACCTGATCCAACTGAGCTACCAGGTTAGATATTTCATTGGCTTTCTGTTGGGCTCCCACATATGCCTGTATTTCTTTAGCCATGTTTTCAAAATTCTTGTCAATTCCGACAATGGAGAAGGAAGGAATCATTTTATGCACCACTGAATGCATGGATTCCCAATCCTTTTTTAAAAAGCTTCGTTTCATTTCCGTTATCAGGGGAGGAGTTTGTTTCAGATAGAGGGAAATCATTTCCAGCATCAATACCGGATTGGACTTGGTACGATCCTGCAGGTATTTCAGATTGATGCATCTTTCCTTCTTGACCACGTTAATCACTGTTTCTTTGGGGCCTTTTGCGAATGCGGTCTTCTTGATTGTCGCAATGATTTTGCTGTACAGCAAACGTTCATCTACCGGCTTGGCAATATAGTCATTCATACCTACTGCCTTGCATTTGGCCAGATCAACGGTGGTCACATCGGCTGTCAAGGCAATGATAGGTATCTGAAGTTTCAATGTGTTACGGATATATTCCGTTGCTTCGAATCCGTTCATTTCGGGCATTTGCAGGTCCATCAAAATCACGTCGTAATCGCCGGTCGCCAATTTATCGATGGCGATTTTCCCGTTTTCGGCCAATTCACATCCGAAACCAAAATCATCCAACAGGGTTTTCATGAGCAACTGGTTGAGCGCGATATCCTCCACGACTAGCACATTGATGCTTTTTACTTCTTCGTCCAGCTCCACACCCACTTCATCAATATCTGCGTGTGCCTTCGTTTTGAGAAACTTCAATTTAAAACTGAAGGTGGTGCCTTCATCCATTTTACTTTCCACATGAATAGATCCTCCTTGTGGCTCGACCAACTGTTTCACAATGGCCAGACCTAAACCTGTCCCTCCGTATAACCGGGAAGTACCACTGGAAGCTTGCTGAAAGTTTTCAAATATTTTTTCGAGTTTGTTTTCGGCAATACCGATGCCGGTATCTTTCACTGCAAATTCAACGGTTGCTGTTTCTTCATCTTCCTCGATCAAATTCACACTTACGGTGATAGTTCCTCTATTGGTAAACTTGACAGCATTGCTCACCAGATTGAGAATGATCTGATGCAATCTGACGGGATCACCCACCAGCACATCCGGAATCCGTTGGTCGTATTTGGTGATCAGCTCCAGGTTTTTTTCCTGAATCTTGGTTTCAAAAAGATGCAACATGGCCGAGATGGACAAGGACATTTTGAACGGGGCTTGCATAAACGACATTTTTCCCGAATCCACTTTCGCCAGATCCAGGATATCATTGATCAGGACGATGAGTGCATCACCGCTGATTTTAATGGCAGATAGGTATTCTTGCTGTTTGGGAGACAACTCTGTTTTCAGAACCACTTTTGTAAAGCCAATAATGGCATTCATCGGGGTCCTGATTTCGTGACTCATATTGGAAAGAAACTGCTGTTTGGCTTTAACGGCATCCTCCGCAATGCGTGTGGCATTCTCTGCTTTACTTTTGGCTTCTTCCGCTATTTCCGTAGCCAATTCGGCAAACACCTTCGCTTCAAGTAGCTCGGTAGCGATTTTTTTTTGTTCCGTAACATCTCTCGCAACAATCACTACACCCAGCACATTACCATCATCATCACGGTATACCGAACCGTTGAACCTTACATCGGTCAATTTTCCCTCCTTGTGTCTCAGGGTCAGCGGAGAGTCGGCTACAGAGCCTTTGGCAAAAACCTCCTGGTATACTTCCCTTGCCTTTTGGGGCTCGGTGAAATAATCAAAGAAGTCTGTTCCGGTAAGTTTTTCACGGGTGATACCCGTGATATTCACCGTTGCCTGATTCATATCAGTAATTTTTCCCTCCGGGCTAATGGTCACCAAGGGATCCAGGCTGGCTTCTATGAGGCTAAGGGAATATTTGGAAATTAATTTCTGAGCTGTTACGTCCCGGGCAACAATAACTACCCCGCGCACGTTTCCTTTATCATCTTTATAGACAGACCCATTAAAAAGCACATCCGTCAGTTTGCCATTGCAATGACGGAGTGTAAGCGGTGAATCGGCTACAGAGCCTTTGGCAAATACTTCCTGGTATACTTCACGGGCCTTTTGGGGTTCGGTAAAATAATCAAAGAAATCGGTTCCTGTCAGTTGCAAGCGGGTCATACCGGTAATGGAAGCAAGCGCCTCATTCATATCCGTAATTTTCCCTTCGGTGCTAATGGTAACCAAGGGATCACGGCTGGCTTCTATCAGGCTTCTGGCATATTGACCCTCTTGCCTGTTAATCATTTCCATTATCGCGGTTCGTTTAAATGCAATACACTGATTGTTATTCCGGTTTCTTTAATTCAGTATCACCTATTTCTTCAATCGGTATCCTTTTCCGCTCCTTTAACTGTCTGAAATGAGAAGGAGTCAGTCCGGTTACTTTTTTAAATTGATTGCTCAGGTGAGCCACACTGCTGTAATGCAGCTTATAGGATATTTCCGTCAGGTTTAACTCTCCGTAGTGAAGCAACTCTTTTACCCGTTCAATTTTATGAATAATTATAAACTGCTGAATGGTTATTCCTTTAACTTCTGAGAAAAGATTAGAGAGGTAGGTATAATCGTAATTCAGCTTCTCACTGATGTGATCAGAATAATTGGTCTTAGGAGCTTCTTCCGAATAATGTATCATTTCGGTAATTACATTTTTGATTCGCTCGATTAAAACCGCCCGCTTATCGTCCATCAGTTCCAGGCCGGAAGTTGACAATATGGCTTTCAGCTGTTCCCTTTGTTCCTGAGAAATCGTCTCCATGATTTCTACCTCACCCAGATCAACTACTACAAAGTGTAGCCCCAGGCTTTTGAGTGCTTCTTTAACCGCCATTTTACAGCGGGCGCTCACCATGTATTTGATGTATAGTTTCAAATTGACTAGATCTGATGAATGAAGTAAAGATCACAAGCTTTTAGGAGGAAAACAATACAAAAACATGAAAATGATTTGCATATTTCACATATTTGGGATTTATCCCTGTTTCCCGAACTCCTGCTCCTAATTTACCTGTACTGATGCAGCACATAGGCCACTACAATGCCTAAAGCGGCAAATGTCAGCAGGAATATGGTCAGGTATCTGGAGATTCCGAATTCCCGCACCATCAATCGGATCGGGGCGGTAATAATCTGATATAACAGATTGGTCACCTTTCTTCGTGCACCTAAACCCTTTATGACAAAATCCTCTGCTCCGGCACGAAACGACTGAATGGCCACGGCCATGTCTTCATTTCCCGAAAGCATGATGACACTTGTTGATGGATTGATCTCCTTTATAGCCTTCAGAATGGTTACCCCATCCTTCCCCTCCAGAAAATAATCCAAAATCACGATATGAGTGTCCTTACCAACCTGCTCGAGGCAACTTTCTCCGTCTGCAAAGGTTGTTATTGACACGTCCGCTCCAAACCGGTCTGTTAAATAATGACGTAGATCTGTAACAACCAGTTGGTTGTCGTCTACAATAAACAAATTCAGTTTTTTCGTTTCCATGATGTTCTCCCTTTCTTTTTAATTGAGATGATTGCGACTTATGATGTAAAATTGAGGGGATTTAAAGAAATAATCCTTACATGCCTTTAGGCGAAATTTGCACATTTCACACTTCCGTTATTTTCCCAATGTTCTCTTAAAACTATCCTGTTCCATCCTTGTTCAGACAACCGGTTAGTCCAAAAAAAGAGGTGTCTTGCTCTCGCCTGACACCTCCTTCTCGGTTAATCAAAAACTATTTGAATTACATGTTCGTTCTTCCACAATTCAATCTATCTGGGATGACCTTCCCCTTCATGCTGCTGAGGTGGTTCAGCGTGTTGTTGTTGCGGCGCTTCATGCTGTTGAGGTGGTGCGGCGTGTTGTTGTGGTGGTGCAGCATGCTGTGGAGCAGGTGCTGCGTGCTGCTGAGGCGGGGCTTCATGCGTTTGTGCCGGGGCTGCATGTTGCACAGGTGCAGCATGTTGAGGAGCAGGAGCTGCATGTTGTTGCTGAGGAGCTGTATGTTGCGCAGGTGCCGCATTATGCGATGGAGCCGGAGCACTGTGTTGGGGTGCAGGGGCTGCCTGATGCACTGGTGCGGCATGTTGCGTTTGAGCAGGGGCTTGATTATGTGTTTGTGGGGCTGCCGTGTGTGAAGCAGGGGCAGCTTGTTTTTCGGCAGGTTTGCTTGCCGGTGATGCCGGATGGGCAGATTCACTTGCGACACGGCTCATTCCGGTAGTGGCAGGTTGTCCCTTGTTTACAGATGCAAACTGACTCTTATTCTGTCTGGCGGCCTGTTCATGCGAGTGCTGGTCGGCAACTGGTTGTACATGGTGCTCGTTCATCGCTACCCGCTCATTGGAAGTTGGTTTTGCAACAGCTCCACCTGGTCCATTGAAACTGGCACGGCTGCCGGAACCCTGACGGACTTCTTCCCTGTTTGTATATACATTATGAACGCCTGAAGAATTTACTTTCGTCACAGCTGTATTGTATCTAAAAGAGTTTCCTTCCCACCTTCCTCCGTAATAACCTTCTCCTTCATAACCATGACCGTAACAAATCCCACCGTAATATCCCACGTGAGGACCCCAGTATCCTCCATTCCAACCATAATATCCTCCTTCATAGCCCCAGTATCCAGGTGTCCAGAGATATCCTACCTGAGGCGAGGCAATCCAAACACCTGGCACCCAATAATAATCTCCATCGCTCCAGGCCCAATAGCCGGGAGTCCAGAGGTATCCATCCATTGGACATTCCGGCTGGACGTAAACCGGAATCATAGGTGGTGCAACGGATATTTGAACAGAAACCTGTGCGGTAATATTGGTGTTCCCTGCCAGAAAGCCGACAAAAAACAAGAAAACAAGAGCTGATTTTTTCATAAGAGAAGTGTTTACCCCGCCATACTGCCACTTAGCAGTGAGTACGGAAGCCGGAAAAATAGTTTACTCCGGCAAAACAAAGGTCAACTTCTCTTGATCAAATTAATTACATGTCATTGACAAACTTTTGTATTTTTTACGGATTAATGCCCATCAACTAGATTGGCATACGGACTTCTGTTAATTGTTTGCGTTACGAATTTTATTGAACTCTTCCTCCAACTCCAGGCAAGCTTCTGTACAAATTTTTTCAAGTTCTATGACCAAGTCAGAAATTCCATTTGCCTGCAACTGTATATTGTTGGCATCCTCCTGCACCTTAAGGGCTTTCCCTTCAAATTCCTTGCTCATCCCCATAATGGAAAAGGAGGGTATCATTTTATGCACGGTTGACTGCAGGGCATTCCAGTCTTTCTCCTGCAAGCTCTGTTTCATGCTGCTTATTAATGGTGGGGTCTGGATCAGATATGCCTCTATGATCTGGGCTAACAATTTTGGATCGGATTTTGTGCGACGATTGAGGAAGCCCAGATCGGTGTACCTCCTATTTTCTGTCTTATCGGTACTGCTCTTCTCCTTAAACTCGATGGGCGTTGGCCGCTCAGTTAGCAACACGATCTTTTCATACAAAAGTTGTTCATCAACAGGTTTAGCCAGGTAATCATCCATTCCAAACGCTTTGCACTTAGCAAAATCCACCGTAGTAACATCTGCGGTAAGAGCAATAATCGGAATTTTAGAATTGAGTGTATTACGTATGTATTCTGTCGTTTCAAACCCATCCATTTCAGGCATTTGCAGATCCATTAAAATGATATCGTATGCCCCTGTCTCCAATTTCTCCACTGCAATTTTACCGTTCAAGGCACTGTCGTTTTCAAACCCATAGTCATCCAACAATGTCTTAATCAAGAGTTGATTCAACGCCACGTCTTCTACCACAAGCACTTTTAAGTACCTGATCTCCGCTTCTGAGATTCTATTCTCCATAGTAAGCTCGGCACTTTCTTCTGTTTTCTCAAAACTCAAAATAAAACTGAAAGC
>Ga0206918_1079_pt1 | contig 23176 bp, 18 predicted proteins | sample Alteio_BWOrgHeat_69_FD_152950 | JGI IMG/M metagenome (GOLD analysis project Ga0206918, IMG submission 152950) | Enriched cells from forest soil in Barre Woods Harvard Forest LTER site, Petersham, Massachusetts, United States -... | ecosystem: Environmental > Terrestrial > Soil > Temperate forest >... | reverse complement strand
CAATGATGAAAGACTTTATTGAAAAAAATCCGAAATTGTGGAATGAGGATATTGGTGAACTTTAATTAATGAATTGCGTTGAGTCATGACAACATGTCCCGGCCAGCATTACATAACTCTTAAATAATAAACAAATGTCTATCCTGATTAAAAACGGAAGGATCATTACTGCTTCGGAAGATTACGTGGCAGACATATTTATAGAAGGAGAAAAAATCATGCAGATCGGAAAAGACCTGCAGGTAAAGGCCGACAGGACTATCGATGCTTCCGGCAAGCTGATCTTCCCCGGAGGCATCGACCCGCATGTTCACCTGGACATGCCCTTCATGGGCACATTCTCCAGCGACAGCTACGAGACCGGCACCACGGCCGCCCTGTTCGGAGGCACCACCGCTGTGATTGATTTTATTCTGCAAACCCAGGGCAAGCCCCTGCACGATGCATTGCGTGAATGGCAAGGTAGAGCTACCGGCAATGCGGTGGGAGACTATTCCTTCCACATGGCCGTGACCGACTTTAACGAGCAGACCAAAGAAGAGATCAAGGACCTGGTGAACAAAGAAGGCATTACCTCGTTTAAAACATTTATGGCTTACAAAGGAGCCCTGATGATAGACGACAGGCAGATGGTGGGACTGATGAACGAAGTGAAAAAACAAGGAGGCATGGTCACCACCCACGCCACCAATGGAGACGTGATTGATTTCCTGGTAGCCAAACACAAAGCCGAAGGCAAGCTTTCTCCTCTCTATCATTACCTCAGTCAGCCGGAGATTACCGAATCGGAAGCCAGCGGGCGTTTTGCCGACATGGCATACCATACAGGCGTACCTGCATATATCGTACACATGACTTGCGAAGGGGCACACAACCATGTACGGGATGCAGCACGGAGAAACCAACAGGTTTATGCAGAAACATGTATCCAGTACCTGGTGCTGGATGCTTCCTTATACGACAAAGGATTCGAATCGGCGAAATGGGTGATGAGTCCTCCCCTCCGTGAGAAGAAAGATCAGGCCAGCCTGTGGGCGGGCATCAGCCAGGGATCAGTACAAGTGGTGGCCACCGATCATTGCCCGTTTAAGTGGGAACAGAAAAAGCTGGGTGAGCATGACTTCTCCAAGATACCCAACGGACATCCAGCAATCGAACACCGTATGGAGCTGCTTTTCTCCGAAGGTGTGAACAAAGGGAGAATCAGCCTGAACAAATTTGTGGAGGTCAGCTCCACCAATGCAGCCAAGATTTTCGGCATGTTCCCCCGCAAAGGCTGCATCGCCCCCGGCTCTGATGCCGACCTCGTCATATTCGACCCGAAAGAGAAGCATACACTATCAGCCAAAACACACCACATGAACTGCGACTACTCCGGCTATGAAGGCTGGGAAGTAACAGGCAAATGCAAAACCATCCTGCTGCGCGGAACCATCGCAGTAGAAGACAACAAACTCCTGATCAAGAAAGGCTATGGACAGTTTATTAAGCGGAACAAATCGAGCGGAATAATTTGAGGATTTCGGAATTTTCGAATTTAGGAATTAACGAATTTAAAGCGACAATTTAAGTTAGGACAAACCAATAAAACATTAAATAAGTAAAATATGAAATTCAAAATTTTTTTATCCATTACGTAAAATTCAAAAATCCATAAATCCATAAATTCAAAAATCATTTTTTATGCCACGAATCATCAAATCCGGTCTCATCCAGATGAGCCTTCCGAAGACGGAAGGAGAAGGAACTATCAAGGAAATTGTCGATGCCATGGTGGCCAAGCACATTCCGTACATTGAAGAAGCCGGAAAGAAAGGCGTGCAGATATTGTGTCTGCAGGAAATCTTCAACACTCCATACTTCTGTCCGGGTCAGGACCCGAAGTGGTATGCTTCTGCCGAATCGGTTCCGGGACCTACCACCGAGCTGATGGCTACCTATGCCAAGAAATACAGCATGGTGATTATTGTTCCGATCTATGAAAAAGAGCAGTCCGGTGTGTTGTATAACACCGCCGCGGTGATCGATGCCGATGGCACCTACCTGGGCAAATACCGCAAGAACCATATTCCTCATACCTCCGGTTTCTGGGAGAAATTCTTTTTTAAACCCGGCAACCTGGGTTACCCGGTGTTTCAAACCAAATACGCCAAGGTGGGTGTGTATATCTGTTACGACAGGCACTTCCCTGACGGAGCACGTTGCCTCGGACTGAACGGTGCTGAAATCGTTTACAACCCTTCGGCTACCGTACAAGGCTTATCACAATACCTCTGGAAGCTTGAGCAGCCTGCACATGCGGCGGCAAACGGTTATTTCATGGGTTGTATCAACCGGGTAGGAACAGAAAAGCCCTGGAACCTGGGTAAGTTTTACGGCAACTCCTATTTTGTGGATCCGCGGGGACAGATCTTCGCCTGCGCTTCGGAAGATAAAGACGAGCTGCTGATTGCCGAGTTCGACCTCGACCTGATTGATCAGGTGCGCAGCACCTGGCAGTTTTTCCGTGACCGCAGACCGGAAACTTATGGCAAGCTGGTTGAACTATAAACCGGCTTTACCCAACCTACAGCTGATTTCATTGATTTATATTTAAACCATTCTATGGCCATTCAAGACAAACGGCTTTCCAAAGAAGCACTGGACGCTAATTTCGCTGACATCCATCCACCCTTCGAGCATGCCGAAGGTGCCGTGATTGAAGCTAACCGTTGCCTGTACTGTTACGACGCACCCTGTACCAAGCTGTGCCCTACCAGCATCAACGTGCCCCAGTTTATCAAACAGATTGCTTCCGGCAATATCAAAGGATCTGCGCATACCATTTTCTCCAGCAATATCCTCGGTGCAGGTTGCTCCAAGGTATGCCCGGTAGAAAAGCTGTGTGAGGGAGCCTGTGTATTCAACCTGCTCGAAGAAACACCTATCTCCATCGCCCGCCTGCAACGCTATTCCACAGAAAAAGCGATTGCAGAAAAATGGAAACTCTTTACACGCAAACCAGCCACAGGACTAAAGGTAGCCATCGTAGGAGCCGGCCCGGCAGGACTCTCCTGCGCACATAAACTGGCTGGAGAAGGCATAGAAGTAACCATTTTCGAAAAAGAAGCCAAAGGCGGAGGGTTAATGACCTACGGCGTGGCTGCTTACAAGGTCACACCCGAATTCTGTCAGGAAGAGGTTGACTACATCCTCTCTATCGGCGGCATCACCATTCAGTATGGTAAAACACTTGGAAAAGACATACAGCTGGCTGATCTGCAGAAAACCTACGATGCCGTGTTCCTCGGTATCGGTGTGGGCATTGCCCGCTCTCTGGATATTCCGGGAGAGCAAATGGATGGTGTGGTGGACGCGATTTCATTCATTTACGATTTGCGTACAAACGACTACTCCCGTATTGCAGTAGGCGACAAGGTAGCGGTGATTGGAATGGGAATGACAGCTATTGATGCGGCCACCCAAAGCAAGCGCCTCGGCGCGGCCGAAGTAACCATGATCTACCGCCGCACTGAAATGGAAAAACCCTGTACCGATGTGGAACTCGACCTGGCCAAGCTGGACGGCTGTTCTTTCATCTGGCTGGCAGCACCCAAAGAAATACTCGGAGAAAACGGCAAAGTAAAAAAACTTGTTTGCAGCAAGATGACGCTTGGTGCACCCGACGCCTCCGGGCGCCGCGCGCCGGTGGATACCGGTGAAACCTTTACGCTGGATGTGGACATGGTGATCAAAGCCGCAGGACAGATTCCTTATGAAGACCTCGTTGCGAAAGCAAAAATCGAAAACAAAGGCGGAAAAATAGCCGTCGGAAAAACCGGCACCACAAATCTGAAAGGCGTTTTTGCCGGTGGTGATGCAGTAAACGGAGGTAAGGAAGTAGTGGATGCCGTGCAGGCCGGTAAGGATGCAGCGGCTGGAATACTTGCCTATTTGACAAATAAATAAAATTAATCAGACACTGATCCCGCGCGCTATCGTGTTTTTTTGACAGTGGAACAAGCATTCAACTCAATTCGTTATGGCAGACTTAAAATCGGACTTTCTAGGCATCAAATCGCCCAACCCTTTCTGGCTGGCTTCTGCGCCTCCTACAGATAAAAAGATAAATGTGCTCCGTGCTTTTGAAGCCGGATGGGGTGGCGTGGTATGGAAAACACTGGGGACACAGGTAAAAAATGTCTCTTCCCGCTATTCGTCCCTTAACTACAACGGGCAGAAAGCCATGGGCTTTAATAATATTGAGCTGATCTCCGACAGGCCGCTGGACATCAACCTGAAAGAGATCAGGGAAGTTATCCGGGAATTCCCGGACAGGGCCATGATTGTATCCCTGATGGCCGATAACGACAGGGACAGCTGGCATGAGATGGTGAAAAAGGCACAGGATACAGGAGCACACGGACTGGAACTAAACTTCGGTTGTCCACATGGCATGGTAGAACGTGGCATGGGTGCCAGTGTGGGTCAGGATCCTGACATTGCCAAAATGGTGGTGGAATGGGTGATGGAAGTGGCCAACATACCGGTTATCACCAAGCTCACACCCAATGTACATTCGGTCGTGCCGGCAGGCAAGGCAGTAATCGCGGCAGGAAGCAACGCCCTGTCGCTCATCAATACCATACAATCGGTTACAGGTGTGGATCTGGATACGCTTGTTCCCAACCCGAATGTAGGAGGCAAATCGGTATTCGGAGGCTATTGCGGGCCGGCTGTGAAACCCATCGCACTCAAGATGCTGACCACCCTTGCACAGGATGCCGTCACCCGCAAGGTCCCTATCTCCGGCATAGGAGGAATCAGTACCTGGAAGGATGCGGTGGAATTCATTTTACTGGGAGCCACCAATGTGCAGGTATGTACCGCCGCCATGATACAAGGCTTTCGTATCATCACCGACCTGTGCGAAGGCATGAGCAACTGGATGGATGAGAAAGGCTACAAGTCGGTGGATGATTTCCGCGGGTTGTCTGTTCCTGCCATCACACGCTGGGAAGAGCTGGACATCAATTTCCACATCATTGCAAATATCAACCAGGACAAGTGCATCCATTGCGGCCTGTGTTACATCACCTGTGAAGACACTTCTCACCAGAGCATAGACATCAAAAAGGGTGCCCCTTATAATACCTATACGATCAAGGAAGAGGAGTGTGTGGGTTGCAACCTGTGTAAAATTGTTTGTCCCGTACAGGACTGTATCACCATGGAAGTACACCGCAAAGGAGATGAATACCTGAACTGGACCGAATATCAGAAAAGGGGCTTACCTTTGAATGATCATTAACGCATCTATGACCCCTATTTCTCTCCCTGTACGGATTCAACTGAAAGCCGGTTACCAACCCGACTTTGTGGTCAGGGAAAAAGCAGCTTACGACATTACCGAATGCAGTCTGGAAGAACTGCGGCAGACCCTCGTGATCGAATCACCTCCCCACCTTTCCGGGCAGCATCCGCATGGCATGCTTCGGGTTCATTATTTCATGAGCGACGGAAGCATCAAACAACAAACCACACGCATTAATGTGCTGGAGCCGGTGACCGACTCCATCCGTTACACTCCTCCCGGCAACCTGGAAGGAATCGTGAAACGAATCGGTTTCTCCTGCGACGCGCTGGATCTCAGCTTCACCGTCCAGGCGTTTCGTGTGGTGAAAACGGCCTGACGCATCAGGAGCCCCGTTCAGAAGGAGTGCCTTTCCCGAATTTCATTTTTGACCAATCCAGAAAATCCAGGGTTTCAGCTTTACTCTCAAACCATTCCAGTAAAAAAGAATAGTGTCGCTGGTTATAGGGAGGCTTGCGGTCAGTTATAATTCGTCTGAGCTCGGCCCCCGCCAGTGCGAATGCATCTTTCCGTTCCTGCTTGGAAAACATACGCGGTGCTTTCTTTTCCAAAAAATCAAGAATCAATTGTTCAGCCTGATTCAGGGCTCGCCCTTTCGACAACATGTTCCTGGCCGACTTGGTCAGGTTGGGAAGGATGTCTTCGTTGCCTAATTCATAATGCACCATCAGGTTATAAATCCTGAAATCGTTTATGATATCGCGCCGGACGGTCGTTTTATCCTTTGCCAGAATCTTGTTGATGCATTTCAGGGAAAGGTGATAGTCCCTCAGATAGAAGGTGGTAATGGCATAGTTTGCATAGAAAACAAGGTAGATCACCTCATCCCCGTGCTTATCGATAAACTCTTTGACCTGTTCCGATTGTTGCAGGGCCTGCCCCAGGTTAAACTGCTCTACCTGGAAGGAAATGTAATTGATCAGAATGCCCATGTACTGGTTCTGCAAATTACCGGTCTGCATCTTTTTACTCTGCCGGTTAAAAAAATCCCGGGCTTTCTCTACCGTAGTTTTGAGCTCATTCGCCCGTTTGAGCAGGATCTCTGTGGTGCTCAGTCCGCTTAACAGCCCCAGGTAGATCCGTGCATTCTCATTCTGAAACAACGCCCCGCCTTCCTGCAGCACAATAGCTTGCTTATAACAGGCATTACTCTTTTCCCAGTCTTCTTTAAAGTATATATAGATATTCCCGAGGATGGCGTAGTAAAGTCCTTTTGCCCGTTTGCTGCTCGCTTTTTCAGGGTTGCTGAGGTAGGGATTCTTCAAAAGTGTTTTCAACTCCCGTATGCTTTCTTCATCGGCCCCTTCAAAGCGGGTCTTTAAGAGCACATCGGCCTGGAGGTTCAGCTTGCGGTACTGAAGCAGGTTTTCATAAAACGCCAGTACCTCCTCTTCCTCCTGAAAACCGTTTTTCAGGTATTTTTTTATTTCCGGCAGATCCACCTGGCGCTGCAGGGCTTTGCGCTTCCAGTCCATCAGGAGCAGCAGGTACAGGTGATTCTCATTTTCCAATGCAAATTTTTCGGCTTTCCCGATCACTTTCCAGGCCATGTCATACAGCCTTTTTTCGAGCAATACCTCTATCCGTTGCAGGTGCCGCTGCAGTTGTATCTCTATAGAAAAATCCACATAGTACCCTTCCAGGAACTTAAGGATGCTCTCCTGAAGGTAACTTTTGATTCTTTTTAACTTTTCCGGCCCTCCCTTTTTCCTTAGCCTTGTACGTAGTTCCTGTTCATTGTAACTGTCCATACTGTCGATGGCATCAAACAAGGCAAGATAAGCAGTGGTCTCCCGCGCTTCCTGCCCACGTCCATGACTGGAGGCTGCCTTAAAGTGCCGCTTCTCATACCGGTTGAGCGACTTAATCAACATGAAAAGTTCATCGGACGGTGTTTTCATAGAAGGGATGAATTAGCCAACAACTGTGGTTCGCTCAAACATAAATAAAATATTATAAATATAGTCCTATAAACGGGAATTACCAGCCTGCAGGAGAGCCATACAAATTCTATTAAAGGGTCTTAATACGTCTTTTTAACTTGATAAGGATAGTGTCGTTTCCGAAATTTACAAACGTACAATCCAGCAAACCCAAAAGACAATGAAACAAGGTGCCCAAAAAGCAAAGGTTCCATTCCGCGTTTCATTCAGACATGTAAAGTCTGCATTAACAACATGTATACTTATCTGTCTGCTCTCATTCCCTGTCTCCGGCGGCACCCCCGAAACCCGCTGGGAGGTGAAAGAGCCGTTTAATCAAAAGTTTTTTATCGAAAACAAGGGTCAGTTTGAACTCCCTGACAGTTTGCAGGCGGGTAAAATCCTGTTCGGAGCCCGTATGGATGGACTCGTTTACTACTTTACTCCAAAAGGCGTTTGGGTTAAATACCTGAATTATGCGAATCAAAAGGCAGAAGAGGAGGAAGAAAGCAGCAAGAATGAATCAGAGGAAGAAAGAGAAGAAAAGGAAGCGGCCCCGCAAGAGCAGTTCCATGCACTCCGTTTTCCAGGCAGCTCCGATTCTGTTTCCATCTCCGGCCAGGAGCTGGTGGGAGAGCATTTTTTTTTCGGCACTCCCGCAACAGGCGATATACAAGCAGGTGCTTACAAACAGTTGGTGTACCGGAATATTTATCAAGGAATAGACCTGGAGTTTCATTTCCCAAAAGACAGTGCAGGATTCAAATACAGTTTCACACTTCAACCCGGAGCCAACCCGGCGCTTATCCGCATGGCTTATCCGCTTTCCCAAACGATGAGGCATACCTCCCGGGGAAACCTGTTTATCGAGTCGGCTTTCGGCACCTTTACCGATCACCACCCCTCAGCTGTTGAAACCGGCACAGGCAAACCGGTTGCCTGCACCTTCTTTGTCAACAAAGGAGAAGTAAGCTTCGCCACAGGCAAGTATGACGCGAGCCAGTCACTCCTTATCGACCCCTGGACCACCACCCCGCTCGCATTTACCTCCGGTAACGGAGCTTATGATGTGGATTGGGACGTTGCAGGCAACTGTTATATCTATGGAGGGGCTTTCCCGTTCCAGGTGATTAAATACAGTCCTTCCGGCACGCCTTTGTGGACGTATACGACCAACTTTACCGGAACAAAGAAACGGTATGGAGACTTTGCCGTTGATCACCGATCCGGATCTGTTTACATTGTAGAAGGCTATAACTCCGTAACCGGCTCTTCCATCATCAAGCTTACTTCCGGAGGGGTACCGGTAGGCTTTTTCCGGGGCGACCTGTCGTTCACCGAAATGTGGCGCATCTCTTTCAGTTCCTGCACCAACCAGCTGGTGATTGCGGGAGGAGGAGTGACCAGTCCTTCTTATACGGCCTGTTATGTAGACACTTCCCTAATCAACCTTTCTCCCGTAAATGTGCTGAACTCCCCTACCGGCTATCACGATATGTGGGGCGTGGCCGCCGACAATGCCGGCAACTGTTACATGGCCACAGCCCGCTCAGCCTCCGACCCGGGGAACTACGACAATATCCTCTACAGCCTCCCGCTTCCGGCTCTCGCTCCGATCAACTGGCAGGCAGCTTCGGGATACCAATTTGTGGAGACTTACGCTGTTAGCTATACCCCCGGCTCCATAACCGGTTATAGCAATGGATACAACGGCATGGCCATGGGCGGATCGGGCTTGTACACTTACGACAGCCATGTGCTCAATAAATGGAACACCGCCGGTGGAACATTGACTGGAAGCGCAACAGTCAACGGGGCAGTAATCAAAAACGCCAGGCGATATGGTGGCATCACAGCGGATGATTGTGACCATGTCTTCCTCGGTCTTGAAAAAAACATTTTACAATACAATTCCCTTACTCCGGCAGGTACGATCACTGCATCCGATACGGTGTATGACCTGAGCCTGGGAACAAATAATCTGCTCTATGCTTGCGGAAGAGGATTTGTTTCCTGCATTTCCGTCAATCTTCCTTCCTGTACAGCCATCAAAGTAACCAACCATGTGCAAAGCTGTGTCAGTCCTGCCAGCGATAGCCTGAGCATCACAGGAGGCAAGGCTCCGTATAACATCACATGGAATACCAATCCGGTACAAACCGGTTTTGTCGCCATTAACCTCGCTCCCGGCACGTACATCGCAACCATCCAGGACGACGCCTGCAACATGAATGTGGCCCACGACACGGTGGTCATCCCACCTGCCACTGTTGGCACCATCGTTCCGCTTACGACTCCTGTTGCCTGTAATGGAGGATCAGACGGATCGGTATCGTTGCAGGTAACGGGTGCTCCTCCTCCACTGCCTGTATTTACCTGGTCTAACGGAGCCACCGGACAATCGGTGAATCACCTCACCGCCGGCACCTATACCGTATCCATCACCGGTTCCAACGGGTGTGTGCAGTCACTCCCCATCCTGATCACGCAACCGGCACCTATCAAAGACAGCCTGATAACCCGTCCGACACATTGCTTTGGTGACACCGCCGGTATGGCCGTAAACATCAATGGAGGTACTCCTACCTACCAGATTACGTGGAACTCCAATCCACCTCAAACAGGATTCAACGCCCAGGGGCTTCAGGCAGGAATCTATACCGGCACGGTGACCGACGGACACGGCTGTAAAACCACCTTTACCGCACAGCTCACAGAACCTCCCCAACTCATAGTTACAGCGACCGCAATCGATACCGGTTGCAGCGGCAACAGCGGCAAAGCCAGTGCTTCCGCAACAGGCGGAACAGGAGCCTATACCTATTCCTGGAACCCGGGAGGAGGCAGCAGCGCCAGCCTATCGGGCCTTGCTCCCGGAAACTATACGGTAACGGTGACCGACTCCAACGGTTGCGCTACTCAGACAACCACTGCGCTCGTGGCTCCACCACCCTTACAGGTAAGTTTCACCAGCATCGATTCTGCCGGATGCTCTCCTGTATGTGTTTATTTTTCGGCGAACGTTCCTCCTTCTGCCATCGTTATCTGGAATTTCGGAGATCAGAATGCGAGCAATCTGCAACAACCTTCACATTGTTATAAGTCACCGGGAAATTACAGTGTTACGCTTACCGCCACCAAGGGCAATTGCACACAGGTGGTGACGCACCCCAACATGGTTACCGTCTATCCCCATCCGAATGCAGCCTTTCAGATGGTGCCCTCGGGAGGGAATACGCCTGCAGGAAGTACCTGTTTCAGTCACCCTTCCACACTGGACTCCGGCACGACAGTCAGCTATGCATGGAACTTCGGAGATTTTGATCACAATACCAGCACGGAACAAAATCCTTGCTTTGTATATGCCAACCCCGGGAAATATTGTGCGAACCTCACCGTGACGAACACGTTCGGTTGCAGGGATTCTTCCGAGTTGTGTACGGATATTGTGGGTGAGGTGGAGTTGTTTGTGCCCAATAGCTTTACACCTAACGGAGATGGCACGAACGATTTGTTTCTTCCGGTTGGAGAAGGGATCGACCCGTCTCACTTTGATTTCATCGTATACGACCGCTGGGGACAACTGCTATGGGAAACGACCGAATGGGGAAAAGGCTGGGATGGACGGGTAAAAGGCAGTGTGGATATCGTACAACAGGACGTATATATCTGGAAGATTGATTGTGAGGACATCAACGGTCATCCCCATCACCTCATCGGGCATGTCACCGTGATCAAATAACACCATTCAAGGAAGCAATCAGCTCAGGCAGAGGCAGGCATCCCAGGCAGGATCGGATTCGCTGACGGCTGCAAGCAGGGCCAGACCAATACCGGCAGCACCTTCCAACACCCCGGCCTCGTTCAACCACCCTCCGTATTTTTCGGTCTTCCAGGTTTTATAACCTCCCATGCCATCCGGGAAAGTGGCCATTTTCAAGGTCTCTTGCAGCCAGAAACGGGAGGCATCGGCAAAAATTTCCTTTCCGGTGTTGCGGTACATCCGGTTATACATATGTGCCAGACCCGCAGCTCCGTGACAAAGGCCGGCATCCATCACAAATTCCTCTTCCAGCTTTCTGCGGGAGCAGGTGGAGGATAGAATTTCCAACGCTTTTTCTTCGAGTGAGGTGTCTCCTAACGCACGCGCCGCTTCGTACAGGGAAAAGGCAATGCCCATATCTCCATAGCACCAGGACAATCGGCTCTTTCCCGGTTTTTCTGTTGTGATCCAACTCGGAAAAGCAGAACCTACCTCGGTCATAGACTGCTCTTTGCTCAACATATACCTGACGCTCTCTTCCAGCAAAGTCCGGGTTCTTTCTGGGGAAACCTGTGCATTCAGAGCCTTGCTCAGGAAATAAATGATACTGGCCAGGCCATGAGACAGGCTGAGGTTGAAGCCCCGCATACCGGTTTCGATATCTACTTGCGATTCCCATTTGACTGTTCCGTCTCCATCGCGTATACCGAAACGTTCAAGTTGCCCGATCAACCTTTCCAGATGCTGGCGGGCAGCCGGGACATCTTCTATCTGCCGGAGGTAATACAAGCCAGTACCCAGGGCACCATGCAGGTAATCGTAATAACCTTCCTCCATGTCTTCCATCATCGAGCGGGAAATAAATTCATCGAGCTGAGCAAGCGGCTCTTCCACCTCTTCCCGGTCGAGGAATCCTTCGTCGGCCAGAAATTCAAGTGTCCAGCAAAACCCTCCAATGCCTGTACAGAAACGGTGATTCTTCTCTCCCGAATTCAGAATATCAAAGGCTTCGATGAGCTGAGCTGAAACCAGGTCGGCATACCTTTCATCCTGCGTAAAGCGGTAGAGGTAAAAATAAAAAATAGCTATGCCAGGTTTCCCGGTGAGCAGACCCAGTTCGGTGGAGGCACTGCCGTATTGCTCCAGTGATGTAGCAATGTCTTTTATTTTAGCTTCCAGTGCCGTCTTTAACGGAGCCGGGAGGAGAAGTGTTCGCGTAACAGGGGAAACCGAATGCGACATATTAATACGTTTTACGCCTGTGAGGCAGGCTGTTTATAGCGCTTGAGCGAACGCATGGCCATTACGATACTGGCCACGGCGAGCAGGGCACCCATCAGGAAAGCCGCTCCGGGGAACTTGAAGGAACTGGTGCTGCGGGTGAAATAAGAAAACAAATTAGTCATCAGAGGAGGACCTAAGATAGCAGTGAGACTCATCAGACTGGTGAGTGCACCTTGCAACTCCCCCTGCTCATTGGCCGGCACCTGGCCCGACATGATGCCTTGTAAGGCAGGACCTGCAATACCTCCCAGGCAATAAGGAATCAGAAAGGCATACATCATCCAACCCGCATCGGCGAAAGCAAAGAGCAGGAATCCGAGTGCATAAAAAACAAGACCGAAATAAACCGAACGCTTTGGTCCCAGCTTAGGATTAATCACCCGTATCAAACCTCCCTGTACCAGCGCCACCATCAGACCTACAAAGGCCAGGGAGCTTCCCACCTGTGTGGGAGTCCAGTTGAATTTTTCCATGGTAAAGAAGGTCCAGGTAGACATGACAGCATGACTGGCCAGGTTGATGAGCAGGAAGGAAGCTACCAGACCAAGGATCACCGGGTAACGACCCAGGTTGACCAGGGAACTTACCGGATTCGCCGTTTTCCAATTGAAAGATCTCCGGTTTTCAAGGCTGAGCGATTCTGGGACGATCAGGTAACCGTATATGCCATTTAATAGTGCCAGAGCGGCGGCTGCGAAGAAGGGCACTCGCGGTCCCCATATTCCCAGAAAGCCACCCAGTGCCGGTCCAATAATAAAACCGAGACCAAAGGCTACTCCCACCATACCGAAGTTTTGGGCTCTTTTCTCAGGAGGGGTGATGTCTGCGATGTAGGCCGTAGCGGTAGAAAAGGTAGCTCCGGTGATGCCTGCCAGCAAACGGCCTATAAACAGCCAGCCGATGGTGGTGGCAAAGCCTTGAATCATATAATCTAGCGCAAATCCAAAGAGAGCAAACAGCAATACCGGTCGCCTGCCGAACTTGTCACTCAGGTTTCCGATAACAGGAGAAAAAAGGAATCCCATCACCGCATAGGAAAGACCGAGCAAGCCTGCATAAAGTGCTGCCTGACTATTATCTCCTCCGATAAGTTGTTTGATCAGTACCGGCAGCACCGGTATAATAATGCCCATCCCGATGACATCGATGAGTATGGTTACAAAAATGAATCCCAGCGCGGCGTTGCGTTTGTGCATATGTTCCTGTTAAAAGGAGCAAAAATACAAGAAATTTCAAGAGGAAGGTTTACCTGGGACTTAACTGTCCGGAGAAGGGAGGTAATAGATATAAGGCAAAAAAAATTATGATTTGCTCTTGTCGCGGGTGGGCTCCAGCAATTCACGCACATCCACGTTGAGAATTTCGGCAATGCGAAACAACACGGTGATACTTGGTTGCGCTTTGTTGTTACAATAATTGGTCGTAACCACATAGCTTTTTCCTATGCCCTTGGAGAGCCAGGATTGGGAACGCCCTTGCTGGATTAATATTTCCTTAATACGATTCATCTTGAAGTGTTTATAAAGGAACGTTGGTGGTATCGGAAATGCTTCAGAAAAGTAAAGATAAAGCTTCGGGATGAAAACACAATGCGATATATTTTATCTAACCACTTTCTCATAACTTTTTATGCGGTGAAGCAATGCTAACTGCGTAAAAGAAAAGCCGCACGGATGCGGCCTTCTTTCGGTTTGATCCTCGCTCCCTCAAGGACGTTCACCTTTGCAAATTTGTTAATTCTAATTTCGTTTGTATTCGAGATTAACTCCAAATTCATCATTTGTTAACTTCATCTGCATTCATTAACTTAATGCAAACTTCCCGACTAATAAATACCTTGTCTATTCTAAATTATTTCAACATTTTTGCTCCTGAAATCCAGCGCTAAAAAGCCAACAGATAAAAGATTACATGACAAAAGTATTTCAGCCCTTCAGGCTGAGCAATTCAATTTTCATGAATTATACTATTCTGTTCAGCCTACATTCGCCTAATACAAGACACAAACAACTACTGCTCAGTACCTTATACTACTTTTCATAAATCAGCCCTACTAATCTCATGGATGAAATCGTTCGTTTAATTTCTTCCCTTACGAAATCCGAAAAAAGGTATTTCAAGATGTTTACTGCTTTACAGAGCGGTGAAAAAGGGTACCTGAAATTATTTGAAGCCCTGGAGAAGCATCAGGATTATGACGAGGAAAAGCTTCGGAAACTCTTTGCAGGAGAAGATTTCATCAAACGCCTGCCGGCAGTAAAAAACTACCTTTCCGGACAGCTGCTCAAAAGCCTTCGGGTGGTCAGGGCCGGCAACACGCGCAGCTCGGAGATAAAAGGATTGCTGGAAGACATTGCCATACTCCATGAGAAAAGGCTCTATAAGCAGGCATTGAAAATCATTGAAAAAACACGGGAGCTGGCACACCAGCAGGAGCTTTTTGAATCCCTGCTGGAGCTCAACCGCCTGGAAGAGCAAGTGCTTCTGGAAACACTGGACCTCGAACGATTCGAAGCAAACCTTCCTGTTTCGTATGCGCTGGACAAAGAGCTGCTAGATTTACTCCACAACGTGGCCGAATACCGCAACCTCTATAACCGGATTGTGCTCCTGAATAAAAAAATAAAAGAAGCCAGGACAGAAGCCGAACTGAGACTCTTCACCGAAATCAGTAATCATCCCCTGCTCCAATCGGTAGACAGGGCCAGGTGTTTTGATTCGCGCAACTACTATTACCGCATCCTCCTTATTTACAACCATGCAAAAGGAGATAACAAAACCAGTCTCGAACTGGCCAAGGCACAACTGGCGCTCATTGAATCCTTCCCCGATAAAATAACGGAAGACCCCAAGAGCTACCTCTCTGCCTTAAACAATATCCTGCTTGGTCAGATCCATTTGCATGCGTACGAAAATTTCGGGGAAACACTGGCCAAGCTCAAAGCCTTCCCACACAAATCAATCAGCCAGGAAGTAAGTCATTTCATTCATGTTTGCACCTTCGAAATGGTGATGTATCTGGATACTGGCGATTTTGAGAAAAGCGTGGATATACGTGCCGGGCTCATCAGCGGCATGAAGAAATACGAGGACAAGATCAACCCGATTGAAAAAATCACACTGCTCTACAATCTTTTTTATTCCTACTTCGGAACAGGGGAATTTTCAAAAGCGCTTGAGATCATCAACCAGCTGCAAAACCGTTACCAGAAGGAGCTGCGCTACGACATACAATGTGCCGTAAAAATACTCAACCTCATTTTACACTACGAACTCGGAAGTAACCTCCTGCTCGAACACAATGCCATATCCACCTACCGTTTCCTGATCAAGAGCAAGCGCTTGTATAAACTCGAAAACATCGTGCTGGATTTTATCCGTAAGAAGATGCCGTCTATATACTCTCCCAAAGATGAGATTGCTGCCTTTAAACAGCTTAGGACAGAATTTATGGAACTGACCCCACATCCCTACGAAAGCAAAGCCTTCGAGTATTTCGATTACATCTCCTGGCTGGATTCCAAGATTGAGGGAAAACCATTTGCAGAGATTGTCCGTAGAAAATTCAAAGCAAACTACGGAGGCTAATTTTATTTCGAGCTTGGCATTAGTCTGAAAATCAAACATACCTACATAAAAATCAAGCAATTACACATAAAATAAGGACAACTATTCTGTTTGAGATCAGTATAAGTTTCGTTTTTTGTTTCTGGCATCTGCTGCAGACGAGGTATTTTTGAATCAGACATTAGGACTCCCCTGCCCATGAAAAAGATATACGCCCTGCTCATACTGCTGTCTCTGCTGACACAGCCATTTCGCCTCCAGGCTCAAAACAGCTGGAGCCCGCTATCCACCGGAACCGACCTTGGCGTCAATTCCCTGGCAGCCGACACCACCAACAACATCCTTTATGTGGGAGGAAACTTCCAGCTTGCAGGGTTAACTCCCGCTATTGGCATTGCTCAATGGAAGAACAATAACTGGTCTGCGCTAGGGCTTGTTTCACTGAGTGGCATTGGCGTATCTACCCTTACCGTTAATAATACGCATGAACTGATTGCAGGAGGAACCTTCTCGGCCATAGCCGGAGTACTCTTAAACAATATTGGCAAATGGAACGGGAGCTCCTGGCAGGCACTGGGCTCGGGCCTTGGCTTACTTACCGGCTCCAGTGTAGATGCGGTAACTTATTATAATGGCGACCTGTACGCAGGCGGTACATTCAGCAAATCGGGTGGCACCACTGTAAACTCGGTAGCCCGCTGGGACGGAACGAACTGGCAACCCCTCGGCGCAGGAGCCAGCAACGGTACCAATGGCAAGGTAAAAACACTCTGCGTCTATAACGGGGAACTATATGTAGGCGGAACATTTACCAGCGCCGGTGGGGTAGCCGTTAAAAACATTGCCAAATGGGATGGTACCAACTGGACTGATGTTGGCGGAGGCCTGGCCTATACCGGAGCCACCACAGTAAGCACACTCAGCGTGTATGCCGGCAACTTATATGCGGGAGGAACCTTTACCACGGCAGGAACCACAGCCGTCAAACACATCGCTTCCTGGAACGGAAGCTCCTGGTCGGATGTAGGCGGAGGAATGTCGTATACCGGAGCCACTACCGTGAGTACCCTGTTTGTCTACCATGGAGAACTGGTAGCAGGGGGAACCTATACCTCCTCCGGTGCCGTGCTGACCAACTACATCTCTAAATGGAACACCACCACCTGGACCCCGCTGGGCACTGGCATGAACGGACCTATCAGTGCCTTACAGGTACTCAAAGACACGCTCTACGCAGGTGGATCGTTTACCACCGCCGGTGGCGCAAGTGCCAACAACGTGGCTAAATGGATTCCATCCAACGGCACAGTTACCGGCATGCAACCCCAGGCTGCACCTGAGGAAGTACGCGTCTTTCCGAATCCTGCCAGTCAGTCCTTCCAGGTCATCCTGCCGTCCAGCATGAATCCGGGAAGCGATGCGGGCTGCTTCTTTATCCTGACAGATATGCAGGGTCGGGAAATTATGCGACACGCACTCACCGCCTCTACCACGCAGCTCGACCAGGGAGAAATCCCTTCGGGTATCTATCTCTATCGCATCACCACCAAGGACAACCGTCTGCTTTCTGAAGGAAAAATAACCTTCCGTTAGACAGTAATTTCAGGAAGTATATTATGTCCAGATTAATTTTTCGGAGACTGCCCTTCCGCATTTTTTGCGGAACGTATTTTACCTAATTTAGTAGGGTAAACCGATTTATTAATCCTATAAAACTTTTCACAATGGACAAAAATTCAAATGCACTCAACTGGTTCGAAATCCCAGCCGCTGACATCAAACGCGCCAAAAAATTCTACGAATCAATCTTCGCGGTAGAGATGATGGATATGGGCGAAATGATGGGCATGAAAATGGTTGGATTCCCTTCCGAAATGGGTAATGGCAAAGCTTCCGGCGGACTTGTTCAAGGACCCATGCACAAACCATCCGCTGATGGTGCTGTAGTATACCTGAATGCTAACCCGAGCATTCAAACCGTGCTAGACCGTATTGAAAAAGCAGGTGGAAAAGTGATGATGCCTAAGACACAGATCAGTCCTGAAATCGGCTTCATGGCTTTCTTTACCGATACCGAAGGAAACCGCATGGCCCTGCACGCGCAGAACTAAACATTTTTAATTTGATTTCTCTTAAACCCTGAAGTGTGCGCAAGCACTACTTCAGGGTTTGTTTCGCAGAAGTCCATTCGTGACACTTTTCTCCAGGATCATACTATCTTCTCAGAGGAAGATGCTATTTTCCTACACAATCATGCTATCTTCCTAGAGGATCATGCTATTTTCCTACACAATCATACTATCTTCCTAGAGGATCATACTATTTTCCTACACAATCATACTATCTTCCTATAGGATCATACTATTTTCCTCTACAATCATGCTATCTTCCTAGAGGATCATGCTATTTTCCTCTACAATCATGCTATCTTCCTAAAGGATCATGCTATTTTCCTACACATTCATACTATCTTCCTAGAGGATCATGCTATTTTCTCAGACAATCATAGTATCTTCTTAAAGGAAGATGCTATGATTGTCCTTTCAGATGACTTTGGCAGTCAATTTTATTATTTTTTTACTGTCTTTTTCTCTCCGGTCGGCGCGGATCGGCGCGGATATGCATCGTTGCTTTGTGCGGAGTGTATCCGTGCCTCTTTTTAGACAACTAAACTGGAGTATCTTTTCATAGGGATTTGTAATCCCCTCCCCTTCTCCCTACATTTACTGCAATTGAAACAAATGTTCCATGTCCGACAAATATCAAATCAGGGACACTGAAAGGGCCTATTTTATTACAATCACTACGGTTGGTTGGATTGACCTGTTTACTCGTTTGAAGCTTAGAAACGTCCTTGTAGATTCCTTGAAATACTGTCAGCAAAACAAAGGACTGGAAATTTTCGCCTTTGTTCTTATGCCTAGCCATCTTCATATGATGTGCAGGTCTCGGGAAGGGTTTCATTTAAGTGATATCATCCGGGATTTCAAGAAATTTACATCAAAGAGTTTGGTTGAAAATATCATGGCCGGAGGAGAAAGCAGGAAAGAATGGCTTCTTGAACATTTCAAAAAAGCGTGTTCCCATCTAAAAAAAGAAATGAACTACAAGGTTTGGCAAGATGGATATCATGGCGAACCGCTTGAAAGTAATAAATTCATTTATCAGAAGCTGAACTACATTCATCGTAATCCAGTAGTTGACCGTATCGTTGAAAAACCAGAAGCCTATTTATACAGCAGTGCCAGAAACTATGCCGATTTAGAAGGAGTAATGGACGTAATAGTGCTTCCGCACAAACCATTATTCCTTAAGTAAAAGTGAAGATATGGATTGAAAATCCATGTAGATTAGTACACGGAACAAGCTTATGAAAAAGGCACGGATACCCTTACGCACTAGCAACGCCGCATATCCGCGCCGACCGGAGGCTGAAACGAAGAGCGGAGGTTTACCTTCGTCAAGCAATAAAAAGAACAAGAAGAGAACAAAATTTTCATGATGCAGTAACTCTTATATTTATCTTTGGATAACTTAAAAATTCATTCATGAGCTTCGTTCAATCCATAGAAGAACTTGAGGTTTGATCAACCCTGTAAAATGAAAATAAAACTCATCCTTTCTCTCGGATTCGTTCTTTGTATCCGTTTTCTTGTGGCTCAAACAGAACCGGGCAGCATGGCTGAGGGCGGATCAGCTATACTGTCTTTCCAAAATGGATTTATTGAGAACAAAGGCCAGCTGATTGATCAGCTGGAGATGCCTGTCCCAAGTGTTAAATACCTTACAAACTTTTCCGGACTTAATATTCAATTACGTCAAACCGGATTTAGCTACGATAGCTATACAGATGAACTGAAAACGGATGAGAAGGGGAAAATAAACCCTGTACGGATAAAACAGGCTCCAGCTGACCACCTGATCCGCCATTATCACCGCGTGGATGTGGAATTGCTTCATTGCAACCCGAATGCCGAATTGATTGCAACCGGAGCTTCGGAAACCTATTTTAATTACTTCACAACCGGTACTTCCGATGGAGGGATCAGTTATATACATTCTTATAAAGAGGTTGTGTATAAAGATATTTATCCTCATACAGATCTGAAATTTCTTAGATCATCCCTAACCGGAAAAGTGGCGTATGAATTTATACTTCACCCGGGAGCCCTTGTAAATGACATTCAGATGGGCTACAATGGCGCCAACAAGGTGACTCTGGATAATGGAGAAATTAAAATAAATGTATCAGGCGGAATGTTTTCGGAACGGATACCAGAAAGCTACTGGAAGAAAAACCGCATTCGTGTTGCCGTAAACTATGTGAGTATCGGTAAAAATATTTTTTCATTTTCATTGCCCGATCATACATCGCTGGAAGATGACCTGATTATTGATCCGGAGCCTTGTCTGAGTTGGGGCACCTATTACGATAGTTGGGTATTTGCAGCTACCGTTCTTGCCCTGGATAAGACAGGGTGTACTTATATAGCCGAAAGCACACCCAACACTTCCAATATAGCCACTACCGGTGCTTATCAAAGCACGAATGGTGGCGGGGCGCATGATGCGTTTGTGGCAAAGTTCAATCCCGGTGGTACTGCTCTTGTATGGGGCACGTATTATGGAGGAAGTGGGGATGATGATGCGGAAGCCATTGCAATTGACGCGTCCAACAATGTATATATCACAGGATCAACTCTAAGCTCTGCGAATATAGCCACCCCCGGCGCTTTTCAAACTACCTGGAACGGGCCGGGGAGCAATGCGTTTGTTGCCAAGTTTAATCCTTCCGGTTCGGCTCTGTTATGGGGTACTTATTTTGGACTGTCCTCCGGAAATGCGTCTACGAACGCGTATTCCATTACCACTGACACGCATTCGAATGTATATATAACCGGGGTTACGAATGCGCCCGGTATGGCCACCACCGGGGCTTACCAAACGGCTATTGCTTCGGCCTCCATCACCACGAGTGTTGGGTTTGTGACTAGGTTCAATGCTGCCGGAACAACAAAGGTCTGTTGCACTTATTATGGCGATGCCACTACGGAAGGTGTAATACCGGCAGTCATCCGGCTGGATAAGATTGGTAATATCTGCATTGCCGGAGAAACGATTTTCAGTCATACCAACTTAGCCAGCCCGGGAACGTTTCAGACAACTGATCTGGAACCCACTGCGAATGGAAGCGGTTTTGTTGCCAAATTTGATTCTACCTGTTCTTCCCGTTTATGGGGCACTTATTTCGGAGGCCCGGGAGGTACAGGAATAGGAGACATAATGCTGGATAAGGTTGGAAACATAACTTTTACTGGCAATACAGCAAGTACAACCGACATTGCTACACCGGGAGCGTATCAGTTTAGCTATGGAGGCGGAGGAGAAGATGCATTTGTTGCAAAACTAAATGCCGGAGGTTCTTCCCTGCTTTGGGGAACTTATTACGGAGGAAACGATACAGATGTTGGATATGCACTAACACAGGATGTTGATAAAAACATTTATGTTACGGGGATTGCCAGAAGCACTGCCGGTATTGCTACGGCAGGAGTTTATCAACCAGTCTTTGCTGGGGCAACAGATGTCTTTATTGCTAAATTCGATACAACAGCACGCTCCTTACTGTGGGGCACTTATTACGGAGGTGCTTTGGCAGATTATGTATATGGTATTGCCGTAGACAGTATCGGCGATATTTACGTTTCCGGATCTACAGAGAGTACCAGCGGCATCGCAACTCCAGGAGCCTATCAGACAAACTATACCGGAACAAGTAATGGCTGTTCATTTGTAGCCAAATTGACTTGTAATCCCATTTCTCCCCGGCCTCCGCTAGCCGACCAGGTATCTTCCGTCGGACCGCTTCCTAATATTTTTACCCCCAATGGTGATAACCTGAACGATACCTTTCGCATCCCTTCCAAACATTTGAAATCGCTGCATTGTTTCATCTACAACCGCTGGGGTAATCAGGTTGGAGAGATCAATACACCCGAGGGTTCCTGGACAGGCAATACCAGTGGAAATAAATTCTGCTCCGACGGCGTTTACTATTATTCCTTCACGGCTCAGGGAGAAGATAATGTAAACTATTCGAACAAAGGCTTCTTGCAATTAGAACGGTAAGTGCTGGCGCGCGTGTCGCACGCAAATCAAATTGGCTTCTTCAGTAACTGGGAGTATGGATTTAACAACAGCGATAAAAAACACATCCCGATCGGGGTGGATGTGACGAGCCGTTTGTCTGTTTGCCCATCCGTGCTCAGCTCTGTGCTGTTATGACGCGCCAAATGGATTATAGTCCTTAGGACTCTTCCCGGGCAGCATTTAGTATTCATTCAATGATTTATTCACCCAGAAAGAAGCAATAATGCGCTTTCTGGGTTTTTTGTTTGAAAATGAGACAATAATTTTTCTTTCAATTTATAATATGATTCCCACTGGTTAGGAGCGAGATTATTCTATCTTTAAAGGCGAAACTGGAATCAGCCCTAACCTATGAATGGAAATAAGGTATTTGGGCTCAGCCTTCTTGCAGGAATTTGTTTTTTTTCCTGGGGGTGCCACAAGGATGTGATTCCGGAAGGTTCCCGTGTAGCGCTCACCTTCGATGACGGGCCGGATGGAAAATACACACCCGAAGTACTGGATATTTTAAAACGGGAAGGAATAAAAGCCACCTTTTTTCTGATGGGAAAACATATCAAGCGCTGCCCCGAGGTAACGCTGCGGATAGCGGGAGAAGGGCATTGCATTGGCAATCACAGCTACCATCATTATTGGTTGCCGTTTATGAACTCCATTCAGTTACTGAGTGAAGTTTCCACTACAGAAAACCTTATCGACAGCCTGTGCGGCGGCTCACACAAATATTTCAGGGCTCCCTGGGGAGCGATTACAGCCGTGCAAAAAGAACAGCTTGCCACCCGGGGCTTTACGGTTTTTAACTGGGACCTGGATTCAGACGACTGGGACATCCAACACAACACCACCGATGATATTGTACGCCGGGTAATGGCGAATGTTGGCTCAGGCAAAATCATCCTTTTTCACAGCGCTGATTTTGCCGATCTGGAGGGAAGGGAAAAAACAGTGGCTGCTTTGCCTCAAATAATTGATCTGTTAAAACAAAAGCATTTTCGTTTCGTAACCCTGGATGAACTTGTTCTGGAAAAACAGTTACAGCAGTAAAATTAAAAGGCTAGAACATTCAGAAATGTACACCTCAAAACTCTTGATATTTTTCGTTTGGGTGGGCGTTTCACTCTTTTCCTGGGGAAGTCC
>Ga0206918_1078_pt1 | contig 23563 bp, 20 predicted proteins | sample Alteio_BWOrgHeat_69_FD_152950 | JGI IMG/M metagenome (GOLD analysis project Ga0206918, IMG submission 152950) | Enriched cells from forest soil in Barre Woods Harvard Forest LTER site, Petersham, Massachusetts, United States -... | ecosystem: Environmental > Terrestrial > Soil > Temperate forest >... | reverse complement strand
GTTCCTCCACTGGCAAGCACAGAAACGGCTCCATTGCTTATACCCATGCAGCTTGGATTCGTTTGTGCAGAGGAGAGCTGCAAGGGCAGAGGCTCTGTAAGCGTTACGACCTGCAGTGAAAGGCAGGAATTACTGTCTTTCACCGCACACGTATAAGTCCCTGCTGACAATCCATTAAGTGTGGGTGTTGTACCTCCCGGACTGGACCAGGAGTAGGTATAGCCGGGTGTTCCTCCAGACGCAATTACCGCTGCTGAACCGGAATTGCCTCCGTTGCAGGCCACATTTGTCTTAGCACTGAGTAGTGTTGTCAATGCAGGGGGCTGAGTGATCAACAACTGAGTAGAACTGATACATCCTCCGCCATTGGTCACCCATACCGTATAGGATCCGGGTACAAGACCTGTGCCCATAGCCCCTGACCCGATATTCGGCGCCCAGGAATAGGTATACGGTGCGTTTCCTCCGCTGACTGTAATGCTGCCCTTACCGTCATTTGCTCCGTTGCAGCTGACATTTGTAACAGTAGCTGCCAATACGGGATTAGGAATAAAAACAAAAGTCGTGTCTATCGCATAACTGCAGGCACCGTAGGTGACTGTTACCTGATAGGTACCGCTTGTATTTACAGTAACGGTAGGACCTGTGGATGATCCGACAATTCCCGGACCAGATGGAATTTTAGTCCAGGAGAAGCCGGTGCCCGGACTGGAAGGTGGTGCGTGGATGGTAAGTGTAGAACCCAGGCATCCAACAGGAGCTGATGTGGTTACCTGCAGCGGCCCGCAGCTGGCATCTACATAGGCATATCCGAAATGTGCTCCCTGATCGCACCCTGCCGCAGTAAATGTTACCGTGATCGTTTGGCCAAGGTAAGGACTCAGGTTAATGCTGTTTCCACGCCATCCCGAGAAAAAGACAGTTGTATCGGAAACAGACTTGGTATACCCCGGAGGAGGAATACCGTTTGTACATTGCTGGTAATATTGCAGACAAGGAATGGGGTTTCCTGATCCGTCATGCACGACAACACCAAAGTAAGGTTGTTCTCCATTTGGGTGACCTCCATCCTGCAACACAACTGCGTAATTGTATGTAAAGAGGGCATTTGCTTTACCCACAACAAAGGTCTGAGATAAAACTTCTCCGGCACTCTGGCTCGCGGGGCTGGTAAAGCCGCATCCGGGAGTGTTCAAGTTAAAATAGTCACCACCCAACCGGACTGCATAGCTCCCTCCTCCTGAGTCGACCATGGAAAAATTACCATACGGATCTGTACCTGTGCTGACAATTGTATGTGCCGAGCAATCGTATATGAGTGCATTCATTCCCGCAGTGAAGATGCCCACTCCTCTTACAGTAAGCGGAGTGCCCGAATTCTGGTTGTATCCCACATCCCCATTCCACCCTGTAAAATCACCCGTTTCGAAATCGAGGTTATTGCACCCTGCAGCAGGCACATGGCCTGATTTGGATCTGGAAAGGGGTGCAGGTGATATTAAAAGGCGGGGCTTTTGCCGATATTTACGATCAACAAAAGCAGACTCCTGATGCCTCATGTAAAAGATTTTTTCCTTTTCATTTAGGTGATGCTCCGCATGATACCGTCCCAAATCACCATAGCAGGCATCCAGATCAAAACCGTTCAGCGTGTCGCCTCCAAAACAGATGTATGGAGCCGGAACGCTTTGTTGTCCTGCAGCCTGACAGATACATAGAACAACCATTGCAATGGAGATGGACAGCTTGTTCATGAGCGTTTGGGATTTGATGTTATCTTCACATCAAATTTAACCCAGGCGCTCCCTTTGTCCTGATGCCTGATTCCCTCATGCTGATATTATCTTATCCTGTAGGCAATGACTGACCGCAGGTGCCAGAGGTGGAAAGATAAAAACCGTCATAATGACTTTCACAGCAAAGAGGTGCTGTTATCTTATGCTTGCAGAAGATTGCTGGACTTAAGGATTGTAACGCAACTGAATACCCGCATGGAGATTGCATGTACTCATGTGGTTAATAACAACAAGAAATTTTGGGTAATTGATCAAACTGAAGCTTTGAACAAAACAGTTAAGATTCGTCTCTTACACTCACCAGGAGCCTCATTCCGGTCTACCGACTTCAGAGAAGAGATCGCTTACCGGAAATAATAATGAAATACCGTCTGAATCACGGATTCCCCATTAATCTGTAGCAGGGAGAGGGTCAGCCCGGCCAGACCAATCACCAAGAGGATAATCACAAATCCATACTTTACCACCCCTATCTTGTTTCGGTCGAGTTCGGCTTGAATCTTGTCTTCCATCAGTTTCCGAGTTCTAATTGGTTCTTCACCAGGTTGTAATAGTCGCCGCGTTTTTGCACCAATTCTTCGTGACTGCCGATCTCAGCAATTTCTCCATGCTTGAGTACGACAATCTTATCCGCATTCTTCACGGTACTGAGACGGTGGGCGATAATAACTACTGTCCGGTTTTTAAAGAATGTCTGGAGATTCGTATGAATGATTTTTTCATTCTCCGCATCGAGTGCCGAAGTGGCCTCGTCAAAAAACAGGTAATGCGGATTTTTATAGATGGCCCGGGCGATGAGCATCCGTTGTTTTTTGTCCTCCGCTTATGCCATTTCCTGAAGCCCCAATCACAGTCTTTACTCCGAGAGGCAGCTCGTTCAGGTAGTCCAGGATATTGGCTGTAGTAACTGCATGGATGAAACGTTCGGCTTGCGGGTTTTCATCCGAGGTGGCAATGTTCCGTTCAATGGTATCTGAGAAGATATATCCATCTTGCATCACCGTCCCGCAATTCCCTCTCCAGCTACTGGCCGAGAGGTCGGTCATCTTATATTCATTTACCCGGATCTCTCCGGCCACTGGTTCGTAAAACTTCAGGAGCAACTTCATCAGGGTCGTCTTCCCGCTTCCACTGGCACCCACAATAGCCAGGGTTTTTCCTTCTTCTATATGCAGGTTGATATTCTTAAGCACATAGGGTGACCGGGGACCTTCGTACTGGAAAGAAAGGTTGTTGATGTGAATGCCTCTTTTCGAGTCAGACACCGGCGATTTATCATCGAGCTTCAACTCCACATTTTCGGGCTTATCTTCCACCACATGATCCTGCACTTCATTCAGACGTTCCAGGCTCAGCTTGGCGTCCTGTAGTGAGCGAAAGAAATTGATGAGCTGATCCACCGGGGAGTTCATCTGCCCGATGATATAAGAAATACTCAACATGGCACCGAGACTGATATGCCCGAGCACCACTTCCCGTGCTGCAATAAAGGCAACTACAATGTTTTTAAGCTGATTGATAAAATCAAATCCGATCGATTGAAACTGATCCAGCTTGAGAATCTTGAGATTTATCTTATACAGCTTCACCTGAATCTTCTCCCACTCGGTGCGTTTGTAGTTTTCGAAATTATTGAGCTTTATCTCCTGCATCCCCCCTATCATCTCATAGATAGAGTCCTGGTTCTCCGAACGACGCTGAAAGCGGTGGTAATCAAGGATCTTTCTCTTTCTCAGGAAGAGAACCACCCATCCGATAGCGACTGCGGTAAGCAACGCATAAACCAATAGGATGGTGGGATCGTACGATAAAAGGACAAAGAAAAAAACAGAAATGTTAATCAGGGAAAAAAACGTGAACAGACTTTGAGAGGTCAAGAAATGTTCAATACGTTCATGGTCTCCTATGCGTTGGTTGAAATCACCAATCATCTTGGTGTCAAAAAATTTGACCGGCAGCTTCAGCAGCTTCTTCAGGAAATCGGAAATGATGGTGATGTTGATCCGGGAACCTATATACAGGAAGATCCAGTTTCGCACAATCTCAATGACGGTGCTGCCCAGGTATATGGTAAGCTGGGCTAACAGGATTACAAAGATGACGTTCAGGTTTTTAGCTGCCACCCCTTTGTCAACGAGCGCCTGGGTAAGAAAAGGTAAGATGAGCGTAAACAAACTCCCTACCAGTAATCCCAGAAGCAGTTGTATCAGCTGATTTCGGAATGGTTTGAGGTAATGCAGCAGATATTTTAATCCAAGGGTAGTATTGGGAGGCACTACTTTTTCGTAAAAAGCAGCGGTAGGTTTAAACGTGAGAGCCACCCCCTCACTTCCTCCTTCGGCCCATGATTTCAGGAACTGTTCTTCACTGAGTGTGATGAGTCCGTGAGCCGGGTCGGCAATCTTAAATCTAGGTTTAATTTGCAAAAAAGGGAAAAGTGCGCTGCGGGTCTGGATTTTATAGAGTACCACAAAATGATTCTGATTCCAGTGCAGGATACAGGGTACCTGGTTATTGGAAACCAATTGTTGCACATTCAACTTATCAGCACTGCTCTCCAGCCCGATAGTCGTTGCCCCTTCTGAAATTCCCAGAAAACTAACTCCTTCCCTGGTGAGAAAGGTATTGTCACGCAAATAGCTTAAGGAATATTTTTTACCGTAGACCCTCGATACCATTGCGAGACAAGCCGGTCCGCAATCCATCTGATCATGTTGTTGAATAAACTTCATCTTCCGCCGTCACTCATTATAAATATGTATACCTCTGCCTCAGGCATATTGCACCTGGGTTGGGACCTCTGCCAGCTTAAACCGCTCGCTGATGGCCCCGATGTTTTTCATCTTTATGTCAGATACCAATGCCGCATCGTATAAGATAAACTCATCAATGCCATACTCCTCCTGATATGTTTGCAAAAGTGTTTCCAACGAATCTATCGTCACCGGAATCACTTTCCAAGCCTCCAACAGATTGATGTTTTCGTAGTCGAGCATCTTATCTACTTCCTTTTGAGCCTCTTCCTGAGTATCCGCCATATAGAATGCCAAAGCTAAGGAAACCTCTGGGTAATACCCATTCACTTTAAAAAACTGTTCCTTGTAAGCCTGCAGTTCTTCTTTTTTGGGTTCAATTTTCCGGCCGATAGTTCCGTGAAAGATGGAACGGCAATAGTTTAACTTATTCTTTATCGCCATCGGGAAATGGTTATAGGAGCCTGAAAGATACCACATGGAGGGAATTTCTCCGCTAAAGGGAGGTATGACCAGTTCGTGCTTTTTAAACTTTTCCTCTTCCTGATGAAACAGATCACAGATCTCCTGCAAATTGGAGGCAAAGCGCTCATCTGCATTCTCAAATGTCACCGGTGGCGATACCAGTTCCAACACGTGTTTGTTGCCCGGCAGTCCTTTGGAAAGTCCGAGGTCAATGCGGCTAGGAAAAAGGTTGTTTAATAATTTGTAGTTGGTCACAACCGAATATGGAGAATACAGTGTAATTAGTGTTCCGGCAGACCCTACTTTGATCCGCTCAGTCATACCGGCTATTATTCCCAACAGGATATCCGGGTTGGTATATGGGTTGGTGGAATCGGGAGGGTGATGCTCTCCAAGCCAAAACCGGGAAAACCCCAGTTGATCTGCCTCCCGAGCATACCCCAGTATTTCTTCGATAGCGGTGATACCGTTGGTATCCTTTCGGATTCCGATTTCCAGTATTCCAATTTTCATAGGTTCCATGGATTATTTATTTTAAAAGATTCAGAGCAAAAATAAACGGTCCCAGCCAGCAATGGAGCTGGAACGGGATTCGTTGATGGTAAGTATGGGTGCCAACGACCCGTATAAAAAATTAACATTCATTTTTGTCAACGGTTCATCACTTTCCGCCTCCAGATATCCGAGTGTCTTCTCAAGCCAGTAACTATAAGCCTCCCCGTAGGTTGTCAGGCCTGACATTTCAAACAATTTTTTAAACAATTGAGCCACGCCTGAACTTCCATGACAAAAATGAGCATCGGTGACACCGGTATTGGAGACCGTTTTTCGTCGGGCTGCCTCAATACCCACTTCGTGCGACACGGTCACATATTCTGGTTTATCAAACAATTCACTGTACTTCAAAAGTAGAAGTGACATATCCAACTCACTGTTACACCACCCCAGCACAATACTCTCCAGCCGTTTTTCAATTCCTTCTTCAATCAAGATGTTATGTGGGAAAGAGATCTGGATGTCCTCTCCTGCAATATATTGGGAATTCTTGTAACGGAGAAGACCTGCAATGCCTTTATGCAGGATTTGCTCCAGCTTCCCTTGTTTCATTCCTTTCTCCACGAGATTGAGTAATACCTTAAACAATGCAGGATTACCATGGGCAAAACCAAAATTAAAGCCTCTGTTCCCACTGTCTTCGTGCTGGCTGTAAAAAAGAAAATTGTGTTTGCTGGCTGCCTCAAACAAAGCTGTAAGAATGCGTTCGCAATATTCCAATTGCCCAACTTCCGTCAGGTAAAAAAGACTTCCGGTCGGCCCATAGAAATAATCGTAGTTTTCCTGACGGACCATTTCCAGACTATAGTCGAGTGCCAGGTCGTTGATAACAATTAACTGTTCGCGAAAATCTTCTTCTAAAAGTTCCTGTTTCAGCAAGTCATTAATCACAAATCCCAAACCGCAAAGACCGTCGGAAAAAGAAAGGTTTCCCGCGATTGCACTATGCTCCTGCTGACTATTTGCAAAAACAGTGGAAAGCAGATCCGCTATCTTATCCAGGTATATTTCTTTCTTCTCCAGCCTATACATGGTCGAAAAATAGTAAATCAACCCCAGGCGTCCTCCCATCAAACCATCCTCTTCCACGATCATTTCTTGCAAATCGCAGGCCAGGAGCTTGTTATTAAAAGTTTGCGTGATTGCATGTATGCGTTGTTCCATCAGAATCTCAACTGGTAGTTTAAAAATTTCAAATGTTCATGCCCAACTTCCAACTCATGGGCCATGAGCACGATTCCGATCCCACAGATTCCTTCAGCATAATTTAACTGAGTTGCCACCAGATGGGTATTAAAGCTTGCTTGGTATCCTGCCCAGGGAGTAAGGTACTTATTGCCCTGTAAGGTTTTATCTAACCAGTAGGCTGCTGCATCACTCGCCTGTATCGAATGGGTTTGTGCACTCAGCTGATTAAAAAATGCAGCCAAACCGGCTGACCCATAGAGGATATTGGCATCGGAAGCTGTCGTATTCTGCTCCCTCATCCGTGCTGAACGATCAAGCAGTTCGTTTCCGATATGGGTAAAATCTGGCACCTGCAGAAGTTTACCTCCTCTTAAAAATAAATAGGAAAGACACAGGTCTCCGTAAGCGAGATTTTGTGTTGTTAACGGTTCTTGCGTTAATGCATCAAACGGAAAACGATTCAACCCATCCAATGTCATCTGCCGCTTCAGGAATTTGAATCCTCCAAAAAGTAAGCGGGTGCCTGCCTCTGAAATGCCACCTTGTTCATACACTGACAGTAAAAAATTAAGCACACCAGCCATACCGTGAAATAAACCTAGCTCCACGACTGGTTTAGTCTTGTTGCGGAAATCGAAATACCAGTAAACCTCTCCTGTCATCGGGTCGGTTACAGCCAGTTGATCCAACAAGGCTACAGTCGCGTCGATTTCAGTCCGGAAGTCTTTGTTCTGCGACCGGGCCAGGAAATAGTTTCCTGCATGGATGACACCTACCATTGGGTCGATGTTGCAGGCTTTTAGTTGATTGTTCCAATGCTCTGTAATGAGGGAATCTGCATCCTCGAGGAACGGATTCAGGTCTTCTTCCAGAATACCTTTTTCCCGAAGGAAATGAAGGTAATACCCCATTTCCATCAGGTCAATCATGCAGGAGTGACCCTGATAATCGGCATTGATGCCTCCAAAAGCGCGACCGATATATTCGGAAACCTGCTCCAGGTACTTTTCTTCGCCGGTATACAAGGCGTAATAATAATAAAACAAAGAAAGTCCCATCAAACCATTGTTCACTCCCATGCTTTGGAACTGATCCTCTTGTGCGCGGAGTATCTGTTCCATTTCAGTAATACGGTTACCGTATTTCCTGATCCCGGATGGGGCATGTAAAACTGCTGCTGGATGGGACATGAATTATTTCTTGTTAGTTATAATGCAACAGCAAGGGTCGTTTTAAATGTGTGCAGCGGTGATTTGAGCAAGAAAGAAGTGGAAGACCGGCAAGTACCGGCCTTCCTTTCTCAATCGGAATTACTTAATCGCTTTCTTGTTGCAAGAAAGGAATCCGCAGGAATATGCCATGGCACCGCCCTTTACCTGAGACATTTGATTTTCCTGAAGTTTGCTGATCACTTCTTTGTTCAGTTTCAAACCTGGGCTCAATTGAATTTTGTTTTTCATGTTGCTGTATTTTAAAATATGATTACTAAGTTGATTGGTGATATGCCTTCAGGCATATTACTTTACTGTCTTCTTGTTACAAGAAAGGAAAGCGCAAGAATTACCTGCTGCTGCTCCACCTTTTACATGTGACATTTGGTTTTCCTGAAGTTTGCTGATAACTGTTTTGTTGAGTTTCAGACCTGGGTTCAATTGAATTTTCATGGTTTTGCTTTTTTAAAATGTGATTATTGTGTTGATTGGTAATACGCCTTCAGGCATATTACTTTACTGTCTTCTTGTTACAAGAGAGGAAAGCGCAAGAGTTACCTGCTGCTGCTCCGCCTTTTACATGTGACATTTGGTTTTCCTGAAGTTTGCTGATAACTGTTTTGTTCAGTTTCAGACCTGGGTTTAATTGAATTTTCATGGTTTTGAGTTGTTAAATTGGTTCTTTAAATAGGTTGATTTTATGCGAATTGGCATATTAATTTGGTGGCTCATTACAGCAAGGCTGTTGCCTTACTTATTTTGCCCGGTTGCAGGAAAGGAATCCGCAAGAATTGCGTTCTGCCAATCCGCCTTTCACCTGTGCCATTTGGTTTTCCTGAAGTTTGCTGATTACAGCCTTGTTCAGTTTCAAACCTGGAGTCAATTGAATTTTGTTTTTCATGTTTTGTGTTTTTAATGGATAACTACAGAATGCCCAAGTTTAAAGACATTTGACTGGGGGTCTTGGGTGCGTGCACGCACTATTTAAAATTCCCTGGGTTTGTTATGGCCACTAACAAGTTACCGGGAATAATAAATCACTTGAATTATCTTCCGGTACGGTCTTTCTCTTCCCGGTTACCGATGTCTTTCTGCGCCACATCCAACGCATTGTTTCCAAACGTATAGGTGAGTGAAATGCGGAACATCCGGTTGTCGTAATAGTTTGCATATACCGCCTTAATGCCATTGGTATAACCGGTAATCACCGGGCGGTTCGTGCCCAAAACATCCTGCCCGATGAGGGCCACAACCAGTTTCTTTTTCAGGAAGCTGGTCTTCAGTGCCAGGTCCAGCTGACTGAATGCTGAGTTCTGATACAGATCAATATTCCCTGCAAAATTGTACCAATAGGTAATGTTAAACACCAGATTTTTTTTCTTGCTCAGCGTAAAATCGTTGTTGGTGGCGAGTACTGCATTTGCCCCTTCTCTGCCCTGGTTGGTGATAGATGAGGTAGAACGCGACTTGCTGTAAAAAAAATCGAACGTATTGGCACTTTCCCACCAGCTGAATTTGCTAAAAGTATAGGCTTCGGTAATCCCGGTACTTTGTGTGTTGAAATAGTTGAGTACGGCAGCATGCTGAACCGGTACATTGGGCGACACTATCAGTAACTGCTGAAAACCATTTTGCAGGTAGCTGTAGTACAGTTTGGAACTCAGTTTTTTATAGGTATAGCTGAATTCCACATTGTCGGAAAAAGATGGCTGGAGGTAAGGATTCCCTTCCACATATAAATAAGGACTCACAAATATCCGGAACGGATTCAATTGCTCGTAGTTTGGCCGGTTGATACGTCTGCCATAGCTGAGTGCAAAAGAAGAGCTGTCATTGGGAACATAGGTCAGAAAGGCTGTTGGAAATAGTTTGGTATAAGCATTATTGTTCTGCTGGTTCAACGATGCGGATATCCCTTGCGTCTGTGTGTTTTCAGCCCTCAAACCCACCTGGCTCTGCCATTTCGTTCCGAACTTACGGCTGCCCGATGCATAGATCGCCTGGTTGTTCTCCGAATATTCAAATACATTCGTCTGACCAGGATCAATTACCGGAATGCCGGTAGTGGTATTGTAAAAAGCAACGTTATTGGTTGTTTTAGTAAACGATGCCTTACCCCCAAATAGCAGATTTACCAGTTTGGTCGGATATTCTACATCCATCTTGGCCGAGTAATTCGTTACCTGCTGGTTGTTCGTATTGAATGCCGCATAATGACTGGACGGTATCGTGCGCCGGTCTGAATACAAATTGATGTTGTTAAAATCACCGGTGTTAACCGTATTAAATGTGAAGTAATCCAGGCTTCCTGATATTTTCCGGCCTATAGTATCCAGGTCGAGACTGGAGTTCAGGTTAAAGGAATGATCGTAAGCGGTTTCTTTGGAATGCCCTAAGGTATAGATCAGGGAATCGATCACCCCGGTGGGAACGTGGGTTAACGTGGTAGTGCTCTGGTTATGCATAGACAGCTGAGAGCTACTACCGAGGTATTGCAGGCCCACCTTCCAGCGTGAAGAGATGTCGTAGTCAATTCCCAGTCTTCCGCTGATTCCCCCGTTTTCGACAGTCCTCGGATCCAGGTTCGACCAGGTCTGATTGGGGTAATAGAGCGTGCTTTTATCGGTATTCAGACGTTTGTCGTCATTCACTCCCACGTTACTGGAGACAGACAGCTTGTTCTTCTTGTAATTGAAACTCGCTCCTCCCCGTCCGCTGCCGTAGGTAGTCTGATTAAAAGCACCGTTCAGAGTACTGTTCCATGAATCCGGCAACGCTGTTTTGAGTTTGATATTGATCAATCCGCTGTTTCCGGCAGCATCGTATTGGGCACCGGGATTGGTGATGATCTCAATTTTAGAAATGTTGGCCGCACTCATTGTTTTCAACAGATTAACAACTTGCTCGTCCGTCATCTGAACAAGTTTGTCATCAATCATCACCTGAAGTCCGCTTTTACCAACCATAGTTATTTTATCATTCTGCACCCGGACACCCGGAGCAAGCTTCAATGCATCGAGAGCATCGCCGCCGGCAGCGCCTGTACTCTTCTCTACATTAAATACCAGGCGATCCACCTGCCGTTCAATAGCCAGTGTCCTTCCTTCAATCACCACTTCCTTCATTGTCGTCGGACTGGGGTTCAAGTTGATTTTGAGAAGGGTATCCTCCGTTGCTGTAAAAGCCAACTCCCTGGTGTCGTACCCAAGGAAATAAACAATCAGGTTGTAGGTACCTTTACGGGGAACTGTAATGGCAAACTCCCCCTTATCGGTGGAATATGCATTACCGATGACGCTTGTTCCTTCCTTTATCAGCACGGTTGCAAATTCTATAGGTTTATCTTTCGGGTCGGTAACGTGACCACTTACCTGGATCTGAGCAAATGAGGTCGTTATAAAGCAACTTAGTAAAAATGAAATAAGCGTTTTCATGCAGTGCGTTTTGGAAAAGCAAATGTCGTTATAAAGAACACCTGGCATTGTTTAAACACTGTTTAATTTAATGAACTTCTATGTGATACTTTTCCTTCTCCGAATCACCCTTTCGTTTCTACTTCGTATTTCTCCTTATTGTAGGGTCAATCTCCAATTACGGGACAAGTATATAGCGGCTGGAGAATTACTCAAAATTTATTATCCGGATTGGTCAAAGTGCGTGGTGGTTTTCGGTTTTACCGCTTTCCTTTTCGGAGGGACTTCCGGTTTGGGTGTACCCAGGAAATAGCTACGCTTACCGGCTTGCTTGCAGCCGACAGGGATGGAACAGAAATCCGGAAGGAAGGGATTACTGGATTTTCAATTTTTTGAATAGCGCCTCGCGGTATGTAACGCCCACAGGCATTGGTTTTGCTTTCTTATCGACGAGAAGCACTACTTCATTTCGCGTAACTGACTGTATATGGGGAATCGCAATAATGAACGAGTTGTGAATCCGCGAAAATCCGGACTCCGGGAGCTGAGCCTGTATCGAACTCATAGAAGCATAGAGCATGTGATTCCCTTTTAAGGTGATCAGTTTCACATAATTACCGGCTGCTTCCAGATATAGGATATCTTCAAAGTCAATTTTCACCTTCTTTCCTTCCGATTCCACAAAAAAGAAAGATGGAGCAGGTGCTGCAGCAACAGCTGAGAGGTGCTTACTCAGTAAGCGATCAATGGCAATCTTAAAGCGTTTGAAGGTGATGGGTTTTAAGAGAAAATCGGTTATGCCTTGCTCAAAACCCTGCACAGCGTAGGAATCATGACCGGTGGTAAATATGATATACGGCAACTTTTGCTTTTTAGCCTGCAAGGCTTCCACAAAATCAAGGCCGCTGAAACGGGGCATGTCAATATCCAGGAAGATCAGGTCTACCGTTCCTTCTCGCAGACTGTCCAACGCTTTAACTGAATCCAGAAAGGTTGCCACGATTTCCAGGTCAGGCGTTTTTTGAATGTGATCTGTCAGGACATCAATGCCCGCCTGCTCATCATCCACAATCATACATTTTATCATGCGTGTACTTATATGTTTAGGCTCAACCGGTTGATGCGGTAAGGCTTCTCTTCGGTAATTTCTAGCCGGTGATTATTCCCGTAGTATACATCCAGATATTTTTTCAGATGCTGCTCTTCTGTTCCTTTGTCTTGTTTATAGTTATCCAGTCCGACATACCAGACTTCAAAGATAAGCGATCCGGTCACGACATGAAGTTTTACCTGTACCGGATGCGTGAAATCATTTACAATTCCTTCCCGGAAGGCTTGCTCCACAAAGGAAATAAGAATTCTGGGAAGTATGGTAATGCCGCCCAGTTCTCCCGTATGAGAAATTTCCATGCAAACCTGCTCATCGAGGCATTTCTGCAGATCAGCAAAGTTGGAGAGACTTTCCAGTTCTTTCTCCAACCCAACTTCCTTTTGTGGGTTGATCCTTAGCGAGTAACGCAGCATGTCGGAGAAGTAACCTATAGCATCAGCAGCCTTTTCTGAGCTTTTGAGTGCTTTGCTATAAATAAAATTGAGGAAGTTGAATGTCAGGTGAGAGTTGAACTGGCTTTTCAAAAAATCCAGTTCATCATAGAGTCTTGCTTTTTCCCGCTCATTTTCTTTTCTCAGCTTTTCTATTGCCAACCGGGTATTGAATGCTGAAAAAGCCATCAAACTGATGGGGACAAAAAACAAAAAAGAGGTTTTTATAAAACGCAAGAACCTTCCCGGTCCCGGTTCTACCCCTACAAAGTGGATATAGAAATTACCGGTTGCCCACTTGATACTGAAATAAATCAGAAACAATCCGATGCCAGCAGGAATCAACAGATACTTCCTGTTTGACCAGGTATTCGGAAGAATGAAACAAAAAAGGGAATAATACAAAATGGCGAAATTAGCAACGCTGAATAAACAACCCACGGTTTTAAAAAACAAATGACCGTTTACCGGAGAGGAGATAAACTCATATAGGAAGATAAACAACCAGGTAAAGAGGTGTCGGAGCCGTTCTTTTTTATTCAGTGAAAGTAAATTCATTTTTTTTTCCAGCTACAACCGCTAAAGCAGCAATTTAAGTTTACAGGAATAGGTATCTGCCTGATTCGTAATGGTGACTTCATGTTTATCGGGATAATATAGACTCAGCAATTGCCTGAAGTTGACCTGGCCAAGCCCCGACACCTCGTTTTTTTTATCCAAATCCTTTCGGTTAATCACTTCGAATAAAATGCTTTCAGGCAATGCCCGAAGCTTAATCTGAACCGGGCTCTCCATATCATTCACAATGCCGTGCTTAAATGCGTTTTCCACCAACGTAATTAAAAGCCTTGGCAGAATCCTGTTTTCGTGCAGGTTACCTTCGCATTCCCACCGAATCTGGGAATCGGAATGCAGGCATTGATGCAGGGCGACATAGTTGGAAATATATTCCATCTCTTTGTTTAGTTCCACCATCTCATTGGGGTGGGTTTGGAAGGAATACCTGATTATATTCGAAAACAAGGTAATTGCCCTCGCCGCCTCTTCCGAGCTGGTTTTTATTTCCTCGCGGATAAAGTTCAGAAACCGATCGATAAAGCCGGAAGCAAACTGATCTTTCAATGAACCCAGTTCTTTTAACAGCAGCGTTTTTTCTTTTTGGTCCTGCTCTCTTATCTTTTCCAGCGCCCTTCTGTTAATATAGGTGGCAAAGGCAGCAGCAGCCGTAAGACCGAAATACAAGAATGTATCAAACAAAAAGAACGGAATGCTTACCTGGCCCGACTGGACCATGTCTGCTGTGCCGAGGTAGACAAAAAACGTATAGGGCAACAAAACCCCTCCAGTTGTAGGCAACAGTAACCAGCTCCGTTTCTCCCAATAACTTGGGAATATGACAAGTAAGAAGGGATAGTATACCAGCATGCAAGGAACCAGGAATGCCGCTTCTTCGCTTATTATTTCCCAAATGCCACCTGGAGTAGGGGTATAAATTTCAAAAAACACTCCTATCGCTAACCAACAGAGTAAGTGCCGGATTGTTTCTTTACGACTTAATGTATTGAATTTCATAAAGATAAGTCAGATAATATGCGCCTTGGGGGGGTGTTGGGAATGCTTTCTCAAGCAAATATCGCACGTTTATTCTGCTAAACACCTTAAACGAACAATTATTCCGATTTGTACTTAAACTATGTGAATTTGAGTTTAGACGATCCCGATTGCCGGTTTATGGGTTTGGATGATCAAATTATCGGAGTCTGCTGAATTAAAAAAATCTACCTTTACAACCTATTTAAATAAGCATCCCGTTTTTAAGCAATTACCATATTCTAAAACACAAAAAACGTCTTATCATGAAAAAATCAAAGGTACAGTCAAGAAAACTTAGTCTTCTTAAGGACACCGTTACCAAACTGAACGCAGCAAAGCAAGCGTTTGTATTGGGTGGTGATGCTCCTATCAGTCACACGGTTTGTGTGGATCGTCCAACTACTTCTCCTAGAGGTGGTAAATAATTAGTTGTTTTTTTAATGCCTGAAGGCATTTTCTCCCCAATCCCAAAGATATCTTGTCTTTGGGATTGTTTTTATCTTTGTTTTCGTACGTAGTATTTCGCAGACATGAACCGGCTTTGCCCTGTCTCCTTTTTTGTTTTTTTCTTTTGGGTTTCCTTGCCTGAAACAGGGTCTTCTCAAATCTCCGGTATACCTAAAACGCCCAAAATCCCTGCAACCATTACATACTGTAAAGACACGGTCATTGTAGATAACTACCGTTGGCTGGAAAACCTGAAGGATACCACTGTCAAAGCCTGGTTCAACAGTCAGGGTCAAAGCTTCGACAACTTACTTGCGCACATACCGGGGAGAGACAGCTTGTTGAATGAGTTAAAAAGTCTGGATGGTCTGAAAGCGGAAAACATTTCGGATATCCGGCTCAAAAACAACTGTTATTTCTTTCTTAAATCGGAGCCTGGAGAAAGTTCAGGTAAATTATATATGCGGCAAGGAAAGGAGGGTCAGGACGAGCTCCTCTTTGACCCTAACTCTTATCAGCCAGGCCGCACATTCAGCATTACTTTTCAAGCGCCTTCAGAAGATGCTTCCAAAATCGCCATAGGTATATCACAAGGAGGCGCCGAGCTGGCACGGATTCTTATTCTGAATATCGGCACAAAAAAATTGTTCCGGGAAAGCATTTACCCTTGTCGCTTCGACCTGGTGAGCTGGCTAAACGATAGTTCGTTCATTTACACAGGTCATCAACAGGCTAACCCTGAAAGCAAGGCGTTTCTGCTGGATACGAAACTCCTTGTTCACCACTTAGGTACCGACCCTGCGACCGACCAAGAGATTTTTTCCCGTCAGCATAATCCTGACATAACGATTCAACCGGAAGATCTTATTTTGGGAGAGCTTTCTAGTGATCGGAAATATGTATTGGTTTATCTGGGAAACGTCAGCCTCTACCAAAATGTCTGTTACGCTGCTCTGGAACATGTCCTGAAAGGACAGTCCTCCTGGAAACACCTCTTCTCGCCGGAGAACAAAGTGGTTGATTTCACATTTTTGAACGATAGTATTTATACCGTTACTTGCCAGGATGCACCTAACTCTAAAGTAGTAGCTCTCTCGTCTGTAAATCCTGACCTGAAGATGGCCAGGCTCTTGATGGCGGAGAATCAGGAGAGCATCAAATCCATTACCTCCTGCAAGGGGTTTGTGTTTGTAGAAAAAACAACGGGAACCCGGTATTTTACCTTGCAGCTTGATCTCCATACAAGACAACTTCAGGAAATTGAATCACCGGAAAAAGGAAGCGTGGAAGTAACTTCTTTCGGTTCCCTGTCAGCCGAATGCCTTTATACAAGTACCTCCTATTCCAGACCAACGGTAGTATATGAGTATGATCCCCGATCGGGGAAGTCGCGGCCAAGCAGCTTTGACCGTCCAATCAACTACCCGTACATGACGAATATCGTCGAAAAAGAAGTTGTGGTCACCAGCTTTGACGGGGAAAAAATACCACTTACACTTGTTTACTCGAAAGACCTGAAGCTGGATGGGACAGCCTATTGTACGTTGGAAACCTATGGTGCTTATGGAAGCTCAACGGTACCCAGCTTTTCTCTCCGCAGGCTGTTACTTGTTCACCATCAAATCATTTATGCATTCGCACATGTACGTGGAGGCGGTGAAAAAGGAGATGCCTGGCACAAGGCGGGAATGAAGAAACAAAAACCCAACGGATGGAAAGATTTCATTGCCTGTACCGAATACCTTATTCAGCATAATTACACTGCTTCCTCCCGGCTGAATATTGAGGGCACGAGTGCCGGTGGGATCATTATCGGGCGGGCAGTCACCGAACGTCCTGACCTTTTTGCTTCCGCTTGTACACTCTCCGGTGCTGTCAACCCATTGCTTGCCGAACTGGGAGTAAGCGGTCCAGCCAATGTGCCCGAATTCGGGACCTTTAACGATCCGGAAGAATGCAAAGCCCTGGTAGAGATGGATCCTGTTTACCACATAAAGCCTGGAACACGATACCCTGCGATACTAAGCACGGTAGGCATGAATGACCCCCGTGTTCAACCCTGGGCACAAGCCAAATTTATCGGCGCGCTTCAAAATGCCACCACTTCTGGAAAGCCCGTTTTGCTGAGAGTTTCCTACAACTCCGGACATAACAACGATGACAAGTATGCTTACTTCAAAGAACTTGCAGACCGTTATGCTTACGTATTCTGGACCATGGGCCACCCCTATTTTACCTACCATTAAATCCCAGAACTGGCTGTCTTTTCGGTTTTTTTGCTTAAATTGCATGTAATTATCGGTCGCCCAGGCATTTGTTCTTCGCCGCTCTGCTAAACAACCCATGAAAACGAAAATTCAACTACTCTGTTCACTTCTCCTGATCACAGGATTGATGTGGAGTCAGGCAGTGCAGACAGAAAACTGGGCCAATGGGAAACCCAAATCGGCTGGTGCTTACAAATCGGCTGTAGCGATACCCTCCAATGCATCCAAAGAAGATCTTCAAAAAGTATTCGCCCAGCTCATCAAAGTAGGTAAATGGGAATACTGGTATGAAAACGGACAGCTCCGTGCAGAGGAACATTACACAGATGGTGTGAAAACAGGAATACAGAAATCATGGTATGACACAGGCAAACCGGAATACGTGATCGACCTGCTTGCGCAGAAGGCCACCTATTGGTATGCCAACGGGCAGAAGCAAAGCGAAGGCGCTGTTACGGGCAGCGGAGCTGCTACTGGCAACTGGATCTCCTGGCACGACAATGGAATAAAAAATGCGGAAGGATCGTACAACCTCCAAGGTCAAAAAGAGGGTGTTTGGAAATTCTGGGACGAGAAAGGACAATTAAGCGGGCAGCAAAATTATGCTAATGGTATACTGCATTGATTCTGCACAATCCTCTTTTCCGAAACACCTTCAACTCCCGGTTGACCGGGAATTTTTTTTGCGTCCCCTTTTAATGGGCGCGTTACACTGCACCGACAGGAGCAGGTATTAATCTAATAACTAAGTATGTCTAAAAAATTCAAGAAATCTAAAAACCCAAAATCCTCTAAATACCTTTTCGAAGATGTATTAAAGGCATTAAACAACAACCCTACCCGGGCCTATAATTACAAGCAGGTTGCTTCGTTGCTCCGCATTGAAGACCATGCCGAAAAACAACTCCTCAATGCAATCCTGGCAAAGCTGACCGAACAAGGGTTAGCCAAAGAGGTGGAGCGGGGCAAGTTCCAGGCAAGTCGTACCGGAACCACCATCAGTGGTAAAGTGGATATGACCCAGTCGGGATCGGCATTTATTATTTCCGCAGAGTCGGAAAAAGATATTTTCGTTTCCAACCGTAAAACCCTCAATGCTTATAACGGCGACATGGTACGGGTACTCGTTTACCCGCAAAACGGAAGCCGTCGGCCGGAAGGAGAAATCGTAGAGATCATCACCCGTGCCAAAGAAGAATTTGTGGGCACCCTCCAGGTATCTGCCAACTTCGCGTTCCTCGTACCCGACAACTCCAAGACCGGAACCGACATTTACATTCCTCTGGACAAGATAGGTGCCGCAAAGAACGGACAGAAAGTCATTGCCAAAGTAACAGACTGGGCAACACGTGGTCATAACCCCATTGGAGAAGTTACGCGTGTGCTGGGTAATGCAGGTGAACACGAAACAGAAATTCACGCCATCCTGGCGGAGTTTGGTCTCCCGTATGACTTCCCGAAAGACGTAGAGAAATTTGCCGACCTCCTCCCCGTAACCATCTCGGATGCAGAGAAAGCCAAACGCAGAGACTTCCGCAACATCACCACCTTCACCATCGACCCGCACGACGCGAAAGATTTTGATGATGCCCTTTCCATACGCAAGCTGGAAAACGGTAACTGGGAAATAGGCGTACACATTGCCGATGTATCGCATTACGTAAAGCCGGGTAACATCCTGGACAAAGAAGCCTTGGACAGAGCTACTTCCGTATACCTGGTAGACCGGGTAGTACCCATGCTTCCGGAAATACTCTCCAATAATATTTGCTCCTTACGTCCGAACGAAGAGAAGTTATGCTTCTCGGCTGTGTTCGAAATGAATGATCAGGCTCAGGTGCTTGGTGAATGGTTTGGCAGAACAATCATTTATTCCGACCGACGATTTGCTTATGAAGAGGTACAAACCATTATCGAAACCGGTAAGGGTGACTATCAGGAAGAAATAGCGGTGCTCGACTCCCTGGCCAAAAAGCTCCGGGCAGAACGGTTTAAACACGGATCGATTGCTTTTGACAAACTGGAAGTAAAATTCCACCTGGATGAAAATGCAAATCCTACAGGTGTGTACTTCAAGGAAATGAAAGACTCGAACAAGCTCATCGAAGACTTTATGCTCCTGGCCAACCGTAAGGTTGCGGAATATGTGGGGAAACCCCGTAACCAGAAAGACAAAGCCAAGGGGGGCAAAGAGTCACGCAAGCATCCCGATCGCTTTTTTGTATACCGCGTTCACGACACACCTAACGAAGACAAGCTTGAATCACTGAGTCAGTTTGTTGCACGTTTCGGATACCGCCTTAAAACTACTTCTGAGAAAGTTATTGCCGAAAGCATGAATTCCATGCTGAAAGAGGTACATGGCAAACCGGAGTCAGGTATGATCGAAACGTTGGCCGTACGTTGTATGTCAAAGGCGGTGTATACAACCAACAACATCGGTCACTATGGATTGGGGTTTGAATATTATTCACACTTCACCTCTCCTATCCGCCGTTACCCCGATGTGCTTGCACACCGGTTGTTACAGCACTACCTCGACCTGGATGCCGGTATTCCTTCCAAGCCTTATCTCGATGAAGAAGAGCTGGAAGCTGAATGCAAACACTCTTCCGAACGCGAAAAGCTGGCTGCTGATGCAGAGCGCGCTTCCATCAAATACAAACAGGTTCAGTTCCTGAAAGATAAGATTGGAGAAGAGTTTGACGGTATTGTTTCCGGTGTCACCGAATGGGGGTTGTTTGTGGAAATCACGGAAAACCATTGCGAGGGAATGGTGCGCATACGGGATATGAAAGACGATACCTATTTCTTTGATGAAGACAACTACTGCCTGCGCGGAAGGAAACCCGGTAATATCTACACCCTGGGCGACAAGGTACGCATAGAGGTGAAAGGCGCCGACCTGGCCAAGAAGCAACTCGACTTTGTGCTTGTAAAACGGGTAGCAGATAAACCCGAAGCTCCGAAAGAACAGAGCAAGGCACCTGCACCGGGCAAGCCCGTCAAGGGCGCCAAAAAAGCAGAGACACCTAAAGGAGAATCGCCCAAGCCTGAGTCCTTCAATGAGGAGTGGGGGTTTGAGATCTGACCGGAAGCGTGCATGTTTCTCTTTTGCATTTTTGAATATATTTGTGCCCCGACAGGGACTAGCCCGACGATCGCTTAACTAGCCGCCGAATGAAATTACCTACTGTGTCTTTTGTGAAGAGTCGTGCGGCTTTTGTTTTTCTGCCTCTCCTGTATGTTTTCCTGTGCCTGTTTTTCTTCCTGAATACGCATAAGTTCTATATGGGCGGGCATGACCCGGTATACCCCTACCTGATGAATGCCGTGAATCTGGCAGGAGGGCACATGGAGCTTGGCATGATCGACCATCCTGGCACACCGGTAGAGCTTTTCGGAGGAGCGGTGCTTTTTGTCAGTCACCTCTTTACAGGACATAGTGCTGTCTATGAAGATGTCCTGAGGAACCCCGAACATTACCTGGCCATCCTGGTCGCATCCCTCATTGCCGTGCTTGCGTTGGTTACCTTTTTTACCGGAGTCTATGTATTCAGGAAAACCGGAAACCTTGCTCTGGCCCTGTTCTTCCAGCTGATCCCGATGCTGGGCCGCGACATGCTGCAACATGCTATTTTTTTAAAACCTGAATCATTCATCATTATTATCAATACCTTTTTTACTGCCTATTTGTATGTAACTGTTTTGAGTCCGGAAAACACTCCCTTCTCCAAACTGAAAACCCGGAACCTCCTGGTCATGGCATTCTTTTCAGGTATGCTCATTGCCACAAAGGTTATCTGCGCGCCTTTCGTGGTGCTTCTTGTTTTCCTGTTGAAAGGATTTAAACAGTTCCTCTTGTTCGGGTTTGCAACAGTCGTTTCTTTCGCCCTTTGCATTACACCGGCACTTCCCAAATATAAGATCATGTGGAGCTGGCTGAAAGCGCTGACCAGTCACGATGGGCATTACGGGCAAGGCAATAAACAAATCATCAATCCGATAGAATTTGTTTCCAACATGGGCCGGGTGTTTTCGGGCGACTGGGTATTCACCATTACTTATGTGTTGCTGACGGTTACTGCACTCTTTTCGCTGGTACGTCTTTTTCGCAAGCAGACAGAGAACAAGATCGTTGCGCGTTTTGCAATCGGGCTATGGCTTTCCATTTCTTTCCTGATCCTGCTTGTGGCCAAACATTTTTCGTTTCACTATCTCATTCCCGCCTATGTCTATATCCCGCTGACCGTGTTGGTGATATTAAAGGCCTTCCCTTACTTTCAGCAGTGGCGTTTCTATGCACGTTACCGCCAGGCATTGCCTTTAGCGCTTGTTGCGGTCTTTACCTGTGTGCTCTTTATACGGGAAGAGAAAAACGTATTCCTCTATCCGCATAACCGCAATCCCATGTTAAACACAGAAGCCTTTATGAGCTCCTGGGAAGGCATTCCGGTTATTACCATCAATGAAGAACGGTCGGCGTTTATTGGTCCTGCCATCTGGTTCGGTATCATCTATGCCGGTGATTTGAGGAACGATTATTTTCAATTCATCAAGCCCTTTTATGAGAACTGGTATTTCTACCGTCCCGAATCCAGGAAGCTGACGTTCTGGGATGAGGATATGCTTATCAAAGAAGTGTTCCGGAAAAACCGCAAGGTGCTGGTTTATTTCATAGGACGCCCTCCGGAAGAGGAAGCAGCTGTGTTGAACGACCTGACGCATCCGGACGCCGGCAAAACACTGGCTTCACAAAGACAATTATTCAACAACCCCGAGACACGGGAAAATATTTACCTGCTGGAGGCTGACACCTTACAACTTGGAAAGCAACCGGAAGCTTACTTCCATGTGGCGAGCGACCTGGAAAAATTATCGGATGACGGACTGGCGTTCTCATCAACTAACACTTCCTTTGTTTTCCAGAAAGCGGCTCAGGTGACCCGTGAAGCACACCGTTCGGGTAAGAACAGTATTCTCTTGAACACACAAGACCCTTATGGGCTCGACCTACAGTTTGAAGTAAAACCCGGCGACATCGTTCAAGCCACCATCTGGAGGAAAGCATCCGATCACAACGGGTGCATCATACTCTCCGCAAAAGACCAGGCACATTTGTATAAGAGCGGAGCGGTGACTATTAAGAAAGAAGGGGAATGGGATCAGATCCAGTGCAAAGCCATCATCCCTGACAACTTCCCTGAAAAAACAATCACCATGTACCTCTATTACGTAGGTAAGGAGGAAGTCTACTTCGATGATGTGGAGGTGACTTTATTCCATAAAGAATAAACCGTTCTTTACGACTGCTTCTTCCCCAGATAGGGCAGCAGAAAACTCTTCCAGATAACATATCCTTCTTCTACCAGATACACCCCATCCCAAGTCAGGCGGGGATTGATTTCTCCATCCAGCACATAATTGTCGTAGAGGTTTATGAAGGTGACGTGTAACTGATCTGCCAGTTGCTTCAAGGCGGAGTTTTGTTCCCTCACTGTCTCATTCACATCCTGGCTGGAGGTCACCATAGAGGAGATCATCTTTACCGGCAGCAGACTTTGAAAATAGATTTGTGTTTCCGGACTCTTACTGCGTACTTGCTCCACAATCCGTTCATAGTTTCTCGTCACTTCTTTTACCGACACATGTTCAACCAGATCGTTGATGCCTACTTCCAAGAATAGTTTGGATGGGTGCAGGGAAATGACCTCATCAATACGCTTCAATACTCCTTCTGAAAAGTCACCGGTGATGCCCCGGTTAATGATTGTGGAGTCACCCAGGATACGAAGGTCGAACATTTCGGTGAGGCTGTTACCAAGAAAGACAATACGACCTGTGCTACGCGGCTCGGCGTTAAACTCCCGCATGCGGTCTTGCCAATGCTCCGATGCCAATGTTTCGCGGATAATACGTCTGGTCTTGGCTTTGCGGTAGGCTGAAAACGAGAAGAAGCCCACTGCGAGGAGGATGAACAGAAGGGAACAGATTTTTTTGAGGCTGAATTTCATTGGAAACGGAATACTCCTGGTTTAAAAAATTACCGCTAAGGCACTAAGAGCACTAAGGTTCACTAAGAAAAGATTTAGGAGAGTTTTTCTGTAAGCAATCTCATTGCAATGGCAGGCGACATCTTCTCATAGAGCACCTGATACACCGCATCGGTAATTGGCATGTCTACTTTGTATTTCCTGTTGATTTCGAAAATACATTTCACTCCATAGTAGCCTTCGGCAATCATGCTCATCTCAAGCTGTGCATTTTTCACAGAATAACCCTTCCCTACCATCGCACCAAATGTACGGTTGCGGCTGAACTGGGAATAGGCTG
>Ga0206918_1077_pt1 | contig 23654 bp, 26 predicted proteins | sample Alteio_BWOrgHeat_69_FD_152950 | JGI IMG/M metagenome (GOLD analysis project Ga0206918, IMG submission 152950) | Enriched cells from forest soil in Barre Woods Harvard Forest LTER site, Petersham, Massachusetts, United States -... | ecosystem: Environmental > Terrestrial > Soil > Temperate forest >... | reverse complement strand
TGTTGGATCATGTTTAACCCAAGTTGTTAATGTATCAATCGCATCTTTTATATCTGATTTATGACTCGGACTTTTAATAATTGAATATATATTTCTTAGTTTCTCATCTTGATTCATGCAAACCAGATAACACGCTTCGATACATGGGTAGAAATATAGAAAATATAAATTAGATAATATTAAATCTTTTTTATATATTTCTTTAATATTTATTTTAAACTGTTTTATATTATTATACAACTCAGTGAATACAAAATTATTATTCTTTAATGTGACGAAATTAATACTGCTTAGATCATCTATATATGTATTAATGATATTATCAGATAATTTATATATCTTTTGTAATTCTCTTATCACTTCATAATTGTCATTTGGAAATACATCGATTATATCTAAGAGATATGTATACATATTTTCTTGAGTTAGCTTATTTAAATATTGAATTATATTCTTTTTATCATATGTATAATAATATGTACCGGGTTGAGTTCTTCCAACACGTCCACGTCTTTGAATCAATGAGTTTAAAGTCATCGGACCAATTTCAAGTGATGTTAATTTATTTTTATAATCATACTTTGGAGCATTCCTTGTTCCAAAATCAATTACATAATCAAGTTTTGGAAAGGTTATACTTGATTCAGCTACATTTGTGGCAATTAATAAGAAATTAAATTTATGTAAATATGTTACAATCATCTCTAAAAATGCTTCCAATTTTCTATCAAATTCTTTATTATATGTTTCACTGGTTAATTTTATAACTAATAATTTGTCATTAATATCCTTAAATTTTGAATAATAATTATTAATTTCTTTTGATGATGGTAAAAATATCAATCCATTTTTTTTAACATTTATTATATTATATATTTCATTAATACCAATAAATTTTTCATCAACTTGAAATGATGTTTGATTAGGCATATTTAAAATTACTAAATCTTTGAATAATTGTTTATATATATTTTCTTCTTCCTTTTGAAATGATGCTGTTATAAGATAAATTTTTAAATTTGGATTACATCTTGATTTATCCTTCACAAATTTGGATAATAGAATGAGAGTAAAAATAGTATTGAGTGAATTTTCATGAACTTCATCTATTATTAATACTTGCAGTTTCTTTAAGAAATCTTGTCTGTATAATAATTGATTATATAATGTTCCATCCGTTTCAAATAATATGTATTCATCTGTATCGTAATATACATAATCACTATTTTTATATTTGAATGAAATATTTTGTTTAATACCTTTCAACTTTACATTCTTTATTTTATCGAGAAATTTATTGATATCCCCTTCTTCTTCTTTTGTTTCTTCCTCCGGCAATTCTATTTCTTCATTGACGTCTTCATCATCATCTTCTTCATTCTTAATATTCTTTTCAGTCATCTTCTTATTCCTAATACAAATTTGTAATAATTTATCCAAATCACTTTTAGTGTTCGCTGTTGGATTTGCACAAAATGCATCTTCTTTTTTAAAATATATATCATCTATTTTATCATTCTGTCCAATATTTGATCTCATGTATTTGTATGGACCAGTAACAGTCGATATACGGGGTTCACTAATTATTATTGTGGGTTTTATACCTTTCTTAAATAGATAATAATATAGCATGATCGGAATGACAGCGGTCTTTCCAACTCCAGTTCCGCCTCCGATTAATAAAAATTGTTTATCAAAATTCTCAAATAATTGTTGTTGATATTTCTCTTCAAATATCTTTTTAAGATTGTTTGGTTTTCCTAAAAGTCTATCAACATTTGGAAATCTTCCATCTTTAATTATTTTTAGGATCGTATTTGTTTCCTCTCTATTTAGTTTTCTTATATTTGCATTTATATATCCAATAATAGTATCAGTTTCAAGTAAATTTATTATATCATTTTCAATATTTATAATATTATCTAATATAACATACTTGACTTTGATAAATGATAATATCTGAGATGATTTTTTAAATTCTAAAAGTTTATCCTTATCTATAGTATCTGGAATAAATATTATCATGAGTTTTGAAATTATTTGAAACTCCATCATATATTTATTCTTGACACATTCATCAAACAAGTTTAATAATTCATTCATATATTTTATTTTATATCCAGGTAATATTAATAGATAATCTAATATATCATATACTATTGCTCGTTTGTAATCATAATTTTTAAATATTTCTTTTATTATTTTTGAATAATTATTGTGTGTTATATAATCCATAACAAAATACTTTATAATTTTATGATTAAAAAAATAAATGGTAAAATCACGGTTCCGCAAAAATTATTGAAGAATAGAAATGAATCATTTAAAGAATATGCCAAAATTGATAAATATGGGTTTCCATATTATGCGACCATTGAAATAATAAGTAAATGTCCAACCATTGTCAAAAAATAGAGATAATAATTAAATGATATTTTATAATTTAATATTTATGGCTGAACAATTTATCCATGGTTTATTAAATGTGTGTATGTCAAAATTAAATGATCCAGATTATGCGGATAAGTCTAAAAAAGATTTTGAATTATTCTATGATTCAATAAAACACATTGATGATGTTGAAGAAAATCAAAGAATTATTGAAGCTGAACGATTAAGAGAATTGGAAGAAGAACAAGCAAAGAATACATCAAATGATTTGTCAAACAAGGATTCAACAACCAATGTGACAAGTCGCGCCGACAATTAAATATCTTCTAAATTATAATCGAGTTTATTAATGATGGTTATAACATGTCAATATTTTTTAAATAAATAATTCTCAATTAATATATTATTCAACAAGCTATTTTTAATCATGATAGACTAACGCTGATTATACCAAGTTAATTATGACAAGTTAATGTTGACTAAAACAAATCAATGACGGTTCAAACTAATTAGTGTTGTATCAAATATCCCTTAAACAAATTATTATTAATTAAGATAAATCAATGTCATATAAAATATAGTAATATTCTTTAAATAAATAAATCATAACATGTCGGTGTCGGCTGTAACAAATCAATGTCAGATATAATAAATTGATGTCAGATAAAATATATTAATATTCTTTAAATAAATAAATCATAACAAATTAATGTCAGATATAACAAACCAATGTTTGATATAATATATTAATATTCTTTTTATAAATTGTTTATAACGAATCGACAGTGATCAAGACGTTGCTTAAATAATTTGATGTTAATCAATAATAATTAGAATTGTATAAATTATAATGCTGTTGATATTAAGTTGAATTAAATAGATATATATTAATTTAATTATTATTCATGTATTATAAATGAAATGATTATAAATCTTCATCGATGTTAAAATCTGGATTGATTTGTTCGGTTGTTTCATTTTGATCTATTATTTGGATATCTCTATCAAGGATTCCATTTTGAGGATTGTCTGATTGTTCATCCTCAAGCAATAGATTCTTCAATATCTTTTGTGAATCAATTGCCACATTAACTTGTTTTGCGCCAAATATTTGCCAGCACATTTTATATTCTTCTCCATAATTTTTATAACATGTGTGTAGCTTAGTTGCTTTAACAAACACTTTATATGATGATCGTTTTGGAAAGCATGATAACAATTCCTTGAATGATGAGACATTTTCATTAATATCTTCATCAAGTCGTTTAATCATCAATTCATATGATTTAGATGGCACTTTGTTAACCCATTTCTTCGGTTCGATGCGCAAATGACCAAGCAATGGTGGATCTTTTAATTTGGATTCTTCAGGCAGTGTAAAGAATTTGCGGATATTTTTATATGTACCCGTCTTCTTTTGCTTGTCTCTATATTCAATATTTCCCTTGATTTTTGTAAAGTCATAATTCTTATTTATATAGTCTACATATTCATCGAAATATACAACCACATTATTTGAAACTGTATTTATCGGAAATGAATAATCTGTTGACATCATCTTATTTGGATCCTTATCAACTGATAATTTATCATATATTCCAAATGGATTGTTATTTATGGTAAATTCAATAAAATCTATATTAGTATTATAGTTTATATATGCTAGATTACATGATGTATTCACTTCTGTCAATTCAGATATCTTTGATTCTGTACAGAACAGTCTTGCGTCATCATGCGCTCTCGATTTAACTTCTTCAAGTGTCAAATTGTCAATATTTATTTTGTGCATTGTTATATTCATAAATATAGCTCATACAAGTATTTATACATAATATAAATTCACATGATTTTCACTTTTTTTTTAGATTATGCCGCAATTGAATATATACCATCGATAATATTAATCCGTGATTCTTTGATTTCGTATCTGTGAATATTATCAATAAAGGTATTCACAAGTCTATTAACTCGTATCAATGAATACATCTTTGCTTTTTCTAACTTTGATATAATTTCAATATTCTTTCTATCTTTGGTCAATGAATTTATTATATAATTTATAACGGGGATTATATGAATAGAAAATCTAATAATATTCTGATATTCATTAATTGGATCAGTGTCATAGTTATTTACAAGTTTATTAATAATCTCTCGTTTTGATACCAAATCAATATCAACATTAATAATATTATTTTTTATTAAATATTTTATCTTATTTTCATTATTTAATGGTTCTGATGTATATGTAAGCATCGCTTCAATTATTCTATTTATATTTAAATCAATGACGAATCCAAATTTCTTTCCTTCATTTTCAGTGAGACATCTATATATTGACTGTGTTATTTTATCGATATTATTAATATTATTTAACATAAAAACATAATGACATTTAGGAAGAGATATCCCCAGTGTCAACATATTTCCACTTAAAATAATTAATCCCAGTTTCTTCTCTCTCTTGTATTTACGTTCAAAACTTGTAATCATTTTTTTAATGTCATTTATCTTATCCTCGATATGTGAATTGATAATGAAAAATCCAAATCTACTCATGATGGGGTGTTTATCACATATTTTTACTAATAATTGAGATGTATCATTTATGAGCTTAGGAGGCAAGAACCATAACTGAATACCGAAATTATCACTTGATATCTCTGTTTTGGATTTATATTTATAAGAGATAAAATTGATGCGTTTATATATTGTTTTTGATATATAATCTAATAATGATTGTATTGCCCATTTATTTTGAAATAATTTATCCATTGGAATATTGAATGTTTTTATTTTTAATATCTGTTTAAATTTATTAATGATTCGTTTATCAAAAAGTGTGCTGAGAATTATCATATTTGGATATAATTTATATACATTTAATTCATCTACATCTTTTAATAATGATTTCACAATTGAGCCGTGTCTTGAAATTAATCCATCAACATTCTTCTTTTTACATAATTGAATATCCATCATATTCCAAAGAAATATCTTATCAACCTTATTAATGCTTTTTCTATAAGTTGCTGTTACAAAAATATGAATTGTATTCTTAGATGAATATGAATGTATAATCTCTTTAGATAAATCACTATTTCCACCAACATGATGTTCATCAAAGAATATTACATCAAATCCAACTAATTTCTTAATAGTATTTTTTAATATAAATATTTGAAGTAATTGTTTAGAAACCACAACTATATTCATCTTATCAAGCTTTATATGTTTCAATTCATGTGATGATTGTGGGTTTATTATCGAATAATCTTGAAAATCTGCAAACTTTAAGAATAAATCGCCCATAAATTGTCCAAATGTCTCAGTTGGAACGGAGCTTAATATCATACAATTCTTAAAATGTGACGCAATCGAACCAATTAAATAACTTTTTCCTGATCTTGCAATTGCTCCAATTAATAGATTTTTATACCCATTTTTAATCGAATTTAGTACATTTTTTACTATTAATTTCTGATGAAATCTCAACGTTAAGCTAGGTTTTTGTCCTACACGCGATATTTGATCAAAAAACTCATTATTTTCATCAGATGATTTAATATTCTTACTCATAAGATTTATTATAGAAAAAAAGTGAAATTTATATTCCTAATTATTAATAAATGCGATATATAAATACGGTAAATATAATCAACAATTATATAACAATATTTGAATATGGCTAACAACTTTGATGAGGAGCTTGAATTGGCAATTGCCCTGTCTGCGTCAGAATTCGAGGAGAAGAAGCGAATTGAGAGACAGAAACAATTGAAGAATGACGAGATCTTTGCAAGACAATTAGATGATGATCAACGTATGTTTGCGGCCATTGATGCGTCAATGAAAACATTACATATTGATGATAAATCAAAGTGTCAGGTAAAGAGTCATGTGGGTGGTCAGATGAAGAGTCATGTTGATGATCAGAAAAGTCAATTAAAAGTTGATGAAATGATTAGAAAACAGAGACAAATCGTGAGTGATCGTGCCCTTGCGGAGCAGATTCAAAGGTCTAATAATGATAAATCATCATCAAATAAAACGACTGGTGCGATAATAGTCGGTGGAAATCTATTGAGATATCCTAAGAACATTACCATTGGAAAGTAATTTATTTATGAAGATTATATTATTATTATTTAATATACACAATATTATATGTCAATATTTTAAACCAACTTTTAATGGTGAATATAGATATACCAATTGCAAAGAGACTATATATATTAAACAAAAGATTGATATAAATTGTGTGACATTTTATCCCAATTGTTATAATTCAAATTGCAAAATTATTAATTGTCTCAAACATAAACCCATTGATATAAAGTGTATTGTACCACTTTATAAAAAAAAATAAATAATTTATGAAGATTATTTTTCAACAAAGAAATAAATTAAAAAATACAGCTATTCTATTTTATATTGACAAGGATAATTTTAATAATCAATTATACTATCGTTATCTCATAGATAAAAAATATAAGGGAGATTATACTTGTATAATTAAGGATGGTATCGAAGTCGAGAATATTTTTCATCTAGTTGTTAAAGGACAGAAAGATTCATATTTAGATAATATTAAGGAATTTATAAAAGATACTACACATACAAAGTTGTTTCTTATACTGGATGATTTAGTTACTCTAAACAAGAGTAAACTCGCATATTCGTATCCAGATGAATTACCTAAGAAAGGTTATTATTTTGATTTTTATAATAAACAAATTGTAGATTTAAAGATTGGACAGAGAAAATCTGTTTTGAAGAATTATCAAGTATTTAAGAATAATTATTGTTTTATTAACATTGGCAAAAAAGAATCGAAAAGTAGATTAAAATTGATTGATAAAATTCAAGATTATACAACTATTCAAGATTTTATATTAATTAAGAAAAACATTGCTCAATTTGATAATATAAAATCAGAAACGTTGTCGGATATTGATAATATTTATAAAACATTAAAACGCAAGAAAATGAATGTACAAAAAGAATTGATTAATATTAAAGATGTTTCAACATTACCCATTGATGTTTATGGAATAAGATTATCAACTACAAAGTCATATACCATTATTAATGAGAGAATTAAAAAATATTTATCAATTTCAGCATCAATGAACTTAGTTAAACCATGTGCATGTAAAAAAAAACCATGTATATGTTCAAAAAAACTACCAAAAACAAATCCAACTTTAAAAACAATGAATAATTGTCCATGTGGATCAAAATTTGCAGATTGTGGATGTTCAAAAAAACTTTCAATGAAGAACTGTCCATGCGGATCGAAGTTTGCAGATTGCGGATGTTCAAAGCCTAAATCAACTTCAAAAACAATGAAGAATTGTCCATGCGGATCGAAGTTTGCAGATTGTGGATGTTCAAAACCTAAACCATCAAAAACAATGAAGAATTGTCCATGTGGATCAAAATTTGCAGATTGTGGATGTTCAAGAAGTAAATAATTTATCTATATTCTCATTTAGTTTATCGGGATCTTCAAAATGAATATTCATTATACTTAATACATCATCATTTATTTCACCAATATTTATATTATTCTTATCAACAGATTTGTTTTGAATCGTATTCTGCTTTTTATTAATAACATATACATTAACAAATTTACTACCATCCAATATTTTTTTAATTAATATTTTATAATTTCCATCAATCACATAATTGTCTTCATTTATTATTATATTATATTCAATATTTGGAATAAATAAATAATCAAATATATATTTTTTATTTTTAGTTAATATTTGAACACAATTATTAATAAATGTTTCATCAAATGATTGAAATAATAATTTATCGATTCTTTCAACTTTATGTGTAAATATTGCACCATCATCTATTATATAAACTGTTTTGTGTGTAATAAACATTAAATATTTCATTAATATTGGATTATTTAAATTCTTAACTATTTTCTGTAATTTTATATCTACATACATCTTCAATAATATTCCAACATGTTTATACATCTTTATATAATCATTTAATTTATTATTAAAATCTATTATGTCGACCGCATTTATTAATAATGAATCAATTATATCGTTGACATTTTTAATGTTTGTAATATCAAGTTTGTTTTGTTTATTAAATATAAATTTATACATCCCAAAATTTAATTCGATATTTGATAATCTATTTAATTCGTCGATCAATTCATCATTAATAATAATATTTAAAAACATAATACATGGAGTTTAAATTTGTATCACATATCTATCTGCTTTAATATCCAATACGGATAATACATTAGAATAATTATTTGTTGATTCATATGGCGCGATATTTTCAATATTAGTTATTAACTGATTATCTTTAGCAATATTTTTTAGATAATCAAACATGTTCTCAATTGTTTTATTATTCACTTCCGATGTCTTTGTTTTTAAATTCTTCAATATCGATTCCATTGTTTTATTTATAAAACTTTGATAAAATGATCCACGTAATGTATTTTTAAATTTAACTTTATCAGTCAAACCCAATGATGACAAATGTTTTGATTTACTTGCGTCCATTTTATCAATTGAATTCATAAACACATCCATTATTATATTATTTGATTCTGAATATATTAGAGATAGATTATATAATATTATTACTCTTGATTTTGTCTTTTTAAATGGATCATTAAAATATAGATTAAATATTTTTTCATCATATTTATTCGGATCTTGATCAACAAATAAATTAGATTCATTTAGATCAAACTTGTTATTATTTAACATGGTAAAATTAAATACATCTTTTATTGTTACATCTTTGTTATTTTTATCTTTACATATAACTTGTTCAAATAATTTATTAATCAATTTATCATTATTTAATTCATTAAATTGTTTTAACATTTGATTTGAAAAATTCATAGAAATTAACGGAATAAAAAATGGATTACTCAATATCAAATTTGAATATATTTTATTTTTAATAGGTAAATTTAATTCTTCAGCATTTGAAAATTGTATTACGTTCAAGGTTGAATCATTAATAAATTTAAACTTGTAAACAACAAATCCTTTTTCATTTGATTCACTATTTGCAGTTTTTTTTGTATCGTCCTTTACATTCTTAGTATCATCTTTTAATTCTTTTTCTATTTGATCAAATGATCTAATTACCTTGTGTTGAGTGGCGTCTGCTAACCGAGATGTATCAACAATATCAAATTTTATATCATTTATAGTTTTTAATACATTAATTGATCCATCCAAATGAAATTGTTTCACTTTTAATATACAATTTTCATAATTATTATAATCAAAATCATTACCGATTACTTCAAATGCGATGAATTCTTTAATTTTATTTTCTAAAAATAAATGAATATATTTAATAAATTTGGAATCATTTAATGTGATGTACAATACATTTTGGTTATAGTCAAATAAATAATCATTTAAACGAATATAATATGGAATTTGATAAATATTATTAAATGTATAATCAGCCTGCACATTCATGTTTTTATTTAATTTATATGTAATTATTGTTTTTGAATTCACAAAGTATTTTAGATAGAATTCATTAATCAAATCATATAATAGAAAATTAAACTGCGCATTATTATCTAATGATTTAACATCGATATATTGTCTCTCATTCAATTTTATTTTTGATATAAATGATTTTACAAATTCAAATATAAATGTATTTGTTTTCGTGGTCTTGATATATTTATCAATAACATCAAGAAAGTATAATTTTGAATTGTATGAAAAATAAACAACTCTTTTTATAGATTTACTTGAGAATAAATAATTTTTAAATATATCATTCATGAAAGATGTAATTTTTTGTTTAATAGTTAATACTTGTTGCAATTTCAACATGGTATTATTAAATTCAATCTTCTTTTTTAAAAACACATGAAATAATTTAAAATTCATGTTAAGTTTTTCTGAAATTTCATCTACATCACCTTGACCCATTACATCGTGTAACATATTTTTTGGAATCTTTACAATCTCATTGTAAATATGAATTTGTTGTTTTGGTTCTGGTAAATTAGTTTTAATTTCATTAATATTTAACAACAATTTATTTTCTCCGTTATATCCTGTATACATTCCAACAGGATATCTGTCCATGCAATATAAATATAATATATCCAACTTAAATACATCATTAAATATTATTTTTTTATTATCAGATTCCGCTATATTTTCTAATGATCTATGTATTTTATTTTTGAATGCATTAAATAATATTTTAATTTTGTTATTTGATTGTATGTCTAAATATGATTCAATATTATTTAAAAAATCATCGATTGATTCATCTTCATTATTGGTTTTAAAATTATAATCAACATCAAAAACATTGTTTATTTTTATTTTATTCAATTCATCGAGCTCAGATATTGTTTTTGTTATTTTATTATACTGAATATCTAAATGTTTTAATATCTTTTGTTTTGCCATCTCTTCAATCTTATAATTATTATAAATATCTAATATAACCTTCATTAAATCCTTAAATTCAAACGTCGTTTTTTCGAATTCTTTATTCAAATCATTATAATATGTTATATTTGATTCCATAATATTATTTTAATATAAATTGTAATATCTGTATAGGAGTCAATGATTTTAATGAATAAAGTTTGTCGATATTTGCATAAAGATATTCTGATATCTTTGAAAATACATATGATTTTTTACTAACTGCTTTTGTATTTTGTAATTTGGTTGCAACAAAATGTGTTGAATCAGCAACAAGTTTTTTTAATTTTGTTTCAGTCATGTCATTATCAATGAATTTAAATAAATAATCAATAAATAAAATATTTGCTAATAATGTGCGTAAATCTTTATTTGTAATATCATCATTACTTAAAACTTGTTTTATATAATCATTAATATCTGTATATTTTATTTTATAATTATCAAATACAAATATAAAATCATCATCATTTGTTGTTTTATTATATAGAAATTTCAATACTCTAATAATAAATTTATCATTTATTTCATAATGATGAAATATTTGTTTCTTGCCAATAAATTCAATAACACATTTATCATCTGCCAAATATATTATATGTTTTTTTTGTAAAGTTGAGAGACCAACTGAATTATAATCTTTAAAATGAATATCTTTGCCTATTCTTATTCCAGTTAAAAATGTGATTTTTATCATACTACATATAACACCATCTCTATCTATTTGTTTTTTGCTAATATTTTTGTCAAGATGATTAATTAAAATATCAATTTTTTTAATCAATTCTTTAATATTACATAGTTTTCTCTGTGTACACATATTAATATGTTGTTGATTATATTTGTATTGTAATCTAAATTTGGTATCATATGCAAGCATTAACAATGCCGGTTTATTAACCTCCAAATTATGTTTAAATATTGCCATATATGGATAGATTAATGATAAATGTTTATATTTGTCATACTCTTTGAATTCAATAAATGTATCATTTTTATATTCTTTTATAAATATTCCATTATTGATAAGCAATATAAATCGTGACATAATTTATTTCATAAATTTTATGGATACAATATTTTTAATTATTGGGTTTGTACTACTTCTCATCGCATTCGGATTAATAGGATATATATATTACAAAGATAAAAGTATATTAAATATAAATGCAGCAGGTGATTTATATGATAATTTTATTGGTGGAGACATGGTTAGTGAGAATTTACCACTTAGTTCAATCATTGCATTCACTGGCGATACGGTTCCTGAACCATATTTTCTTGAATGTGATGGTCGTTCAATTTCTAAAACATCATATCCAGATTTGTTTTCATCAATAGGCTATAGATATACTCCAAAATCATCAATGTGTACACCTGCAGGAACGTGTGACATGTTTAATATCCCCGATTTACGCGGTGTCTTTGTGCGTGGTCTTGACAAGGGAAGAGGATTAGATCCAAATTCTAGTAGATTGTTAGGATCATATCAAAAAGATTTTATTGGTAATCATAGACATTATCAAGCCACGAATGATTTATATCCAAATTTTGACAATACAAATAATAATGGTTCGAATTCACCTAATAGATATCTAATGTATAATGTTGGAGACAATTCATCTAAGGGTATATACACATATAATCTAGTCCCGGCATCATTTTATGCTAATAATGCTACCAATTCTACAAATTGTTGCAATGCAGAAGCTAATATGGGTTTAACTAGTTATCCACTTGTTGGAGATATAATTTCTGGAAGTGCAGATCCAGATAGAATTGAAACATTAAAAGGAGTTAAAGTAAATGATCCAAAACGATATAATCCTATCACATTATCAAGTAATGACACAATACCATCATCTCCGATTTCAGGTACTGATGCTGTTGATACTAGACCTAAGAATGTTGCGTTGATTTATATTATTAAATGTAAATATAGATAATACTTTATGATTATCATAATAATTTTGATCTTAATAGTCATCATATTAATTGGGTTTATAATATTTAATTGCAAATATAATATACTTGGAAATGGACCATTAACATCTGAATCAATTATAAATTTAATTAATAAAAACAATAAACTAATTCAGGATTTAATTAGCACGAATAATAATCAAATACAAAAATATTTGAGTGGATCATCATTTAAATATTTACCAATTGGAAGCGTTGTGTGCTTTGCTGGATCAATGATACCAAGTGATTATCTTGAATGTGATGGAAGACAATTAAATAAAAATAAATTTCCTGAATTATTTAATGTAATTGGTTATATATATACTAATTGTAAATATTATGACTGCGATGTATTCAATGTACCTGATCTTAGAGGATTATTTGTGCGAGGAATTGATACGGGCAAAGGTTATGATCCTGATCGAAGAAATCTCGGATCATTTCAAAATGATGCAATAAAAAAACATAGACATTATAATTTATTTGGTAATATCCAAAGGGACAGTATTTCAAATGACTTGAGTCAAGGAAAAAAAGAGTTTTATTATGATGAATTAAGTAGAAATTTAATCCCATTTGCATCATTTTATACTCAAAATGAATATTCATATGCAAATATGGGTATACAACGTGATGCTAATTCCGCACTATCATCATTTGATTTGATTAATTCAGATATTAATATTATAGGTAATTCATTTAAAACAAATTCATCAAGTGAAACACGACCCAAAAATATTTCATTATATTATATCATTAAATATATTTAAATTATAAGCAGATATTGCACACAGATAACATGTATACAAATTTTGTTAAATTATTTATGGAGTATTCATCTTGGAATAGATTTGTCAATGAATACAACGGTGGAAAAGAAACGGAAAAAGCTAAACAAATTGATGATCCAACAAAATGTGGTGATAATTCTTCATGTAATGTATGTGTGTATATATATAAAATGTCTATACCGGGATTTAAACATGCAAGTATTGTTTTATTTGATACTGAATGGCACTTTGACGATGGAGTGATAAAAACAATTCCGACAAAATCATATTATGATATTAAAGATAAGGAATCGGACGATCCTTTGATCGGTACTAAATTTCACAAACGATATATTCTTGGAGCTTGCAAACCTGGAATAACAAATGAAAATGTAACAAATTTTATTGATGTATTATCAAAGACATCGTTTGCAAAAAATACATATGATTTATTTAAAAATAATTGCTGTCATTTCGTAAACACAGTATGTATGTATGCAACAGGCAAACAAATTCCGGGATTTATGCCTAATATACAAATACGTGGGGGATTTATATCACGTCACTTTCCGGGCGCTGAGGAAGCGATAATGTCCGTGTTTGATAGAGATTAAAAATTGTTTTATATTATTTTAAATTATTTTAAATTGTTCATGATATTAAAAATTAATTGGATTTATTGATGGTATTGTCAGTGGATTGATTTGATTGTTATTAAAAGCATTATCAAGTGCAGAAGCCGTTTCACTATCATCAGATGTAAATTTACCATCAACATACATGTCCGTTGCAAGTGTAGAATCAGCATATTGTTTTGTTATATAATTTTGATCGGCATATGTTTTGATTGAATCATTAAGATTATTATTTAAATATGTTTTTATCGAATTATCAACATTATTGTCAAAATAAGATTTAATAGTGCTATTCATATTATTATCAAAATATTGTTTTATTGCAGCATTCACATCATTTTCAAGATATTTCTGTAGTTCTTGAGTTATATGAGTATCATAATAATTTTTAATTGCTGGTGCTATATTTTCAATATTATTCTTTTCAATCGCATCGTGTATTATAGACATTATATTTTTATTGTTGGTATTCATTAAATTTATTATGGAATTTACAAGAGATGAACCAAAGCCCGAAATATTTTGTAATTCAAGTCTATCTAACATTGATGAATCTAATGAATTATCTCTTAATTGACATGTAAATCTTGAAACATTTAATAATGAATTATATACATATATCATTAACAATAATATTAGACAAATGCAAATCAAAGATATAATAATTTCCATAAATTTACAAAATAAATAAATTAAAGTCTTTTTATTAATATTGATTTGTCATCCTGTGTACTATCATTATTCTTCGCATAACTAATAATATCATCAACAGATTTTGTAATTGATGTATTATTCATTATAAAATCTTTTAATATATTAATATTAGTAAAACAATTATACAATCCATCTGATGCAAGGATGATATATTTGAATTCATTAACTGAATATTTTTGTATATCTGGAGAACTGATTCTTCCTCGCACATCATTATCTCCTATTGATCTGCTCATGCTTAAACCATTTAATCGTTTGTCATAATATTTTTTATGAATGCCAAAATCTTTTGATAATCGTTTTATTTCTTTTTTACATTGTAAATTGTGATCTTCGGTCAACTGAATAATCTTGTTATCTTTATCAATAGCATATACTCTAGAATCACCGACATTAAAAACAATTATATCAGCGTCTTTTAAAATAAAACCAGTTAGAGTTGAACCATCATTAGTATGTTGTAAGTTTTTATCAATTTCATTTATTGATTGTCTTAAAGATTTTGTTACATCCTGATTGCCTGAATAATATGGTTTAAAATAATGTATAAAATTATTCTTTAAATATGATGCAACATAATCATTTTTACCATGTTCATCATTTCCGTGACCATCAGCTAAAAAATAAATAGAATACTCCTTACATGTATAAAATCCTATTCTATCTTCTCCCTCGTATTTCATTTTATGAACCATAAAAGACTATTAATTATTTATTCTTCTCCAATATGCGTGAATAATCTATGAATACATCATCTCCAAGTTCTTTTGATACAAATATTAAAAATCTCTCCAGTTTTTTCTTGCATATCATCTTATTAAATTTTGATAGCAATTCCAAGAATATCGGATAATCTAAATATGAATTTTTAAAGTAATATATATCATCTCTATATACAAAATATCCATCTAAATTCGTGTCTACTGCAAATTTAATATTAATTTCAAAATAAGTATTAAATAATTTATTCAAGTCTTCAACCAAGAAAGTTGATTTGTACATAAAAAGTGAAATCTACTAATTTATGATAAAATGAATCAAGCGACAAATATATTTAATAAATTGATAGAAATTAATAATGTAAAAAAAGAAATAAATGAATCAATTCGAAAATATATAATAGATAAATATCAAATAAAAAATATAAGAAGAAGTTATAAGAAATTAAAAAATGTTACTTAAAAAATCTGTAAATTTATTTTTCTCTTGTTCAAATGTTGAAATCATATCAATCTTAATATCATTAAATGAAGCTTCAAATTTATCATTAACAATTCGTTGCACCATCGATTCAAATTGGATTGATTTAATCTGATCTACCATATCACCCATTGATATTAATTTATAATATATATATATATCAAATACAATCTGAATTATTAGTATTAATGAAATTATTAATGAAATTAGTATTATCAAGCGCATAAAAAATTGAATTCTTAAAAATATATATTATGACAAACATGAATAAACCTTCGTTAGCAAATCGATTTAAATTATGTAATGGTATAAAGAAATTCAGAGACTTTCAACAAGATGTCTTTGACAAATTAAATGAATATAATAAATTATGTATAATCGCATCATCAGGTAATGGAAAAACAACAATTATGAAATATCTGGCATTTGATTTTCTCGATAAGAATAAAAATAATAAAATTATTATATTTTTAAATACTAATATCCTCTGTTTCAATGTTGCAAATTCAATGATTAGTTGCTTGGATGATGATGATGAAAAAGCGTTTATCTGCAATCTAGCTAATTATGATAAAAATAACCAAATCACATTTGATATTATTAAGAATGCCAGAATATATATATCTACTCCTGGAAAATATTTACATTTATATAAAAAAATTGGATTTAATTTCAAGCTTGTTTGCGTTGATGAAATTGATATATTGCTAGATTACAACAATGATATTACTTCTGATATACTTAATATATTTGAAATGATTTCATTTGAATATTCATTCGTCTCAACATCAACTATCAATGATTCTGTTTATACGCAATTTCTACACAAATATGATTTTGCAACAAAGATATTGAACGATGAGGGAAAGTTATTTGAAGAAATCAAATCAAAAGTTAAATGTTACAAGATTAGATTTCAAAGAAAGGAAAGAGATTGGTATAAAATTATATGTGATCAAATTTATTTTATTTTACATAGCAAACAATCGTGTAAGAAATCAATTGTATTTTGTAATTATAAATTAGATTGTGATCAATTATTTAATGAATATTCAGCAACTAGTAAGGAGAAATATTGTTTACATGGAAATATATCGGTTATAGACCAAAATACTATATTAGAAAATTATAAAGAATATGGATATATTTTATTTACAACTGATATTTCACATAGAGGTTTAAATATTGAGGATATAGAAAATGTATTTCATATTGGAGTTACGAGCAAACAAATCTTTTATCATAGAAATGGACGATCATTGAGAAAACCTGATAGTAATCCGGTATCATTCTTATTCTATGATGAATTGGCGGCTGATAATCCATTAATACAAGATTTTGATGAATATAACTTCAATACAAGATTATAATTTGACATACTTGTTATATAAATAAATTTCAATCTTCTCATAAGAATTATATATATTATCAATATTTAATATCCCCGATAAAAAATTAAATATAGTAATTATATCAAATATATCAAATTTGATGCTTAAAGAATGTAACATAAAACAAAAATCGTTTATTATACAAGTTGCATTATCTATATATATTAATTCACCTTCATTTAATATATTATAAATCTTGGTATTATATAAAACTATTATATTATCAGCATCTTCTAATACAAACATAAAAAATATATCATGTATTGATTTAAAAGTATTGTATGTCTCATTAATTTGATTACTATTAATGTATATTGCTATAAATTTAACTTTTAATATCATTAATAAAAATATACAAGTATAATAATCATTTGAATTTTGAATACAAGTATTTAACTTTTTTAATCCTAGAATATTATTAAATGTTATTGGATAATTTATTATCAACCGCATTATCAAATTATTGCCGTTATATCTATGATATATCACATTTTTAAAATATTTTTTATCATATATGTAATAATAATATAATAAACATCTTAATAGTTTTTTTTGATTGATTAACTGATGAAATTTTGATAATTCTAAATATTTGATCTGCATAAATCAACACAATGCTCTAACTGCGGGCAATAATTCTGGTTGAGCATATGATGCAACTCTTAAAACTCTACACAATGCTTGTCTTTTATAATATGCAATTGTAATTACAATCGCAAAAAATGATAAGATAACAAGAATGATAGTTAATATTGTACTATATACTTTATTAAATAATCCTTCATTTATTTTTCCTATTAAACTTCCCATAAGTATTTTTGTTATTTTATTTCATATCCTTTAAATATATTACTTACCAGATAATTAACTTCATCTTTATTAATTTCTTTATTAGAATTAATCAATTCAGATATTAGATTATTTGATAATTCGTTGAATATTTTAATATGATCGTTATATAAAAAATTTACAATATCCTTCATTATTAAATTCATGTGCTCATCCTTATCAACATGAATTTTATTTAAAAATATGTCATACACATCTGTCATAAACTATTTCTAAAATTTTTCCAGATTAAAACATATTCATTATGTTTGTCTAATGATTTTATAGATGGTATACTATTAGACAAATCCATTTCATTTAAATATATCAATGCATTCTTTAAAAAGAATGTGTAATTAATATAAAATGATGTATTTATTATTATTTTTGTAAATAGATCCTTGATAATATTTCTAAATTCATCAGATATAAAGAACTTTTTACCTTTCAAAGTACAATATATAGAAGGAATCAATTTATAATTATTATTTAATTTGTATGTTTTTAATAATGATTTAATATCGTTTGATGTAACATTGTCGATATTATTAAAATTATCATGTATCAATGTTATGATATTTTCATCAATTTGTTCTGTCTGAATCAAATTAAATTTATCAAACCATCTATTAAACTTTTTTATTGGTTCATTCTTTTTATATTTATCTATAGAGTCATCAATGTTTGAATAATTATTAAACAATACTTGATTGTAATAATATGTTTGTCGATTTGTATCCCAAACAATATTAAATGTCTGCATAAAATAAAAATATTTATATGAACGCTTCGTGCTTATAATGCTCCAAATTATATTTCAATTCTTTAAACTTTTTAATCTTGTCTTGATTGTTGTCCGCTTTACATATTTCATTCAGGTTATCAACAATATATTTCTGCTTTTTCTCAATATCTAATCTTGGTGGCATATACAAATGCTTCAAACACTCAAGTGGAATATCAAATATATCCTTGATCACATTTTTGAGTGCTTCTTTCTTTTCTTCACGTGTTTTCATGCTTTTGACTTTTTCAATGCTGCTCATCATATGATCGCTCTCTTGAATAACCATTCGTTTACATTTCTTTAGCGCCTTAAAACTAACATGCTTCAAATTATTACATTTGACAACACAGATAAATGAAACAAATTGTAATTTATCAAGCGTGATTTCACTTAGCATTTTACAATAATTAATCTTTAATGAACATGTAATACATTTAATATCTAGTGATAATTTATCTAATGCCGGACAATTTTTTATGATCAATTTATTAAGTTTGCTCAACTTTGGTAAATTAATTTCTTTAAGATTTGGACAGTCTTTGATAACAAGTTTTTTAACACACATCATTTCAGGAAAATCAATTTTGCTGAGATTATATAATCCGCATAGAACTAATTTATTAACACCATGTAATTTATTGAGTTCAATCGTTTTCAAATCTTGACAATTTGATATTTTAATCTTTTCTGCATCACACAGTTCATTCAAATGTATTGATGAAAGTTTATTGGAATTGCATATCTTTAGCCATTTGATATAACATAATTTTGACATGTTTAATTTATCTAACTTATTAGCACAATGAATGAGCATCATTAAACAACAGTTTAGATTTGGCACTTCGAAATGTTCGAGTGCAGGGCAATCTGAAATTACAAAGCATTTTGTTTTCTCTAAATTCCATAGTTTAATAGCATTCAATTTATGTAATCCAAGAAATTCAGCTATCTTGATGCATGTTAAATGTCCAAGCTTAACGGTTTCTAATTCAGGGCACTTTTTAATACATACATGTTTTAATTTCTTTACACATCTAATTCCATATACGGTGTGGCAATTATCAAATATATTTAGACACAATTTAAAATCCGAAAATAACACATAGTAATGTTTATTATCAAATTCAAAGCAGATATGGCATGAACACATTTGATTTGCAAAATTAGAATTCTTATCATTCAAACATTCACAATCCATTGTATGTTTCATATCATGTTCAAAATCATCTTGAATTAATTTGTCTGGATGTTCTGGTTCCTTTTCATAATTGTGTTGTGGACAATGTGGTTTAAAACAAAATAGTTTATTAGTAATCATTTTTGAAAAAATAATTTTCTTTTTGATATCATTTTGCACAAGTAATTTCGATTTATCCAATAATTCAGTATAATACTTGTTGATGTTATCATTGAGGGTTGATACAATATTTTTTGGACTTTTATCTGACTTGTATACATTATTGAATAATTGAATAATCTCATTTTTGAATCCAATCATTTCATCAGTATATTCACCTCCAGCATAATTTTTATAATTGCCTCTAACATGTATATCACTTAAAAAATTACACCATGAAGAATAACCATCCATAAAGATGTGCATTAAAAAATAATTACATCAACCGTTGGTGAAGAATTGATGTTTGAAAAACACATGAAATAAATTTGAATTATTCGTAAAATGATCTATTGAAAAAAGTAAAAAAAAAATAAATAATTATATTATGCAACAGGCTCAATTAATTACATTAAGTAAGATTCAGGAATTCTTTAACTACAAAGCAGAAACATTTAGATACACTCAAGTTTTTGAAAGATGTCTAGCATACGGTATTTCAACGGAAAGATATATGATTCAACAAGCAGTTGGAAAGGGTAAGCCATTTTCATTTGAATTGAAATCTAAGCAAATGGACTACATCTCAAAAATCTATTTGGAAATTGATCTGCCAACAGTTCGCGTTCCAGTCGAAGTTAATACTAATTATTATAGTGCTAAATTTGCGTGGTCTCCAAATGTTGGTAATGCACTTATCAAGGATATTCAATTTAAATTGGGTGGTGTCACTGTTATTCAAAAGATGATTGGTCTTGCAATGCAACTGCAGCATGAATTGTTGTATCCATATGGAAAGATGAGGCTATATGATAGATTGATTGGTAATGATCATTATCTAACAAGAGTGGCTTCACCAAGTCGGGATCCTGCTCATCTTGGAGTTCTAAAGGAATCAAAGCGAATTCTTGTTGATCTACCATTTTCATTCTGTATGGCAAGAGAAGATGCTTTGCCAATTCTTGTATTTACGAATATCATGGCAACAATTGAAGTTGAATTTCATGATTCTATGCATCATTGTACTATCTATAATGATATCATGAGAGAACATATTGATGTGTTGAATTTCCATTCAGCTGCAATTTTGCTTCATGGTGTTGCAGTCATTCCAAAGTATAGAACCTTGATGACTGATAAGGCGAAATATCCATATTTGTTTAAAGAAATTGAATGTAAAAATCATGTTGCACCCGGTGAAGAACCTACAATTAAATTTAATCAAGCATCAAATAATAGCGTCATTGAATCATATTATGGAGCTGTAAAGACGGGTAGTTATAATACTGGCAAACGTTTTCTTGTTTTTAAGACGGGTCATCGTCATTTTAATGATACCTGGGAAGATGGAATTGATGAGGCTGCTTGTAGAATTGCTAGATCTATGATTAGATTTGTTGAAAAACCAGCTCAAGGCCCAGTTAATCCAACAGCAGATCTTGCTAAACTTCCGAGAGAATGGCTTGGTCCTAATAATCAAAATATTCCATATATTGTTTTGTATGATCCTGCTCTCGGTTATGTTACAAGACCCAATAATCTTGTTGAAGGACTTGGTAGAAAGTATTTGAGAATTAAAGTTAGACCTGAACTACTGGTAAACTATAGTATGTATGTTAATCTAGAAACATTGAAGCCGAGACAATTATTCAATCCTGAATTTAATTTTAATAATAAGATTGATGAAATAACTGTTGATGGTATTATTGTAACTACAACTGATTGTGCAACGAATCAACCGGTCACATTTATTGATGATGTGTATGTCTGCGCCGATAAACACAGAATCAATATCAAGGATATTTCATTGCCAATTGAAGATTGTCACGATTATAGAGGATTGTTTGATAGAGTTGATGACTTGCATGTTCATGATCATCTCAACACAGGAATACTTATTAATGGTGAAGGACACGTTATTCATTCTCTTAAATATAATATCAACGGTTGGCTTCATGAAGAACCACATCATGAAACACATGCGGCTGCTCAATTCTTATCTGTATTGGATGAAAAGGGTCCGATGAGAAATGGATTGTTTATTATTCCATTTAGCGGTGACATCAAATACAAGGTTTGGCCAGATTCTTCAGCTGATTTGTCAAGACTTGAATCAACTGAATTGCAATTGAAGATTGAGGATTCAACGAGACGTTACTTCCTTGATTCACCATTCCATCTATTCAGATCTGATTTTAGAGAACGCGGTGCGGAAATCCATACATTCTGCACATATGTCAAATTTCCAATTGATATTGTTAAGGGTGTTGTTGAATACATTCCTGCTGATATGATCAGACGAACAATTGATGAAATGATTATGCTCAAGAGTAAATTCAGAATTAAGATGCCACAACCATCTGCTCAACCAATGAATGGCCAACAACCTGCTGCTCAACCCGCACCTGCTGCTCAACCAATGAATGGCCAACAACCTGCTGCTCAACCCGCTCCAGCTGCTCAACCACCAGCCGCTGCAGCAATGACTACACCTGGACAAGGCTATGGTTATAATTCTTATTATGGTAATAGATAAAATCATTTATCAAATATTGTATACATTTATCAAATATCATCTTGTTAAATTGACAGATAAAATTAAATATCATCTCTTTGCTAAATCAATTAATAAAATTCCGTATCATTATGATAAATTAAATATCTTGTTCATATCAAATGCTATTTTATTATGTTGACAAATAAAATTAAATATTCTTTTGATAAATTAACGGATGAGATTAAATATCTTGCTTATTTCAAATGCTATCTTATTATGTTAACAGATGTAATTAAACATCCTGATCATCTTAAATATTATCTTGTTATGTTGACAGATAGAATTAAATATTCAATTCCAATTACAAATCATATCAAACATTATCTTGTTGCATCAACAGATAAAATTATGTCTCCTTCTCGTATTAAATATCATCTTACTACATTAACGAATAAAATTAAATTATTTATAACATATTCAATTCCAAAAATACGTCTGTGTCATGATTCTACTTGTATCAAATATTCTGCTGAATATTGTGACTCGTTAACTTATAAAATTCATTGATTATGAATACCAATGTTAAATTAGATGAATTATTACAAAGAATTGATAATTTTATTCCGCATATTGATTTATCCAAATTAAAAAATGATGATTCAG
>Ga0206918_1076_pt1 | contig 23696 bp, 16 predicted proteins | sample Alteio_BWOrgHeat_69_FD_152950 | JGI IMG/M metagenome (GOLD analysis project Ga0206918, IMG submission 152950) | Enriched cells from forest soil in Barre Woods Harvard Forest LTER site, Petersham, Massachusetts, United States -... | ecosystem: Environmental > Terrestrial > Soil > Temperate forest >... | reverse complement strand
GATCAGCCCGCCCATCGCTCCATAGGCACCGTCGTGCAGCATCGGTTGGTCCACCCATTGCCCGTTCAATAGCCGGTACCCGTGTGCCAGCTGTTCGGGCGGTACTTTTGAATATTCCCAAAACGTATGGGTCATACCCAAAGGCTGAAGTATATGCTGATCGATATATTGCTCGTAGGGCTGCCCGGAGAGTTGTTGAACGATATAGCCAAGCAGAGCGAACCCCGTATTGCTGTATTCATAGCCGATACCCGGGCTGTTCGAGAACGATAATCCTTTGCTTACCATCGCCAGCATTTCGTCGTCGCTATCGCCCAGCCGCCGGTCCCCCCAGGGGTTGTCTTCCGGGAACCCTGCCGAATGAGTCAGGAGGTTACGGACAGTGATGACCGGGGCATCCGCCGCGGGCCCGCGCTGATCCTTTAATTCCGGGATATACAGGTATGCCGGGTCATCCAGCCGCAATTTTCCTGCATCGCGGAGCTGCAATATCGCCACCGACACAAAACTCTTGGTCATCGAAGCGATCCGGAAGTCTGTCTGCGTGGTAGCCGGGATCTTTTGTTCGAGATTGCCGTACCCCGTGCTTCCGACATGTACCAGCTTCCCGCCGGCTACCACTCCATAGACCAGGCCGGGCCAGCGATTCTTTGATGCATAGTTCCGGTAGAGTTTGTCGATCACCGGGTAGGCAGCGGCCAGCTTCGACGTATCCACCCACGAGCCTTGTCCGATCCGCTCCAGGGCGCCGTTTTTTCCCTAAACCAATCAAACAGAGTATGAAAAAACTAATCCTGTCTCTCTCCGTTTTATTGCTGGTATCCACCATTGGCTTCGCCCAGGGTCCTATGATCAGCGTGGACGTTATCATCGGCAACAGACCGCCGGCGCCCCGTGAGCTGAACCTGATGCAGGCAGAAGAACGCAACCATCCGAACATTGCCCGCGCAATGCATGATATCGAAAAATCTATGCAGGCCCTGCACGACGCACCGGACGATTTCGGCGGTCACAAGGGTCAGGCCGAAGCAGATTTGCGGGCAGCCTACATTTCCCTCACAAAGGCGCTCTATTTCCGCCTTTGGAAGGATACCCACTAAAATTTACGAACTTTATGAAAGCCTCCGCAATCGCGGGGGCTTTCTTGATTTATGAGCCGAACCAGGATCGCCCCGACGCCCAGCGGATATCTCCACCTGGGCAATGTACTGTCGTTCGCACTGACGGCTGCACTCGCGCGGCGGACAGGCGCATCGATCCTGCTGCGCATCGACGATCTGGACAGAGACCGGGTGGACAAGCGATTCGTGGAAGATATTTTTGCGACCCTCAACTTTCTGGAGATACCCTGGGATGAAGGGCCGCGCGATGTCGCGGATTATGAACAGCGATGGTCACAAGTGCATCGAATGCGAATGTATCAGGAGGCCCTGGAGCAACTGAGAGCTGGCGGAGACCTCTTTGCCTGTGCATGCAGCCGGTCGAAAATACTCCGCAACAATCCCGACGGAGTATATCCCGGAACCTGCAACAGCCTGGCATTCCCCTTCGACACGCCGGACTGCAGCTGGCGGATCAGGACAATGGGCGCGGGCCTCCCATCGCAGCTGACCGATTTCGTCGTGCTGAAAAAGGACGGCTATCCGGCGTACCAGCTGACGTCGGTTGTTGACGACCTGTACTTTGGCATGGACGTCGTGGTGCGGGGTGACGATCTGCGTCCGTCTACGACAGCACAACAATGGCTGGCGGAGAAGATGGGTCGGCCTGCCTTTCGCGAGATACGTTTTTATCATCATCCACTGCTGATGGCCTCCGCCGAACAAAAATTGTCGAAGTCTGCCGGCGCCAACTCAATACAATACTTCAGGCGTCAGGGGCATAAGCCTGCCGACATGTACACCATGATCCTGCGTCACCTCGGATCGTCGGCATCCGCAGGAAATTGGGAGGAGCTTGCCGTAGCATCCGGGTTAATAGATCATTGGTCATAGACCTCGCAGCCCGGCGATTACCACAATAGGCGAACAAGGCCTTGCTATGCCGGGTCATCATGCATAGTGGCCTTGTCCTTTTGTATTGATTAAGGGTTAGCGGGCAGCGTTATCTTTTACAACGACCCTCGCAACCGCCCAATTGGTGGAATGGGTGGTGTTGAGCCGTACCGTCTGATCGGGATTTTCCAAGGTGATGTAATACGAGATCTTAACGTTGACGTTCTCTTTGTAGAGATCCGTGATCCAATAGTCTTTATAATTCTTTTTAATAACGGTTAATAGCCTTGAAGGCAATTGATTGGAGAGAATGTTGCGAACAGCGGGGCTCTTCTCACGCTCTTTGGAGCCATCGGAGGCTTTTACCTGGGCAATACCTAACGAAAGGACGAAGAAGAGAATAGTAGTTTTCATAAGAATGCTTGTTTTCTTAGGATTTACAGATTACGGGCTATTAACGCGGAGTGGGCAACGAACGTATCTGACCGACCATTTTTCCCCGAAAAATCATGGTAAATGGGGAGGCGGGGCTCCGCATGATCGCAAATCGGGCCTATATTGCAGGCAAATGTCGATTATGTCCCAACAGCTATGGATAAAGATGGCGAACCTCATCTTTGAGCTCGAAAAAAAGCTGCAACCACAACAGGGGTCACCCGCTGTCCTTCGGAGTGTCGAGAGGATGAAGGCGGTGATCGGAGAGGCGGGACTGCTGCTGGTCAACCCGGCAGGAGAAGCCTACAGCGAGACACGAACAGATCTGGAGGCCAGTATCGCCGGACCGGCATCCGGCAAGCTGGTGGTCATGGATGTGATCAAGCCGATCGTATATTCCAGCGAAGAAGGACGCCGGAACCTCGTGCAACGGGGCGTGGTCATCGTGGGACAAAAATAAAAACCATTATTCAACTATGTCAGCGGCTATACAGTTTGCGATAGACCTTGGTACGACGAATTCTTTGATCGCTAAATCGGCTAACGGCAATGTGGTCATTTTCAAAAACCCCTCGGGCATGAAAGTGACATTGCCAAGCGTCGTCGCGTTCCGTAAGGACAGGATACTGATCGGCGACAAAGCCCGGGAATACGTAGAAAAAGACCCCGCCAATGTTTTCGGGTGCTTCAAACGAAAGATGGGTACCAGCGAACAGTTTCTGGTCCTCAATGACGGCAGTTTCAAAACGCCTGTTGAATTGAGCACCCTCATTCTGCAGGAGCTGCGGAACTTCATCTTTACCGGCGAGCGTCCCGAAAGCGTCGTGATCACGATACCCGCGAGTTTTGACACCGTGCAGAGCAATGCGACAAAGGAGGCCGGGTATGCGGCGGGATTCCGGGAAGTCCAGCTGTTGCAGGAGCCGATTGCGGCGAGCCTCGCTTTTGCCAACCGGACAGGCGATGCGGGTCTAAAAGGACAATGGCTGGTGTATGACCTTGGCGGGGGGACCTTCGATGTCGCGCTGGTGAGGATAGAAGACGATGAAATGAAGGTGGTAGATCATGAAGGAGATAATTTCCTCGGCGGCCTCGACTTCGATCAGGCGATCATCACGCAGCTCATCGTGCCCTACCTGGAGGAAAAATATGGCATCGGGGACCTGGCCGCCAAAATGCAGAGCGCAGGTAGCCCTTACAACAAACTGTACCATCAATTGCTGTATAAAGCAGAGGAAGCGAAGATAGCCCTGAGCAATCACCCGGTGGCGGAAGTAGAGTTTGATTTTCCCGATCACGAAGGACACGAAGAGGAACAATTCCTGACCATCACGCGCGACCAATTCGACGAGGTGATCCGGGAGCGGGTGGGCTATTCGATTTCCTTTGTGCGGGACCTGCTCCGGCGAAATGGGCTTGGCCGGGGAGACATTGCAGAGGTCGTGCTGGTAGGCGGCAGCACCTATATTCCAACAATCCGGGAGTTGCTGGCCGGGGAGCTGGGAATACCGGTCAACACGTCAATCGACCCGACGACGGCAGTAGTAGAGGGAGCGGCATATTATGCGGGCAGCAAGATGAGTAAACTGGAACCGAAGGAAAAAATAGCCGAAGCCGCCCCGATCAGGAGCGCGGGCCGAACCGGACCGGCGTCGCCGGACATCGAAGTGAAAATGGCTTATCAGGCAAATACGCGTGACCGGGAAGAATATTTTGCCGCGTCGGTGAAGAATGCGCCTCCCGGTAGCCGGTACCGGATCATTCGTACCGATGGCGGGTATGACAGCGGGTTGAAACAGGTGACGGAACGGATCAGCGAGATGCTGCTTTTATTGCCGCAATCGGTCAATACCTTCCAGCTAAAGCTATATGATGAAAAGGGGGCGCCGCTGGCGGCGGCGATCCCGGAGATTGCTATCGTGCAGGGGAAATTTTCCATCTTTGGTCAGCCGCTGCCCCAGGATATCTGTCTGGAAGTGGATGACCTGGAGAACGGCGTGACACACCTGGAAGTCATCTTCGAACGAAACGGTATTCTGCCGATGCGGAAGTTCGTTACAAAAACACTAAGCAGGACCATCGCCAAAGGCAGCGACGATCAGCTATTGATCAACGTCCTGGAAGGCAGCCGGTATGGCTCGCCGCAGGCGAGCCTTCCCATCGGGATCGTCAGCATCAGTGGGAAAAAGCTGCGAAGCGATCTGGTGAAAGGCTGCGATATCGACTTAACGTTCGAGATCAGCGAGAGCCGCGATATTACGGTGACGGTGTATATCGGCATGATCGACGAGGAGGTCAGGGAAGCATTCAGCCCTTCCTCCCGGACCGTGAATGTTGTCCGGATGCGGCAGGAAGTGGACTTCCTTTGCCGGCTCGGTCGCCGGCAAATGGATAAGGCCCTGCAAAAGGAGCTGTATGAGGAAGGGGCGATCTTACAGGGTGCGCTCTCCGAGCTGGAAGAGATGCGGAGGAAATTAGGCAAGATCAGTGATGACGACGTGACCGATACCAAATACCAGCTGGATGACCAGAAGCGAAAATTGGCCCGCGTCATCGAACAGGCGGAGCGCGGCGGCAGGGTGCTGGCACTAAAAGAGGAATATTTCGTGAAAAAGGAGCGGTACCGCAACATGCTGGAGGCAGCCGGCAACCAGGAATTATTAAAACGGCTGGAAGGTCTCCATGCGGATGAAAAAGATTGGATCAATGAATGCAGCGCCACTTTCCTGCGGTGGAAGATCGACGAAATGGATAGGATGACGTGGGAAGTCAAACGAAAAGATATCGGCTACGTGACCAGCCTGTACCTGGCCTATGCGATGATGCCGAACGACGCCTACTCCAATATCGGCGAGATCAAATCGCTGAGAAAGCGGGGCGACGAAGCCCTGACGCGTCGAAACCCGGACGAGATCTACAGTATCATCGTCAAGATGTATGACCTCCTGATCGACAAAAGCAGGGGCGAAGAGATCAGTGGTACGGGTTTAAGGGGGTAGATGACGGCGGAATTTCCGGATGCTGCCGGTTGAGCGAATCCTGAAAGGCACGCAGGAGCGAATCCTTTGGAGCATTGGTGATGATCACCGGAGCATCTTTAAACACCGTAGTGGTATCCGTCGAATTACTGAAAAGCAGCCTGCCCGCATTGAGCGCAATAACGACGATCGCGATCGCCCGAAAATTGACGGGGCCCCTTCTCTTTCGGATTCCCCTGAATTCATCGAGTTTTTCTGAGATCTGATATTTTAGTTCCCGGGCAGCGGCAAGCGTCCTGGCATTGGTGATCCAGGTTTCGCACATGTCGCGCTTCCCGCGATGGCGGTTAAAGGTCACGATGCTGGCCTGCATCATGGCAAACGCATATTTGTTCCTTAATTCAGCAAACCGGCTTTCGGGTAGCAGGCAAAGTAACCGGATGTGATCGTAGGTCATGATATCGGCAATCGCCGTCGCAGGCATATTGGATTCGCGCCATTTGGCTACCTGTCTGCGATGGGTCTCGAAATACCGTTCGAGCAGATCGATCTCTCCGCCGATAAGCCGGGCGATGTCTGTCCAGATCTTTTCCTGGTCCGGTACGCTCATGAGCAGCGGGAGCCCCATCAACGTCGCCATGGTGAGATCGTCGGAATTTTCGAAGGCTTCGTGGATCACCTGCCAGTATGAAAGGCTGTAATAAGGACTGATCCAACGGATGAATGCGGGATCTTCATATATCGTCTTGCGGGCGAACCGCGCTCCGGGTTCGAGCCGCTGGTCCTGAACAAACTGGAGAAGGGCATTGTCCTCGCTGACCGCATTGTGGTATTCCAGGGAATTCTCGGCCAGCAGTTCCTCGAAATACCGGATGATCTCATTTTTGTCATACGCCTTTCCGTTGACCGAAACGGTATCGCCGCCGGCGAGCTCCAATTCGGCCAGCAATTTTTTCCGGCCCAGCTGTATGGCCTTTTTGTCGATCGGTGGAACAAGGACGCCGCCGAACAGGGAAGTTGGTGACAGATATTTCATCTTCGGGCCCACAAATTAGCCGCAAAATGCGGTATGGGCAAATCATCGCCGGATTAAATTATACCTATATTTATTGCATGAAAAAGCTACTATATTCCGCTATGATCCTGATATTACCTTCAGCTGTTATGCTGGCGCAGGGGAGCGGCGGGGAGGCAGTCGTACCGACTGCCGGCGGTTCCGTACAGGGAACGGTGGAAGCTTCCGGCGTGCATGCTTTCAAAGGTATCCCCTATGCAGCGCCGCCGGTAGGTGACCTGAGGTTCAAAGAGCCCCAGCCCGTATCCCCCTGGCAGGAGATCCGGAAGACCCAATCCTTTGGGCCGAGAGCGATGCAGCTGCCCGTATTCGGGGATATGAAATTCCGTTCGGCCGGGATGAGTGAAGATTGTCTTTATCTGAATGTGTGGGCGCCTGCCGGCGGTAGCAAGTTGCCCGTGCTGGTCTATTTCTACGGCGGCGGATTCGTCGGCGGAGACGGCAGCGAATATCGGTACGACGGCGAGAGCATGGCAAAGCGGGGTATCATAGCAGTAACAGTCAACTATCGGCTGGGGATATTCGGATTCCTTTCCCATCCGGAATTGACAAAAGAATCCGCGCATCACTCTTCCGGCAACTATGGACTGCTCGATCAGCATGCGGCATTGGATTGGGTACAAAAAAACATCGCTGCCTTTGGCGGCGATCCGGCACGCGTGACGATCGCGGGAGAGTCCGCGGGTTCCATCTCGGTTTGCGCTCAAATGGCGTCTCCCCTGTCGAAGGGGCTATTTGCCGGCGCCATCGGCGAGAGCGGTGGATTGACCGGCAACATAAAACCTGTAGCATTGGATACCGCAGAGCGGTATGGAGCGGCATTTGCCGCGGGATTGGGCAACAAATCCATCGCCGATCTTCGGTCTATGTCGGCTTCCGATCTGCTGCAGGCGACCGCAAAAGGGGCGCATTTCTCCACGGTCATCGACGGGTATTTCCTCCCGGAGGCGCCGGACGAGATCTATACGGCGGGCGATCAGATGAAGGTGCCCTTGCTGGCAGGCTGGAACTCGGCCGAACTTCCCTATGGAGTTATCGTGAACGGTGCTGCGCCGACAGTCGAAGGATATGAAGCGGCTGTCCGGAAGCTGTATGGAGACAGAGCGGATGAGGTGCTGAACCTCTATAAGGCGGCAACACCGGAGGAAGTGAAGCAAGTGGCGACCGACCTGGCGACGGATCGTTTTATTGCCTATAGTACGTGGAAATGGATCGACCGGGCCACGGCTACCGGCGGCAAACCGGTCTACCGGTATCTGTATGCGCACCCCAGACCGCCGGCCGTAGGCGCGACGGGCGATCAGCCGCCACCGGCAGGCGCCGGCCATTCGTGGGAGATCGAATATGCGCTCGGTAACCTGCATACCAATACCGTTTACGCCTGGACAGCGGATGACGATAAAGTATCTGCCACGATGGAAGCATACTTCGCGAATTTTATCAAGACCGGCAATCCCAACGGAAAAGGACTGCCAACCTGGTCGCCCATGAAGACGATGGGGTCGGAGATCATGGTGATCGATGTGCATACCCGCTCGGAAAAGGAGCCGCATCCTGAACGATACCGCTGGCTCGATCAGCAGAATTAGACCGGATCAGTGTACCGGGATTTGCGGCAGCGGCTCGATGGGCAGCTGTTCTTCCCTGATCTTCCCATCAGCAACGGATACGAAATAGGAATGGCTGTCCTTATCGGCGGCCACCGACCTGATCAGCTTTTCATTTTCGAACAGGATGCCGGCGCGGTCATCACAAGCATAGCCCGCGGGGAGCTGCCCGCTGAGGACCAACTGCTGGTACAGCGGCCTGCGGCCCGGCTCGCTATGGTAGTGCGGACAATGGCTTGTTTGGATGAAGCCCAGACAATTCACGATGGTCAGCTGTTTGGGTCTCGAGTCGGTCGTGCCGCCCAGGAACCAGCACAACGAGCCGGCGCTGCCGCCGGCCATTACGATCCCTTTGTCGTATGCTTTTCTCAGGATCGTATCGATGCCCTGCGCCTTCCAGATGGCCATCATGTTCAGGGTGTTGCCGCCGCCGACGATGATGGCGTCCATGCTAAGGATCGTCTCTTCGAATGACTTTTGTTCCGGAGAGGAGTTGATGAATGTCCGCAGCACGTAAGGATGAACGGGAAGCTCGGCGCACATTTCATACCAATGGGTGATGCCGTAAGGGTTGTCTGCGCTTGCAGTGGGAATAAAACATACTCTTGGATTGGCCTTATGGGTCAGCCCGATCACATAGTTAATGAATGGGACGCTGAAATCGCCGCCGGTGATAAAGATCGTCTTTGTCGGTTGTGCATTCATGGTGAGAGTAAAAGAGAATGTGATCAGCGCTGCAACAATTTTTTTCATGTGACGCGCGGTTTGTTTGCCGTCGAAGTTATTAAATTGTTGTACATTTTACCATGCATAAATTTTTTGTTGCGCTGGCCGGCATATGGCTGTGGCTGCCGGCCCGGCTGACCGGGCAGAACCTGCCGGTCGATTCCGTATGGCTAAAAATGGAATGGAACGCTTCCTGGATCAGTTGTCCAGGGATCGACGGCCGCGAGTATGGCGTCTATCACTTCCGGCGGACAGTTATGCTCGACGCGAAACCTTCCCGATTTGTCATCCATGTCAGCGCGGATAACCGGTATCGTCTGTGGGTGAATGGTCACTCCATATGCAGCGGACCGGCTAGGGGAGACCTGACACACTGGAATTTTGAGACGGTAGATATCGCTGCTTATCTGCACCCGGGACAAAATACCGTCGCGGCCCTGGTGTGGAATATGGGTGTATATGCGCCGGTGGCGCAGATATCCAACAGGACGGCATTTCTGCTGCAAGGTGATGGCGCCACGGAGAAGCTGGTAAATACCGACCGGCGGTGGAAGGTAGTCAGGGACAGTGCATATAGTCCATGCTCGACGGACAACGGGCCCCGGCTGCGAACATACATGGTCATCGGGCCGGGAGACTCGGTTGATGGCGCGCGGTATGCCTGGGGTTGGGAGCAGCCGGACTTTGATGATTCGCGGTGGGCGGCAGCGGCGGAAGTTGGAACGCCCTCGCCATGGGGTACGGGCTCCGATAATTGGTGGACGCTGGTACCGCGCGGTATCCCGTTGATGGAGGAGCGGATGCAGCGGATCCCGGTGGTGCGTCGGGTGGGCGACCCATCCGGGTTTGAGGATGCGCGGGGCATGCTCACGGGGCGGCGATCGTTGACCATACCGCCGCACACCACATCGACTATGCTGCTCGACCAATCCTACAATACGGTTGCCTATCCGGAGTTGACGGTAAGCGGCGGCAAAGGATCAATCATCCGGCTGACCTATGCGGAATCGCTTTTTGATAAGGATGGGAAGAAAGGGAATCGGGGGGCGACGGACGGAAAGACGATCAGCGGCAATTATGATGTATTTGTCGCGGACGGCGGCGCCCGCCGAACATTCCGGCCGTTATGGGTGCGCACCTACCGCTATGTGCAATTGGATATCACGACGGGAGACGACTCATTACTGATCGACGATCTCTACGGCACCTATACCGGCTATCCCTTCGAACGTAAGGCCACTTTCACGAGCAGCGATCCTTCCCTGCAAGCCATCTGGGATGTGGGCTGGCGGACGGCGAGACTTTGCGCCGGCGAAACTTATTTCGATTGCCCCTATTATGAGCAATTACAGTATGAGGCGGATACGCGGATCCAGTGTCTGATCTCGCTATATGTCGCGGGGGACGACCGGCTGATGCGCAAGGCGCTGCTGGACTTTTATCATTCGAGAATACCCGAGGGGCTCACGCAGGGGCGGTATCCGAGCAGCCGGTTCCAGGTGATCCCACCGTTCTCACTGTGGTGGATCGTCATGATCCATGATTACTGGATGTTGCGGAAAGACGACCCGTTTGTCCGGCAGTTCCTCCCGGCGGTACGTGGCGTGCTGGACTGGTTCGAAGGACATGTGGATACGACGAGGGGCATGCTGGGGCCGATGCCATGGTGGGGTTTTGTCGATTGGGCGGATGCCTTTGAAGGCGGCTCGCCACCGGGAGCGTCGGATGGACATTCGGCGGTGATCAGCCTGCAGTACGCCTATACCTTGAAGCAGGCAGCCGACCTGTTCGACTATTTTGGCGGGCAGTATGGGTATGCGGCACAGCGCTGCCGCAAACTCGCGACCGACCTCTGTCGCGGTACATTCGGCGCTTGTTTTGACAAGAATAAAGGCGAAATGGCGAATACGCCGGAGAAGACCAGCTTCAGCCAGCACGCGGGGATACTCGCAGTACTCGCGGGCGCGATCCCGCCCGCCAACCGGTCGGCCGCGATGGAGAAAATTCTGGCGGATGTCACTTTGCAGCAAGCGACCTTCTATTTCCGATTTTATCTGATGCAGGCGATGAAAGCAACCGGGATGGCGGACCGTTATTATTCGCAGCTCGGTCCGTGGCGGGACATGTTAAAGATCGGGCTGACGACATTCGCCGAAAAACCCGAACCGACCCGCTCGGACTGTCATGCGTGGAGCGCCAGCCCGGACTACGATTTCCTGGCGACGATCTGCGGGATCATGCCGGATGCCCCGGGCTTCGGACGCGTCTTGATCCGGCCCGCGCTGGGCGATCTGAGGGAAGTGGAGGGGAGTATGCCGCATCCGAGGGGGATGATCCGGGTGCAACTGCGGCGGGCAGTTACGGGAATCGCGGGCGAGGTCGAGTTGCCACCGGGTGTTACGGGACGATTTATGTATGGGGGGAAAGAAATTCCGCTGCATGGCGGCAAACAGACGATCGGGGGCGGCCCCGGCGGGCATACCGGTGCCGTTCGCGTCATCTTTGATACCGATATGGGTCCCGATTATGATGACGTGGGAGCGATCGCCCTGTTGCACGCCCTGGCAGACAGCGGCAAAGCGACAATCCTGGCGACGATGGCGAGTAATAAATATGAGGGGATCGCGGCGGTACTAAATCTGTTCAACACCTATTTCCATCGACCCGATATCCCGATCGGCGTACCTGCCGGAGACGCGGTCAGCCAGGCCGACAACCAGCACTGGACAGACAGCATACTGATGCGATATCCGCATTCGCTGACCCGCAACGAACAGGCAGAAGACGCGGTGACCTTGTACCGGAAGATACTGGCCGCACAGCCGGACCATAGCGTAGTCATTATAACCGTTGGATTTCTGACCAACCTCGCCGGCCTGCTGCAATCCGGCCCGGACATCTGGTCGCCCTTGAACGGCCCGGACCTGGTGTTGAAAAAGGTGAGTCAACTTGTGTCGATGGCAGGCAAGTTTCCGGAGGGCTGGGAATTCAATGTGCTAAAGGATGCGAAGGCATCTCAGGTGGTATTTGAAAGCTGGCCCGCTCCGATACTGTTGAGCGGTTTCGATATCGGAGTAAAGATCAAGTGCGGACTTCCGCTGGTGCGCAACACGTCGATCACGCACGATCCGGTCAAAGATGTTTTTTCCATCAGCATTCCCCTGGCGGCCGAAGACAGTGCGGGTCGAAGCAGCTGGGATGAAACGGCCGTGCTGGTGGGCATCTGCGGGTACACGCCCTGGTACACGGTGACCCGCGGTCGGATGACAGTCGCCAACGACGGGAGCGATACGTGGACTGACGACGTCCATGGCGGGCATGTTGCGGGAGCCCCGGCGCAAGCACATCTCGTGGAGGCGCGGCCGGCGAGGGAGGTGCAGGACCTGATCAATCGGCTGATGTCGCACCAACCCGCGACGTCTTCCGCCCGATGATCAACTTCAGGATCTGCGAAAGCCCCAATCCGAAAAGGACAAACGTCACAAAGATGATATACCCCGGTCGAAGGGTCGTATTGTTGGTCGCGATACTCGTAAAGGCATCGCCCTGGTGATTGAGGTAGCCCATCTGGGACCCGAGAATGCCGTTAAAGCCGATATACGCCATGAAGATCGCGACCACCATGACATCGGCCATGCTCCATTTACCGGATTGGAAGGCGAAGTAGTGGATGAACTTATTCTTAGCCCATTTCCGCTGGCTCAGGAGCGCAACACCGGTGGATAGTAACTTGGCGACCGGGAAAAGGATGCTGAACGCAAGGATCAGGATGCCTACAAAGATAGAATCGTATTTGCCGGTGGAGAGCAGGATCCGGACGACATCCAGGATACTCTTGCTTTGGAAAAAGATGACCTGATTTTTAAAGGCGACGGTTTCGCCCAACAGTTGAAAGCTCAGCGAATTGATGCGCGCATCGATATCGATCATCGGCGTGGTAAGTCCCACCAGCAGCAGGATCAGCGCGATGGCGATGGACATAATATAAAAAGCAACGTGAAGGTGGGGCTGGTTTCGCAGCAGATACCATAGCCCAAACAGCAAGACAACGATAACTACCATGGCATAGGTATAGATATATGTCGTGTGTCCGAGGGCGGGTAAGGTCGTATCGGTATACTGCTGAAACGCCGTGTCCGACTTGAGCTGATAGCGTTGATAGATGGAATCGATCGTCTTCTCCTGCTCGGCCTTCGCGCTGTCATAGATATCCTGGCTAAGGTCCTGGAGTTTGTTCTGGGCCAGGAATTTCAGCCTGCGTTTGCTGCTGGGTTTGAGGATATCATCGGTAAGCTTGCGGGAAAGGTCGGGAACCATCTGCTGGAGCTGGTCCTTTTTGACAAACGTATGATAAGCCAATTTTTGGAGCTTCCCACCAAGCGACTTTTTCGGTGCATTGATGGAACTGTCCGCCTTGTCGACAAGACCACGAAGGAGCTGGGTGACCTCTTTCTCCAAAGAGTCTTTTTCAGCCGGTGTCAGCGTGAAGTCGCGGATCTCCCCCGAGACCGAAGCGATAACCAGGTCGCGCCATTTATTGACGGAAAGAATCCCAAAGCCGATATTATTGGTGGTACTGTAGTCGCGGCGGATCGTCTCGGCCTTTTCAGATAGTGTATGAACCTTGTAGCCACAGTATGCCATGATCGCCAGTAAAACGGACATGGCAAGGACCAGCAATCCCCGCTGAAGCTGTGGTGTTCTCATCGTACAGTCGGGTATTAAATAATCGGGCCAGGGGGGCTCTTTCCGGAAAATGTTGACAATGAAAGTCTTATTTTATCTCCAACAGGATACTGCGGCCGGCGTCGCTCCAGTCGGCAGGATTGTCGGGGGGATAGAACCGGTAGTGATTGTTGGGTAGGATCAGCAGACGCGCGGCATGGACCGGGGATAAGTGCTGAGGGTGGTTGATCGTGACTTCGATACTGGTGTCCCTGGCAGTGCGGCCTTTGGCGAGCTCGACGACAAAAAAGTGAAGCGGCGAACCGCTTTCGTCCCAGACGATGTGATTGACGGGCTTATCGCCATAGGCGACGAATCTGATGTCGCCGGGATGGACGGTGGCAATAACGGGTTTGTCCCCAATTACCTGGATTCCAAAGGTGGAATGGGAAAGAAAGACGACAACGGAATTCGCGGCATGGACATGCGGTGCGGTGGTGTCATTAGCCGGAATATTTCCTTCCAGCAGCCTGAAATACGCATTTTCCAGGAGGACCTTATGGTGAGGTTCCCGATCGACGGGAAGTTGGGCCTCCAGCCCCCCGGACAGGAAAATACCGATAAGGAGAAGATAGAGCTTATTCATAAGGCTTAAGGTAGGACAAGGCCGCGAATTATGATTCCATGGCAATTGAACAATCCGTGACTGCCCGAAAACAAATACATTTGGGAACTGTTGTTATCCTTTAAAAGGGAATTATTATGAGTACAGAAAAAGCCATTTTAGCCGGGGGATGCTTCTGGGGTGTGGAGGAGCTGATCCGCCAGCTTCCGGGTGTGATCTCCACAACCGTCGGATATACCGGCGGGGATGTACCCAACGCCACGTATCGCAACCACGGGACACACGCCGAGGGGATCGAGATCATTTTTGATCCGGAAAAGCTGTCCTACCGGAAGCTCCTGGAATTCTTTTTTCAGATCCACGATCCGACCACTCTTAACCGGCAGGGGAATGACATGGGAGCCTCCTACCGGTCGGCGATCTTCTATGTGGATGAACAGCAAAAAGAGACAGCGCAACGGCTGATCTCCGAGCTTTCGGAAGCCAGGATCTATAGGGCGCCGATCGTGACCCAGGTGGTTCCCGCGGGACCGTTTTGGGTCGCAGAAGAATATCACCAGGACTATCTGCAAAAATACCCGAATGGGTATACCTGCCATTTCATCCGGCCGGACTGGAAACTGACGGCGCAGCCGCAATAAGCCTGGATTCTAGGTGTATTCCTTTAGTTTTTGCTGTTAATTCCCCCTGAGAAAATAATATAGGCAGTTGCCATACGTTTGTTGATGAGTATCAAGAACAGAAGAGTCCAGCGTATAAGTGGATCGTATGATAAAACTTAACCCCCTAAACAAAAAAGCCGCAACGGCACTCCTGTGTATTGCGGTCCTCTTCCTGTCCCGGCCGGTGCAAGCGCAGTCCTATTTTCCTGCAGGTATGGGGAATGGGAACCTGCAATTGTGGTTGACGGCCTCGGATCCCACGACGCTGTTGGTCACAGCGGGTACCCAGGCGGCTAATGGCAATTCCATCGCCACCTGGACCGACAAAAGTGGAAAAGGGTTAAATGCCGTCCAGGCCACCGGGACGAAGCAGCCCGTTTATCAAACCAACCAGCTAAACGGTTTTGGCGGCGTCATCTGGCAAAACAACACCCAATACATGACCGGTGGAACGGGATCCTGGCGAACGGTCATCACTACCCGGGCGATGAAGGGGACCGGCTATCAATACCTTTTCTCCTCCCCCTCATTGACAGATTTCAGCATTCGTTTTACCGGTGGCGCCACGACAGTAAGCTACACGGACGGCCCAAACGTCAATGACTGGGACTATAACACCGGGGGCGTCTCCGCCCAATGGATCAACGGGCTGCAAAGCCTCACCGGCACAACGGCCACGCATATCCTCGTCGACCAGTCCCTTACCAATACCATCGGAACCTACTCGCTAAGCAATACCTTTCTGAATAGGGGGATGTACAACAACGACCCGGTATATGAGCTGATGGTCTATAGCAGTGTCATGAACACCACGCAACGGAAATTGCTGGAGAACTATCAGGCTGCCGAATGGGGTTTGACGGGGGTCCTGCCGACGCCGGGATATCCGGTTTTCATTCCGCCGACGGCCACTACCTGGAACAGAAACCTGGTTGGGATCGGTTTGACCAGCGCCGCGGATAATTTTACAAACGATGCGGCGCTTTCAACAGATGGACTGGGATTTTTCAGCGGGACGAGCGCAACGGATTTTCTCGGTTCAGCCGGTTTTATCATGGCGGCGCACAACGGCCAGGCCAACACCACGCTGTCTAACCCCGTCCTTCCCAACGTGCCTGCCAACTCCTTTATGTGGAACCGTTCCTGGTATATCCAGCAATACAACGGCGTCAGCACCGGTAACGTAACGTTGCTGTTCCGTTTTCCGGACTATGACGGGAGCGCGCCAAACGCCGGCTATCATTTCGGCATCCTGTATAATGCGACGGACGGGACCTTTGCGACCGGCACGAACAAACAGATCACCTACGTCTCTGGTTCTGTTGCCGCTTCCAATGTCTCTTTTGTGGTCAAGGCGAATAATTTACCGGCGGGATACTATACCCTCATCTGGAACGTGAATAACGTTCTTCCCATCACCCTGGAGCATTTCACGGTGACCAAAACACCGACGAATGCGGCGCTGGCCAAATGGACGATGGGCCCGAATTTCGGTCAGGGATCCTTTGCCGTGCAACGTAGCGCCGATGGGGTACAGTACAACACGATCGGAACGGTTGACGCCGCCGGTAATAACGCGGTTTCGGAATCCTATAGCTATGTCGATCAGTCTCCGCTGTCCGGCACTAATTATTACCGATTGCTTATGACCGACGGTCTGGGCAATACCAGTTATTCCCCGATCGCCACCGTGTCCTTCAACGCCGCCTCACGCGCGATTACGCTATATCCCAACCCCACCCGGAGCAATCTGCATATCAGCGCACCGGGGATCAATGGCGGCGGCAGTGTAGGCATTCTTTCCGCTACCGGCCAACTGGTGGCAACCTATCCGGTCGCCACGCTGGACGGCGCCAATTTGCCGATCGGCAACCTTCCGGCAGGTTCCTGGTTTGCACGGATCAAGACCGCATCGGGTGAAACCTTCGTGCTGCCGTTCGTCCGACGATAGCCGCAGCCGTTAGTTAGCCGCAGCCGTTAGTTAGCCGCAGCCGTTAGTTAGCCGCAGCCGTTAATACAGGTAACGCGCCTTGATCCGCATATCCGCATTGGTAAACGGTCCATTCCCGAATTCATGTAGTTCGAGGATCGCCTGACCGCCGCCGGCCAACATTCTCCTTGCTTCCCTGAAATCCTGGTTGATCCTGGAAAGCTGGTCAAAAAAGGCCTGCGGGGACAACACTTGCCCGGCTTCGGCCTGTGACCGATGCAATTCCATGGACACGATAAATTGTTTGCCGCCATCCGCATCTTCTGTAGTGGTCATACAAAAGGAATGAACGGATTGCAGGAATTCGGGAAGACCGGCGATCGCTTCCTGGATATCGGTGGGGCTGATATTCGAACCAAAAAAGGCGACGGTCATATCCGCCCTGCCATAGTGCAATAGCAAGGGGAGGTCGGTTTGCGGCCTTTGATATTCCTCTTCGGGAATTTGAAGCTCGTGCAAGATCGTCAACAACTCTTTCACCTGGATGACCTGGCCGCGATCGTGGATATTATACCTGATCTTCGGCGCAAGATAGCCGGGGCGGCATATAGAAATTATGAGTTCACCCGACGCAGACGTCTCGATCAGGAAATCAGCGGGATTGAATTGGAAAAGCATCGGCAACGCACCGGGGTATTTTATCACTCTTTCCCGAAGCCGGGCGTTTCGACCCAACAGTTGTCTCAGGCTGATGGTATAATCGTTTTCAGCGGCAATATTCAGTTCCAGATCGGACGCGCCAAATGAGCTGTAGATATGCCTGATCCCCCTTGATCGCAAATAGTCCCGGAGCCCCTCCGACATGGATTCGCCGCCAAAAATGAAGGAGATGTCGTAGGCATGCCAGTCGATATCGGCATCGTCGACCAAAAGCTTTAGAAACGGCGGATAGCCCATAATGATATACCGGTATGCCTTTCCAAATTGCCGGATCGTGTTTACGATCTTTTGTCGATCCGGTCCCGGCGATTTGATCCGGGAGAAGGTGACGCAGCTCATCGTAATATTTATCCCCGTTGCCCAGGACCCAAGCGCAAAAGCGTTGATAAAGAATATCGGGTCGTTGCCGAACAGGTTTCGAATGCCGAACCGGATAAAACGCCCGTTTACGTTCCTTTCCTTTTTACCCCTCGCCCAATTGGTGGCCGTTCCGCTGCTCCCGGAGGACTCATCGATGACGACACCTTTGGTCGCGATCCTTCCGTCGACACACCGGTCGCTCATGGCGTATTTTTTTACATACCCTTCCTTGTCGGTGACCGGTATTTCATGGATGTTGGGAATAAGACCGCTGAATGAAGGCCTGGAAAAATGTTGCGATCGCATGAAGTCACGATAGGCGGGCGTATTTCTTTTTGCTTTTACAAATGCATCATACACTCTGGCTTTTGCCGTATACGATCTCCACGAATTGATGCCGGGCAGAAAAAGCAATTTCATCGTGGGGTGTGACCGCATAAGAAAATGACGCAATATCCCCGCGGCTCTCGCATAGCATATGGTGAATAGGTGTCGCATGCTCGTCAGGAAAGGAGGATGTCTTCGGTGTTCAATCGATAGCTTCTCGCCGGCTCTTTACTATAGCCGGCCCGGAAGATCATCCAGATCTTCTTTCCCGGTTGTGGCCGGGTGAACTTTTCGTTGATCTTTTGATAAGCGTCCTTGTTGGTGATCAGTGATCCGAACGGATGAATAAAGACGCCTTCCCGCGTCAGCAGCAACCAGTTGCGGGCCAGCATCCGGCCGGCATCCAACCAGTCTCCGGTGTTCTCAAAGTTTCCGCCGAACCAACAAATAGTGGCGGTGCCCTTAAATGAACCCTTGTATTTGCCGGCGAGTAGCCATCTCCGCCAGCCCTTTTCCCATTTTTCATGGTGGGTGAATACCGACTTCATCAGCTTGCCCGGAAAACACATACAGTTGGACCAAAGGCCGTCCTTTTTACGTTCGGCCTCCTCCTGCGTATAACGAAACAATTGGTTTAGCTCATTCCGGTCGGCAGCCGACCTGAGGTCCTGGAAAAGCGTCTGCTGATTCAGGTCGATCACAAAATCCACCACCTCCCGTTCATCCGTGAAGAAGAATTCATGACCGAATGCCGCGGCTTCCGTCCTGACCTTTTCGAGTGCGTCCCGGTTTACGGGCTTGCCGTCATAGTGGAGACGGGAGGTACGCCGTTGCCGGATCAGCTCTCGGTCGATCTCCGGCTTTTCGGCCCTGGCGACGAGCGTGAGTAAGGCGAATCGTTGAATTCCCTGCGCCTCTACGGATACCGGGTTGAATACTTTCGTTATTTCTACTCTTGCCCCGCCCGCGGACGCGGCAACCGACAGATGTTCAACAAATATTCCCAAGGCAATCGTGACGAAGACGGCATCCGGATCCTCGACAGGAAGAAGACGGGAAGGGTCGTAATACAACTCTGCTTCTGTCGCCGACAGCGGTCGCACCTTATGCGGCTGCAGGTTGTGCACGGTTGGGCACCACCGGGCGTATTCGACAAGGGCCGCCCAATCGGGGAGTTCGTTTTTCCTGCCTGTTAGCGCATATAGTTGCCGGATGGGGTGGCACAGGACGAAGGCTGCCGTTGAAACGGCATGTTTCAAAAATTGTCGTCGGGAATTGGGGACCACTGGGTATCTGGTTGGTCGTAGGACAATGAAAAGGGAACCGGCGTTGCATACCATCGGGATTTCCCCATGTATCATTGATTTTCATTTGCTTATATCACGAATATTGACCGCTCATCGCATCTGGGTGTGTAAAGCACGCCGGGAACCCTAATTTTGGCGCCAACGGAAAAAACTATTTGTTATCTTGAAAATGCCAAATGAGGTACAGATGCCGTACCAAAAAACTGCCGGGCGACAGGTTGCCTTTTTTTGCATAGTCGTCACTACACTGCTTATCTCCGCGTCCGGTTGCCGGAACAGCGGCAACGATCAGGCCATGGCCGCGCCCGTCGATGCGGCACAGCCTTTCCCCGTATTTACCACCAGAACGTATACCGCGACACTCCAGTCCGAATACCCCGCCACATTACAAGGGCAACAAAACATTGAGATCCGGCCAAAGATCGATGGCTTCATCGAGCATATCTACATCGATGAAGGAGCAACCGTGAAAAAAGGCCAGTTACTGTTTAAGATTAAGGCACCGCAATACGAACAGGACGTCAAAAACGCTCTTGCCGCCATCAACAGCGCGGATGCCGATATCAACACCGCCAAACTGCAGGTGGAAAAGACCAGGCCGTTGGTGGAGAAGGGAATCATCAGCGAATATGAACTGAAGTCGGCCGAAGACGCGCTAAAGGTCAAGGAGGCCGTCCTCTTGCAGGCCAAAACCACGCTGGCCAATGCGGAAACAAATCTTTCCTATACGACCATTACCAGTCCGGTCGACGGCGTAGCAGGGATGATCCCGTATAAGTTGGGCAGCCTGGTAACAAGCACCACCACTTCGCCGCTTACGATGATCTCGAATATCACCAAAGTCTATGCGTATTTTTCGATGAATGAGAAACAATTGCTCGATTTTTCGCGGCAATATAAGGGGAGCACGGTGGAGGCGAAGCTCAGGCAACTTCCGCCGGTCACGCTGATCCTGTCCGACAAGACCGAATATCCGGAAAAAGGACGGGTCGAAGCGATGAGCGGTTTGATCAATACGGAAACCGGCGCAGCTACATTCAGGGCTACCTTTCCCAATCCCCTCGGATTGATCCGCAGCGGGGGCAGCGCCGTCATAGCTATTCCGGTGACGATCGGCAGTGCATTGCTTGTCCCGCAGCAGTCAACGTACGAGTTGCAGGGCAAGCGATTTGTCTACCGCGCAACGGGCGACAAAGTGAAGAGCACCGAGATTACCACCTTACCGGCTCCGGCCGGTCAGTACTTTGTGGTGACCGATGGGCTGAAAGCGGGGGATACCCTTGTCTTCGAGACCGCAACGCCCATTACCGACGGAACAAGGATCAAACCGCAAATGCAGACCGAAAGTCAGGTTTATAAAGAATTGAAATAACCATGACACTAAAAATCTTTATCCAGCGGCCTGTTCTTTCGACGGTTATTTCGGTGATCATCGTCATACTCGGTATTCTCGGGCTCATTGCCTTGCCGATCACGCAGTATCCCGAGATCGCGCCGCCGACGGTACAGATTTCGGCGTCCTATCCCGGCGCCAACGCCGACGTCGTGCTGAATAGTGTTATTGTCCCGCTGGAGGAGCAGATCAACGGGGTCGAGAACATGACCTACATGACCTCTTCCGCCGGCAATGACGGCTCCGCCTCGATCACCGTATTTTTCAAACAAGGCACTAACCCCGACCTCGATGCGGTCAACGTCCAGAACCGCGTCTCACGCGCCAGCCCACTCCTGCCGGCCGAGGTTACCCGGGCGGGGGTTACCACGAGCAAACAGCAAAGCAGCATGGTGATGGTGTTCTCGATCAACAGCACCAACAAATCGTTTGACGGCACTTTTCTGCAGAACTATGCCAACATCAACGTCCTCCCGATGCTGAAGCGCGTCAATGGCGTAGGGAATGTTCAGGCGTTTGGCACCCAGGATTATTCCATGCGGATCTGGCTAAAGCCGGATGCTATGGCCGCTTATGGATTGATCCCCGATGACATCAGTACGGCGCTGGCCGAACAGAATATTGAAGCGGCCCCCGGAAAGATCGGCGAGAACAGCAATCAGTCTTTCCAATATGTCATGAAGTATAAGGGGCGGCTCGTAAAGCCGGAGGAGTATGAAAACATTATCATAAAGGCCACTTCAACCGGCCAACTGTTGAAACTAAAGGATGTCGCACGGGTCGAATTGGGGTCGCTCGACTATTCCGTCACCATGACAACGGATAACCACCCTTCCATCGTCTGCGCGGTTTTCCAGGCCTCCGGCTCGAATGCGCATGCGATGATCAAGGAATGCGAGAAGACGATCGCGACGGCTGCAAAGAGTTTTCCACCCGGCATTTCGTATGACATGATCTTTACTGTCAACCAGTTTCTCGACGTATCCATTCGAAAGGTCGTGGAGACGCTGATCGAAGCCTTTATCCTTGTCTCGATCGTCGTATTCCTGTTTCTCCAGGATTTGCGTTCGACGCTGATTCCCGCGATTGCCGTACCGGTCGCCATTGTCGGTACCTTCTTCTTTCTGCAGTTATTCGGATTTACCATCAATCTCCTGACCCTGTTCGCATTAGTCCTGGCGATCGGTATCGTGGTAGATGACGCTATCGTCGTGGTGGAAGCCGTCCATGCCAAGCTGGATCAGCATGTGCCCACCGCCAGACAGGCGGCGGTAGAAGCCATGAGCGAAATCAGCGGGGCGGTTGTTTCGATCACGCTGGTAATGGCTGCCGTATTTATCCCGGTTACCTTTGTAACGGGGTCTGTGGGAGTCTTCTATAAGCAATTCGGTTTGACGCTGGCGGTGGCGATCCTCATCTCGGCGCTAAACGCCCTTACGCTAAGCCCCGCCCTTTGCGCGCTGTTGTTAAAGCCGCATGGCGAAAATAAGCTGCGCAAAAGCTTTGTGCAGCGGTTCTATTCGGCATTCAATGCTTCCTATGATGCAACGACGAAGAAGTATAAACGGGCCATTCAGTTCCTTGCCCGCAAACGGTGGATCGCCGCAACCATCGTCCTGATCTTTATCGGCCTGTTCGCATATCTGCTGAAGGTCACGCCGGCCGGGTTTGTTCCGAACGAAGATCAAAGCTTTATCATGGCCGACATCAGCCTCCCGCCCGCCTCTTCGCTGGAACGAACGACGGCGATCGCCAGTCAGGTCGTCAACATCGCCAAGGCGCAGCCGGAAATGAATTCGGTCGTGCGGATCGCCGGGTCCGGTATCATGAGCGGCGGCAATGGTGGGTCCTACGGATCGCTCTTTATGAATTTGAAGTCCTGGGAAGAACGCAAAGGCGAAAAGCATTCCGTAGGTGCCGTCATCAACAACCTCTTTGCCGCCACGGCGGGGATAAAGGGGGCGCGGGTATTCTTTATGGCGCCGCCGACACTGGAGGGATTTGGCTTTACCAGCGGATTTGAATTCCAGGTGCAGGACCGGACAGGGGGCGATATCGGACACTTTGCGGATGTCACCAACAGATTCCTGGCCGCGCTAAGCCAACGCCCGGAAATCCAATACGCGACGAGCTTTTTCAATACGAATTTTCCGCAATATGAGGTAGAGGTGAATGTCGCAAAATGCAAGGAATCGAATACCTCACCGGCCACGGTGTTGGGTACGCTCCAGGGATATTACGGCAGTATCTATGCGTCGAATTTCAACGAATTCGGCAAACAATACCGGGTGATGATCCAGGCCGATGCCGCGTACCGAAGCGATGCGCAAAGCCTGAACAAAGTGTTCGTACGCACGGGCAACAATGTCATGGCGCCGATCACCGAGTTCATCAACCTCAAACGCGTCTATGGGCCGGAGTTTATCAACCGGTTTAACCTTTTTACATCCATAGCCGTTTCCGGTGCGCCAAAACCGGGCTATAGTTCCGGGGATGCGATCAAGGCGATCCAGGAAGTGGCGGCGAAGACCCTCCCGGTAGGCTATGGGTTCGAATTCTCGGGGCTTACACGCGAAGAATTGTCGAGCGGGAGCCAGACGACGCTGATCTTCGTCCTGTGTCTGATATTTGTCTATTTCCTGCTGAGTGCGCAATACGAGAGCTATATTTTGCCGTTTGCCGTGATCTTGTCACTGTCGATCGGGCTGGCAGGGGCTTTTATTTTCGCGAATCTCTTCGGAGTTCAAAATAATATCTATTTGCAAATCACCCTGATCATGCTGATCGGGCTCCTGGCCAAAAACGCCATCCTTATCGTAGAGTTCGCACTGAGCCGAAGACGATCCGGCGAAAGTATCGTTCAGGCAGCTGTTGACGGTGCGGTGGCGCGTC
>Ga0206918_1075_pt1 | contig 23827 bp, 22 predicted proteins | sample Alteio_BWOrgHeat_69_FD_152950 | JGI IMG/M metagenome (GOLD analysis project Ga0206918, IMG submission 152950) | Enriched cells from forest soil in Barre Woods Harvard Forest LTER site, Petersham, Massachusetts, United States -... | ecosystem: Environmental > Terrestrial > Soil > Temperate forest >... | reverse complement strand
AGGAAAAAAATTGAGGAAAAGAACATAAGCATCAACATCGCCGTCCAGGAGAATGAACATGAATTCAACACCTACCCTTTTTTACCAACAAGGTGCCTGTTCACTCGGCGCATTGATTTCCCTAGTGTGGCTTGGACGGCCCTTTCAAGTTTGTCGCGTGGAACAAAATCGGGGCGAAAGCCCTGAATACTTGGAGCTCAATGCCTTGGGTGAAGTCCCTCTTCTTTATGCGGACGGTGCCGTGATCACCGAAAATGTGGCGATTCTCCAACACATTGCTTTTCAAGATTTAGGAAAAAATTTGATTTTTAGACCAAACACTCCGGAGTTCGATCAGTTGAATCGAGCTCTCGGGTTTCTATCCAGCGATTTTCACAAGGCTTTTGCGGGAGTTTTTCATAGTAGCGCTTTTCACCCCGACAAAAAAATTCAGGAAGAAATTAAAAAGACCACGATCGTAGGACATCTGCGCGAGATGGTAGAACACGCCAATCAGTACATCACGCGCACTCCCTTCGTATTTGATCACCCAATGATCCCCGATGCCTATTTTTATGCCATGGCACGGTGGCTGGAACATTTCTATGATCTAGACCGTGATTTCAAAAATATCAGACGCTTCCAAAAAGCAATGGAACAGGACCCCGGCGTCGCGATCGCGTTAGAAATCGAAAAGGGACAACTCCATGAGGCAAAAGGGGCATTTTTAGGATCTGTGGATTTTGATACTACGGTACAAAATATTGCCGAGTCTCGAAAAAATTACCACCATCTTCAAAGGAGAGACTCCCCGGCATACAGGCCATCCCTCACACCAGAGTAATTACCAGGAACGATCGATGATGCTGTCGCAGTTGCCCTCGAACACCAATTCTTGGGCCTCGTTCACTGCATCGTCATGGAAGTCGTAGGGACCGTACCGTTCATGCCACCCATCAATGACCCAATAGTTGAAATCTTCCCCCATGTGATTGGTGATGATGCAATCAAAAAACGGATCTGGTCGATGGATGGTCTGCGCCGTGGCTCTAAATGGCATTAGCGCGGTGAAAAGAAAAAGAACTCCGATGACTAATTTTCTTAAGGTATTCATACCCGATTAAGGAGCAATAGTAGTGCCATAAAAAAAGAGGTGGACTCCGCATGACGAAGTCCACCTCTCTAGATTTTCAATGTTGTTCGACTTACTTCGTCGAATTCACCTGATGTTGTTGGACCACAGGGACCTTCTTTCTTCCCTTCGCCTTTTTCAGATTCTCACGTAACTGTGCAATCTGAGCTTGGAGCGTCGCTGCTTCCGAAGCAGACAATACTCTCGGAAGAGGCTTATCGATTTTCGCCAACTTCTGGATCGTCGGTTCATCCAATCCCTGAGGTTGAGTCACCAAGGAACGCTGGTGACGAGGAGCCACCTTCAAGACCTTGCGTGCTGCCATTCTAAACTCACAACTGGACGAGCCAGCGTTGAATCCAGGACCATATCCATCACTCTCTCCCGCTGCATCGCCGTTACTATAACCAGAAGCATAACCGGAATTGTATCCGTTGTTATAGGAGTCGTTGTAGCCACCTTCTACGCCCGCGGAATAACCGTCGTTGTAGTTAGTCGTGTTATTGTAACCAACGCTATAACCTGCATTATAACCCGGATTATAATTATTGTTGTACGCCGTATTGTATGCTGCAGTTTCTGCGGCATTGAATCCAGCGGTATAACCATCATTATAGCCATCGGTATTTCCTTGAGCAGTCCCCACCGGAGCACCCGCAGCTTGACCTGTTGGGTACGCCTGATTGTAAGCCGCAGTATATGCATTGTGATACGCGATTGAATTCGCAGCAAGAGCCGCATTGTACGCCGCCGTATAAGCTGCGTGGTAATCCGCTGCCGAAGGATCGGTGATCGTGCTGCAACCCAATTGGAAGCAATATTGATTTGCAACCGTGTCGGTAAGAACATCTGGATTTAAACTCCAGCCATTCAAACTTCCAATCACTGGGCAAGACTGATCCGAGGTTTTGAAGTTCGCGTGTCCTTTAAATTTGAGAAACGCTAATCTTCCACCGCTGCCAGAGCTACCAGAACTACCGGTGCTTCCGCCACTTCCTGGATCTGGAGTAGGCGTTGGATCGCCACCAGTGCTTCCACCGCTACCAGTACTTCCGCCAGTTGATCCGCCCGTGCTTCCGCCGGTTGATCCACCTGTTGTTCCGCCAGTACTTCCTCCGGTTGATCCGCCTGTTGATCCACCAGTACTTCCGCCAGTTGATCCGCCAGTACTTCCTCCGCTGCCTGGGTCAGGAGTCGGTGTTGGAGTTGGCGGAGGAGGACAAGTCGCTTGTCCATCTGCAAATCCGCTATTGTAACTAGAATTGTATCCAGCGGTGTAACCATCGTTATGGCCATCGCTATATCCCGCGGTATTTCCGTTAGACCAACCTGTTCCATCACCCGCTGAATATCCCGCGGTATAACCATCGTGATAAGCATCGTTCGCACCGGCTGTTACGCCGTTACTGTAACCAGTATTGTAACCCGCTGTCGCGCCGGCATTAATATTCGCTTGATTGCTTGCGCCCGCACTCGCACCGATCGGTTGTGCCACTGCATATTGCTGATTGTAAGCCGCGTGATACGCAGTTTGATAACCGTTAGTATAACCATCACTATAACCAGCATTCGTGCCCGCCGTCGTGCCCATTGCCGGTGTCATCGCGAGTCCCGCTGCGACCCCATCTGCCGTTCCGGCTGCCGTTCCGTTCGCCGTGGCAACGGAAGCATCACCAGCCGCAATCGTATTCGCACTCGTCACACCCGCTGCATAGGATGGATCGTAGGTAGAGGTACACATCGCCTGGGTCACTGTGAACGTTCCATCCACATTTTGAGGAACGTAAGCCAAAATTCCGTCGAGTGCCCAACCGTTACTTCCCGGTGTCACTTCAGTCGTACTCAATCCTTGAAGATGATCGCCGTTTGCATTGCGGTAGCGATACAATGGATAGGATCCGGTCACACGGGTCTTGTACCCATAACCATAAGCTCCCTCATTGGTGTTACCTTCGCAATTAGGATCAGTGGAAACAAAATGGAAGCCATTTCTAGAAATATAACAACGATAGATCAAAGTTGTTCCGACATCCGGATTGCCGTACACATAAAACCCAACCCCTTCATAAGTCCAACCTGCATTGGTACTCACTTCATTTTTGTTCAAAGTATAAAAGTGTTCGCCGCGAACTCCGCCGCCACCACCGTAAGGTGAAAAGAAACGATGAACCGCTACCCCTGGTTTTGGCGTGGTCGGTACGGACGCTGGTGTGTAACCTGAAATTCCTTCGTAATGCCAAGAAGGCTGAGTCCCGGTATTGATTTCAGCCACATTCAAGGTTTCCATGTGATCGCCAACGTTACTATTGAAATAACGATACAAAGGTTCCGTTCCGGCGATTTGGTTTTTATAGACGTAACCATATTGGCTTTCAGTCCGGTAACCTTCGCAATGTGGATCAGTGGAAACAAAATGGAATCCATTATTCGGTTCGTAACAACGGTAAAGGCCCGTGGTGTTCGTGTCTGGATTCGGGAGCACGTAAAAACCGATGCCCTCATAATTCCAACCCGCACTGGTACTCACTTCGGTATTACTCAAAGTAAAAAAGTGTTCGCCATGAACTCCGCCACCACCGCCATTCGGTGAAAAATATCGGTAGACCGGAATCGGATCGTTGGATTGAACGCTGGCTGGCTTCCGTGACGATTTCATTTTCTTATTGATCGCGTGGAGTGCTGGTTTCGGCGTAGTAGCGACCGCCATCGGCGTTTCAATTTTTGAATCACTCATCGGATTCGTCTGAGCATTTTGTCCGGAGACGTTCTGACTTTGATGAGCGCATCCTGCTCCCAAGATCACGAGTGCAAAGATCGAGGCCATTTTTACATTGGATTGATAATTCATTCTTTCTTCCTATTTTCTCGGAGAAGAATTTCCCCTGCCTAAAACGTGCGATGATCACTGATCGGTTTTATAGGTAAAAACTTAAGAATTACAGGAACTTTCTGGATCTTCCTGAGACACATCACGACGAGAAATAATAAAGAAAGCCCCCGTACCTTTTGGATACGAGGGCGATTCATTCTGTGTCGATTTTGACGAAGTTAGATCAACTTCAACTCCGTTGGACTCAGGTCAATTTTGATCTCTTTGAATTGATTAAGTTCGTCACTTCTTAGTTTTTTCAGAAATGGATTTTGTGCGCTGACCTGCGCCGCCGTCATTTTGACTCCATTGATAAAGGTAACCACCCCCAACACCAAACCACCTACGGGGATTCCCAGGATCGCGTTCCCAGCCCCGAACACCATCGCGCCATTCAGCAGTGTGTTGAATGCTTGGGACACCGATTTTCCAAAGGTAGCCCTTCCGAAGTCCGTCGGATAAAACAAAATTTGCGCTGTTTCATTCACCGTTTGATCTTTGAAAGCGAGATCAACGCCGTTTTCAGTCGCTACCTGCAGGCGTTCGACGAAGTGATCCCGCGCTCGCACACAAATTTCAGAGAGAAGTCTCCAGACCTTTCCATTATAAGTACCTTTTACGGACGCGAGTCCGTTTTTTCGAGAGGCGAGTGCTTCATCTTCTCTTGAAAGTGTATCACTCAGCAGGGCGCCGATATTTTCTTCAGAGAGGGTGCATTTGCTCAACATATACTCTGCATCGATGCTCGTTTTCCCGCTCTTGATTAAGTATTGAGTGAGACGCGGATTGTATCCCTCCACCCTGCCTTCGGAAGCAAGCCCTGCATTGAAGAACTCCACTTCTGAAAACACCGCCGCCTTGGCAAGCAGGACCACTTGAGAAGCGGCAATGGTTTGTGCCTCAGCACTAGAAAACATCAATAATGACAACACTAAGTACTTCATAAAACTCTCTTTCTATTTCCGGACCACTTTGGTTCGTGACGTAGGAATAGCAGTGTTTTCACATAAGAATAATAGCTCGATTTTCAATTGATTATTATGTATAATGAAATAATGAAAATACGTGATTTATCCGTGTGGGAGGGCTTTCTTCGAGTGGCTCAGGAGAAAAGCTTCATCAAAGCGGCTCAAACCCTCAAAATCGGTGCTCCCCTCCTCACGAAAAAAATTCAGGCCTTGGAAGGCGAGATGGGTGTCCGTCTGTTCCAGAGAACCACTCGGCGAGTGAGTCTCACTCAAGAAGGAATCGCCCTCCTCCCTCGGGTGAAATCTCTTTTAGAAGATTTGGAAAGCGTGGAAAGTCAATTTGAAGAGCACCAGGAATTGAGTGGATTAATTCGAATTTCCTGTGTCACCGCTTTCACTCACCGTGTACTCGCCGCACTCCTGATCAAGTTCAATGATCTCCATCCGAACGTCCGATTTGAACTGGATGCGAGCGATCGTTATATCGATCTGGTCGATTCACAAATCGACCTCGCCATCCGAGCCGACGAACCTCAAGGCGCCGACTTCGTCTACAAAAAGCTCGTTGAGAATCGCCTGGTCGTATGCGCGAGTCCGGCATTTCTCAAAAAAACGAAAGTAAAATTAAAACATCCTCTGGACCTCAAAAAATACCCGTTGCTGACTTTGGACGTCTACAAAGATTGCAAGTTCATCCGTGCTGGCATTCCACTCTCCGATCTTTTTGAAGCAAAACAAATCATCGCGGAAAGCGGGCTTCTTCTCACCGATCTGGCCTTGCAAGGAGCAGGAATTGCGATCCGCTCCCTCTGGGATGTTGAACCATTTTTGAAAGATGGCTCACTCATCAGACTCCTTCCGAACCACGAGATCGAATCCTTCGGAACGATTTACGCAGTGGTCACCGGCAATCGACTCCTCGCCAAGCGTGTTCGCGTATTTTTAGATTTTTTAACCGGGGAATTTAAACCCTCTTAAGCCAATTGCCCCTTTCGTCGCCGCTCTGTCGTCCTCAAATGCCTCAGATCTCGTTTGACCTCGGCATACTCGTTGCTCTCTAAGATCACATGTTAAGAACAGCAATCGCGTTTTTTGTATTGGCAATCGTTTCAATGCTTCTTGGACTCGGTGGTTTGGCGGGCGTGTCGATGGAGATCGGTCGACTCCTCCTCACTGTATTTCTAGTTCTCGCCATCCTCAGCTTCTTGGCGCATGCCATGAGTAAAAACAAAAACAACCTCCCTAAATTCTAAAAGGAACATCCATGAAACTGTCAAAAAAAATTCGTTCATTTATCTTACTACCGATCATTACCGGCGCCATCATGATTTCATCAACGGCGTTGGCCGACGAGACTGAAAAAAGCGATTCTCATTCCTCCTTCGGCGGATTCGGTGTACACGGCGGATGGAACTTCAACGACTTCAATTTTTCCAACGGCGCGATCGTTTCTCACGCGAAACAAAATACCACCGGTTCCATTTTCGGGGTTCATCTGGAAGGCATCAGTCTCGGAATGTTTGGCGTACGAGTGGAAGCGAACTATAGCACGAAAGGTTACGAATTGGCCCAACTCGTGACCGTTTCTCATCACTATTTGCAAATCCCACTATTGTTCAAACTCTCGCCCATCGCGGGACCCATCGAATTGTATGTTGAAGCAGGACCCGCCATCGCGATTCATCTCAGCTCCACCTACGAGGTCGCGAATGCCAGTGTGACCTATACCGATAATGCCGACAAGGCAGACTTTAGCGTGATCGGTGGCGTCGGTGTGGGCATCAAAGTGGATCCGGTCCTCATCGAAGTGGAAGCACGCTACGACTACGGCCTCACCAATCTGAGTAGCACCAGTAACATCGAAGTCGACAGTCGTGCGATCCAAGTCATTGCCGGTATCACCTTTTTAATGTAGTCAGGGCTTAGCGAACTTCGAGTCGATCCACGAGTTGATCCGTATCACGATCGCGAAGTTCGAGCAGGTCTCCCGCTTGGGTCTTCGTATTCACATTCAAACTCACGAGCTCTTGATCGGCAGTGAGGTGAATGGAATCATCGAGTAGACTCTTCCCGCGGAACAATTTCACCACGAGGTCGCGCTTCTTTTCCGGTTGGTAGGATTTCACGGTGAGTTGATTGCCGTTCAATTCCATCGTGGAGAGGTACTGATAAAATGGAACGTTCACATAATCACGTTCGAAGGCCTGAGTAGTGGTTCCATCGTCGTTCATCTTGGAATAAGCCACCCACATATTGCGATCAGTGTTCGCATAAACCGCGTTCAACAAATTGCTGTGCTTCATTGCCGTCTCACGCGAGATCGCAATGGTTTCATCCACTCCCATGAGCACACCCGCTTTTTCATAAGCGACAATGCGATCATACAGTCCTTTGTAACGATCGGCATAGGAACCAGTCGTGGTTGGATCCCCTTTAGGACCGGCAGCCGACGTTTGATCCGCGCGGATTTTTTGATCCATCGAAACATCTCCACGCATGACCGAATAAGGAAGTGGAAGCCCGTAGACTTTTCCACCCACTTGGGCCTTTAACTCGTTTTGATCATTTGCACTAAAAATAGCGAGATTCTTTGAGTTTGCTTCGACGGTAAAGCCTTCCGAGGCCGAACCATCACCGCCGGCACCCGCATCCGCAAATACGAAGTTACTGCCGTAACCGACTCTTCCCATTTGAGAAAACAGAGTGGCCGCTTCACTCGCACTATGCGCCTGTAAAAAAGTTTCACGAATCTGATGCTGCCATGGAGTCCAGATCTTCACCGCATTCGATGTGGCCCAAATCTGACCCACACCCACGCCATAAGCATTCATCCCTGCAAAAATTCCCAGCATCCCGGTGATGCTGGCACTCGCGATGGGAACTGCGCCGTCTTTTTTCTCGATCAGAATGAGCGGAAGTTTTTCAATACCGTTTCCGGTTTCAATGTCGGTATTTCGATTTTGGAATGTCTTACCGCCCTGGGTTCTTGGTCCCCACACGGCCATCGAATCACAGTTGGAATTGATACGGGGAATGCCCACCCATTTCATGATCCGCGCCACTGATGGCTGAATGCCCAGCTTTTCGGCGATCGCATTCACAAAACCCGTGAGATCGATCAGGGAATTCATAAAAGCGATATCCATGGCGTGCAATTTGAAATGTTCCGGCCGCATTTTTGCGCCGATCACAATCCCCTTGATTTGATCTTTGATGTCTTGTGGGTAGTGGGCGTAATAAATCAATCCGATGAAACGGCGGAGGCCGATGAAAAGCCAATCTGGAATTTTTGCCAAGTCCTTCACGTCGTGTTCACCAATGGAACGTAGATTATCCACTTGTTGTTGAAAGCGATCGCCCGCTAAAAACCCGAGCTGAATTCCCATTTCTCGTTCCGTGCCCCGTAAGTGCACCACCGGATATTCTCCGGCCTGCTCCAACCAAGCACTTCCATAAACGGCCATTGGTTCCGCTGCGAATGTAGATGTACTGCACGTGGTGAAAATTAAAGCGCAAAGAAGCAACTTCCTGATCATGTTATCCCTCCGTGGATAGGTATAAAATTAAATCATAACTGAGATTATCTGGGATTAACCTGCAGTTTTTTTGACTCGGCAAACGACAACCTGTGCGAGTTGCAAAAATGAGCAACACCAGCGTTTTAAAGACTTTTTGCAATTGTTTTTTTGACAGTAGGTAGACCGGGACGGCATCGACGACACTATCCCGGTCAGCTGCCGGACTTCAATTTCGCCATTCGTAGAGTTTGTTCTCTAACTTTTCGAGGGCACGAGCTACGGCCGAATGAGGCGTGGTTCCTGCTGCCTTCTCTTGGAAATTACAATAGCGTGATTCCACTGCCACAGACGACCAATAAAACTGATCACACTTTTCCAATACTCCAGTCGCGGACGCGTCTGGCGGAGCCAAGGCAAGGAGCTCGACCAACTTCAAATTTACATCTTTTTCAAACCGGGGATCAATCTCTGTTTTAGCTAGTTGAAAATCATATCTCCAACTAGGCTTTCTATTTGGACGGCTCACATCTTCCTCCTTTATTTGGATATTAAAACGCCCATTGTTTAGTTTCACCTTTTCACCTATAGGAAAACCAGGCTCGCCATGGCGGGCCAGTCTCGTAGGGAATTGGTGTCTTATTCAGTGATATTGGATTCATCGTCCATCCTCCTTCAAAAATAAGATTTAAATTAATTAAGGTTTGAAGCGCTATAAGCCACCAAGGAAATGCCGAAAAGCAGCGCTGGATAAGTGAAGTACAAAATACGTAATACAATATTTCTGATCATGGGATAACCTCCTTCTCTTCTTGCCGACCTCCTTACGGTCCAAGAATTGGTGTTATATCTGTTTTTTAACGGTTTTATGACTACCTTGATTAATATTATATTTACGGTTTTTTCATTGTCAACTGGCTGAAGCAAAAAAAATAGCCTATTTAAAGCACTATATATGCTTATTAAACTAAAATAGTTGAACATGAATCACTCCGGAAATCCAGTGAACCGCACTTTGACACGGTGGCGCCGCACAAAAATAAGAAGCTATTTTTACTAACTTTGATAACTTAGGAATATGAACACCGGACGAGCAACCCTATTCGGCATCTGTTTTACTCTTAGTCTGAGCACCACAACTTGGGCATACGATCCAGATTCAAAACTGGAATGCAGGAAGCGTCTCTCGCCTACTCAATTCCTTTATTTTGAGGTTCAACCGATCGCTCTACGCGGCCATCCTTTTGAACTCGATCTTTTCGAAAATAACAATTTGATTTACCAAAAAACGGCGGTGTTGGGAGAGGCGTCGTTGAAAGACCACGTTTTCGCATTTGAAGACCACGATCTCACTATCACCGTGAATGAAGATCAGGATTTTCAATCGACACTCAAAATCGTGAATGATCCTCAGCTCAAGAACACGATCGATGCCGATTGCATGTATTTCGTACCACCCTCTCCAGAATGGAAGAAAAACGATGAGTAAGAAAATTGATTTGTTTTTTTGTGTATTGCTGGGTCTTGGAACCTTGGGACATTGCCTGGGCACCTTTAAATTTGCAGAGTTCGGATCGAATTTGTTTGTGTGGTCGCTTTCGGGCGCGGTTGCAGCTGGGTTATTGGATGCTTTGAATATTCTAAGAAATGCGCGCCCGGCCGATAAGACAGTGGCAAGGATCGCCCTCGTTGGAAATCTGGCATGGCTACTGATCGTGATTTTATTTGGCCTGTCTCTCGGAAATTTTTTCGATTTCAGAGTTCTGTTTCACGGGATTGCAACCTTAGGACTTCTCTTTTTTAGTATCCGTACTTTGCAGAAAAATCATTGATGAAGTCCCTCACTATTCAATCACCGATCGAGTCTCTCGTTTCTTCTTTTCTGGATTACACCAAGGCGATGGGTGATGCCGGCGATCCCGTGTGGCCGAGCTATCAACCGCATGAAGGTGAATCGCCCGCCGATTTTGTGAAACGACAAAATGATCGGGCAATTCATCCGGAACCACCTTTGGTTGCCGAGACCGTTTATTGGGGTGTGATCGACGGCACGGTCGTGGGCCGCGTGTCCATCCGACATACTTTGAACGATGACCTCCGAGAAATGGGTGGCCACATCGGCTACGAAGTCCATCCAAGCTACCGAGGTCAGGGGGTGGCAACACAAATGTTGCAAAGAATTCTTAAAACGCCGAAGGCCAGGGAAATTGGAAGACTCCTCATCACCTGTCATCCGGATAATCTCGGTTCTAACAAAACGATTCTGAATAACGGTGGCGTGCTCGAAGCTAAAGTTTTTGTAAAGAGAGTGGATGAATACCGAAATCACTATTGGATTACAGTCAAATAAGTTACCGTCTTAACATGACTCCCACGTTTATCTACGGAACCGCTTGGAAAGAAGACGAAACGGACCGACTGGTGTGCGAAGCTCTCGAATCCGGTTTCCGCGCCATTGATACCGCGAACCAACGGAAACACTATTTTGAAGAAGCCGTCGGACGCGGAATTAAAAATTTTTTTTCGACCCATGGAAACGTAAAACGCTCCGACCTCTGGCTCCAAACAAAATACACCTTTGCCAGAGGACAAGACCATCGCCTTCCCTATGATCCCAAGGCATCGTTCACCGATCAGGTGAATCAGTCCTTTTCGAACTCCTTACAACACCTCAATACCGACTACCTAGACTCGTATGTACTTCATGGCCCCTACGAAAATCACGGCATTTCCAAGGTTGATCTTGAAGTGTGGAACGCGATGAGTGCCTTGAAGACATCAGGAAAAACCAAGGCCATCGGTGTTTCAAATGTTCAGCACGCCCAACTCAAAGCGCTCTTCGACGCTGCGGAAGTGAAACCCGAATTCGTGCAAAATCGATGTTATGCTCGTACCGGCTGGGATTTTCATGTTCGTGAATTTTGTTTGGAGAATAAAATCCATTACCAGGGTTTCTCTCTCCTCACGGCGAACGGAAGAGAACTCAGTTCCGATGCGGTAGCCGCGATTGCAAAAAAGCATGGGAAAACGATTGCGCAACTCACTTTTCGCTTTAGCCAGCAGGTGGGCATGATTCCGATCACGGGTACGTCTAGCAAAGCTCACATGAGCGAAGACCTCGATATTCAGGATTTTGAATTGAATGCCCAAGAGATTGAAACCATTTTGGGCGTTCACGAATAGAGGCAAATTCTTTTGAACCCGAAATCGGAAAAACAAATTGGCCGTTCTCTCAGTTTCAATCGCCGAGCGGCCTTAGGCGGCGGGATCGCTTACTTGATTTGGTGGTTTGTCGTAGAAGCGAGCTTACCCGGCTCTTATAATCCTCTGCCGAGTCGTTTGATCGTGGTATCACTTTTTATCCTCACTTTTTTCGCCAGCTACCTAGTCCCAAAAGTCGCAAAATATATGGGGACGTATATACAAATTTCTCTTTGGGCTCTCACACTCCACTACTTCTACCTTTTTCACCGAAATCAAACGGATATCAACTGGGTCGTCGGAAGCTATATCACAGTCATGGCCGTGGTATCACTGATCCAGAGTAGAGTTTTTCTGGTGGCCTATACTTCTTTCGTCCTCGCCCTCTCTCTCGCTCTCACCATCCTCGATCCGATTCTCCTACGTTCAATTTTTCTACCGGGAATGATCACTATTGTTCTCTTTGCATTCTTCGGACTACGACAGCGTTTGATGAGCGAGCACCATCGGCTGCTCTACGAGTCGTCGCAGGAAACTCTCCGAAGTCGTGACGAGTTTATTTCGATTGCTTCTCATGAACTGAAAACGCCGATCACGAGCATCAAACTTCAAACAGAAATGGCGATACGAGGGCTGGCAAAAGGCGACCCGGAAACATTAAATCCGGAGAGAGTAAAAAAAATGATCGAACAAACGGATCGTCAGGCGACGCGCTTGAATAAACTCGTGGATGAGATGCTCAGTATCTATGAAATTTCGGCGGGAAAACTGAATCTTGATCGCCACGATTTCGACATGGTCCGGCTACTCAAGAAGATCACTGCTAACGCCGCGTTTGAACACTATCCTCTCGACATGATTTGCCCCGATCGCGCCATGATCAACGGCGATGAATTTCGACTCGAGCAAGTGATCGAGAACCTACTTTCAAACGCAAAAAAATACGGAAAGAATTTGCCGATTCAAATCGAGATGAACATAGCTCCCCATGAACTGACCTTGGTGATTCGTGACCAAGGTATCGGCATCGACAAGGCAGATCAGGAGCGCATCTTTCGCCGATACGAGCGGGCCGTCCCGGCAAACAAAATCAGTGGTCTCGGTCTTGGCCTCTATATCTCCAAAAATATCGTGGAAGCTCACCTCGGTCGAATCGAAGTCACGAGTGAACTCAATCACGGTTCTCAGTTTTCCGTAGTACTTCCTCTTTGACTGAAAACGAACTTGCTCAATGAAATGAATTGAATCTGTTTTCATTACGAATGAAAACGTTCGGAATACGGGCCAAATTGCGAGTATTTCTTTTGTCTATTCACTCGATAGTTGACAGAACCTCTCATCTTTATTACACTCGCAAAGTATAAAATTTATCGAGGCCATCTTATGAAAAAAATCATCGTTCTATTTTTGATCTTGGCTGCACAAACAGCATCCGCTCAATACATCATGACGGGTGAAGGCGGTGGCTCTAGCGGTGGCGGTGGCGACGGTAAACCGGAACTTTTTTTGGATCCTTCGAACAATCAATGGACGATCTACTGTGACGGAAAAGGATTTTACGCCTGCCCTAAGAAAACACCCGTCGGCTGCCAAGTTTCAGCTGGCTTTTGCAAAGAGCAAAAATAGTTTCATCTTTATACCGGACAATCATTTTCCAAGCGCCTCTGCAGATCTTCCACAATTTTCGCCTTCACTTCAGATGGTGAACCCTGGAACTGAGATTTATATTCCTGAATGTCGAGTCTCACGATATTCATCGAGATCGTTTGAAAAAGATTCGGTACTTTTTGTCCCGGCGCCTGGACATGATGCAATCCTCCGCTCAGGGCCAGTACCATATCCCCACTATCGAGCTTTTGGATGATATCCACGATCCCGCCCTTGACGTCCATCTTCCGTCCATGCTTATCCAGTCCCCCGGGGCGTTTCATCCGTCCCTCCGGAGCGATGATGATGATGTCGTCGGGCTCAATCGAGTTCAAATAGTAATCCCAGGACTCGTCTCTTTTTCGGGTGATCGAAGTGATCTTCGGGATCATGGCCTTATAAAGAAATCCAACCAGTGGTCGAGACAGGGTGATGTCGGCACCCGGAACACTGTTGTGTCCCGACAATCGCCAGAGAAATGAAAATGATAGAGCACTACAAAAGAGTGGCTCATAGAGCGAAGTGTGATTCAGAAATACGATCATTCGAGTGTTTCGGTAAAAGTCCTTCGTTTTTTTTGGACTGAACTTCAACTCGTTCCGGTAAAAAACGTGGGAACAAATCTTGGCCGTCGAAAGTATCGAAAACGCGAGTAGTCTGCCGAGAATCATTTACTCTATTGTAGCACGGGCGCATGATACGTCAATGTCTCGCCTAGAGCCCATAACATAAAGATGACCAAAGGAGCGTGGACCACGAGTTGAGTGACTGTATACCCTACGATATCCCGGGCTTTGAGTCCAAGCACACCGATCAAGGCCACCATGAAAAATGGATTGATCAAATTGGGGAGGGCCTCGGCGGCATTGTAGACCATCACGGTCCAGCCTAAATGTACTTTCAATTCAGTCGCCGCTTGCATGAGATAAGGCGCTTCAATCACCCATTTTCCGCCACCGCTGGGAATGAAGAAACCAAGTACCGCTGAGTAAACACCCATCAAGGCCGAATAGGTATCGTGCGTGGAAATGGATACGAAGAAATTGGAGATATGGTGAGAAAGCGTAAGACCATCGGCTGCGGGAGCCTTCGTGAGAATGAAAGCAACACTCCCATAAATTGGAAATTGGATCAAAATCCCTGCAACAGAAGGCACTGCCTTACTCACGGAGTGAAGAAAACGTTTTGGCCGCCACGTGAGTAGCATCCCCAACATCAAAAATAAAAAGTTGTAGGTATTGAGATTTGAAATCGTCAGAATCAGATTCTTACTCAAAAACTCATTGCCTAACCACCAGGCACCGAGCACCACCATGAAAATCGTCAGGAAAGGAGAATACTCCAACCACTCACTCGGCTGCTTCGGTTTCTCGATCGCATTCCCCACATCCTCTTTTACATCGATTCCAAGATCGCTCGCCGTCACCGCCGTTTCTTTTCCGGGTGCCGACCAATAAGCGATCAATACGGATACGATCGTCAGCACGGTCAACATGATCAGTGATTGAGGTAAAAAAATAGTCTCACTAAAAGGAATCACACCGGTGATGGGCAGAAGCGCTTTCGGAATGCTATCCACGTTCGCTTGTAATTGGGCCGCAGAAGAGCTGAGCCCCAAGGCCCAGGTGGCCCCCAGTCCTAAATATCCTGCTGCGCCCGCTGCCCGATAATCCATACGCAAATCTGTACGACGAGCCAGTGCTCTCACATAGAGACCACCGAAAACCAAACTAAAGGCCCAGTTGAATAAAGATGCGAGAATGGTAAAGAGCGCAATATAGGCGACTGCGCTTTTTTCAGTTTTTGGAATTTTTGCCAACCACCCGATCAGTTTTCCCGCAGGCGGCGATGACGCTACTACGTAGCCCGAGATCACGACGATGGCCATTTGCATGGTAAATGGGATCAAACTCCAATACCCCTCACCGAACGAACTCGCAATCGAACGAAAAGGCACACCTGCGGTGAGCGCTCCCAAAGCCACCACTAACACGGCAATGACCGCGAAAATATAAGAATCCGGAAACCATCGCTCCGCCCAATTGGTCACGCGAGTCGCAAAACGTTCGAGGCCTGTAGTGTTTTTCATGATGCTACCAATACACCATAAGAATGAGCGGCTGACAAGGGTGCTCTTCACGCATTCGATCAAAATGATGCGTGTTTTTGGCTGAAATCTGAAAAAATATAAATTAAGTTTTTGAATTTTACCCCCGATACACCGGATGACTGGGAATTGCGAAGGTAAGACTCAGCCGATTAAATACTTCGTATTTAATAATTTATTCAGGAAGAGAAATATGAAATCATCTATTCAACAAATGCTGGCAACTGGATTGCTTGCATTTGCTTTCACCGCAAGTCTCAGCGCTTGCAACGCCCCCACCCCAACGAGTTTTCTGAACTCGATGGATCTGGCAGTCACTCAAAGCAACGGTGAGTCGTACATCACCCTCACTAGCACCTTCACTCTCGGAAACGTGAGTCTGGCCTCCGTTGAAATCCCGGTTCAAGATCCAAAGACCATGCAAAACGTGGGAACGATCGCGTTCTCGCAATTGCCAAACGGACAAGGGCAGATCTCCTTGAACGTGAATGCATCCGTCATCGCCAATGCAGACGCGACCCTCGGCACCACTTTACCGAATGGAAATGGAGTGCCTCTCGTGCTCGGCACTCAATACGGCGACATGCTCGGGATTCCGGTTCTCAGCAATTCCAGAGTCTATGTAGGCGGCGATCTCAAGCACACCATCTACGCTGGGGTGGCCTTCGGTATTCCAGGACTCGATCAAGTGATGGCTAAACTCGGCACCCCGGTAAATATTTTCTTCACTGCAAATTTTGGAACGAATATCGTAGGAGTTGGTGGTGTGTATGGAAGTTCCACCGCGAATGAAAACGGAATTGCCGTCTTCGGAGAGTATACTGCTAATGCAGTAGCACAGATCAAAAATCTCACCGACGCCCAGGACCAACAACTCGACCACGTGAGTCCCAAAATTCAGAAGAAACTCTTAAATTTCTTCTTCGGCGCTCCCCGTAAAATCCAACTTCAGTAGTTCCCTCCGCACAGCAAGAACGGTATCGATCGCCAAGTGGTCGATACCGTTTCCTAGCTGGCCCCTTTGAGCGCTGATCATGGCGTAAGAATTTGGTTATGATAGGTTACGTAAATCGACAAATGATCCATAAGTCCCTGTATCGTTTTTGTAGTACACCAGGTCTTACGAAATAAGCGGTTGAGATTGGCTCTCAACATTGCGCAAGAGTGATTGAGAGAAAATAAGGGATCAAAATGAAGCTTCTTAAGCTCTCCCTGCCCTCCGAGACTGCCTCTCCCGCCTTTTACTGTGATGTGAGTCGCGTCTGGATGATACGCCTTTAAATATTTTGGATAATGAGGGTTTTCATCGGACTTAAAATAAGCAACATCAGTAACAAAAGGTTTCAGATTTTTCATCAAACGATCCCAACCTTCGGGACGTTCGTCCGCCCTTGGGCCATATTTTAAAAATGCTTTTTTGACGAGCAGTCCCTTAGCTGGCATTCTGGACACCTCAAAACCAAGGATCTTTCTAGTCTTTTCTTCGACCGCAAGCACTACGCTCAGTGGTTTACATTTGGTGTGCTCACTGGTTTCCAGATCGTCAAACTGGATAGCGGCGATTTTCTTTTCTCCATATTTTTTAAGCCATGCCTCTTGCTCGGCCCTCGCTTGTTCGGCCAAAAAACGAAACCGTCGTACCACCGTTTTTGGATTTACTTTCAAAATTCTAGCTGCTCTTCTTTGAGAAACCCCCGAAGAAACCAGTTGATACAAAACTGAATTGATCCTTCGTTTCTTTTGACGGTAGGTAGGACTGAGCCTTGCCTGTGAAAAGTAGGTATTGCAATTCTTGCAGTGGTATCGGGATATTTTTTTACTGTCTGAACGCCTAAAGTATGTCCCATTACCGACGATAAGTCCGGGATGAAGACCAGGGTTGCAGACTGAAATACAATTTATATTTGGGCAGCGTTGTTTCATGCCCGTCACTAATCAAAATTCGTTCCAGATTTTAAATCCTTATGAAAACTCTATTTTGGCTTGTCAGCTCTAAAAGGGGGCAGTTTATACCGTTTCCTATTTCAATCGTGCTTGGACCCACTCTCGAATCTTCGGCAATTCATGACGTGGATCGAGAGCGTGTGATTTTTTGTACTCTAAATACTCCATTTTAAAACCACGAGCCATGAGTTCCTTCATCTGTTCGCGGGTTTTTTCGATTGGAAGGACGTCGTCCTGAGTGCCGTGAGTGATGAGCCAATTTCCTTCATGAATATTTTCAGGGATTGCTTCCTTTAGTAGAGTCTCTACGTCATAACAATAACCACTAATCCCGATGTAGCCCTTCAAGCGATGTGGAAACCGTGAACCAAATTCAAGAGTCATCAAGCAACCTTGTGAAAATCCAAAAAGAAAACATTGCTCCGGTTTGAAACCCTCTTTTTCAATTGCCTCAAAAACCTCAGCGAGCAATTTTCTAGAACGCAAAATTCCGGGAAGCTGATTGGGTGGAAGGTCGTACCAGCTGAAACCATCAAAATAGGGATCAGGTGCTTGCAACATCAGGTAACTGAGCTCGGGAATATTCAGCTCTTCAGGTAGCCACGCAAATCCCGCCGGAGAGTCCCCCCGCCCGTGCAGAACCACCATCAGAGCCTGACGCTCGAGTTTGGAAAAATGCCATTGATGTTCAACTATTTTCATTGATTTTCTGATCTTTGCACGAAAAAGACGTAATTTTCCAGTTAAACTGGGAATAAATGTAACTTTAGTCAGCCCGGACACAGTTACGCAATCTGTTTGCTACAGAGATAATCAAGAAACAGGGGGAGCGCATAAGCGTTCAAAAATGTTCAGAAATATAGTTTCATTCCTTATCATCGCCTTAGCCATCCTCAGCACCAGCTGTAGGTCGGGTTTCGTGATCCGTTCGGTTGCATCCGTTGCACCGGCTGCCCCAGACACGGCATCACCGACGGTGGTGATCACGGGCCCCCTCTCCACTTCCATCATCAACTCCGCAGGCACAGTCACTTATACTCTTACCTTTACCGACGACGATCTGAGTCCTCTCGTGAATGCGACGATTCAAAGCGCGATTTCACTCTCGGGTCCGGACACCACGAATTGTGCGGTGAGCGTTACCGGCGTGGGAGCAACATCACGTACGGTGAGCATTACCGGCTGTTCTGCTGGCGCGAGCGCGGCGAATACGATTTCCATCGATTCCACCGGAGCAAAAGACACTTCGGGTAATTTACTGGCAGCGGCCGGGCCGAGTAATCCGTTTACCATCGACAACATTGATCCTGCGGCGCCAACCATTGCCTTGCTCACACCAGCGGATCCGATCGGCACCAATGCCACTCCCCAATTTACGGTGTCCGGGGTGGAAGTCGGAGCCACCGTGCAAATTTTTAAAGACGCGTGCATTACTCCTGTCGGCAGTGGCGTGGCCAGTGGAGCTTCGATCAATTTAACCAGCTCCACGATCACCAAAGGCCAATACAATTTTTACGCCCTTCAAACGGATGCGGCTGGAAACGTCGGGCCTTGTTTAGGAGTGTCTGCTCCTTATCAACTCAGCGGAACACCGATGGTCTCCAAATGGAAGACTACCGCTGCCGCTGAAACACTCACCATTCCCACTCGCGGTGGTTACAATTATCACGCCCTGATTGATTGGGGCGATGGTAGCGCAAAGTCTCTCATCACTGCATTCAACGATCCAGGAATCACACACTCATACGTGGCACCTGGCAACCATACGATTACGATCATGGGAACAGCGGAGGCTTGGTATTTTAATGCTAGTGGAGATTTCAACAAAATCTTCCAAGTGAACGAGCTCGGTGATTTGGGCTGGATCAATTTCCAATACGCATTTTACGGTTGTAGCAATCTTTCAACATTTGCTGGTGGTGTGACCTCGAGTGTGACCACGATGTATGGCATGTTTGGGAGTGCACCCTTGGTTACACCAAGCATTGCCAACTGGGACACTTCACATGTGACCTCGATGTATAGTATGTTTAACAACGCCAGTGTCGCTGATCCGGATACTACCAACTGGGATACATCCTCGGTTACCGACATGGGTTATATGTTTTATTGGGCCCTCAAAGCAAACCCAGTAACGACGCACTGGAATGTTAGCCACGTAACCAACATGGCAGAAATGTTTTATGCCGCCGTCCTTGCCACTCCCGATACCCATCTTTGGGATACCCATTCGGTCACGAATATGGCACTGATGTTTTACGAAGCTTTTGTCGCCAACCCAGATGTGAGCCATTGGGATGTCTCACACGTTACCGACATGTCGTCGATGTTCTCGTCTGCAAACCTCGCCGATCCGGACACCACTCTCTGGAATACCTCGTCGGTAACGACGATGAATTCTATGTTTCGGTCGGCTGGCACTGCGACGCTTAGCGGAAATAAAACTACGAACTGGAATACCTCAAATGTAACCGACATGTCTTGCATGTTTCTCAACGCCAACAGCGCTAATCCGGATACCCATCTTTGGGACACCTCCAAGGTGACATCGATGACGTATATGTTCTACCGTGATTACGCAGCGACACTTGCCGGAAATAATACCACGAATTGGAATACCGGCAACGTAACTGACATGTCGTCGATGTTCGCCTATGCTAACAACGTCACCCCTGACACTCATCTTTGGAATACTCTAAAAGTAACGACCATGGACTCTATGTTTCTAGGTGCTTCGAGTGCTTTACCCCAGACCACTACGAGCGGCAACATTTGGAATACGTCTAATGTGACCACCATGAACTCAATGTTTAACGGAATTGCGGCGACTGCAAATCCAGATGTTTCAGGTTTTGACACCCACAAAGTGACGAGCATGCAATCCATGTTCTTGAATGCTGTCGGAGCTACACCGGTAACCACCACCAGCGGCAATATCTGGAACACTTCTGCGGTCACTAATATTTCCTATATGTTTTATCAGGCGACTCTCGCCAATCCAGATACGTCTGGATGGGATACCTCCAATGTGACCGACATGTCGTTTATGTTTTTCCTGGCGCCGAATGCAAAACCCAACACATCCGGATGGGATACTTCCAAGGTTACTGATATGCATTACCTGTTTGCAAACGCGACAAATGCCAATCCAGACACTTCCGGATGGGATACTTCGTCTGTGAAAGACATGTCTCTCTTGTTTTACAACGCAACGACCGCCAATCCTGACACTTCCGGGTGGAATACGGACTTGGTTACCAACATGCAGGAAATGTTTTACAATGCAACCAGTGCCAACCCTGATGTCACGACGTGGAACTTTGCGAACGTAACCAACCTCGGTGTGATGTTTACTAACGTCACACTTCCTACCGCTACCTACGCCAACATCCTCAACAAACTCAACGCGACTTCACCGCTGACCGGGATTGCCTTTGATGGCGGTACTGGATCTCACTATGGCGCCGGCGGAAATGCCGCCCGCACGGCTCTCCAGAGCCGTGGATGGACTTTCACGGACGCAGGATTTTAAAATGATTAAAAATAAAATTTCAATTCTATCATTTTTAATCGTCGCACTCATCAACACCAGTTGTAGATCGGGCTTCATCATTCGTTCGGTCGAATCTGAATCGCCAGACACCACTCGACCGACCGTACTCATCACCGGACCAATCATTAAAACAATTACCAATACTACTGGAACCATCACTTATACGCTCACCTTTGCCGATGATCGCGCGCTTGCCACTTTGGTCAACACCGACATCCAAGCAGCGATCACACTCACGGGTGGAGACACCAGCAATTGCGTATTGAGTGTCACCGGTGTCGGTGCGACCATGAGAACGGTTTCGATCACTGGATGCTCTGCTGGCGCGAGTGCAGCCAATACCATTTCCATCGATTCCACTGGAGCGAAAGATGCTTCGGGCAATTCGCTCACTCCTGCAGGGCCGAGCAATGCATTTGTGATTGATAATATTGCACCGGTGGCTCCGACCATCTCCTTACTCTCACCCACAGATCCAATTGGCATCGTGACCACTCCACAATTTACTATGGCAAATGTTGAGGTCGGTGCTTTGGTGAAAATTTTCTCTGATGGCTGCGTCACTCCGGTAGGAAGCGGAACTTCTGTCGGTGCCAGCATCAACCTCACGAGCTCTGCGATCAGCAAAGGCCAATACAATTTCTACGCCCAACAAACAGACGCAGCGGGAAACTTAGGCCCTTGCACGGTCACACCGGCACCTTACCAACTGAGTGGGACACCGATGGTATCCAAGTGGCAAGCGACGGGAAATTCAGTCACACTCCCTCTCCGCGGTGGATACAACTATCATATGCTCGTCGATTGGGGCGATGGCTCCACCAAATCACTCATCACTGCATTCAACAGTCCTGCCGCTACCCACAATACCTATCCCGGTACCGGGCAATACACGATCACCATCATGGGTACCGCAGAATCCTGGTATTTTAATAATGGCGGAGATAATAATAAATTATTACAGGTAACAGAATTGGGTGACTTAGGTTGGAAATCGTTCGACCGTGCTTTTTTTGGCTGCAATAATCTGACGTCGATCGCGGGTGGTAATACCTCGTCGGTCACCAACATGAATTACATCTTTCTATTTGCAGCAAACGTACTCACCGACACTTCCACTTGGGACACTTCCAACGTGACCAACATGAATGGAATGTTTTATGGTGCCACGAAAGCAAATCCAAACACCGCTACATGGAACACATCGAATGTCACCGACATGCAGGATATGTTTAATAGCGCCTCGAACGCGACTCCCGTCACCACCACTTCGGGCAATATTTGGAATACCGCGAATGTCACCAGCATGGGCAGCATGTTCTACAACGCTGTCAAAGCCAATCCCGATACCTCAGGCTGGAAAACGGCGAATGTCACCACCATGTCCAGCATGTTCAATGGAGCAACACTCGCTGCACCGGTAACCACCACTTCAGGAGCCGTCTGGAACACCGGTAAAGTAACGAGCATGAATTCCATGTTTTACGGCGCATCCAATGCCATGCCGGATACTGCCGGATGGGACACTCATTTAGTCGCAGATATGGCGGAAATGTTTGGGGCCGCGCTCAAAGCAAAACCAGTGACCACGACGATCGGTAATATTTGGAATGTTTCAAAAGTAACCAGTATGTCGAGTATGTTTTACGGAACACCTGCAACACCAGACACCAGCGGATGGGATACTTCTTCTGTCAAAACTATGGATGGAATGTTTTACAATGCTTCAAAAGCAAATCCCAATACTTTGAATTGGGACGTCTCCCATGTAACCAACATGGCTAGCATGTTTAATGGAGCTTACCTTGCTCAGCCCGACACCTCATTGTGGGATACCTCTGCAGTGACGAGTATGAATAGCATGTTTTATCAAGCCATCGTTGCCAATCCAAGCGTAGGTGGTTGGGACACCTCCTTAGTAACCGACATGGCCTATATGTTTGGTGGAGCACACGCTGCGAATCCAGATGTTTCAGGTTTTGATACTTCGAATGTGACGAACATGTATGGAATGTTTTATGATACTCCCGCTACACCAGTCACCCACACGATCGGCAATGTCTGGAACACCGGAAAAGTAACCAACATGGGTGCGATGTTTTACCTCGCCACCAAAGCCAATCCAGATACCTCCGGCTGGGACACTCACCTTGTCACTAGTATGGCCAACATGTTTAACGCCGCCGCACTTGCAAAGCCTGTGACCACTACTATTGGAAATACCTGGAACACAGCGAGCGTAACAGACATGTCAGCGATGTTTTATGGTGCGACGGTTGCCACTCCAGACACTCAAAACTGGAATACGGCTGCGGTGACCAATATGGCCAATATGTTTGTGTATGCCTACGCTGCAAATCCAGATACCTCGAACTGGATCACGTCTAATGTCACCAATATGACTTCTATGTTTTACAGCGCTGTTAGCGCCACTCCGAATACGACGAATTGGGATACCTCTGCAGTAACGTCGATGAACAGTATGTTTTATGCAGCATCCAGTGCAAATCCAGACTTCAGCAACTGGAACTTTTCCAGCGTCACCAATTTTACATCCATGTTTTATAACATCACCCTTCCCACTGCGACCTACGCTACCTTCCTCAACAAAGTAAATTCAACAAATGCGATGACCGGACTGACGCTGGACGGTGGCCTATCTCACTATGGTGCCGGCGGAAATGCCGCTCATGCAGCCTTACTTGCACGTAGTCCTGCTTGGTCGATCACCGACGCCGGATTCTAAAAAAAACGGCGCTGACCTTTCGATCAACGCCGTCTTCAAATATATTCGAACAACTAGTTTTTAAAAATAGTTTTAAAAAACCAGTCTAGTGGTGGTGTCCGCCGCCGTGTGGAGCGGGACGTACCGGCGCGTGATGAACCGGAGCATGGTAAACTGGGGCATGATG
>Ga0206918_1074_pt1 | contig 23915 bp, 16 predicted proteins | sample Alteio_BWOrgHeat_69_FD_152950 | JGI IMG/M metagenome (GOLD analysis project Ga0206918, IMG submission 152950) | Enriched cells from forest soil in Barre Woods Harvard Forest LTER site, Petersham, Massachusetts, United States -... | ecosystem: Environmental > Terrestrial > Soil > Temperate forest >... | reverse complement strand
GTCGGAGACATCTGACCTCAATTGTTTAAAAATTCGTGTTCAACACGTGGCTTTTAAAATTCCGTTTGGTATAAATCAGCGTGATCGAGATGGGGTTAATGATTTTTGTTGAAAACATTAGCCTAATCCATTGAATCTATTGATAATTTAATAATTGTTTAGTAATTACCTGACTGTTCCGATATACTATTAGGTATGAATTTATTAGGGAGCACTATATACAGAATCACCCCGATTGCACTCACCGTGCTTTTGGCGACAGCCTGTGTCCCTGTAAAGTTGGGGTCCGGAGGAAACTCGAAAACAAATGCCCCCAACGCCTTCGCAATTAAAACATTGGTGGTCGGCTCCCCACCCGTTGCAATCCAAGCTGTTGGAGGAAACTACTACTCAAAGTTTGCACCGATGACGATCAATGGGACCTGTTCAGGAGCTGTCTCGCAAATTTCAATTCAGGTAACTCCCGGCACGAGCTCTACGGTCCCTTGCTCGGGCGGAACTTTTTTAGCACCGCAAAATTTGACCGTCGAAAACACTTACGCCATCGTGCTCACTCCGCAAGACTCAGGTGGGTCTGCAGTTTCTGGTCTCACACCGATCTCGACCAATTATCGTTACGATACGACGGCTCCGGTGGCTCCGGCATTCGTGAGTCCTACTTTTTCACATAATTATACGATCACCGATGGCTCTACAAGCGTCACCATCGCCGGGCAGGTGAATGCAGATGTTTCAAAGCTCATCGGACCGTTCTCGATCAACATCCCGTTAGTGCCGGACGTAGACGGCATTCATCAGGACTTTGTCTACAACGCAACCGTTCCAGTGAGCACAACCTCTGATTTCACTTTCACTGCCTTCGATTTGGCGACGAACTCTTCTAGCAGCACGATGTCTATCGTCTCACAGTTAAATTTATCCATTCCAATTACCGCAAATCCATCGGGTGGGTCTCATGTCGTGAATAGCAATGTCACAATTGATTCCAGCGTCAGTGCGATTTCGGGAGTAACCGTAGATCAAAATGTAACCAATGCAGTCGGACACGCCGGCATTTTAGGGAATATGTAGGGAGAGTTATGAAAAAACACATACTCGTTATTCTGATGTTAACACTGGCTTCCACGGCAAACGCTTCGGGACCGAACATCGATACATTTTTTGTTCAATCCTACCTTCGACTTTCGAATGGACAGCCAATCGCCGATACCACTGGAAATTTTGTCTTCGCAGTTTTGCAAAACGGAACCTGTATTTGGGCTCAACGGATGAATGGTGTTGGAATCAACAATGGCGTCATCAATCAAGGCCTGACTGGAATCGGACAAAATATCGGTACCGTAGCCAATGGGAACGCAGGAGCAGAATGTAACGGAGCTTACACTGGCGTTGGCTCAGCTTTGAATTCTGCTCTTCTCAGCAGCAGCGGAGCTGGAAGCATGTTAATTCGAGTCTATTCGGAATCAACTCTTAGCAGCAGTACGAAACCGATCTGGGATGTACCGATTGCAGCCGTTCCTACTGCCATGATTGCCGACCTCGCCAATTCTGCTACTACGGCAGGAAACTTAGTGGCAAGCAAACAAACAGCGGGACCAACGACGGCGGCCGATCACGGAAAATTTCCTGTTTTAAATGCCAGCGGACAGCTCGATAATTCAATGATCAATTCTGCAACCATCACCATCCCAAGCTCTCAAGTAACTGGATTAGGAACGGCTGCAACAGTGAACACCGGAACAACGAGCGGAACCATTCCTGTTCTCGGTGCCGGCGGACAATTAACTCCGGCGATGATGCCGACCTATACCGGAACAAAAATTATGAGTACCACTGGAGGTGGTGCACTCCAAGCCGTGATCACACAAGGAAATGCCGCGGGAAATATTCCAGTGCTCAACGGTTCGGCTCAATGGCCTAATTCCATGATCGACTCGACCTCACTTACTCCGAGCGCCAGCAATATCACCACCGGAACGCTCGCTGTCACCAATGGCGGGACCGGAACAGGGACTCTCGGCGCCGCAGGAAATATTTTAGTTTCGAACGGAACGACAAACTTTGTTTCGACTGCTCCAAGCGCTGCAAATATCGTAGATATGAGTAGTGCTCAGGCGGCGATCGGTGGCGCAAAAACTTTTACCGGTGCGGTGACACACTCGAGCACTTCCACACTTACTGGTAACGTAACCATGGGTGGAACCCTGGGTGTTACTGGTGCCGCCACATTTTCTGCAGGAGTAACTCATTCAACCACTTCCACTCTTACTGGAGCGGTGACGATGGGAAGCACTCTCGGCGTTACGGGTGCATCGACGTTTACAGGACTCACCACCCATAACGGTGGCGCGACGATCGCCGGTACGACCACTTTATCGGGTACCACTCTCAATCTCGGAACAGCAGCGTCGACCACCTTGACCCTTGCCAGCGGTACGACCTCAACGATTAACGTCGGTGGAACTGGTGCGGTCACCAATACCATCAACATCGGTACGGGAACGAGTGCGAGCACGATTAATATTGGTACGGGAGTAAATACTTCTACGGTCAAAATCGGTAACGGCGGATCAGCCTTAACCAATATTATTAAGTGTCCGTCGGTTTCGGTTACGACCGGCGCGACCGCGACAGCTTTCGCCACTTGCACGGGAGCGGCAGCCACCAGTATGGTCTACTGTTCACCGACGGCCGATTTGCCTGCAGGATGGGCACTTTCCTATGCGCGCGGCTCGGCAGCGAATACGATCACATTGCGAGTTGATCAGGCAAGCGGTGCGACAGCTTGGTCGACAACGAGCTTCTTGTGCATGGCTATCAACTAAATCGGCATCGCAAAATTCACTTGGAGCATGTCTCGACGTGACTGAAATTGGCCGTAGGCTGGTCCTAATTCCTCTTCATACGAAACGAACATGAATTTAATCACCCAAAGGTCAAACCCGACTCCGTAGGTAATGTCGAGTTGGTTGAGTCCGGCGAATAAGTTGATAAAACCGAGACTGAATTCACTGCCGAAGTGTAACTTATTCGAAAAGCTCGTAGCGAGCGTGATGTTCCTGATATCGAAATCAAAACTCATCTTGAGCTCATCCAATTTTTTTACGTAACCAACACCGGCACCCACTGCCATCGGAATCGTCATCGCATTTGAATTGAAAAAATGAGTGTTGCCAATATCCGTCACACTCGCTCCGAACGAAACGGTGTCTCGCGGACTCAACTTTTTAAGATACTGGACTCCGACATCGCCGCCCATCCCTGCCCCAAAATTTCCGATCAAACTATTGATATATTTCGTACCGCCGGCCGATGCTTCCAACAATCCTGTCGTACCGATATCGTAATATCCACCTTTTCTGGATAGCAACTTCGCCGCGACACCGATTCTGAATTCATCGGTGGGATGACGGCCTTGAGCAAAACTCCAGGCCGTACCCAGCTGAACTCCTTGGGTGATCATGTAACCCAAATTAAAAGTTGGGTTGACCAAGTTATTTTGATTCAACGCAAACTGTCCGTCGACAATATAGGCCACCGAAAAGTGCGGCAATAAAATCATCGGGACTTCAGCAGCACGGAAGGCGAGATCTTTTCCCATGAAGGCGTTCAAAGAATTCAAAGAAAAGTTATTCATCGCCGCCATCAAAGGTCCGATGTTGGCATAAGTATCCCAAGAGCCTTCGACACCGACTGCCGCAGGACGAAACTCTCGCTTGTCTTGTCCAGCAATTCCGGCTGCATTTTGAAATAGCGCGTATTCATCATCCGCAAGGCCAATGCCCGCACCACCCATTGCCATGGTACGAGGCTGGCGAACTAATTCCTGTGTTTGTTCTAAAGCTCGGGCATCAGTAGAAAATAATATCAACACGAGCAATACGAATGAAGCTAAAAACTTCATCACTGCCACCCACCCGGTCCGATGATCGCTTGAATCACACCGGCGGTATAAGAGGCAGCCGCTTTTGAAGCATTCACATTTGATTCAAAACAAGCGTCTCGATATCTCAGTCGTGCAGCCGCGTTCTGGCACTCTGGGGCTGTAAAACCATCGGCAGTACATTGGGTATTACCGGCAAAATCCATCGGGACTTGTAAAACTCCGATCAACGCAAATGCTGATTTTACGGCACCAGAAGTAAAGCCCGATACGGCACTAATCGCATCAAACATGTTATACAAGCTCGATACCAATGAGCAGGCGGCGTGACTCGTGTCTCCCAGAACACCCGCTTGATTGGACCAACTAGGTACAACGCCTGGAGCTGTCCATGGCAATACGCCGGTCTGCGTGGGCGCATAGGCTAAGGACGCTGGATCATCCGTCGGTAAATATCCATATCGATTCAAGCTGGTACCCACACCGGCCATCGCGGTAAAAACGAGAAATGAATTTGCATCATTCGTATGATCTCGACTCAAATCGGATCCGGTATTGTAGGCATTGATTAGAATTTGATCCGCGGCTCCGACGACCGTTCCATCGTTGAGCGTTGCCTGGAGAGCATCCTGCATCAGCCATGTACTTTGTAATTTTGAGTCCAAGGCGGTTCGAGATGGAAAGAGTTGAACCAACGCCTTAAAAATCGCATCCGGAGAAGTAAAATTTAAATTCTGAAAAGAGTTCAAGAGCGGATAAAGTTGAATGCCGACATTGCAACCTTGGGCCGAAGCGTAGAGCATCCGCATCCGATTGTTCACATAGGGCGATTGGAAAAGTTGGGTCGATAGATCAATCGCACCTGCACAATTCATGGTAGAGCCAGACAGATCGTTTTGAATCTGAAACATCATCGCATTGCGATCGGATTCACTAGAAATATCGTAGGGGGCGCCGCCGCAGCCCGAAAGAAAAGCAATGAAGACTAAACTAGAAACGCTCGCAGAAATCCACGATCTTCTGACACCCTTTGAGTAGCGTCTGGAGATCGGTTGCAAAGCTAAGGCGCACACACTTCGGAGCGCCGAAATCGACGCCCGAAACAACCGCCACTTGCTCCTCCTGGAGTAATCTTTGTACAAAATCATTCGCATCCTGCTCAGTTTTGTTTTTGGTGAAAACTCCGGAAACATCCACAAATAAGTAGAATGCTCCAAGAGGCTCATCTACCTTAATTTTCGCTGATTTTCTCAGTACTTCCAACGCTAAATTACGTCTATTTAAATATTCTTTTCTCTGGTATTCAAAGCGTTCCGCCGGCAATTTTAGTGTGGCAATTGCCGCTACCTGAGATAGTGAACAAATTCCAGACGTTGAATGACCTTGAAGTGCATTTAGTTTAGGAGTGACATTTTCCGGACTCACCGACCAACCGACGCGCCAGCCCGTCATCGCACCGCTTTTCGACATTCCGTTGACAGTAATCGTTCGGTTTCTCAGCGATGGATTTGCCTCGAGAAATGCCGTCCATCCCTCGCTCGAGTAATCAATTCGATCATAAATCTCGTCACTCACGATCCAGATTTGAGGATGTTGTTCCAACACTTTCCCCAACTCTTGCAATTCCTTCTTCGAATACAGTGCTCCGGTTGGATTGCTCGGCGAGTTGATGATGAACATTTTTGTTTTGGGTGAAATAGATTTTGCGAGATCGTGAGCGTTGATCTTGTAGTGGGACTCGAAAGTTGTCGGAATATATTTTGAAGTGCCTGCAGCCACCTTCACCATCTCGGGATAACTCAGCCAAAACGGCGCGGGGATCAACACTTCATCACCCTCATCGATCAAAGTTAGCATCACATCAAATAAAGCTTGTTTTCCACCGTTCGTCACCATGACGTTCGATGCTTTCCATGGATTACTTGCAAGACTCGCTTGTTGTAAATTTGTTTTCTTCGCAATGAGTTCACGTAATTCAGGCACACCTGGAGTGGGCGTATACTTCGATAGGTTCTGATGAAGAGCTTCAATGATTGCATTTTTTGCTTCATCGAACACATGAAAGTCCGGCTCTCCCGCCGTAAGGTTAATCACCGCTTTGCCTTCAGCTTTTAGTTGATTTGCGATCGCATTAATTTTGAGGGTTGCACTCTCTTGCAATTCGCTGACTCTTCTTGAAAAAATCATTTTAATGTTTTCCCCAATTTTTTCTGTAGTTCTTTCAAAACAGGCGCCGGAACGTAAGGTGAAATATCTCCGCCATAAGTATGAAGCTCCTTGATCATGGAGGAACTGACAAAATAAAGCCCTTGCGAGGTCATCATGAAAACGGTTTCACATTCGGGATGAATATTTTTATTCATCGTTGCCATCATGTATTCGTATTCGAAGTCGCTGGGTGTACGCAATCCACGAATCACCGCTTTAATATTGTGTTGGCGGGCATATTCCATAATTAAGCCCGGAGTGGTGTCCACCTTGACATTCGGTTTGTCTTTCACGACCTCGCGAATTAAGGCCACTCGCTCTTCAACGCTCAACAACTTTGTTTTACGGCTGCTACCGGCAACCAAAACGGTCACTTCTTTGAATAACTTCAAAGTTCGGTCAAGAATGTCTAGGTGTCCGTTCGTAAATGGGTCAAATGAACCCGGATAAAGTGCTTTCATACCTGTTCCCTCACACTACTCTTCTACTTCTATTCCTTCAAAACCGCTGGAATGCCTCGTTCGTAAAAAGTGAGCTGACTGTCCCCATAACGCTCATCACGGGTAATTTTAAATTCTGGTGGCGCCGCATAGCCACCTTCTTTACCAGGACCTTTTTGTCTCGCACTCTCTACACAAATTTTTCCTTTTTCAGTCAGTAGGTCCTGCAGGGGCCAGGTTTGCAAAACCTTTTCTTCGTATCCTTCATTGTAGGGCGGGTCCATTAAGATGAAATCGAAGGGAGGCTCTTTGGAAAGCTCAGGTAAAACGGATTCGATTTTTTTAATAATGATCTTCGCCTGATCTTGAACACCCAGAGTTTTGATATTTTGCTGAATGACTGCGGCGGCTTTGGGATTAGATTCCACGAACACCACAAACGCTGCTCCTCGAGAAAGCGCTTCCAGCCCTAAAGCCCCCGAACCGGAAAAAAGATCAAGGACTCGTGAATCATGAAGTCCCATCTGGAGGCAGTTAAGCCAAGCCTGACGAAGACGCTCCGTCGTGGGACGCGTCTCGGTTCCTGGCAACGATTGAATCAAACGTCCTCGATATACTCCTGAAGTGATTTTTAGCACTATTTAATTATGCCACGCTTCTGAGCGGTAAGTGAATGGCTTTTCCATCCGTAAAGCGAATCTCGATCGATTCACCCTTCTGACTGACTTCGACAATCTCTTCAGTGTGTTCCAACTGTAATTGAACCGCGATTTTACCGGAAAGTTGGATAAAAACTTTACCCTCCGGAGCTGACGGTTGAGATTGAGCTTCTGCGGCCCGTGCGTTGATCGGTAAAACATTGGCGGGCTCCGCCGTTTTTTGAACCGCATCATTAGTCGGAGCGGCCTCGACCGGAGGGATCGCTCTCACGATCGGCTCAGGCGAAGTGGACTTACGCCCCTGAGCTTGAATCTGATCTATTTCGGTAATGAGTGCGCGCACCCTCGATAGAGCCTTTGACATACCCTCTTATCGGAGGAATCCTGTAAAAACTAAAGCTTAAGGCTTTGCGTTATTATGTTGTTTTTCTTCGAGAAAATTAATTCTAGCCGGATTGAAATACCGCTGGTATAAGTTCACCTTCGTCATTTCAAGAGGGGGCCGATGATCATGGGGGATGAGTCTTCGACAATGGAAAAACAACCGCCGTCAGTACCTAAAAACTCGAGCGCAAAAACTGGTGTGAATAACACTCAGAGCTCAACGAGCACGTTCAGTCTCACCGAACTTCTCCAGCGAGACCGCATCGAGACTAAGTTGAACCTGACGATCGCGGCTGCAGTTTCGTCTTCCTTGGCGGATCCCACCCCTTCCCTAAGCGCGATATCCTCGTTCTCACAAGAAAAGAAATTTGATCAGTTTTTGGACGAAGTGGTTTTAGAGCAACTACAAAACGCCGAAAGACTTTGGAGCCTCAATCCTTCGCGCCGCGAAAGCCTCGGTAAATTTCTAGCTGAATTATCCAAACAGCCCGAGCCCGAGAATCCTCAGGACAAACTGAAGGAATTCATTGCCCAAGACAGGACACCCCAAGCACAGGAAGCACTCAAGCAACTCTTCAAACAAATTGCCTTGGCTCAACTTGGAAAAGCCTTGCTCGTTAAATCCTGGAATCCCGAAAAGTTTTCACGGGCCGACCTTAAAAATCTCACCTCTGCGATTGAAAAAGGCATGCGGACCTTCGTGCACCTTCAAACGTCGACGAGCCAGCTGATCCAGCGAAACTTCTACTCCTGGTACAACCTCTCGGCTCCCCATCAGGATCTACTTTGGTCCTTGATTGAAAATGCTTCTTTGGAAGACCCTTCTTTAGAGTCAGCAAAAGATTGGGTTCTCTGTCGGGCACGCAAACTCTCTGCGGAAACTTTGGGCGAACGAGACCGTTACAGTAAATTATTTTATCAGTTTTTATGGAAGTCAATTCAGACCCACGAACTCATCCGCCCCAGCAATCGAAATGTTTTTGGATTCTGTCCAACGCTTCGAGACGGCTGTCTGATGGACCAGGCGCCTTCTCATATCGAGTGGATCGGTTTCGAACCGTTGTCATTTGAACTCCTATTTTGTGAAATTCGATACCTCTGGAATCAACCGAAGTCACTCCCCCTTTGGATTAAAGGCAACAGCTTGGAAATGAGCATGGAACAACAAAGCCAGCTCCCACTCACCCATTCCGGAAAACAAAATATTTTACAGCAATTGGAAGCAATTTCCTCCTGCGAGATTGCGATGATTGCCGAAGAAAGCCTAATTCGGACCCAGTCACGCACCTTAGCTGGACAAGCCCTGCGCAAACAAATTGATCAGCACTCTGTTCTAAAAAAAGTAAAACAACCACAATCCACGCGGGGAATGTACCAGGCATGCCAAGCGATGGAAAAACTTCGTCAAGGCGGAGTTCTCATTTGGGCCCGCGAAGAAGTGTTAGATGAATCATCCGGCAAACCCGCACTTCAATTCCTCCTCAATCAAGCAAAAATCTTATTTATTGCGGATTTGAGTGCGCTTCAATGCACGCAAGACACGATCAAGCGAGACTTACCAAAAGCACTCTATGTCCTTCAAAAAGAAAACGATCTCGAAATTCGAAAAGGCCATCGTCCATTGATGATCAAAACTTACGGGTCTATCGAATCTTCGCAGGACGTACAGCTTTTATTCGATCGTATTTTCTCACTTCTGAAAAAACCAGAACAAAGCTTTCCTCATGAACCGTTTCAAATTCATTCCCGCATTAGTCCAATCGAACAACGCGAGTGGGAGCAACATTGGTTCAATCCAGCCGACGATCAAATGGTCGACCAAATCGAAACGTTGAAAAAAAGTTCAAAACCTTTAGGTGAACTGGCAATTGTTCGAATGCTCTCCTGGGCTGATCTTGGCAAGACCGCAGAAAAATCGGAGCAAAAATCGGCGACCACAGGGGCACCACCGCATTTTTTCATGTGGTCTGAACTCGGTGATCGTGGAAACGAAATTTTCATCTCGGAAGAAGCGGGACTTCCAAATGCTTCCACTAAAAAAGGAAATATCTTTGTGATCTATCCGCAAGAGATCAATTGGAGCGTCCCTTTACAATCCTTAATCCGCTCACAACTCACCAGAGATTGGTTAAACTACTCCGCTGAACGCAAAAAAGGTGGCTGGTCTTTAAAAGAGGCTGACATCAAATCCATTCCAATCCCGAAACACATCTATCTCCATTTTAAAACATCTCAGGTCGGAACTCTCAACTCGGTTGAAACCAAGCTTTCAAATTTCGGACAGAAACTCATTTCATTGGTTCCTTCACGCCCAGGTGAAGCGCTGACCCTCATGGAAAACAATAAGATTGAAGCCGAAACGCTCAAAGCTCAAATTTTTACCTTGGCCGCACAAGTTCTACATCAACAAAAGAAAGAGCAATCGACGCTTTTCTCATTAGTTCGGCACGACGGTCAAATTCAACAACAAACCCTCGAGAAAGTAGTTCTTCAGGAAAGTGATCTATGCCGGGTCGACCAGCATCCGCTCATTCGTTTTACACCTACCTTGGCAGAACATCAGGCAATTCATCACGTCACCCAAGTACAACATCCGTCGCCGGGAGTATTACTCGCTACCTCGAAAGGACTTACCCAGTTTCTGCACATCCAGGACTCTTGGTTACGTGACCGACTTCTTGAAAAAATTGCCATCTTAAAAACGTATCTGACTGAACCGACCTGGAAGGAGCTTTGTTCAGAAATCAAGGTTCCAAAAAACCCGGATCAAACTAAACTGATTACCTTGCAAATCGTAAAGGCCTATCACGAGGAGAAGATGAGAAAGAAGGAACTCGTTCACCTTCTCGGCGCGTGCCTGATTGAAAATTCGGAGCATTCGTCTCCGGCAAAAATTGGATTGCTTCAGTAAGGATCGACCATGTTACCTGAATCAAGTTGGAACTCGCCTTTTGTTGCCATTGAAGAAAATCGCAAGGAAGCCCAGTACCAAAAATTCATTTTTCTTAGTGATCTGTGGGGCTCCAGTGTCTCTCCCGAAGATCAATCACAACTGGTGGGAAATTGGAGCCAAATTTTTCAATTTCAAAACGAGACTTTGACCAAGGCAATTGCTAAAGCGTCGTCTGCGAACACGTTTTACAACCAGCTTCAAAATTCATGCTGGCAATATGGGAAATCTCTCGCTGAAAAAGATTGGCCCGTGGCAACGATGAATCATCCGCACGATGCATTTTTAGCCCTCACTACCTTGAGAATTGGCAACCTAAAGCATTCGGAGTGTTTCCTATTGGAGAGAAAAACAAAAGATGCCTGTACTTTTTACTGGCTCAGCTCACCGATCGATTATCCGGAATTGTGTATGCTTTATCACGAAGTTTTTCGCGGATACTTTTATCATTTGTCCAGAAACTTGAGGACTGAAATTCACTCTAGTATCCTTCCAAGCTCGGTCGAAAAAGTGAAAGCCTGGAAGATCAATCTTCTTTGGATCGATTAATTCTTCGGTAAATAGTTCTTTCATTCACACCCAAAAGCTTCGCAGCTTGTGCCCGATCACCTTTGGTCATACTCAATGTTTTTTCAATGAGGATGTCTTCGATTTCTTTCAAACTCATCCCGAGAGGAATTGTAATTTTAGAATCGGAAGAGGTGGTCGTCGTGAGATGAAATGGTAGATCGGCAGCTTGAATATATTTGCTTGTATTCAGAACCACTGCGCGCTCCAAGACATTGGATAGCTCTCTAACGTTCCCAGGCCAGGTGTGATTCATCAGCATTGCCTGAGCTTCAGAATCAATTCCCTGAATCGACTTCTGATGTTCGATCGAATATTTTTTTAGAAAAAATTGAGTCAGTTCCGGTATATCTTCAGAATGATCTCTCAGTGGTGGCACCATGAGTGGCATCACTTCCAAGCGGTAATATAAATCCTGTCTAAACTGTCCTTGTTTTACACGTTCAAGTAGGTTTTGATGGGTCGCCGCTACGATTCGAACGTTGAGTTTCTTTTCTTGAGTGGAACCAAGTCTCCGAAGTGTTTGGGCCTCCAGCACCCTCAATAATTTTGGCTGAAGCATAAGTGGCATGTCCCCAATTTCGTCGAGCATCAGTGTTCCGCCATCAGCCGCTTCGATGAGTCCCACTCGAGCCTGATCAGCTCCAGAAAATGCGCCTTTTTCGTATCCGAACAACTCGCTTTCAATCAAATTTTCCGGAATCGCAGCGCAGTTAACGGCGATAAAGGGTTTGTTTGAGCGCGAACTTTGCTCGTGAATCATTTTAGAAACCTGTTCTTTACCTGAGCCACTTTCACCCAAAACCAAAACAGATGCATCCGTCGCCGCGACCTGCGTGATCAGCATTTTCAATTTCTGCATTGATTTAGAAGAACCGATCAATGCGACACTTCCCTCAGTCAATGTCGAATTTACCAAATGGGTTTTAAAAATGCGCGCATCCACTTGTTCGACCGCATCGCAGAGCGCTTGTTTTTTAAAAGGCTTCAGCAAAAAATCCACGGCTCCCATTTTCATTGCCCAAATCGCATCTTGCACTTCACCAAATGCGGTCATCACGACAAATGGAATAGTCAGCCCTTTTTTCTGGTAAGCTTCCACAAATTGCATCCCACTCATGCCCGGCATTCTCACATCAGTAATAATCAAATCCGGTACGGAAGATTCCAAAACCTTCAACGCATCCATCCCCGAAGAGACACTGGTCACCTCGTGTTTTGCGTGCTCCAAAATACGACTGGTCGATGAAAGAGACTGGGGATCATCGTCCACAATTAAGATTTTCATACGAAACTCTCCGTACTGAGTTTTGACAACTGCTCAGCGAGTGGTAGAATTCCTTCAAATAGAGTTCCCTCAGAGTTCGAGGCGCGGAGATAGAATGATCCACCCATATCAGTAAATACCTTCTTCACAAAAGAGAGACCAAGTCCGGTGCCGTCGGCCTTCGTGGTGAAAAAGGGTTTAAAAATATTAGCCTTCGCATCTTCACTAATTCCCGACCCGTTATCAAAAAATTGAACCAAGACGTTCGACTCACCAGAAACGGTCACTTGGATTTCAATCCGACGGTCTTTCGACGAACGACCTTCAAGCGCTTGCAGTGAATTCCTGATGAGATTTCCGAAAGCCTGTTCCACCAAGCCGATATCGCCGGAAATCAAAAGTTTTTGGTCTCCTTTGAAGTTTTCCGGATAATTCCACTGAACTCTCGTGCCGGACTGCTGAATCGAATTGGCATAAGTCGCCAATGAATTTTCAATAATATCGGATAAGGAAACGGAACTTTTTTGAATACTCCCTTTCGAAAGGCGAAGATAATTTTGAGTGATTTTTTTCAATCGTTCGACACTCGCTAAAATCGACTGAATCGATTGGCGCAGATGAATGGTGTGGGAACTCTGTCCAACTTCTTGAATCAGATCAATCGCGAGCTCAGCCTCCAAGCCGATCGAGTGAAGAGGATTCCCGACTTCATGAGCGACCTGAGCAGAAAGGCGTCCGATACCCGCCAAATGTTCCGCTTCCTGTAGGCGTTTTTGAAGTTCGCTCATCTGAAGTAGCATTTTATTTTGCTCCTCCAGTCGATCTCGTTGCGACTCAATCATTTTTTCGCGCTCGATGAGACTCGTTGCCATCAAATGAAATTCTCGGGCAAGCTCACTCACTTCATCCTTATTAAAAATAGAAACCTGCGGAAGATCGGCGCGGGACTCACTCGTTAAGGATCCGCGCTCGGTGATCAATTTCACGGTTTTACGAAGATGATCGATCGGACGTAAGGCTCTCTCACCCATCCAAAGCATCATCAGGGCAACGCTGATCACCACCAGTAAGAGAACCTGCAAGGCAAAGCGAAGATTCTTCACTTCTTCTTGGATACTATGAAACGACTCCTTGGTTTCTTCCTCGATTTGTCGTTTAGCCCATTCGCCTTCTTTTTGAACCATTTCGATTCGATTCAGCCATTGAGGATAGAGTTCGGATGCTCTTCCCATATTTTCGCTTTGTAACTCTACATAAATTTGTTCGGCAAGCGAGCCCAGCTCAACATTCATGCGGCTCATTCTCGAGTACCAGTCTAGCCATGCCTGAGAATTAAAATTATCCTTTTTGAATCGCTCCAAGGTGGAGCGATGAACTTGGAGGGCCCACATCGGAATCCGCTTTGGTTTCCACAGGGCATTGTTCCAATGAGAAAAACCGAGACTCCGCTCCATCTCCCGTTTGAGAAGTTCCGTATCAGAGGAGAGTTGAATTAAATCTTTTTGCATCGGAAAAGAGCGGAAGTTAATTTCCGAGATGCTGGAATTCACTTTTTGAGTGATCAAGAAACAAATGCCGACCCCAATCAGGCTCACCACCATCAGAAACGAGAGAAAGGCAAAGACTCGGGATCGAAGTGTTTTCCACATACTCAGCTACGAGTCTAGCACTGAAAAGTGAGGACTTCCCATCGGTTTTTTCCTCGCTCTAGAGGCCCGATTCAACGCCTAGTCTCTCCACAAACACCCCTGAAACGACATCGTGCGCAATCTAGTGGGTCTGCTGGTTTGGCGGGGAAATTGCCTGCCAGAATCGACTGAGCGATGCCCTCTACCCTCAGCTGAAGTGCGGGCCATATGGAAGCTGGCTCGTCGGGGAAAAGCGAATTGCTATTGCTTCTTGCAGATGAAATCGGACGAGCGACTTCATCTGATTTCTTACCTTTGTTCCATGCCCCAAAAAGAAATCCCGAGTTTCGATTGATCTTCTGCGCATCGAGATGGATATACTGTGCCGTAATCACTTCACTTTGAAAAACTTCTCGAGCCGCAAGGGCGTAAAGCCCCAACTGTAAATCTTTACCGGTTTCAAGGGTGTCACGTCCGCTACTATGACCGGTGCCGGTTTTGTAATCCATGACGATCAGGCCATCTTCATGCTGATCAATCCGATCAATTCTTCCCCGGAGTGCGAGACTCCCAATGGAAACCTCCACTTCTTTTTCCGAATAGAGAAGATCGGCTTGAGATCGCGCACGATAGCCAACCTCATCATCGACAAAACGAGCCAAGATCTCTAATACATGAGTCCGCGTGGCGTGGTACCATCTTTCATTTTTTTCCCACGCGATTGGCGGAGTTTTCTTCCACGCTACTTCGAAAGCGTTTTCAATATCATCGGGAGTCTTCAAAACTTCTTCTAATGCTGAATGTAAGAGCGTGCCAAAGCGGTCGGCAGACAACTCCACTTCAACATCTCTTTCGTCGTTTAGCCTGAGCAAATGCTGGGAATAGGCCACAAAAGGACAATTTCCATAAGCATGCACCAATGAAAACGGCCATGCAGCTGTTTCGGCGGTCTCCTTTGAGGATGGTTTGTCAGGCAATGTTAGTTTTTCCGTTTCAGGAGATACCCAAGAGGCACCTTTCCAAGAAGCGATGAGACGTGAGTGCGCGCCTATTTTTTCCAGCGGATATTGGTCGGCATCCCCAAGGGTAAAATCAAAGCCTTCTGTCTCATTACCACTCTCGTCATATTCGAATTCCCAAAAAACACTTTTACGATCACGACTCCAAAGTTCAAACGAACGTCTATTTTGTGAACTCTTTTCCAGGGAAGACATCCAGCCAAATTCGCTGGCCAGCACTTCTTGATCGCGAACACTAAACCACTCCCCCTGTGTTTCCTTCGGTTCAAAATAGGCGTTCTCGATTCCGAAGAAATGAATCTGAACCTCCGTCTGAGAAAGCAAACTCGGGCATTGATCAACGCGATAAAGTTTGAGGCCGTTCCTGTTTTTCACCGGATCAATAACGGGATTCACCTGCTTCAATTTATCTCGCAATTGTTCAAACCAATATCGCAGCGGTTTTTTAAACCGTTTTAGATCAATCTGCTCTAGAGATTTTTCCCATTCGGTAAAAAGACGCTCCATTACTTGCTGGGTCCATGCGGGAAGTTCATGGCTATGAATAGAGAGCAAGATATTATTTTTCAATTGATCGAGAGTGAGGCGAGATGAATAGCGGTCGTGAATCGTCTTAAAAACAAAATGCAATTCCGGTATTCGTTGGTAGGAGTCCAAGCCCTGCACGATCGCCGTTTCGATAATTTTTTTCCGATATTCCTTAGATTTGGGATGAAAATAACGAAGCCATTCGAGTGCAGTAGCACGGGAAAAGCCCTTCGCGCACAGTTCAAGATCCAGCAGCGACTGCTTAATCGCCTCACTCTGCGTAACCAAGGTCGGATCGCGTGAATCGAGTAAATAAATTCCCCGCTGTTCCGCTACCCGTTTTAAGGTTCGCCGAATGACCGGTAAATCCTGGATCACCACCACCTGTTTATCGATGTCGGAATAAAGCTCGTCTAATAAAAAAAGTGCGGCATCTTCCAGAGAATGCGCACGTTTTCTGACGAGTGACTGATCACCGGTTTCCGACAACTCCTTCAAAATTTCATCGGAAGAAAGTGATCGAACCGTGGTTTTTTTTCCGAGTTCCGACCAAAACCATTCCACTCTCGGCTTTTCACGCGAATGCTCGACGCGATAGTAGAGATCCAAAAGCTTGGGTGTAGCGACGGAAAGATTTTGGACTGCGTCTTCATAGAGACGGGCTTCATCCCAAAGCTCACGGACTTCGAGAAGCCGTTCCCAAAATCGATTCAACAAAAAAAACTCTTCGCGTTTTTGCTGGTTCCCGGTTTTTTCGATCAACTGATTTGAAATGACTTCGGCCTCGGCAGCATGTGCGAAATTCATCCGTCCCTGCTGAAGGGTCTGGTCTAACTTTTCAAAAAAGGAAGGGCGGGCTCGCTGATGACTCAACAATGGGAGCGCCTCACGAAGTTCCGCCTTTTGAAAAGCCTGCCGGAGAAGCTCCACTCGAGCCGGTCTCTCCATAAAACGAGTGTTTGACTCAGGTACTAAAATGGAGGCGATTTGCTTCGTACTCATCACGGCCGAAGAAAGAATCGAGTAAGCCCTTTTAAAACAAAGAGTTTTCCATTCTTCTCTGACGAACCCGGCCCCCAAGACCAGAGCAGCCTTGGGATCTAGCCCCTGAATATCCTTTAGTATTTCATCCAAAATCGGACTCATTTCACCCGTTTTACCACACATTCTTTGACTCGATCACCAAAGTATGATTATATGCGCCGCGTTATGAAAATCATCTTGTCCATTCTACTTTTAGGATCAGGACTCAGCGAAAGTGCGTATGCGCTTTCGTCCGATTTTCATTTGGGATTTGAAGCTGATTTTTCTCGCGATGTCGTCACACCGTCGATATTTCCAATTACCAAAGCTGGATTCAACGAAGAAAGTGCAAGCTCGACTGTCGATTTGGCATTGAAGTTGAGTCCGGTTCATCCCAAAGTCTTCGCGGTATCGTCTAAAAACGCGTTTTATCAAATCACCGACTCCAACACTGATGATCCATCCGCATTCCATTTTGCGTTCGGTAGAAAATGGGTTGGATGGAGTGAGATTGATGAAGATTGGGGACTCGGCGCCTTCAATTCACTCGACTCCTGGGATCGCCTCCGATCCTTTTCTCAGGGACTCACCGGCATTTTTATCGATGCTGAAAGTAACACTTTTCATTTCAATATTTTCGGTTCCTTCATTTTTCTGCCGGAGATCACGCCGAACGTGGTCATCGAAAACAATAGTTTTGAATACTACCATCCGCAAGCCATCAGCGCGGGGCCTCAGGCAATCAATCTTCTCAATCGCCCGACTCCACTCGGATACAATCTTCTTCTCCCGAGTTTGAGCTCAATTATTTTCCGCCCAAGCGTGGTCGTTTCCATCGAGACCAAAAAAATAAGTTCACCCGTCTATACAAAACTGTCCTTCGGCTATTTACCACTCAATTATTTTCCAATTGCACTCCAAGCATCTCTCGCCATTCCTATCGATCAGGTGGTGGTGGATCTCCGACCAAGATTATTATCGCACACACTCGCGAGTGCCGAAGTTGGCTATCAGTGGACACCAGAACTCAACAGCGGAATTTCGATCTTAAGAGATCAAATTCTATCTGAAAACGCTCTCCCAACGGATTATACAACCGCTACACTTGGAACAACCACCTACTTTAGTCCCTGGATCAAATGGAAAAATATGGAATGGTCCTACATCTACTCCCAAGGCGGCCTCGGAGCCGACACGGGCCCTTACGCTAACCCTAGTCAAAACCTTTTTAGCTCGCGCATTTTGTATCGTAATGCCGCCCAATTTAAGTTCAATGTGTCCGAGTTTACCGGAAAACTGCTCCACGAGTTTTCCATCGACGCGAACTGGATCGCACTCGATTGGAACCATGTGTGGAACAGCCATTGGAATAGTTTTGTCGGCGGTGACGTCATCAGTGCCGAATCAAATGCCGCTCCAGATGGTGGCGCAGAATTTTTATCGGATCTAAGAGCCTTGGATCGAATCAGACTCGGAGTTAATTATGTTTTTTAAAAAAATCACTCTTTTTGTACTGCTCATGAGTATCACGAGCTCCTGCTCTTGGATTCGTGATGTGCCGAAAGCTCAGAAAAACTTTCAAGGCGGAGAACTCGATCTCTCCTGTTTGCAAAAAATGCCTCAGCAGTTACAAACCTTGTTTAGTGGTCACTACACGAACAGTGCTCGTGATCAAACGGAAGTGGCATCGGTTTGGCTTTGCTTGGATCGTTCTTTGAATACTTTTTCAAAATACACTCACGGAGCAAATGCGAACTATTATACCGACGTAGAGATGCAGATATTCGCCAATCGTTATTTGCCTAATGATAGCCTATTCAGCCAATCCTTGGTGAACGCAATCTTCAGGCTGAAGAAAGCAGTTCTCGGCGGATCTGAAGACGTGATTACCCAGAATGAAATTGCTAAGTTAAGAAAAAAACTCAGTCGTTTTGGCGAAATCATTCAGCCACTTTCACCCTATATTGGTGCCCTCCTTCGTCCATATAACGATAATTTGAAAGACGGAAGAATGCAGGCCGCTGCCGACCGCCTCAATAAATTCGTTGCAGATTTTGCGTCCTTACTTGCCGATTCAGAGAATACCGTCACTTGGGGTGATCTTTCGTTTTTCGTTAGTGAAGTTGAAAAATACCTGAAAGCACCAAATCCGACTGCCCTCACCGTCGTAAAAGAGCAAATCCAAGTCTTTCAATATCTAAAAGTTCTCCTCTTCGGCGGCGATGAGTTCGGAATCGAAAGAACTAAATGGCAGCCTATTTTTAAGAGTATTTCGACCATTTATAATGCGCTCTACATGACGACGAGCACCACTGAAATGATGGATCAATTGGCCATCGACATTCAATCTACCGATGCCGAACAGAAAATGGCGACCCAGAAACTCACCGGTGTGCTGAGAGTATTGAAAGCCGACGACAAACTTTACTCAAAAACCACCATTGCGCTCCTTTCAGACCGTTGGGCACGAGCTCTGACGATCAACGCGTTTCTTTACCCGAAAAGCCAGGAGAAATTGGAAATTAAGGCATTTCTAGGGTCTGCGACTCTACGGAAGTTGACTGGTAATCTCCTCAATGAAATGACCCAAATCAAAAACGGTGAACAAAGCGCCACTTTGATCGCGACCGTCGCAGACCAACTCTCGGTCCTGATCGAGCAAACCGGAATTGAACAAGGAAGCAATATTAGTCTCGCTAATTTGCGTGAATTCCTTTTGCAACTGAAACCGCTCTTAGCAAGCGACAATGATTATCAGATCATCGATTCCGCTATTTCGATTCTTCAAGACGTGAGCGCATTGGCGATCGGTAAAGGAACAGAAACCCTGAGTCCGAAAGATTTTCGAGCGCTCTTCCAAAAGGCCAGCGATCTTTATACCGCCTGGAAAGGCAGCGATCCTGTCGACTTCAATAAAGCATTGGCAGATTCTCTGAGTATCCTCACTCGCCAACCGAACGCCTTCCTGATTTCGGTAGACCAAATTCAAACTCTTTTGACCAAATGCGAACAGATTTTGCCGAAAATGGAAATTCGTTCCACCTTCGACTGGAAAAGGGTTCACCAGATGGTGACCAACGGGGCAAAGCTGAAGGCAATTTTGTTTGCTAACACGGATCAGAATATTTCTAACTACGAACTCACGCAAATCTCCAATACTTTACATGTATTCTCGGCAAAAAAAGACACCGATGAAGCACTCGAAGATCTTGCGAATTATTTCAAAAATAATCCGTACTCCTCGATCAAAGTAGCCGACCTCCTTTCCGCGATTGATAACTTTTTGCCCGATGATCAAAAGCTGTCGAAGCTCGGCGTTACGGCTGATGTTGTTGGTCCGCTTAAGACATTCTTAATCGGCGGGACCACAGCCATGCTCGACCGTACTGAATACAGCAAACTGGCTGGACTTGCTTATACGATGTACAAAAACCTAAATCCCGTATTAAGAGACCTGCCTAACCATTTCAAATTGGGACTCAATAGTTCGACTTTTGCCATTCTCGAGGCCGCTGTCGAAGGGCTCATCGATGACAAAAACAATCCTTATTCCAATAACGCACTCAAGGAGTTAGTGGTCACTGAACTCAACAAATCAGGCTATCACGTGCAGCCGAAGACGATCGACAAATTATTGATCGGCCTGAACTCACGGGTATTTGAACGAAACAAAGGTAAAAAGCCGAGTCAGTTTCCCGCAACCTTCGACGGCTCGAAACTCACCGACCTGAAAGAGTGTTTGGGGAAAATTAAACTCGACTATCAAGATCTTGAAAAATCTTTTACTGACGTCGACTCGATTCACTCGTTGCCAGGTGTTGACCTCTACAAAAAACTCACCAGAGACGATACCAAAGTGATTCTAAGTTCACTGCATCCGATTATCAGTGGAGTCACGACCATGCCATATTTTGCGGGCGGCAATCATCCGCAAACAGACTACTACTTTATCGATCTCGCCTACAAAGACCTGATTTATCACGCTTTACTTTGGTTGGTTCCCGGCTATGAAACTCAACCCGACCCGACTAAACCGAGTGAACTCCCTCGTCTTAGTCTTCCGGAACTTACTGATTTATTCGAAGATCTAGATGATGCTGTTTTTGAACTTGGTTTATCCTTTTCTCCTGATCCAGCTCCGTTAGCGGCAAAAGAGAGAATGCAAACCGTCAATCTATTCACCAGAACAGGGAATGGCGATGATTACATGGACGTGATCGAGACTACCGATTTCTTAACCACCACCTTCGGTGGAAAAAATTTACTTGATGAAATCAGAGCAAGTCTCACCAAGGATTGCTATCCTCAAAATCGGGACTATACGACCCAAACCCATTTTTCTTACTCGTGTCTGAAAAACTTCTTCTTCAGTAAAGAAAAATTCGCTTCTTTCTACCATAAGGTGGCGCCGGCGATGAGTGATCACTACTCAACCCTGAGTGATGCCGATAAAGAATCATTTCGTCAGTCGGTGTTGACGGCGGTAAAACCGGGTTGGAAAGAATCATCCGAGATGGATTTGGCCGGTATGGAGACTATGGTTTCCATTCCATACTACGTCGAAAACATTTTCATTCGTCTCGACCACAACTACGACGGAGTCCTCACTTTCAGCGAAGCAATGAGCGGATTCCCAGTGTTTTGCGGAGCAATCAAAGAGGCCGCGGGATCATCGGTGAAAGGCTCTTGCGTTCCGGGAGAAGACCCTCGTCAGGTAGAAGCCATCTATGGACACCTGATCATAAAGGGAGTTCCACCACGCGGGAATGAGCCGGGCGATTCGATCTGGACAAAAATCCGAACCGCAAAAGACTTTCTGCTCTGGGTCCGTCAGTGGAACCGCTTGAATAAAGACCCAGCAGTACGGGACGTACAACCACCGTATCTATACCGTAAGGACCTACTGAGCATCATTTCGAATTTGTCGACGACGATTGCTCCACCAAGCGCCCCTGGTCAACCTGAACCAAACGCTTCATCTGATTCAGCGCCTCTTTCCGGTGGGCAATTTGTACTATAATAATTTTTGATCCTAAGGTCGACAGGGCTCTCATGAACTCTGCTTCGGCGTCAGGATCAAAAAATGCCGTTGCCTCATCGAGAATCCAAATTTGTGGCTCTTTCAAAAAAGCTCGCAAAAATGAGATCATCTGCTTTTCACCCATCGAAAAATTATTCCCTCGTTCTCGAACGGGCTCATGCAAACGGTCCAAGATTGATGAAATCAGAGGGTAATCCTTGAATTTCGCGCGCATTTTTTCCTGGTCGAACTCAAAACGATCAAAGAGTGAAATGTTTTCCTGAATCGTTCCAGAAAACAGCAAGGGGAACTGTTCGACGACACCAAAATACTGGCGAATATCCGCTAGAGAATACTGAGAATAAGAGACTCCGTTCCAGCACAACTCACCCTGAGTTGGTAAATAGAATCCATACAGCAATTGAAGGAGGGTGGTCTTTCCCATCCCCGTTTCACCATACACTCCGATTCGATCGCCTAGTTCGATCTTCAGATTGGCTTGAGACAGAATATTTTTCTTTCCACTTTCGTAACGGAACGAAACATTGTTCAAAACAATACTTTCCAATTTTGGTGGAGACTTACTCCCCGTTTTTTCAAGCGGCTCTACAAAAACATTGCGGATACGATCAATACTCGTGAGCCCCGCTAAAAAGAAATTCCAGCGATCCGTGATTTCCATCAAGGGCTGTTGAAGCGAAAATATGTAGCTCAGGACGGCCACCCACTCTCCCGTTTTCAAAATACCATGATCGACCATCGGGACCCCCCGTAAGATCAATACGAAGAAGAGAACGCCGATGCCGAGGGAAAGAGTGGGATGAAAAAGCGCAAAAGTATGGACCATTCGGACCTGGGCCGCTGAGTAATTATTGACCTGCTGGGAAAGAGCTCGGCTCTTCTGTGCATTCAGGGAGAGACTACGAATAGTCTTCATTCCAAACAAGAAATCCGCCAGCATGGAATTGAAATGAGACAATTCATTCCTGGTATCTTCGTAAGCGACTCTCAGTTTCCTTGAAAAAATCGAACAGGCGTAAACGAAAGGAACAAAAAACAGGAACAAGAGGATGGCAAGTTGATGATTGAGGCTATAAATCCCCAAAAAAATTGCCAATACCGAGGCCCCACTACCCACAATTGAAATCAGACCAGACTGAAAGAAGTCAGTGAGAGAATTCACGTCGTTCACGACGCGAGTCATGATCTGCCCGCTGCTGGAGCGATCGTAATAACTCACCGGTACCTTCATCAGATGATCGATCATCGCCGCCCGAATGTGTTCGATCACATTTTGCCCAAAACGAGCGAAGGTTTTCTGAGTGAGATAACCCGTGATCAACTTCAAGAACTCACTGAAAGCGAAAAAAACGATCAGTCGAGTCGCAAACGACTCATCAATCACCCTTGCCAGAACTTGAGGACTCAGCCAAGTGAAGAATGAGGTAAATAAAATTGCAAAAATTCCCGAAAAAAACCACTTTTTTTCCTGAAGAACATAGCGCATGAGAAATGAAAGGGTCTGGTTCATATCTTCACCACACGATCACAAAAACGAAGATGTTCTTCATGGTGGGAAACGAAAATGACCGTCCGATTCAACTTTCGAATTTCACGGGTCATCTGCTCTAAAACATGTTCTGCGGTAACAATATCAACTGATGACAGAGGATCATCGAGCAACAAGATCGGCGATTTCTTTCGAATTGCTCGCGCGATTCCCACTCGCTGCTTCTGGCCACCAGAGAGCCCAGCCCCTCGTTCTCCCAATTTCTGGTCCAGGCGATGTAAAAACTCCTCTTCATGCATTCCAGAAACCTGCATGGTCCAAGACAGAGGATGCAATTCATCGCTGGTGTTGAGATTTTCAAGAAGCGTTCCCTGGAAAAGATAGGGGTCTTGCATCACGGGTGAAAAATATCGGCGAACTTCATCGGCCTTCAGTTCTGTGACGTCGACACCATTAATCCAAAGCTCTCCCGGCGCTACCGGATAAAACTTCAACAACAACTGTAATAAAGTCGACTTTCCCGAACCGACAGCACCCGAAATACCAACCCACTCTCCTTCGAATACCTTAAAGTTCAGGCCCTGTAAGATGGGTTTTCCATTTGGGTACGAAAAACTCAAATGGCGTGCCTCGATCACGGGCACTCCATTTTGAAATGGCTTCACTTGCAAATTTTCTGACATGCCCTCGACATCAGAATCATCTACAAAACTGAAGAATTCCTCGCCGCTGCTTTTTGCCTTTTGAAAGTAAATCACCGCCATCGCGATTGCCGAGAGCGGCCACAATAACTTTTGGAGATAACGTTGCATCGCAACCAGCGTTCCTA
>Ga0206918_1073_pt1 | contig 24155 bp, 26 predicted proteins | sample Alteio_BWOrgHeat_69_FD_152950 | JGI IMG/M metagenome (GOLD analysis project Ga0206918, IMG submission 152950) | Enriched cells from forest soil in Barre Woods Harvard Forest LTER site, Petersham, Massachusetts, United States -... | ecosystem: Environmental > Terrestrial > Soil > Temperate forest >... | reverse complement strand
CGCAGATTGTTGTAGATGGAGGTAGGAGACTTACCCACTGCTACGACGCCGCCGCCATAGTAGGGGTTATAGAAATAAGGATTATACCAGCTGTTCCAGATAAAGTAGCTATTCCACGCCAGGTAGGGATCACCAAATCCAAAACCCAGACCGAAGCTGGAGCCGAATGGGCTATAACCCAAACCGTAGTAACCGGGATAGTACATGGGAGCGCCGAAACCATAGCCGAGTCCGCCACCATAGTACATAGGGGCAGGCGCGTAGTATGCGTCGGCGGAATTGTAGTCATCAAAATAAGACCAGCGCTCGTAGTCCTGGGATTTCATTTGGACATACTGGTCATTGGGGGCGGCTGCCACGTAGTCGGAGCCATTGCCTTTCCCGGAAGAATACATGTCCGGACCGTTCTGGGCATTCTTCGAGGATGTGCAGCTGCTCAGACCAACGACGGCGGCAAGCGCGAGGGAGGTAAAGGTATATAGCTGTTTCATGACTAGTTATTTATTTTCAGTGCGAAGTTGCTAAATTTGCGCTCCTTTACAGCGCGGTATATAGCACGCTTCAAGTAAAGTTACAATAATATAACGAGGCTTTTTAAGGAAAGGTTAACTTTTTATTGTTAAAAACTGATTAACAAGTCAAATGAGCAAGGAAATCACGAACCGTGGCCAGGACTATTCTCAATGGTACAATGACCTGGTGATCAAGGGCGGCCTGGCGGACCATTCGGAGGTAAAAGGCTGTATGGTGATCAAACCATATGGTTTCGCCCTTTGGGAGAATATGCGTGACCAGCTGGACCGGATGTTCAAGGACACCGGGCATGTGAATGCCTATTTTCCGCTGTTCATCCCCAAAAGCTTTTTAAGCAAGGAGGCGGCGCACGTGGAGGGGTTTGCCAAGGAGTGTGCGGTGGTCACGCACTACCGGCTTATGAACGATCCCAATGGTGGTGGCGTAGTGGTTGATCCGACGGCCAAGCTGGAAGAGGAGCTCATCGTCCGGCCGACGAGTGAAACGATCATCTGGAATACCTACCGGGACTGGATCAAAAGTTACCGGGACCTGCCCTTGCTGATCAACCAGTGGGCCAATGTCGTGCGATGGGAGATGCGGACGAGGCTGTTCCTCCGGACGACGGAATTTCTTTGGCAGGAAGGGCATACCGCGCATGCGACGGCGGAAGAAGCCATCGCGGAGACGCGGCAAATGCTCGATGTCTATGCACGTTTCGCGGAGGACTATATGGCGTTGCCGGTGATCAGGGGTGTGAAAACGCCAAATGAGCGGTTTGCCGGAGCCGTGGACACCTATTGCATCGAAGCGTTGATGCAGGATGGAAAGGCATTGCAAGCGGGAACTTCTCATTTCCTGGGTCAGAATTTTGCCAGGGCGTTTGAGGTCAAATTCTCGGATAAGAACAACAAAATGGAATATGTGTGGGCCACCAGCTGGGGTGTGAGCACCCGGCTGATCGGCGGCCTGGTCATGGCGCATAGTGACGATGACGGTTTGATACTTCCTCCGCGGATTGCGCCGGTTCAGGTGGTCATCGTACCGATCTATAAAGGAGAGGAAAGAAAAGATCTGCTGGATGCGAAAGGGCGCGAGCTGGCCGGCCAGTTGAAGGCCGCAGGGATCAGCGTAAAGTATGACGACAATGACAACAACAGGCCCGGGTTCAAATTTGCGGAATACGAATTGAAGGGTGTGCCCGTGCGAATTGCGATGGGTTTGCGGGACCTGGATAACAACAGTGCGGAGGTGGCCCGCCGCGATACGAAGGAAAAGACGACCCGGTCGCTGGGTGGGCTGGCCGACTATGTGAAGGACCTTTTGAGCAATATCCAGGAGTCGATGTACCGGAAGGCGCTTGCTTACCGGGATACACATATTACAACGGCTGATACCATGGCTGAATTCGAGCGGTTGCTGGATGAGAAGGGGGGATTTATCCTGGCGCACTGGGATGGCACGACGGAGAGCGAGGAGGCGATCAAAGAAAAGACAAAGGCGACGATCCGCTGCATCCCGCTGGAGGGGATGAATGGGGAGGGAATATTGGAGACGCCGGCAGAAGAGGGGAAGTGTATTTATTCGGGTAAGCCCAGCTCGCAGCGAGTATTGTTTGCCCGGGCGTATTGATCGGGACCATGGTTGGACGTATGCGCGATTAGGCGATTTCCGAAGTTTTGTTTACTTTAAAGGGATGACTGGGCATATTTGGCCTTCGATGGTCGACTGGATGGAGCGGAACATGCTTACTTGTCCATCCAAAAGGTGGCTCCATGTAGAATGTCCCGGATGCGGGCTGCAACGTAGTTTGATCGCCCTATTCCGGGGGGATCTGCATACCAGTTTGGGCCTTTATCCGGCGACGATCCCCCTCGTGGCGCTTCTCTGGTTTGTGGCGCTTCATCTCCGGTACGATTTCCGTTATGGTGCGGTGGTAATAAAATATTTACAGCTTGGCGTAGCTACAATAGTTTTAGTATTTTATATTTACAAAGTCCTTAACCATAAATTAGTAGATTAATGGAAAATCAAACCCAACGTCCTCTTCCCAATGCCACGGCTGTCCTTGTACTGGGCATCGTCTCGATCGTCGGCTGCTTTTGTTACGGTATCGCCGGTATTGTCTGCGGCATCATTGCCGTCGTGCTTTCCGGCAAGGATCTCAAGCTGTACAATGCGGATCCGACGTTATATACGCCCAACTCCCTCAGCAATCTGAAGAGCGGAAGGATTTGCGCCATCATCGGTTTGTCGCTGTCCGCGGCGTACCTGATATTCCTGATCATTTATATTACGACTGTCGGCTGGGCGTTCCTGTCTCATCCGTGGATGTGGCAGCATAGTTCGATGTAAGACGGTCCGGATCGGAAGGACTAAAAAGACATGGAAACGACAGATCAATCTTCGTTATTCGAGCTGGCGCTTGACCAGGAGTCTATTGCCCATCTTGGCGAGACGGCGCGGTGGGGTAAATTCCTGGCTATTGCGGGTTTTGTGATGTGCGGACTGATCGTCGTTATCGGGGTTATCACAGCCGCAGTCATGTCGACCGCCGGTTTTGGGGCCTTTTCGGCGCTGCCGAGAGAGGGACCGGACCTGAAAGGGTTTGGGTCTATTTTCGGAGTTATGATTGCCGGTGTTTACCTGGTGGCTGGGGCTATCTATTTTTTTCCCTGCCTTTTCCTATACCATTTCTCCGTGCGGATGAAGCGGGCCCTGAAATTAAACGACCAGGCGAATTTGAACCGATCGCTAAAAGCTCAGAAATACTTGTTTCGCTATGTGGGCATACTGACGATCATAGGCATGGCCTGTCTTGCCGTTGAAATCGTCATCTTTCTGGTCATCGGGACGATAGCGCTTACGGCCGGTGGAATAAAGTCATAAATAGGTTGCGTTATGGACAATACGATAGAACTGCCGAAAACCGAGCTGCTGGAAATGAACCTCGACTATGACGGCGGTCAGACGTTGCAGGAGGCGGTGCGCTGGTCGAAGTTCCTGGCGATCGCTTCGATCGCGGGCATGGGCCTGCTATTTCTTCTATTTGCCGGCTACGGGTCGTACTATATAGCGGTTAACGGCCAGGAATTGTCTTCCGCCCTGGGTATCGTGTGGCTGGTGCTGATCGCTATTCTGATCTATTTCGCCGCCTGGATCGTGGCCGCCATCGTCTTGCTCCGGTTCTCCCGGCAAGTGAAACGGGGCATCAGCCACCAGGATCAGACCTTGTTCAACCGTGGATTGAAAAGCCTTAAGATTACCTTCGTCATCCTCGGGATCATCTCCTCTCTGACGTTATTGCTCACGCTCTATAGTATCATATCAACAAACTTCTTCAATTAATCCAGCCCAATATGGATATTCAGCAGCAACAAGAGCAGGGGGAGCCGGTGAATGAACTGGAGAATTTTTTTAATATTTCTTTTGACTCGGCTGCGCGTGATCAGCTCAGGCAGATTGCGTTGTGGGCAAAAATATGTTCGATCACCAGTATCTGCGGTTACCTGATCGAGCTTTACCTATGGCTGTTTGGCCAGTCGCGTTTTTTTAGTGTGGGAGGCGGGGTACTGGAGGTCTTGCTCAACCTGTTGGTGATCGGGGGCGGCGCCACGATAAATTACTTTTTGTTTCGTTTTGCCCGCGCGGTGAGCCGGGGTGTGCAGAATATGGATGCGCTGCATGTCAACAGCGGGTTTAATATTCTCCGGCTTTATTTCAAAGCGGCGGGCATTTTGGTGATCTTTATATTGTCCCTGGTATTTCTGGCTTTTGTCGGCTTTTTACTTTCCGATCTCCAGCGGATGCAATAGTACTTACCGGGTAGAATAGAAATTATAGTCTTTCAGCAAGGTCTGGAGGAAATCCAGGGAATCCTGATCGTCTTCGATATGCAGTTTTGACCGGATGCGGGCCGCTATCCGGATGGACAGGTCGTAGTCGCTCTTTCTCCGCACGGCGCTGATAATCCCTTTCAGGGTATTGATATCCTTGTCGCTCAACTGCATGACCTGGGGATAACGGGGTTGGTAATTATCGGTGAGCTCGGTGAAGACCGTGTCTTCCCACGAGGTCCGGTTGCGGGTATCGATCAGGATGGTTCCCGCCACGACATCGCCGATGCGTTGTGTATATGGTGTCCCGATCAGGCAGCCGATGCCGCCAAACAGGAAAATGGCGGTCCACCAGGGCAATTGATTGGTCGCGATCGCCAACAGGATCCAGGTCGGAAAATCGATCATGCGGAATAGCCAGCGGATCACGAACTGGCTGATCGATGGGTTGCCCCCGTCGACGGTGATCACTTTTATCTGCACGGCTTTTTTGCCGACTGTTTGGCCGTTCAGGAAGATCTCCGTCAGGGGGAAATAAAGCAGGGGTGGAAGGGAGATTAGAAAGATTTCCCAGTAAGGCAGTTCCCAGATCACGTCACGCCCGATGCGAACCACCTTATTCATGATGATGATCCAGGCGATCAGGATCACATAGTCGATCAGCCACGCGAAAAAACGCTTGATAAACGGGGCGATCATGAAATCCACCTCAATGTTGAAACCGGTGTCCAATTTGACCTGGAGCATAGGCGGGTCGGTTGGTTGTCGGGATTATATTTATTCGCGTTTATCTACTATATTAGCCTGCCGAAGCGTTGGTATTGCGATCAGTAAATGTAATGCTTATCATTTGTAAGACTAAATTTTTCCCGTGAGAGAAGGCCTCTTTATTAAAAAAAATATTGATAAGTGGAAACAATATCAATATCAGCCTGCCAATGATCCGGATGAGATGGCAGGTCAGTTCACGGAACTGGTCAATGATCTCGGCTATGCGAAAACCTTTTATCCGCACAGTAGGGTCACTCAATATCTGAACGGGCTGGCGTCCCGCATCTACCTGGGCATTTACCGGAATAAGAAGGAGGAATCTTCACGCATTCTGCGGTTCTGGAAGACCGAGTTGCCGATGGTCATCTATCGTTACCGCCGGGAAATCCTTTGGGCTTTCCTCATTTTTGTTCTGTTTGCACTGCTCGCCACTTTTTCGGCGGCCCATGATGAGACATTTGTGCGCGGTGTGCTGGGAGACGACTATGTGGATATGACGGAAGATAATATTGCCCGCAACGATCCTTTTGGGGTCTACAAACAGGACAACGGGTTAAACATGTTCACTTATATTGTCCTGCACAACGTCAAGGCGGCCTTTATCATGTTCATCGGCGGGTTTCTGCTTGGTGTGGGAACGGTGTGGTTTTTATTCGAGAACGGCATGATGGTGGGGGCGTTTCAATATTATTTTTTTGCGCGGGGATTAGGCTGGAAGTCCGTGCTGGTGATCTGGATCCACGGCACGCTGGAGATCTCTGCTTTTATCATTGCAGGGGCCGCGGGATTGGTATTGAGCAACAGCATTCTGTTCCCCGGCACGCATAAGCGGCTGCATTCGGTGCGGCAGGGCGCGAAGGACGGGCTAAAGATGATGATCGGGCTGGTGCCGATCTTTACGGTTGCCGCTACATTGGAAGGGTTCGTCACGCGATATTCGGCGATGCCGGTTTGGGTGAGCCTCCTGATCTTGTTGTGTTCGCTGACTTTTATTATCTGGTATTTTGTTATTTATCCGGTCCGGGTCCATAAAAAACTGAATACCGTATGACAGGCAGGTATCGGGCCGGGATCATGGTGGCGTTATTCGGGCTGCTCTCATGGGTCGAGTCTGCTGCACAACGGGTAGATACGGTTCGGGTAGGCCAGGAAGCGGATACGCCGGTGGTTACCGCGACGGATGGCACGGCGAGTTTTGATTCGGTGCAGCCGGCGGTGGATACTTCGGTTGTCAGCAGCAAGGATGCGGCCGGGGACCATCCCGACCCGATCGTCTTACGGGCGGTTGCCGATTCGGCGGTTGCAGACTGGAAAAGCGACAAGGCATATGCTTATGCTAACGATCCCGACTATTGGCGCTGGCGTGAATTGCGGCAACGATCCTCTTCGGGGCGCTGGCCTTCGTGGTTGGCAAGCCGTGCTTTCGAGTATTTTATTTTATCCCTGATGGGGGCCATCCTGCTGTATGCCATTGTGCGGATCATCGTCGCGAACCGCCTGCAGCTGTTCTACCGGTCTCCAAAGCGGCGGATAGCCTCAGGATCAAAAGAGGAGGAGGGGTCGCTGGAAGATGACCTCGACGGCCAGCTCATGCACTTTATGCAGATAAGGGACTATCGGCAGGCCGTACGTTTCCTTTACCTGAAAACGTTGCGGCTACTGAACGAAAGAGGGTTGATCCGGTATCAGCAGGAGTCGACCAACCAGGAGTATTGGCAGCAATTGCGCGCATCACCGCAGGGCGCGCCATTCCGGGACCTAACGATGATCTACGAAAAAGTCTGGTACGGAGAATTCCCGCTTGGAGACACGTTGTTCAACCGCCTGCATCAATATTTCGAGGACTTTTATAAATCGGTCCGGGCATGAGGCCATTATCCTTTGCGCTTGTCGCCATTTCCATGTTCCTGCTGCCCCTGGTGTCCTGCCAGGTGAATAGGGAAAAGCAGATCGATCGCCGCATCACCTTAAGACGGCGGGATAAGCTGCCTTATGGCACGAAGGTCGCCTATGACGGTCTCGCCCATCTTTTTCCAAATTCTACCATCTCCGTTAATGATAAGCCGCTGTCCAGCCTTTCCAGTTCCGACGGCAAAAAAGTCTACCTGATCGTCAGCGGAGCATTAGATCCCACGCCTGCTGAAATCAATTCCCTGCTGGATTTTGTCGGCGAAGGCAATCATGTCTTTATTTCCGCGAGGCGGTATGGCGACTCGCTCCTGCATACGCTGGGCCTTAAAGCTGCCTTCGGGTATTTGGGCTTCGGGCCGATGGACAGTCTGCGGATGAGCATTCATCAGCCGCTCACCGGAGATTCGCTGAACTTTGCGTATCCGGGAGATTCGTTTGACGGCTGGGTCGTTGGTCTCGATCCGCAATTTACGACGGTGCTTGGGCGGGACCATCTCGGCCGCCCGGATTTTGTCCGGTTCAATTACAAGGGGGGAGGCACGCTGTACCTCCATTTTGCCCCGCTGGCCTTTAGCAATTTCTTCCTGCTGCACAAGCAAAATATCGCGTATTACCAGGATGCCTTATCTTATCTGCCGTCGACCGTGCCGGAGGTGTTGTGGGATAACTATTTTACGGCGCCGCACGGCGACAAGTCGGCGTTGAGCTATATTCTAAGCCAGAAGGCGTTGGCCTGGGCGTTCTGGCTGGTGTTGCTGCTGGCCCTGCTGGTGTATCTTTTTGAGTCCAAGCGGCGGCAGCGGCCGATACCGATCATCCTGCCGTTACAAAACACGTCGCTCGATTTTGTGCGAACGATCGGCAGGTTGTATTTTCAGCGCCGGGACAATCATAACCTGGCAACGAAGATGGTCAACCATTTCCAGGACCAGGTCAGGTCGCGGTATAATCTCAACGCAACGTCGCTGGATGAGGACCTTGCCCTTCGGATCGCACATCGTACCGGGTATCAGCAGGAGGCTTTGTTGCGCCTGGTCGGATTTATGCGGGTGCTGCCGTCAAAAGCGTATGTGCCGGACGAGGAGCTCATGGATTTTCATCGTCAACTGGAAGCATTTTATAAAATAGCATAACATGGAAGAGAATTTATTCGAACAGCGGACCGGTCTGGAGGATCTGCAAACGGCGGTGGAAGAGTTGAAGGCGGAGATCGGCAAAGTAATCGTCGGACAGGATCAGATGATCGAGCTGCTGCTTGCCGGGATATTGGCCGACGGGCATATCCTGATCGAAGGGGTGCCGGGGGTTGCCAAGACGCTAACGGCGAAATTACTCAGCAAGGTCATCTCCGTTGGGTTTTCCCGGATACAGTTCACGCCGGATCTGATGCCAAGCGATGTGATCGGGACGTCGGTGTTCAATCCCCGGGAAAGCAGCTTTGAGTTCAAACGGGGTCCTATTTTCAGCAATATCATCCTGATCGACGAGATCAACCGTGCGCCGGCGAAGACGCAGTCGGCCTTGTTTGAGGTCATGGAGGAGCGGCAGATCACCGTTGATGGGCAGACCTATCCGCTGCATCCGCCGTTTATGGTGGTAGCGACCCAAAACCCGATCGAACAGGAAGGTACCTATCATCTGCCGGAGGCGCAGCTGGACCGGTTCCTCTTCAAGATCAACGTGGAGTATCCGACACCGGACCAGGAATTCCGGATCGTTGCGAATCATCATCAATTGAGGGGCGATGTTCGGATGGAAACGGTGGCTTCGGTTCTTTCCGCGGCGCGGATCGGCGAATTGCGAGAGAAGGTACGGGGCGTTCATGTCGAGGAAAAGCTCATCCAGTTTATTACAACGATTGTGGGGGCTACGCGCAATCACAAATCGATCTATCTGGGGGCTTCTCCGCGCGCGTCGATCGGGATCCTGAATGGAAGCAAGTCGATAGCGGCGATGCGGGGGCGGGATTTTATAACGCCGGAAGATATTATTTATACAACGCCCGCGGTTTTAAGGCACCGGTTGGTGCTCACGCCGGAAAAGGAGATGGAGGGTGCATCGGCCGATGTAGTGATCGATGAGATCATCCGGTCCATTGAAGTGCCACGGTAGAAACGCGTTAAAAAATTTATGTCGCTGATCAAACGATTTTACCTGTCCCTGTTTATTTCCCGGCGCTGGTACCTGCTGGCGGTGGCGGTCATCATCCTATTCGTTCTGGCCTACGGGATACCGATCTTGTTCACGGTTGCGCAGCTCCTGTTGTTATTCCTGGTGGTGGTCACGCTGCTTGACTATGTCGTGTTGTTCGCCACCCGGCAGCCGGTGGAGGTAGACCGGGTGATGGCGGACCGGTTTAGCAACGGTGACGACAATGCGGTGCAGCTGCGGATCCGGAACCGATATCCATTCCCGGTACGGTTGCGCGTCATCGACGAATTGCCGGATCAATTCCAGCAGCGAAAGTTCATGATGAAGACCGACCTGAAGTCAGGAGCCGACGGGGTGTTGGACTATAGCCTGCGGCCGGTACAACGGGGGGAGTATATCTTTTATAATATCAATGTATATATCAAGAGTCCATTCCAACTGGTCGTTCGACGAAAGGTCGTAACAGCCGGGACTACCGTACGCGTGCTGCCTTCATTCCATGCGCTGAAGCAATTCGACTTGTTGGCGATGTCTCAAAATTTGGCAGAAAGTGGGAACAAGCGGATGCGCAAGCTCGGGCATAGTCTTGAATTCGAACAGATCAAGGCGTATGTCACGGGGGATGATCTGCGCAGCTTGAACTGGAAGGCGACGGCGCGGCGGGGTGGGGAGTTGATGGTGAATCGATTTACAGACGAAAAAAGTCAGCAGGTTTATTGCCTGGTCGACAAGGGGCGGGTAATGAAAATGCCGTTTGACGGGATGAGTCTGCTGGACTATGCGATCAATGCAACGCTTGTGTTGTCGCGGGTGGCGCTGGTGCGGCAGGACAAAGCGGGGCTCCTGACTTTCTCCGACCAGATCGGCACTTTCCTTCCGGCGGGGCGTAAGACGACACAGATGGGTCATATATTGGAGATCCTTTATAATCAACAGACGCGATTCCTAGAGACCGATTATGAGAAATTGTATGCCATAGTCAGGACGCGGATCACGCAGCGAAGTCTGATCGTGCTATTTACCAATTTCGAATCGCTGACGGGGTTGCAGCGGCAGCTTCCCTTTATACGGTCGATTGCGCGGCAGCATCTGGTGCTTGTCGTCTTTTTCGAGAATACCGGGTTGGATCAACTCCGGAAAATGGAGGCGGAGACGATCGAAGATGTATATACGCAGACGATCGCCGAGAAATTTGCCTATGAAAAGCGACTGATCGTCAAGGAGCTTCAGCAGCATGGGATTGCCACGATCCTGACGGCGCCGGAGAACCTGACGGTCGAGACCGTCAACAAGTACCTCGAGATCAAGGCGAGGTTGGCGATATAGCGCGCTTTGCCGATTCGAGGCTATCTTTGCGGCTTATGGAGAATGAGCCGCATTTTTTTGAACAGGGCCAGGTGCTGCTGATCGACAAACCGCTGGAATGGACCTCGTTCGATGTGGTCAGGAAGTTACGCGGAATGGTCCGGACAAAGAAGGTCGGGCATGCGGGTACCCTCGACCCGCTGGCGACGGGGCTTCTGATCGTATGCACCGGGAAATTTACCAAGCAGATCAATTTGTATATGGCGCAGGAGAAGGAGTATACCGGGACGGTGACGTTCGGTGCGGTTACGCCGACGTATGACCTTGAGAGTGAGCCCGTGTATTTCGGGGATTTCGGCGGGGTCAGTCCGGAGCGGATAGAGGAGGTTATTGCGGCGCAGTTCCTGGGGGAGATCATGCAGGTGCCCCCGATCCATTCGGCGATCAAGGTGAACGGCAAACGGGTCTATGAGCTGGCACGGAAGGGCCAGGAGGTGAAGCTCGAGCCGCGGAGGGTGATGATCGGGGCATTCGAGATCACGGAGTTCCGGCTGCCGGTGGTTTCCTTCCGCGTGGTATGTTCAACGGGCACGTATATCCGAAGCCTTGCGAACGACCTCGGGGAGGCCTTGGGATGCGGGGGATATTTGAGCGGGTTGCGGCGCACGCGGATCGGGGAGTTCCGGGTAGATGAGGCGATGACGATGGAGCGGGCGGGGGAGTATATCCGCGGGGTGATGGGTGAGCGCTGACGGAGCGGGGATGGCGTGCGATCGAGGGTGTGATGGGCGGGGAGAGACCGGGGCGAGGCGAAGGGCGATCAGAACGGGTAGCCGATGCCAAGCTGAAACTGACCTTTGAAGAGGTCGAAGTTGTGGAACCAGGTATCGGGGAAATAGATGTTTTGCGGATCTTTCAGTTTATACGCGTAGTCGAGGCGGATGAGGAGATAGGGGAAGACGATGCGCAGGCCGGTGCCGGCGTCGACCGCGATGGCTTTGTAGAAGCTGTTAAGCTGGAAATCGCTTCCCACCTGCGCGGGAGAAGTGTCGATGGGGCGGCGGTCCCAGATATTGCCGGCATCGCCGTAAATAGCGCTCTGTAATTTGGCACCCAGGACGGTGCCCAGCGGAAAGCGGTATTCGATATTGGCTTCGAGCTGGATGTCGCCAAAGCGGTCGAGAATACCGCCGTCGGCCGTATCATAGAATTTGGCCGAACCAAGGCCAAGCTGGCGGATGGTCCAGCCGCGCATGGTGTTGGGACCGCCGGCAAAAAAGGCCTTGTAAAAAGGCAAGGTCTCCTGTTCGGGGCCCGGTTTTCCATAGGCAATGCCGCCGCCCGCGAAGAGTCGGACGGCCAGTTCGGTAGTCCGCCAGTCCCAGTGGCGGCGGTAGGTCACGTCTCCGCGGACGAAGCGCCAGAGGGCTCCGTCGTTGAGCGATTTGATGAAACCCAGCGTGGCGCCGCTTGTCTCGACGTGGCCTGAAAAGAAATCGGTGGCGATCCCATGTTGTTTGACGGAGGTATAGGCAAACTGGGAGCTCATGACCAGACCGGTTTTGAAGGCCAGGTTCAGGGAAGGGAATGAATTCAGGTAAGTCTGGAAGGCAGGGCTCTTCTTCAGGTCGGTGTATTCGACGTTGAAGATATTGAGGAGGTAGGTCTTGTTGCCCATCTTTGACTCCCAGCCGAAGGAGCCGTTGATGGATCTCACGTTAAAGAACTCATTTCCGCTGGTATCGCGGCGGTCAGTATAGGAGGCATTGCCGCTGATAACGGTGCGGGTGCTGTCTTTTGGAAACACACATGAGAGAATGCCGGGTCGGCTAATCGGTTTTGGAATCGCTATGGAATGGGACAGCGTGAAGTCGGTCGTCTGGATAAAGTTGCCGCCAAATTCCACCCCGGCGCGCAGATTGGTTGTCGTTTGCGCCGCTTCCCGGAAAGCATTCCGGTTGTTGAGCGTGAGGGCGACGGCGGTACCGAACAGTGAGCCGGAGACAAGAATGTCGTTTGTGTTGTAGCTGGCTTCGAGACTGGGGGCGATATCGTATTTTTTGTTCGGATAAAGCTTCAGGGTAGCGTCCAGAATTGAGTCGGAGCTATCGGAAGGATTGAGGGTCATGGTTGCCTGCTGCCACGCGCCGAGCTGGTTAAAACGGTTGACGGTCTGGACATATTTCCGCCATTGGTAGAGATCGCCGGGCAAGGTATAGATGTTCTCCAGGAGGGCTTTTGTCTTGAATTTATTTGTCCGGGTGATCAGGGTAAAGCCACTGGCCGAGCTGGTGTCGATATTGCTGACGACAACGGTGTCTTCCTGCAGGGCGGGAAGGTCGGGATAGATGGTGATATGGCCCAACCGATAAGGGATGATATGGCTGGAATCCACGACCGGCCGTTGCAGGACGATGACGTTCATGGTCGGGTGGTCTCTTTTTTCCTGCAGTTTGGCCAGCAGTGCGGCTTGCTGAAATGGATCGAGTGTTGGATCCAGCAGCCCGGCGAGGACGGTGTCGCGCTCGATGTACAGGTCTTGTTTGGAGAATTTGAAATAGCCGTTGTTTTGAAATAGGGTGACGAGGCGGTCCAGTTCGTCGGACAGGAGCTGTTTTGAATAAGGCAGGCCTTTTCTGAGCAGCGACTTATCGCGGGTCTGCAAAGCCAGGTTCTCGAGCGCAGGGGTGCTCAGCGCAAAACCGATCGAGTCAAGTTGGAGTTGCTTCCCCGGCAAGACATGAAAATCGATGCGAACCCGATATTGGTCGCGTTCCGGATGGCGGTCGAACCGGACGGTGTCGCGATGGATCGTATCTTTAATGACAGGGTTGAAATATCCTGAGGCGTTAAGCAGGGCGACCATGAACCCGATGGACCGGCGAAGATTGGCGGTATCGAAGACGGGAGGGTTTATGACGCGGCGGAAGACGCCGGCGATGGAGACTTCCTGGACGCGAAGGCTATCGTCGAGCTGGTTGGCGAGGCGGTTGGCGAGGTCCTGCTTCTCGGAAGGTTTGAGGTTGCCTTCCACTTTTATCCGGGTGGCGAAGACGAATGGGCGGTGGAGCGGATATTTGCGCGGCACGGTACAGGCGAAGAGCGAAATTAATATCGCTAACGCCATCAGGTGGGCAGGGGTGAGAAAAGAAACAGTATTTTGCCGGCGCCGCGAAGGGAGGAACGTGAACAAACGTAAGTCGATTTTAACTTTTTGTTATGCAGATATCGAAATCGCAAGTCAAATATATTCAAAGTTTAAGCCATAAAAAATTCCGGGATGCGGAGGGTGTATTTGTTGCGGAAGGTCCGAAGATAGTCGGCGAGCTCCTTCGGGTGCCCGGGATGCGATGCCGGCAGCTGTTTGCGGTGGAGGCTTGGATCGAGGAGGCGGGCCTGGCGGGCGTTTCGGCTCAGCATATTGGTGAAACGCTTCACGTGGGTGAAGCCGGGCTTGAGCGCCTTTCGGCGCTGGCAACCGCGAACCAGGTGGTGGCGGTCTTTGAGAAGCCGGTCTTTCCGCCTCCTGACTTTAACAAGGGTATAACGCTGGTCCTCGACGGGATCCAGGATCCGGGCAATCTTGGGACCCTGGTGCGGATCGCGGATTGGTTTGGTCTGACGGCGGTAGTATGCAGCGGGGACAGTGCGGATGTCTTTAACGGGAAGGCCATTCAGTCCACGATGGGCAGCGTGGGAAGGGTTCCGGTGGTCTATGACGATCCGGTCGCCGTATTGAATGGGTATTCCGGGATGCCGGTCTTTGCGGCGGTATTGGGGGGGGAGGATCTTTTTGGGATGGACCGGGTCGAACGTGGGTTTATCGTTGTTGGGAATGAATCGAAGGGCATCCGGTCGGGGCTATTGGAACTGGCGACGGAGCGGGTGACAATACCGGGCGCGGGGAGGGCGGAGTCGTTGAATGCGGCCGTGGCGGCGGGGATAATCATATCCCATTTGGTGAAATTGCGCTAGCGAAATTGGATGGCGCGCACGGGCTGCACTTTTCGGATGATGAGGGTAGGGATCATCAGGACGAGGAAACAGATCAGGAAGGTGCCGCCGTTGACGACGAGGAAGTGCCACCATTCGAGTTTGACTACCGCTTTGCTGATAAAATACGCGTCTTCGGGCAGGGTGATAAACCCGTATTTATCCTGGAGCCAGCATACCAGCAGGCCAAAAACGTTACCCAGCAACAGACCGAACACGGTGATGATCGCACCCTGGTAGAGAAAGATACGCTGGATGACCGGATCGGGTGTGCCGAAGGCTTTCAGGACGCCGATCATCCGGGTCCGTTCGAGTACGAGAATGATCAGACAGGTCACGAGGTTAAGGGTAGCGACGATGACCATGATGATCAAGACGATGAGGATCGTGATATTCTGAAGGTTAAGCCAGTCGAAGATATTCGGGTAAATATTAACGGTAGTCCGGCTGACCCATCCCCGGGGTAGCTGGGGATTGACGAGGCTGTCGACGAGGTATGCCTGGTGATAGTCGTATGTAAAGATCTCGTAGCCGCCGATCTGGTCGGGTGTCCAGCCGTTGAGCCGCTGGATCAGACGGAGGTCGCCGATGGCGATGGATTTATCATTTTCTTCGATGCCGGTCTTGAACAAACCCGACACGATCATGGGCCGGACCCGGGGTTGCTGGCCGCCCGGCTGGATAAAATAGATCAGCACTTTATCGCCGGGTTTTATCTTCAGTTGGTTGGCGGTGTAAGTCGAGATAACCACCTCATTGCTGTAGCCGGTGTCTGAAAACCGTGCCCAGCGGCCGCTCTTCAGGAATCCGGACAGGTTGCTGAAGTCGTATGTTTTCTCCACGCCTTTCATGAGGACGGCCTCTATGCCTTCGGAACTTCGGATTACGGCGCTTTTGGTCGCGAAGGCCTGAATGGTTTTGATGTCGGGATTCGCATGAAGGGTTTTCAGAACGGTGTCGTTGCGTTCGATCGGCAGTTCTTCGGCGAGTGGAGCATCGTTGCCGGAGCGCCCCTGGACGCGGATGTCGCCCCAGAAATTAAAGATCTTTTGGCTGATGGCGTCCTGGAAGCCCCGGGTGAAGGCCAGTGTCAGGATCATAGCGCCGACGCTGATGACGGTAGCGCCGATGGCCAGCCGGAGGATGAACCGGGAGAATGTTCGTTGGCGGTTGAAAGCGACCCTGCGGGCGATAAAGGCGGCTACGTTCAAGTGTTGTTGTTATTGATTGGTAAAAATAGAGTAAAAAGATTTTTTTTGGCGAAATTCGTTCTCATGAGACGATTTAGTGCTTTGTTACCGATTTTGTTGATGGGAATGGCTGTCGAGGTTGATGCGCAGCCGGTATCGGATATGGTCGTTTCGCCGTCGATCGGGTCGCCGCAGCTATATGCTGCGGGGAATCAATTGGGATATCCGATCATCCGGCTGAACAGTCCGGATCAGCTCGAGCTTTCTTTTGACGATCTTGACGGAGACGTCAAGAGTTACTATTATACTTTTCAGCTTTGCGATGAGGACTGGACGCCTTCCACGGTTAGTGAGGTGGAGGTTGTAAAGGGGTTCTCCCAGGTAAAGATCGAAGACTATCGCAATTCGTCGGTTGCTCTCGTCCGGTATACGCACTATCATGCGGTGCTGCCGGATGCGAATTGTATGCCGGTCCATTCGGGGAATTTTCTATTAAAAGTATTTACGGATGGGGATACCACGAAGCTGGCCTTTGCGCGGCGGTTCCTGGTCGTAGACAGCCGGATCGGTGTCCAGTCGCAGTTCCTGCAGCCAGTCGATTTTAACCTGGCGCAGACGCATCAGCATATTTCACTAAAGCTGAATGTGCAGGCGATCAATCCGCAGAACCCGCTCGATCAGATCCGGGTGGATATCCTGCAGAACTACCGGTGGGATAATGTGGTCCGGAATCTGAAGCCCACGTTTTTTGTGGGAAGCAACCTGGAGTATACGAGTGACAACGAAATATTGTTTGAGGGCGGCTCGGAATGGCGGGGGGTGGACCTGCAAAGTTTTCGCTTCCAGAGCGACCGGGTGTTGACGGCTAACTATGGAAAGACGGGTACGGATATTCTGCTGAGGCCCGATGGGGATCGATCCGGGCTGGCTTATGCGTACTATGCGGATCTGAACGGATCTTATTTTATTCAGACCACGGAGAGCATCAATGTCAACTATCAGGGGGATTATGCTACGGTGTTCTTCAGTTTTGCGCCGAAGGACAAGGCGGCGTTCCCGGACAAGGATGTGTATCTGTTGTCCCGGTGTACGGGAGGGGTTTTAACCGATTCCACCAAAATGTCGTTCAATCCGGATAACGGGCGATATGAGCGGCGGTTTTTTCTCAAGATGGGATATTACAGTTTTTGTTATGTTACCGTTGACCGGAATGACCCGGATCGCAAGCCGTCGTTTGCGTTGACGGAGGGGAATCATGTGGAGACGTCCAATGACTATTTGATCCTGGTATATTATCGGAGTCCGCTGGGAAGGGGGGATGATCTGATCGGGATATCGAAGTTCAATAGCAGGACGGGGAAATAGGGTGGGCCGAGGGAAAAATTATTTTGGGGTTGGATGGGTGATTGTATTTATCTTTGCACCGGCAAAGTCTTATACGACCAGCTCCCGCTGAACCCCGCCAGGGCCGGAAGGCAGCAACGGTAGGTGGTCGTAGCGGTGCGATATAAGTAACTTTGCCATTTTTTATTTCAACCGGGCCAAGCTCTAAATCAATACATTTTATGAAATTCTTTATCGACACGGCCGATCTGGCACAGATTAAGGAGGCAAACGATCTTGGAATTCTAGATGGGGTAACGACTAATCCTTCTTTGATGGCTAAAGTGGGCATCAAGGGCGAGGAAGCGGTGACGAATCATTATCGGACGATTGCGGAGATGGTGAATGGGGATGTCAGCGCCGAGGTGGTGTCGACTGATTTTGACAATATAATTGCGGAGGGCAAGAAGCTTCATGCCATCCATCCGAATATCGTGGTGAAGGTCCCGATGATCAAAGAAGGGGTGAAAGCGTTGAAATGGTTTTCGGACAATGGGATCAAGACCAATTGCACCCTGGTTTTTTCGGCCGGTCAGGCGATCCTCGCCGCGAAGGCGGGCGCCAACTATGTTTCGCCCTTCATGGGCCGGATAGATGACGCTAACTGGGATGGGGTCGAACTAATAGCGCAGATCGCCAATATGTATACGGTTCAGGGGTGGGAAACACAGATCCTGGCCGCCTCTATCCGGAGTTCGCTTCATATTGTGAAGTGTGCGGAGGTAGGCGCCGATGTCATCACTTCCCCACTGGAGCCTATCCTGGGGTTATTAAAGCATCCGCTGACGGATCTCGGCCTGGCGAAGTTCCTCGAAGACGCCAAGAAATTCAAATAATATAACGCAGGCTGGAAACGAGTGATTGAAAGAAGTTCCTGATCTTTGGTAAATTTCTTTCATGCGGGATATTACACACAAACAGGTCACTCTGCGGACGGCCACTGCGGTCAGCGTTCTCTTCTGTTCCGCAGATACCATCTCCCTTATCCGCGGGGACAAATTACCAAAAGGAAATCTATTCGATGTTGCCCGGGCGGCGGGGCTTGTGGGCGCGAAACTGACACCGCAGTTGTTGCCGCATTGTCATCCCGTAGCCATCGATGCCATGGATCTGGAGTTCGGGTTCCTCGGCAGCGGGGAGCATTCGGAGTGGCTGGCGCAGGAGACGACGAGTCGTTCGGGTATTGTTATCCGTGGGGAAGCCAAGTCGATCGGCAGGACGGGAATTGAAATGGAGGTCCTCACGGCGGTGTCGGTGGCGGCGCTCGAAATCTACGATATGCTGAAGCCGGTGGATAAGGAGCTGGAGATCGGGCATATCAGGCTGATAGAAAAAAGGGGTGGGAAGAGTGACCGGGAAAGGTATTTTGCCTCGTCTCCGTCCTGCGCGGTGCTCGTATGCTCGGATTCAACGGCCGCGGGAAAACGGGAGGACAAGAGCGGCCAGGTCATCCGGGAGATGCTTGAGGCAGTACGGGCGGAGGTAAGGCACTATGCTGTCGTACCGGATGAGAAGGTCTGCATTCAGGAGCAGATCAGGGCTTGGGTGGCCGAAGATATCCAGTTCATATTTACGACGGGTGGAACGGGGCTCGGCCCGCGGGACAATACGGTCAGCGCGGTGAAAGAGATCCTCGAGCGGGATGCCGAGGGCATTGCGGAGGCGATGCGGGTATACGGGCAGATGCGGACGCCGATGGCCATGATGAGCAGGGGGGTGGCGGGCGCTATCGGACAAACGCTCATCGTTACGCTTCCCGGAAGTTCGGATGGGGCGCGGGAATCCCTGGAGGCCATATTGCCGGCAGTGTTCCATGCACGGAAAATGATGAAGGGGGGAGGGCATTGAGATGAAAGGGGAGAAAGTATTGAGATGATGACAGGAGGATTTTATTGATATGGTCAGCATTCAGGAGGCACGGGAGTTGGTATTGGCGCATGCCCGGTCATTCGGCACTGAGGAGGTGGAGTTGGGAGCGGCGTTCGGGCGGGTGCTGGCTGTGCCCGTCCGTGCAGATCGGGATTATCCGCCTTTCCCGCGGGCTACCATGGATGGGTATGCGCTGCGATATGCGGATCTGGACCGGGGCGTCCGGCGGTTCCGGATCGTGGAGACGATCTTTGCCGGATCGCAGCCGTTGGGCCGAATCTCCGGCGGGGAGTGTTACAAGATCATGACGGGTGCAGCGGTGCCGGAAGATGCGGATATAGTCATCCAGCGGGAGGACGTGCGCGAGGGCTTGCGGGGGTCGGCGCAGGAAGGAGGGGAATGGATGGAGGTGGGGGTCAGAGAACCGGAGCCGTGGCGTCCCCATCTCAATATTGCGCGGCAGGGAGAAGATCTGCAGGCGGGGGATCTTGTTATCGGTAAGCCTTGCAGATGCTCTCCGGCGGTCATGGGGCTGCTGGCTACTTTGGGGCTTGGGATCGTGACGGTGGCGCGGGGTCCTGGTGTCGGGCTGATAACCACGGGTGGCGAAGTAGTAGAGCCTGGGAGGCCGGTTGGCCCGGTGCAGATCAGGAACAGCAATCACTGGATGCTGGTTGGCGCGATGAGGGGGGAATTCCTTGGGTTAAGCAGCTATAAACATGCCGGGGATGATCCCGAACAGCTGGCCGGGGTTTTGAAAGAGTGCCTGGACCTTGATATCCTCATCGTAACCGGCGGGGTTTCAGCCGGTGACGCGGACCATGTACCGCGCCTGCTGACGGAATTGGGGGTGCGACCTTTGTTTCATAAGATAGCGATGCGCCCCGGCAAGCCAACATGGTGTGGTGTGTCGCCAGGTGGAGGGATGGTCTTTGCCTTGCCGGGCAATCCATTCTCATGTCTCGTCAATTTTGCGTTGCTGATCGCGCCCTATATTCATGCCTGCTGGGGGCTGGAGCAGTCCGAGCCAATGTCGCTGCCGCTGAGAGAGGGACGCAGGAAGCGCACCTCGCTGGATGAATTCTTTCCGGTACGCGTCGAAGGATCACCGGCGGGGCTCAGCCAGATGCCGTTGAACGGATCGGGGGATATCCGGTTGGGCCTGCAGGCGGACGCATTGGCGTTGCATCCGGCAGGTGCGGGAGCGTTGGGAGCGGGAACAGATGTGCTGTATTATTCCCTGGTATAAGTGACCAGCCGGTTGGGGTCGAGGATGCAGATGTGTTTGCCGTCCGCGCGGATGAGGTTGTCGTGTGCGAGTTCGTTGATCGTGCGGAAAACGGTTTCGTAGGTTGCGCCGACGAGGGAGGCGAGGTCCTGGCGGCTCAGGGAGATCGCGATATGGCCATCGGCCGTTCGGCCAAATTTTTCCTGTAAGGCCAGGAGGGCGTTTGCAACGCGGCCTTTTACGGCCATATGCGCGAGGTTACGCATTTTCCGTTCCGATTCCTGCAGCTCGCTGGCAAAAAAAAGCAGCAGACCGTACATAAATTCCTGGTTGACTTTCAGGGAGGCCTGGAAAAACGCCAGGTCTATAAAACATGTCGTGACGGGCTCGATAGCGGTGGCGGAGATGGGATACACCGCCGGATTGGTTGCGGCACGAGGTTGCGTTGTTGCGGGGCCGGCCTGAGCCGCCGCGGCGCGGGCAGGATAGAGTGTGTCATGGCCCAGTCCCCGATGGCCGAAGATGTCGCCTTTCCGGGCAAAGCGGAGAATGATTTCCTTTTCTGTTCCCCATTGTTTGTGGATCTTAACTGTCCCAGACGTGACAAAATAGAGCCCCAGAACTGGCTCTCCTTCCCGGAAAATGGATTCTCCTTTTTTGAATTGCCAGTCTTTTCTGTGGGCCTGGAGGGCGGGTTTCCATTCGGGCAGGCATCGCTGGCACAAGAAACAGGTGGCGAGATCGCAGTTGTTGGCTTTTTTCATCTGATGCTATGCTTTCTCATGCAAATTAACGGTTATTCAATGGTAAGTGCACCGGGTTTACCGTTAATCCCCGGACAATCGTAACTTTATAGATGATGGACGCGATCAGGGATAAATACGGAAGGACTTTCCGGACATTGCGGGTGAGCCTGCTGAGCCATTGTAACCTGGCCTGCGTCTACTGCGTCGCAGGGGAGGAGGAACTGGGGGAGATGAACAGAACTCCAGACGACCTGAGTGCCGAAGAGTTACTGGGGATCATCCTGCGGCTGCGCGGCGAGTTGCCATTGGAGACGGTCCGGCTGACCGGAGGAGAGCCCTTGTTGTATGCCGGATTGGTGGAATTGGTGGAAGGGCTCGTGTCGATGGGCGTTCAGCAGATCAAATTGACCACCAACGGGATCCTGCTGGAGAGAAAGGCGGTTGCGCTGAAGCAGGCGGGCCTGCAATCCATCAATGTTTCCCTGGATGCGGTCGATGAGGCGGTTTTCGCGCGGATGAGCAGGCGCAATTCGGTCGGGCGGGTTATCCGGGGGATCGGGACGGCCCTGGATGCAGGATTGACGGTTAAGCTGAATGCGGTGGTGATGAAAGGGATGAATGACGATCAGGTATTACCGTTATTGGACTTCGCATTTGAACGGGGGATAACGATCCGGTTCCTGGAGGTGATGGGGATGCACCATTTGTTTCATCATTCCGACCGGTTTTTGTTGACGCAGCAGGAGATCCTGCGGTTGATCAGTGAGCGGCACGGAGTGACGGACCTTGGGCGGGAGGCCTCGGCGACCGCGCGGTATTGGGTAACGGAGCGGGGGCAGCGATTCGGGATTATTTCAAACCAGAGCGAGCCGTTCTGTAGCGACTGCGACCGGCTTCGGCTCGACAGCCACGGGCATATTTACGGCTGTCTCAGCAGTGACCATCCGATTCCGCTTGACCAGGGAGACGACCCGGTGGCATGGAGGGATAAATTGCGGCAGGCGTTGGCTCAGAAACAAAATTTACGCTTCACCGGCAGTCCGTTGAGCATGCTGCAGATAGGCGGTTAACTTCGATAAAAAGACAGGTTATGACTATTCATGTGTACGCCGGGTTAAAGGATTATTTTTCTCCGGAATTCGAATTGGCGGACGAGGTGTATGATATCGATCAGCTACGGGCTTGTCTGCTTGCCATCAATGAGCAGGCGGGGAAGTTGCTGGCGGCTAGCCGGTTTGCCGTGGAGGATGGTTTTATTGACAATACCTATAAATTCAAGGCGCATGAGACAGTCATCGTCGTTCCGCCCAGCAGCGGGGGATAAAATTGCGGCGGCGGAGGTCGCGGGTGGGACTGTGCCGGGTAGCGTGCGTGGCGTGGTGGATCAGCCGATCGACATGGTCGGGTTGTTAGCGGGCGCGCATGATCCTGCGGCAGGGGCGGTTGTGTTGTTCAGCGGCGAAGTCCGGGACAGCAACCGCGGGCGTGCGGTGCGATTCCTGGAATATGAGGCGCAGGTTCCATTGGCGGAAAAAATGATCGCCGGGATCCTGGGGGAAGCGAAGGAGAAATGGGGTCTTTCGATTGCGATAGCGCAGCATCGGATTGGCCGGGTAGAGATAGGGGAAACGGCGGTGGTAGTGATCACGGCGGCGGTACATCGCGGCGAGGCGTATGCGGCTAACCGGTATATTATCGACCGGATCAAGCATGAGGCGCCGATCTGGAAGTGCGAATATTATTCTGATGGGACGAAGGAGTGGGGAAACAACTGCCATTGCGGGGAGGTGAAGGAGGATGTATAAACTCATCGGTGTCGTGCTCTGCGGCGGTGAGAGCCGGAGGATGGGGCGGGACAAGGGGTTGATCGAAACGGACGGGCTGTCATGGGCGGAGCGGATGGCTTTGAAGTTGGCTGAGGTTGAGCTGCCGGTGGTGTATTCGGTGCGCGTGAAGCAGGAGAAGGCGTACCTGGCGGCCCTGGGGGAGGCGACGTTGGTGGTAGACTCGGTGGAGATCGGCGGGCCTTTGAATGGGTTGTACTGCGTCCACCGGCAGTTTCCCGGGAGTGATCTGTTGGTGCTGGCCTGTGATATGCAGGATATGGATGCGTTGACGATCCGGGAGTTGATCGGGGAGTACCGGAAGGGCGGGGCCGAATTTTATGTATATTATGAGGGTGGGTTTGCGCAGCCATTTTGCGCAATATATACGGCGCAGGGGTTGGCTAGGGTCTTTGATGAGATCGGCGAGGAGCGACGGTTGCGGGCGATCATTGAACGCGGGGTGGTCAGGAGGTTGGAGGTCGGCCGGACAGGGGCGTTTACAAATTACAATTCACGGTGATTGATGAGGGTCCCCGGCATTCCAGTCACCTGGCCGTCTTGTTATAGTTTTTTATCGCCTTGGCATATTTTCCCTTTTTCGCCTCACCGGCCGCCTTTTCGTCGTCCTTTACCATCTCCGCCAGGTTCTCCCTCGTTATTTCGATAAGCGGTCCATTATCTTTTTGAATGTAGCGGAGGAAACCGTCGTCAATCTCGTCTTCCGCCAAAGGCGTATAAGCATTGATTTTCCCGTCAATACATTTAAACAACCAGCTGCTGTCGGTTGCGAGGCCTTTAGAGACACTGTCTTCATATTTACCTGAAGTGGCGTTATACCCGTCAAGCCGGATGATATATTTTGTCTGGGCGGGGTATATCTTCCTGAATCGCGCGGAATCCTTCTTTTTAACTGATTTGTTTTCCAATAGAATATAGTAAGACGGAGTATCGGCATGGATGGTTGAAATGACGGTGGTGTCGGTTCCGTCGGTAAAGGCGATCTTGAATCTATGTTTCGTACTGACGGTACCATAGTAGGTGTTGAAGTACATGGGACGGAAGACCGGTTGGAATTGCGGGGTATAGTGCGGGGGGTTAAAATGACCCTGTGCCCGAAGGCCGGACGAGTTAAAAAATAACAGCGCGAGGGCGATGGGCAGAAAAGCGGATAAAAGCCGTTGCAGCTCAACCGAGCTTCTTCTTCAACCCCGCGTCGATGGCATCGAGAAATTCTTCGGTATAGAGGAAGTGCTTTCCGTGTTCGACGTTGTTGCCGTGGACGCAGATGGCCAGATCTTTTGTCATTTTGCCGTTTTCGACGGTCTCGACGCAAACGGATTCGAGGGCGCCGGCGAAGTCGATCAGGGCCTGGTTGTTGTCGAGTTTTCCGCGGAAGGCGAGGCCACGGGTCCAGGCGAAGATGCTGGCGATGG
>Ga0206918_1072_pt1 | contig 24198 bp, 17 predicted proteins | sample Alteio_BWOrgHeat_69_FD_152950 | JGI IMG/M metagenome (GOLD analysis project Ga0206918, IMG submission 152950) | Enriched cells from forest soil in Barre Woods Harvard Forest LTER site, Petersham, Massachusetts, United States -... | ecosystem: Environmental > Terrestrial > Soil > Temperate forest >... | reverse complement strand
CGATACGTTCGAAGACCTCCATGGCATGACCCAACTGCCCGGTATCGCCGCTCAGCGTCTCATGAACAGCGGCTATGGCTTCGCCGGTGAAGGCGACTGGAAAACAGCTGCGCTGGTCCGAGCCATGAAGACCATGGGTAGCGGTCTGCCCGGCGGCAATTCCTTTATGGAAGACTATACCTATCACTTCGAACCCGGCAATAACCTCGTCCTCGGCGCCCATATGCTGGAGATCTGTGAATCCATTGCGGACGGCAAACCTTCCTGTGAGATCCATCCGCTCGGCATCGGCGGCAAGGCGGACCCGGTCCGGTTGGTCTTTAATTCCGCAGCCGGCCCCGCCATCAATGCATCCATCGTCGATATGGGTAACCGATTCCGCTTGCTGGTCAATGAAGTTCAGGCAGTCGCGCCTGCACATCCGCTACCCAACCTGCCTGTGGCGAGGGTCCTCTGGAAGCCCTTGCCGGACATGGCCACGGGTTGTTCCGCATGGATCATGGCCGGGGGGGCGCATCATACCTGCTACAGCCAAAACCTGACCGCCGGGCATATGCGCGACTTCGCCGACATCGCCGCTATCGAATACTCCCTGATCGGAAAAAATACCGATCTATGGCAATTCCGCAACGAACTTCGATGGAATGAAGTATTTTACCGCTGAGTTTAACACCGGCATCCAAAACCCAACGCTCTAACATGAACAAGCTTGCAAATATCGACGTCGTCATCTTCGTGATTTATTTCCTGATCGTATCCTGCTACGGCTATTGGATCTACCGCCGGAAAAAGAAAGCGGTGACGAACACCCACGACTTCTTTCTTGCCGAAGGTTCGCTCACGTGGTGGGCGATCGGCGCCTCCCTCATTGCGTCGAATATATCGGCCGAACAGTTTATCGGCATGAGCGGCAACGGATACGACATTGGCATGGCCGTCGCTGCCTATGAATGGATCGCCGCCATCGCGCTGATTATCGTTGCCGTCTGGTTTATGCCGGTGTATCTGAAGAATAAGATCTTTACCATGCCGCAGTTCCTCAAGACGCGGTACAACGAAACGGTTGCCCTGATCATGGCCATTTTCTGGCTCTTTCTCTACATCTTCGTCAACCTGACTTCCATCCTGTACCTCGGAGCCATCGCCATCAATAACCTCGTCGGCGGGACCGACAACCAATTCCATATTATCCTGATCGCGCTCTCCGTCTTTGCGGTCTTCATCACGCTCGGCGGAATGAAAGTCATCGGCTTCACCGATGTCATCCAGGTCAGCGTCCTCATTATCGGGGGCCTCGCCACCACCTACGTTGCGCTCACGGTCGTCAGCAAGGCATTTGGAATGGGAGAAAACGCACTGGCCGGATTTAACCAACTGCTAAAGAGCGCTCCGGACCACTTTCACATGATATTCGCGAAACCTGACGCTAATTCCAGCCCCCATCAGATCAGTAACTATCTCACCATCCCCGGACTGCTTTCATACGCCGCCGGGATCTGGATCATCAACCTCAATTACTGGGGCTGCAATCAGTATATCACCCAGCGCGCGCTCGGCGCCGATCTTCCAACTGCCCGGAAAGGCATTCTCTTCGCCGGCTTCCTCAAACTTCTTATGCCCCTCATTGTCATGCTCCCGGGCATCGCGGCATTTGTACTCCACCAAAAAGGAATGATCCAGGCTGAAATGCTCGTCCATGGTAACGGCAAGGTAAATCCTGACAACGCGTATTCGTCCATCCTTGGCTACCTTCCGAACGGCCTCATCGGCCTTTCACTTGCCGCGCTCACCGCCGCAATCGTTGCCTCACTCGCCGGGAAAGCCAACAGTATCTCTACTATCTTCACGCTCGACGTCTACAAAAAATACATCAATAGGGAAGCCAGCGAGGCAAAAATGGTTTGGATCGGCCGGGTCACCATCCTCGCCGCGCTGTTCCTTTCCATCCTGCTCACCTGGAAAGACGCGCTTCATATCGGCAGCACGGGCGGGTTCACCTATATTCAGAAATATACAGGCTTTATCAGCCCCGGCGTCTTCGCCATGTTTCTGCTGGGTATGTTCTGGAAACGGACCACCGGTGCGGCCGCTGTTGTCGGTGTGATCGTCGGCTTCGGGCTTTCCATACTTTTCAACGAATTCGCTCCGGCACTCTTTGGCAACAATACCTGGTTCTATACGGCCTACCCTATCGGCGACGGAACATATCAGATCCCTTTCCACATCTGTATGGGTCTTGCCTTTATGTTCACGATGATCATCATGATCCTGATCAGCCTCGGGGGGCCGAAGATCAATCCAAAAGCATTTGTCCTGGATAAGTCGATGTTCAAAGTATCTCCCGGCATCCTGGCGATGATCGTCATCACCCTGCTAATCATCTCCGCCCTATACATCCGGTTCTGGTAAAGCCTAAAGTGACACACATGAATAAATACCCCGGTGAAACCCCCCTGCTCGTAGCGATCGATTGTATCATCTTCGGGTTCGACGGTGCCGATATCAAGCTTTTGCTGATCCAACGCGGAATTCAACCGGAGAAGGGGAACTGGAGCCTCATGGGCGGGTTCCTCCAACCCGATGAGAGCCTCGACCAGGCCGCCAACCGCATCCTCAAAAAGCTGACAGGCCTCGAAGGCGTATACATGGAACAAATGGAAGCTTTCGGCGAACCAAACCGGGATCCCGTCGAACGCACCGTCAGCGTAGCTTACTTCGCCCTCATCGACATCAATCAATATGCACGCCAGCTGACGACGGAATACCATGCCGAATGGTTTCATCTGAAAAAAATGCCCGACCTGATCTTTGATCACCGGCCGATGGTAGACATCGCCAAACGACAGCTTCGATACAAGGCGGCGCTTCATCCCATCCTCTTCGAACTGCTTCCTCCCCGCTTCACGATCCCGCAGCTCCAGATCCTCTACGAAAGCATCTACGATACTACCTTTGACAACCGCAACTTCAGCCGCAAAGTTCTCTCCACGGAATTGCTCGTCAAACAAAAAGAGAAAGACAAGACCGGCTCTAAAAAAGGCGCCTTTTTCTACCGGCTCGACAAACGGAAATACAAGGCTAACTTTCACGCCTTTCTGAACTTCATCCCGAATCCGGACAGACTTCTGACAGGATAGGAATTCGCCAACTGCGCAATGGCGTTTCCGTCGTTGACCGCTTAATTGTTAATTCGTGCTTAAAGTCGGTAAATACCTTTACTAAGCCGGTAATTAGTATTGCGTCCCATTTTGGAGTATCCTAGAAGAATCGTAAATTTGACGGTTATCTAACTTCGCTGCCATATTTTCACCTGATTTAATTTTTTAGTTTTGAATGGTCACAAGTCGTGACGCGAGGGCAATTTCTATTGCCCTCTTATTTTTTTCCAGCCGTCTCAGCAATTATTCATTTTGTTGCTACCCCTGCTCCTCCCGGTCATATTATCGCCAAATACATTCTGTAGTAAATCTTCAGAATCATAAGTTAATTTTTTAATATGACTTAAATAGAAATTCAACATTACTAAATCATTAATTGACCATTATGATAAGATTACCATTCAACGGATAACATCATACGTTTTTCCCGACAGCTACTTTTGCCCAAAATTATTTCACATGCTTTTGAGAAAAACGTCGATCCTCACGTTTATTGGATGCTGTCTCACCTTCCTTTCATACGCGGGGACGATCAAAGGAAAGATCCGGGACTCGAAGACCGGCGAACCCATGACCGGCGCAACCGTCATCCTCGAACCCGGGCATCGAAGCGTTACGGTCCAGTTGGATGGCACCTTTACCTTCCGCTCCGTTCGCGCCGGTAATTACCGTATCGTCGCCACCACGGTCGGTTACCAACCATCCCAATCGGTGTCTGTGGATCTGTCCGCGGACGGCGATGTCAGGCAGGTCTCCATCGACCTCATTCCCAGTTCTTCCGTCCTCGAAGAAGTCCAGGTCTCCGCTCTCGGCGGAGGTAGCGATAACCACGCCCGCAGATTGGAACAACGTTCTGAAATGGTACAAAACATCTTGTCCTCGCGCACCATCGAAATCTCTCCGGACATCACCGTGGCAAACGCCTTGCAACGCGTCAGCGGCGTCGTCATCCAACGTGACAATACCGGCGACGGCCGCTACGCGATCATCCGGGGTATGGATCAACGATATAATAACACCCTCGTCAACGGTATCAAAATTCCCAGCCCCGATGACAAATACCGCTTCGTACCGATGAACATCTTCCCGGCTGAAATGCTCGAACGATTGGAAGTCATCAAGGCACTTACCCCAAACATGGAAGGGGACGCCATCGGCGGCACGATGAATCTCATCATGAAGAGCGCCCCTGACCAGTTCCTGCTGAGCGTCAACGGCTCTCTCGGCTACTCCACCCTTTTTAACTCCAGTCCCTTTGTTGCCTTCCCCCATTCCGGGATCAATAAGCTGTCTCCCGCCGAAATCCATGGCAACAGCTATGGCGCCTCACCATCAGACTTTACGCTTGGCAATCTCGCCTTCTACAACCGGTCCAACCCCATCAACAATACCCTGGGAGTGACCGTCGGGGATCGATTCCTCGACAAAAAACTGGGCGTCATCCTGTCTCTCAGCTACCAGGATCTCTATAAAGGCGCAGTTTCCGAGCGCCTTGTTCCGGACGCGCAACCGCTGCCAAGCCCCGACCCGAATACATTAAATCCCTCGGATTCTTACGTGAGAACGTTTAGCACCCGGACCAACCGGATCGGGCTGCAGAATAAGATCGACTACAACTTTAACGATCGGAATAAGATCTCCCTCTTCAATCTCTACCTTCACCAGGACCAGTTCGAGACCCGCTATACTCCAGACAGCAGTTCGGCCGGTCTGAATTCGACTGCTACCCAAACGCTGGTCAACCCGGAATATCGCAGCCGCTGGCAGATCCAGGACATCTATAACGGTACCCTCCGGGGCGACCATCAACTCAGCACCAGGGTTAAAGTAGATTGGACAGGCGTTTACTCCTATGCCAAACAACAGATCCCCGACATGGCCACCTACACCTGGCAGCAGTTCGTCTACCGCGAGACTACAGGCAAGACCGACAGTATCGTCAATCTGGTGCCTACCGGAACTTCCAATGTCGTCACCCATCGCTGGCAACACAATACCGATCAGGACTGGGCGGGCTATGGAAATCTGGAATACAAACCCACTCTATTCGAACGGGAAGTGGCCTTCCAACTCGGCGGCCTCTACCGGTATAAAACGCGCAATAACTATAACAACGAATACGACCTTCAGTCTACCGACCAGGGCCGGGTGCCTTTCACCGGCATCGGTGATGTTCCGCTCTATTTCCAGGCTACCGGCCAGAACAAGGGCTCTTTCACGGCCTCCAACGCACAGACATACACCGCTCACGAAGGGGTCGGCGCCGGGTATATCCAGGCCAGATTCATGCTTACCAGGAAATTGCAGGTCCTGGGCGGTGTGCGGGTAGAAAATACCCAGGATGAATACAACACCGCCTTGCCGCTGACGTCCACCGTCGGTGCGAGCGGCACCATCCATTATACAGACGTGCTGCCCAGCGTGCACTTCAAGTATAACCTCAAAGACAACCAGGCGATCCGCCTCTCCTATTTCAAATCGATCAGCCGTCCGGGTTTCGGCGACCTGGTTCCCATATCCGATAATTCGAATGATGAATTCACGTTCCTCGGGAACCCTTACCTCAAGCATGTGCGAGCCGATAACCTCGATGCCCGTTACGAGCTCTTCCCGGGCCTCGCAGATCAGCTCCTGGTAGGCGTATTCTACAAACACCTCCAAAACCCCATCGAATACTATGTGACCAACGTGAATGGCCCCAGCTCGCTGTATATACGGCCCCAAAACACCACTGAAGCCACCAACTATGGCGCGGAAGCAGTCTTTACCAAATACTGGGGAATATTCGGCATCTCTGCGAACTATACCTATACCCATTCACAGGTAACGACCACCAAGCGTCTCTACACCCTGACCCAGGCCAACGGTATCCAAACCCTCGATGTCAGTCAAACCCGGCCGCTCCAGGGTCAGGCGGATCACGTCGGTAACCTCTCGCTGCTGCTGAAGAACCCCCGCTGGGGCCTGGATGCCCAGCTGGCACTGGCGTATACGGGCACCCGGATCGTGCAGGTATCGCCATACTATGGCCTGGACATCTGGGGAAAACCAATCGCCCAGCTTGACTTTTCCGTGGAAAAGCGCATCTACCGCCGTTTTGTCTTCTTCGCCAAGATCAATAACCTGACGGATGCTCCGAACAAGTATTACATCAAATTCCCGTATGCCAAGGTAAATGCCAACCTCCCGAGCGGCTACACGGTTCCTTTCCAGGACCCCGGCAGCAACTACACCGTGGCCCAGAAGGATATTTACAAAGTCAGCTATCTGGGCGGCCTCCGGTATAAATTCTAATCGAGCATATAAAAATCATTTAATAGTACGATTATGTATAAAATGAAATTCGCACTGATGATCTTATCCGGCGCACTCCTTCTCCCCGGCTGTACCAAATGGGCGCAGGACAAGCAGAATATTTATGTATACAAGGCCGCGCCCCCGCCCGGGGGCGCAATCCCTACGAACACGCCGCTCTGCGGCTCCATCAAAGGCGTAATGCAGACAGGACAGACCTACACCCTGGGCTGTACGATCAACGTCCCTGCCGGCGACACCCTCATCCTCGAACCCGGGGTGACCGTATACGCCGACACCACCTCCGGTATCATCGTTCATGGTACACTCATCAGCCTCGGCACCCAGGCGCAGCCCAACTACTTCACTGTTCAGGGGGTTACCAAGAACCTTACGCCAAACCTGCCGCTGGCACAGGATAACGCACATATCGGTCTTTGGAAAGGGATCATGTGCGATACCAGCTGCCCCATGCTGGTCCTTAAATGGACCCACGTCGATTTCGCAGGGGCAGCCTATGGCAATGTCGATGGACCTGCGGTGGAAGAGAGCGCCGGCACGTCGTTCGACCTCCTTTTTCAAAACCCCAACGGATATTGTATCGTGGAAGACTCCTGGTTCTATGGCGGAACCGATGACTGTATGCGGATCTCCAACGGCAAACTCCACGTCTTCCGGAATACATTCGAAAAATGCGGCGGCAGCGGTGGCGATATCGTCAACTGCAAAGGCGGCTCGCAGGGTACCATTGCCTACAATTTCTTCATCGGCACAGCCTACAACGGGCAAAAAGCCTCCAATAAAGGGCAGCCGGTCGGTGCTGCTCAGTGTCATATCGTGATGTACAACAGCACCTTTGTAAACGGCGGCGTCCAGATCACACCGGGAACAAGGGCGGGAGGCATCGATTTTGAACAGGGCGCGGAAGGCGCTTTCTTCAACAATGCCTTTATCAATTGCCGCGTTGGCTATAGAGTAGTCAACAATCCGGTCGCCGATACCATCCACCTTACCTATGGTAACAACTACCAATGGGCCGATTCTCTGGTCATTGCGGATCAGTTCTTTACCTATGGCGGTGTCTGTACCAAGCCGATGCCGACGGACATACCCAACCCTTCGCTGTACCTTCCCGCCGATTTCTACTACCCCAACCCGCAGCCCAATTCCTATGACGGCACGCCGGTTGTTCAGTATGAAAACCCCAAATTCGTCAACTATCCGCTGCCGGTAGTCGGTCAGCCGCTGTTCGCTTATACGGCCATCGGCAGTTTCGATTTCCACCTTTTACCGGGCTCTCCCCTTATCGGCAAGGGGAATACCAGCGTCACGCCCCTCATCGTCGTGCCGGTGGATCCGATCTATGGGGCCACTGAAGTGACCATGCCCGGCGCCGACCTGGGATGCTACCAAATCAACGGAAGCGGCAACCAACATTGAAAAACCTCTGCATAAGCGAACGCCCCCTGACGGGGGCGTTCTTATTTGTTCCTGGGAAGATTCTACGAACCTTTGCGGAAAAATATATCGCCGCTGATCGTCTCCAGATCGATCGCCTTGCCGCCGCTGCCATTCAAGTGCGCATCCACCGTACCGCCTCCATAGCGCTTGCCCCCCCTTTTGTCGTCTGCCCCCAGGTCGAAGTTGGAGTACAACGTTCCGGAGATCGTGCGCATCCGGAGCGCTACCGCTTTCTCCGCCGACATCGTCAGATCGATATACCCGCTGATGGTATGCGCCCGGATCTCTGCGGTATTCCCGGCGATGACAATATTCCCGTTGATCGTCTCCACGGAAAAATCCGTATTCTCCGGGATATAGATCTCGTGGGTGATATACGTCTCACACCCGCAGTTGCAGCAGCAATCGCTGTCGCTGCCACGGTCGGCTGAACGACGGCCGCTGTCGGATGACTTTCTCCGGGAGTGATAGGTATTGCAGTGCGTCACCAGCTTGCCGGTGATGTCAACCGAACTAGCCGATCCCGAAAACGTCTCTTTGTAGTCGTCGTTGTTTTTATTATCGTTCACGTTGATCGTGCTTTTCACATAGACCTCGTTCTTCTTCCAGGTTATGATCCGAATGGAATCCGAGATCTGAAAATTCATCGACACAAAGCCGCTGGACGATAAATCGAAATGCTTTTCGATAACCTTTTGGGTCCGTACCGGGATGGCAGCCGCCAGTACCAGCACGATAAGCAGACTGTATTTCATGACTTGGTGGTTTGTCCTTTTCTGAGATAGATGTTGCCACTGATAGAATTCAGCTTCACTGCCGTTCCGCCGCCGTTGAGCGTCGCACGGACCGAGCCGCCGCCCACCCTTCGCATATTCTTGCTATCCTGGCTGAGGTCGAAGTCGGAGTACATATTCCCGCTCATGTTCGACATTTCCAGATCGACCGCGGCGGTGGCCGGGATGGTCACGTCCACTTCACCGCTGATCGCCGCAATGGAAATCGGTTTTTCTTTGCTTATCTCGCTAAAGACCACGTTGACACCACCGCTGATCGTCGAAATAACAAGCGGGCCCGTCACGCTTTTGAGGGTGACCTCGTGACAGCCATCGAAGTCCACCTCGTTCTTCATATTCGAGATCGTGGTCTCGCCGCCTTTTTCGCAAGAGCGGTGGATCTTGAGCGCCAGGTTCTCGGGTACGCGGATCTTGTACTCCGCGTCCTTTCCGATCCCAAGCAGGCAGCGGAAGCTGATCTTATTGCCGTTCTTTTCCATAAACAGCGCGATGCCGGTGTTGTCCGTGCCGCCGCCATAGACGGGTTTGAGACCCTTGGCGCGTTCCGGTATCTCGAACCGGTCTCCGTCATGCGTAATGACGATCTCATTGCCGCTATACCCTTCGATCGGAAGGTCGCCGGGGAAATCCTCGAGGGTGAGCTGGCCTTCTTTTGTATTCTCTACGGTTACTTTGTACTCCTGGGCGCTCAGCCTTCCGACTATGCATAGGGCCAGGACAAATGGAATGACATACTTCATGGTATTCATGTTGTTTTTATTTGCAAACTTAAAAATGGGATCCGCTCGTGTGTGTCGCTACATCGTTCTAAGGCTCCTTTGTGCGGCATCTTTCACCGCCGGCAGCGTATTCTTATTCGAAATGATCTCCCTGATCGGCCCGATCGCCCGGTTGTCCTTCCTCTCCGCCAGCAGATTGATCAGCATGACCTGGATCAGCGGTTCGGTTTGTCGCGGCAGGGACACGACCAGCGAATCCCTGACGGAACCAATATCTGCGAACGTGGCCAGTGAATACAAAGCGGCCAGCCGGACATTTACATTCTTATCATGATTCAGCGTGCCTACCAGCACCTGGATGACCTTCTGATCCGGATTGGGGATCTTTTCCACGTAGCCGACGGCCTTTATCCGCTGGCTGGCCGACTCGTCATCGATCAAAGAAAACAACAGTGCCTCCTTCATCTCCTTTATCTCTTTTTGCATGGCGGCCAGCGGGTCCGGCGCATTCGATGCTTTTTTTGGCCCGATCGTTGTCCCGATCCACATCCCGCCGAAGAGGAGGACACAGGCCGCAGCCGTCATCCATCCGATCCTTGTCGCGGTGCTGAATTTCCCCTCTTTGTCATACCGCGGCCCTTTCACGAGGTCGTCCGCCGTTTCCATATTGAGTTCCGACTGGAGCATCACCTGAAAATTATCCCTCAGGGCCTGCCCCGGCTGCTGCATGTCCTGATCGCCCATCGCGAGCAGAAGCTCACGGATTTCCTCCACCTCCTTTCTGCATTGCTCGCACTCGATCAGATGCGCCCGGACCGTAGCTGCCTTTTCAGCGCCCAGCGTCCGGTCCAGATAGTCGATCATCACTGCCTGTATATCTTTACAATCCATATTCATTGTTTGAAATAAAGATGTCGGAGCTGCCTCAGGGCCCTGAACACCTGAACCTTGATCGCAGGGACCGAAATGTCTTTTATTTTTGAGATCTCATCGTATTTCAACCCCTGGTAACGGCTCAATACCAATATTTCCCGCTGATCCGGCGTAAGTTTCGCCATAGCCTTGTCCAGTCGCTCGAACTGCTCTTCCGAGTAGGGGACATCTGTGTCGGTAACCCGCTCCAATCCCTCCTCCACCCCACCGGGAACCCGTTGTTCCTGCCGTAAATGATCGGCATGAACGTTCCGCGCCATCCGATAAACCCAGGACCGGAAGCTACCGCTGCCGGGTTCGAAACTCTGCCGGTAGCGAAGAACGCGATAGAACAAGTTTTGCGTCAGATCCTCACTTACCGCTTTGTCCAGCGTAAGCCGCAGGAAAAAGTTGTACAGCGGCACATGATACCGCTCGAACAGTTCCGTCAGCTCGGACAGTTGTCCTTCCCGTACGCGCAGCATGATTTTTTCGTCAGAAAGTTCCGGCACTGGCAGAACAATTAAAGTTTTCGAAAAAAATTACCGGAAAAATAATTTTTTCCTCAACATCATAAAGTCTGCAATTTTTCCCTGTCGGTCAAAATTGCGAACCGGACTACGTCCGGTTTAGGTTTCCTGTATAGATTACTCCGGAAATGCGAAATGGTTACAAAAAAAGGAAAGAATTTTTCTATCCCCTTATATGATAAGCCTTTGGCTGTACAAATGCCCGTATACCCTGATAGGACAGGGTCGATCCCAACCCCGAATGTTTGCGCCCCGACCAGGGTACGGTCGCACTCACCCGGTCGCAACAATTCCAATATACCGTCCCCGTATTCAATTGCTGCATCACCTGCTCCGCCCGCTCGTAACTCTTCGAGTAGACCGCGGCTGTCAAACCATACTCTGTATCCGCCATGAGCCGGACCGCTTCCGCATCATCCTTCACCCGCTGGATCCCTACAACGGGACCGAACGACTCCTCCGTCATCAGCTTCATTCCATGGTCCACATCGACCAATACCGCCGGCTCGACAAAATACCCCTTTCCGCCAAGCGGCTTTCCACCGGAAAGCAACCTGGCCCCCTTGCCAACCGCGTCCCCGATTTGCTGCAAAAGGAACTCCCGTTGTCCGGGGCGGCTTAAGGGCCCGATATCTGTAGTTGGATCACGCGGATTACCCACTACCATCTTTCGCAACTGCGCCGTATACGACTCCACAAATGCGTCATAGATCTTCTCATGAACATATATTCGTTCAACAGCGCAGCAACTCTGGCCATTATTATAGACCACGCCCTCCAATGTCGCCCCGGCCACGGCATGGATGTCATCTACGTCATCCATGACATAGAGCGGGTCCTTCCCACCTAACTCGAGCTGACAGGGCACGAGCTTCCCAGCCACCTTTTCCGCTATCGCCCGGCCTGTCCGATAACTTCCGGTAAAGAAATATCCGTTCAACGGCAGGCCCAGCAACCACTCTCCCGCTTTTCCCTTACCGGTTACCACCTGAAAAACGCCTTCCGGAACCCCCGCCAGGTACAACAACCGGCGGATATGCAGTCCTGTTAGTGTGGCATATTCAGAGGGTTTGTATAGTACTCCATTCCCACCGATCAACGCCGGAATAAAGACATTCACCCCCACCAAATAAGGATAGTTCCAGGCGGAGATATTGGCAATGATCCCCAGCGGCTCGTAAACGATCTTCTCCCTTGTAGCCCCTTCCGTTACCACCCACTCCTCCGCCAGCCACCTGGCCGAATGATCGAGAAAATACTGTATCCGGCCGCGGGCCCCGGTCAACTCATTGAATGATTGTCGAAGCGGCTTGCCCGTCTCGCTAGTCAGGGTATCGGCCAGCACCTCCTTCTCCTTGTCCAATAAGTCCCGGAACCGGGCAATACATCCGATCCTTTCCTCCACCGGCAAGGCCGCCCACCGCGGCTGCCCTTCCCGTAAAAGCCGGTACTTTTCCTGAACACTCGCCTCCGTGTCCTCCGGAACCTCCCCAATGACCTCTTCCGTAGCCGGATTGATGATCTGCATAAAGCGAACTTGTTAAATTTTCCCGCGCAAATATAGCCAACTTTGCGCCGTGCAGATGTCACGAATTTATTGAGTCCGGGTCTGCGCTCTGATAACTTCCCCGACAAACCTGTCTCGCAGAGCCCTGTAAAGAAATTCATCTTCAAAGCTATTCGCCAGCATCCGTTCCGGATGCCACTGCACCGCCAGCAAAAATGGGCGCCCGGCAGGCCTCGCCCACTCGACCCCTTCTATTGTCCCATCTTCCGCATGGCAATTTACGCTCAACTCCTCACCCAGCCGATCCACCGCCTGATGATGCGCGCTATTGACTTCACCCGAAGAATGCGCCGTCACTTCCGCCAGCAGGCTGCCCGCTGCAACCTGGACCTTATGTTGCTTATCGATCCCCGCGTTCGCCTCATGTATCGCATCGCCGGCAATTCCCAGGTCTTGCACCAGGGTACCTTTGAGCGTTATATTGATCAGTTGCAGCCCTCGGCAAACACCCAGGACAGGAAGCTCCCGATCCCATGCAAGACGCAGCACCGACTGCTCGAACAGGTCACGCTCCATTTCCCATCCACCCGCCGGTGATCGTTTGTATTCGCGCCCACCGCCATACAATGACGGATCGATATCGATTCCCCCGGATAACACCAACCCATCACACCCCGTCGCCTCATTCAAATTGCCTAAAGCCGCGGACAATCGCACGACCTCGATGTGTTCGGGTCCGCCACTCAGGTTATGCCCTTCGCCGCAGTCGCGCCCGCCACGGCGGCTGCCAGCTTCCCCTTTGATCCAGCGCACATAATTTTCGTGTTTCCACTCTGTGCCCGTATCGGTCAAACCAATCCTGATCATAGTGCCTCCAGATACAAGTTTCTAAAATCTTCCCGGCTCACCGGCTTCGGGTTATTCGGATGCGCAAAGTCGGCAATAGCCAGATCGGCCAGCGTATCGATATGCTCGCCGCGGACTCCGATGTCCCTTAACTTCACAGGGAGTCCTACTTCGCCATTGAATGCAAACAAACGCTCCGCCACCGCATCTCCATCCAAAACCGGCAACTGCATAACCTGGGCTATCCGCCGGAATTTCTCTTCACTCCCGCGGATGTTCCAACGCATTCCGTAGGGCAGGTTCACCGCGTTAGCCAACCCATGATGCGTATCCAACAGCGAAGACAACGGATGCGCGAGCGAATGCACGACTCCGAGCCCCTTTTGAAACGCCACCGCCCCCATCAGCGACCCCAGGAGCATCCTGCTCCGCGATTCCAGGTCAGGCTTATTCACCGCCCGCCCAAGCGAACGATGGATCAGATCGGCGCCTTCCAGCGCAATCCCTTCACACATCGGATGAAACATCTTTGCCAAATAGGCTTCGAGATTATGCGTCAACGCATCCATACCGGTCGCCGCCGTAACAAATGGCGGTAACTCCATCGTCAGCATCGGATCGGCAAAAACGATCTTTGCCAGCAGCTTCGGTGAGAACAGGATCCTTTTTCTATGCGTCTCATCCTCGGAGATGATGGCGCTTCTGCCAACTTCGCTGCCCGTACCCGCCGTTGTGGGCACGGTGATGAAGTAAGGAACATCCTCCGTGACATATTGGTCGCCCCCGATCAGATCGTCATAATCGAACAAATCCCGCCGATGGTGGACCCTTAAAACAACCGCCCGTGCTACATCCATCGCCGCACCGCCGCCAATCCCTATTACGCTGTCCCGGTTCGAGCCGGCAAACGCATCTCCACCCTTTAGCACATCCGACTTCACCGGATTCTTGTGGATGTCCGAAAACACCTCCGCGGATATGCCCTTTGCTTCCAGCATCCGCCGGATCTCTTTAAAGAAATCAAGCTGAGCGACCATCGGATCGGTGACCAACAGCGGCCGGCTTAGCCCGTTTGCGGCCAGGTGCCCAGGCAGTTCCCGGATAGCCCCCGCGCCAAATCGTATCACGGTAGGAAAGTTATATTGCCGGATAACATCGAAATCCACTCCCGTTGGATTAGCTCCCATTGCTTATTTTTTAGATGGCGTACAGAAATTCAACAATTCCACCAGGTCCTCCGCCTTGTTAAAATCGATCCGGTTCTTCTTTACAAATGCATCGAAGCTTCGCTTATCACTGTCATAGATCCTGACAAAAGCAGACTTACCCGCATTCTCCGTTTCACCGCTCTTGTGGATGAGCAGGAATCTGGTATTCCTGTACGCATAGATCTCTGAATTTACTTGTAAAGGCAGCGTCCCCTGCCGGTTGGATATTGAATTCCACATCTCGATGCCGCCGCTATGTCTCGGCGTCCCCATAGCACCCATTTCGACGGGTTCGAACGTACTCTGCCGCAGAACGGCCAGGCTGGCTGCATCGGACGAGGCAAGGATTTGTAAATACCCCTGCTTATAATCATAGATGAACGAGCAGCTGTCCAGGAGGATCGAATCGATTTCTTCGGGGTTGGTGATTTCCAGCGTATCTTGCTTCCGGTTGATAAATTGCATATCGCATAGCAACATATTGAAATTTATGGGGTACACAGACGATTTCCCATCACGCATTTTTACGACGGCGGTTTTAAAAGATGGAAAGAGATAGCTATAATGTTTCGAAATGCTGTCCCCTGCAGGAATGATCGTCTTTTCATAAACCTGTGCGTGGGCATTTACTCCCCACAATTGCAGGGCCAATAACAAAAGGACAACTGAGGTAGATTCCATCGCACATCGCAGCGGTATCATGTCGGATAATTATCGGTTTAAATGATCTCAAAATATCTTTTCAATTCCCAATCCGTCACCACTTGCGCAAACTGCCGCCACTCCCACTCCCGTGTCCGTACAAAATGATCGACAAACGCCTCGCCAAAAAGTTCCCGCGCCACCGGAGAATCTTTCATTGCCTGCGTTGCCTCCCACAGGTTGCGCGGGAATATCCCATTGCTCTTGTCCGCATACCCGCTGCCCTTTGTCGCCGGGACGTCCAGCTTCATTTGTTGCCGCACGCCATAAAGACCCGCCGCCAGACAAGCCGCCATTGCCAGGTATGGGTTGGCATCCGACCCTACTACCCGCGTCTCCAGCCGCGTCGATGACGAGCTTCCCGGCAGCGCCCGCAGTGCCGTCGTACGATTGTCCACCGCCCACGTCAATGTCGTCGGCGCCCACGCGCCCTCCACCAGGCGTTTGTAACTATTTACCGTGGGCGCCACCATGGGTAATATATACGGCAGACAATACAATTGTCCCGCCATATAACTTTCCATCACCCGGCTCATTCCCGAAGAGGCGGAAGGATCATGGAACAAATTCGTTCCATCTCTCCAAAGACTTTGATGAACATGTCCGCTGCACCCCGGCAACGACTCGCTCACCTTCGCCATGAAAGTTGGCAAGACCCCATGCCGGCAGCCGATCTCCTTCACCCCCGACTTGAACAACACCGCCCGGTCCGCCGCCTCCAGCACATCCGAATAAAGGATCGCCGCTTCGTAAACTCCGGGGCCCGTCTCCGTATGCAAACCCTCCAGGGGTACGCCAAATTTTTTCAATTCATCGAACAACGAATGAAAATATTCGCTACGCTGCGACGCCCGAAGGATCGAATACCCGAACATGCCGTGCGTTATGGGTTTCAATCCGTCAAAAGATCGTCGCGCCGGGTCATCCGATTCCGCAATAAAATTGAACCATTCGAATTCCTGTGAAAAAAAGGCCGTATATCCTTCGTCCGCCGCCTGCCGTATCACCTTCTTCAATAGTCCACGCGGGCAGACCGGCAATTCCTCTTCGGCCGCCGAACCTTTAGCGGAGGCGGGGACCGCCTTCCCGCGAAAATCAGCCAGGAAAAAGGGAAGACCGTCTTCCCAGGGTACCCGCCGCATCGTCGCCACATCCACCACTGCCAACGCATCCGGATACCCTGTATGCCACCCGGTATATGCCCCGTTGTCATAAGCCCGATCTCCGGCATCCCAGCCAAAAACGACATCACAAAAACCAAAACCCGTCTCCACGATGGACTTGAACTTGTCAAAGCCGATCACCTTCCCCCGCAAAACCCCGTCGATATCCGTGATCGCGAGCTTTACCTTCTCCGTTCCTGCCAGTTCCAGCCCATGCAGCAGGTCCTCCGTTGTTATTTGATTGCCCATATGCTAATGTTGGTTTGATGGTTTCACCACAAAGCGAAACCAAATATAGCCCAGCCCGAGAATCGAAAAATAAATGAGGGATAAAATAATATTCAGCCAGACGAGCACCAGGAGGCAGGCCGCCCCCATCACCAGCGCTATCACCGGGAATATGGGATAGAACGGCGCCTTGTAAGGCCGCTCCAGCGCCGGCTCCTTTCGTCGTAAAGCCAGCACGGTGATCATCCCGAACACATACAATGTCACCGCCCCCAGCACCGAGATCGTTACGATCTGATCGGTCTTGCCCGTCAGCAGCGCCGCTATTCCAATCCCCATGTTGACCAGCAATGCATTCACCGGCGTGCGCCGCCGGGCGTGTACCTTGCCCAACGCCCGCGGAAGATAGCCTACGCGCCCGAACTCAAGCGTTGCCCGGCCCGCCGCGAGGATGATGCCATGAAAGCTCGCGATCAACCCCATGAGGCCGATCGTTACAAGCAGATGATAATACAGCCCCCCGGTTCCGGTGATCTTTGCCAGGGCCAGCGGCAACGGCTTGTCGGAAGGGTCAGCTCCCGGTGAAGGATAGACGATGGCTTCCCAGCCGGCTACTCCGATGGAGGACAAGTAGACGATCACGCACAGCACGATCAGCGTGGCCAGCGCCGATCCAAATCCGATCGGGATATTTCGTTTTGGATGAACCGTTTCCTCCGCCACATTCGCCAAACCCTCCAGGCCGAGAAAGAACCATATCGCGAACGGCACGGCCGCGCCAACCCCGATCCATCCATGCGGGAAGGAGTTATGCTGGATATTCTTCCATTCAAAATGCGGAAAGGTCACCCCGCAAAACAGCAACAGCTCGAACACCGCCACTATGGTCACCGCCAGCTCGAAACCTGCGGCCGCCCGGACCCCGTACATATTCAAGGCAGTGAATATGAGGTAAGCAACCACCCCGATCTCTTTGGCTCCGTATTGCGGGAAAAATAAATTGAAATACGCCCCTATTGCCGCCGCAATCGCCGGCGGCGCGAACAGGAATTCGATCAGCTGTGCCATTCCTGCGACAAAACCCCAGTCTCTGTTCAATCCCCTTGTCGCATAGTCAAAGACCCCGCCGGCCTTTGGAATGGCGCAAGCCAGCTCGGCGTAGGAAAAAGTAAACGTAACATAAAGGACGATGGCTCCGGCTGTCGCAATGGCAAGGCCCAGCGTGCCCCCCTCCGCCAGGCCCAGATTCCAGCCGAAATACATGCCGGAAATAACGTAACCAACTCCTAACCCCCACAGCATCAGGGGGCCCAGGGTCCGGGAAAGCGCAGCATTCTGGTCCATCCTTAAAGATAGACAATATCCCTAAAGCGACCTCGCTGTCCTCATGTCCCCGGGACCGTTAGGTCCCCGGGGTGAACAGCCACATAAACTGGCTCGAATTTCCGCTGATGATCAGACCGCCGCCATTCACGATAGTCAAAGGCAGTGCATACGATTGGTTCTGCGGAAAGATCGGGAAATTTATGTTGACGGGTATCCGTCCTATTCTATACCCGGCCTGAATAGTGATCACGCTGTCGGGCATTGAATAAAGATTCGCAGGCAGCAACGTATACGAGGTGCCGTTCGCCGCATTGTATGCGCTGATCTGGGTCGTATCGATTTGAACGGTGACGGTGACAGCCTTGGTAAGCACCTGCGGGCTGGCGATTACAAGCCCGATTGCCGTATCGACCGCCGGAGAACCAACGGTATCTCCGGCGAGTGCAAACGGTCCAAACCAGCCGTTCGCCGGGCTGATCCCGAACTCGATGATGGGTTTGGTATTACTTACATCCAGATACGGCGTGTCTTTCAGACAGCCGCCAAGTGCGGCGATGCCTGGCAGAATACAAAAGAGGAATAATTTTTTTAGAGACATATATTAAATGATTTTATGGTTTAGTCCAGATTATGGTTTAGCCCAGAAGATGGGTGTGGTGAGATCGGCCAATGTCTGATTCTGGGTATTGACGTTGGCGCCGTTTTGGGTGTATTCCGTTTCCGGGTAAAGCAATCGCTGCGGGATCGGCATCCCCGGGGCGCCCTGCGAAGGCACCGCGATAAACGGATAACCCGTACGCCGGTAATCGCAATAGGCTTCCAGCCCATCAATCGCGCATTCCGAGATCCACTTCTGATAAAGGATCGTCTGCAGCTTGTTGGTCGAGCTGGTGAAGTTGACCAATCCATTGGTCGATCCCGACATATAGCTGTCTGCCGCTGCAACCGCGTTGGTAACGCCCAAAAAGCTAAAAGACGCCTCTACCCCCTGCTGATACAAGGCAGCCGCATCCCCGGTCATCAGACCCCGCTGGACTGCCTCGGCCTGCATCAACAGCGATTGGGCAGCCAGCATGATGATACCGGGCTGTGACGGGCTTTTCAAAAGCGAAGGTCCAAGCGGGCTTGTGTTGCTGGCAAGGTTGAAGGTGTTATTGCCAAGCGGTTCTCCACCGAGGGGGCCCGCCGGGCTGGGTGCATAGTAATAGCTGACCCTCGGATCGTTGATGGAATCCAGGAAGTTGATCATCACCTGGTTGGCGCAAAACGAATTGTAGTTCTGCGATCCGGGGCCATAGTCATTATAAAAGGGGTTCTGTTTCGTCGGCAGGTTGTTGAATCCCGGCTGCACCAGGGCGTCCACCGTAAGAAAACCACTCCCCTGCTGCACGATCTTTGCTATCTCGGAAGCCACATAGGTCTGGTCGCCATTTGGCACCTGCCGCAGAAGGACCCGCAGCTTCACCGTGTTGGCGAATTGCTCCCACAGCGTCTTGGCGCCGCCAAACATCACATCGGAGGCATCATCGGGAGTACTTTGAGAGGCGGCAATATCCGTCAGTGCCGTATCCAGTTGCAGAGCCAGATCCTTGTAGATAGCCGCGGCATCATCATACTTTGGCGTCAGCGTGACCGCCGGCTGCTCTGCTTCCGAATAGGGGATATTCCCAAACTGATCCACCAGGTCCTGAAAGAGCATCACCCGCATCACCCTGGAAGCCCCCGGCAGGATCGAGCCCTTCGAACTGTTGGCGATCACAAAATTGAAATCATAGATGTTGTGGTACAATGAACCCCAGACACCGTCGCTGAAGTTGTTGTTCGGCGAAAAATCCTCCACCAGTTGCTGTGCGCCCGAGGAAGCCCAGCCGTTGTTACGGGCCCAATATTGCATCCATTGGTTGGCATAGTCATAATTGTCGGCAGCATTGTACAGGTTGACACCCCCGATGTTATTGATGTCCTCGACAAGGGCGCCTGCGAAGAAGTCTTTGCCGGTGAGCACAACGCTTGACTTACCATTGGGGTCGTCAATATTGGTGTTTAGCTTCTTGGTGCAGGAAGCCGCCAGAAGGGACCCGCAGCCGAATAGGAGAATGACAATTTTATTTTTTGTTAACATGATTGCAGTGTTGTTATTAGAAAATGTTTGCCCGGATAGATGCGCTGAAAACGCGGGTGGGCGGCGTTTGGAACTCCGTCGTGTAGCCCACTGCATTCCCCAGGCCGTTGGTGCTGAATTCCGGATCGGTCAGGTTGTTGGTCTTCGGCCGCCACATGAACAAATTCCTGCCGATAAGACTGACGTCCAGCTGCTTCAGCACATTCTGCTTGCCAAAGATCCGGATGGGTACGGCATAGCTGAGAGCAACCTCCCGAAGCTTCCAAAAGTCCGCGCTGGTGACATAGGGCATCCCCGCCTGGTTGTAATAATTGGCCCACCAGAATAACGACGTAGGCAGACCGGCAACACTCGAGATCGGCACATTGGTATTCGGAACATAATGGCCCGGAGAAGTTTGGATCACTGAGCCCGGCACGATAAACGCCTGCCTGTTGGCGGCATCGCCGGTATAGATCCCGGTAAAGTCCATTACATTCCCTTCTTCGTTCAGGATCTTTGCGCCGCCGCGGTAATCGAAGACAGCTTTCAGCGTCAGACCTTTGTAGCCGAAGGAAGGCGAAAGGCCAAGGAAGTAGCGGAAGTTCCCGCTCCCCGCATCGATCGGGTTGGGGTTCAGGGTGGGCAACCCGGACGAAGCACCGACGATGATATGACCTTGCGGGTCCCGCTGAAAGTCGGTCACCTTGATCTGCGGGTAGGATTTTCCTGCTTCGGCATAGATGCCGCCCAGCTGGATCTGACCGAAATTGATCTGGTCCAGTTCCACGGAGCCTCCTTCAATACTGATGACCTTGGAGTTCTGATAGGCGAAATTACCCGAGAGGTCAAACCTGAAATCCCGGGTTTTGAAAACGGGATTGAGACTTAAATCAATTTCGACCCCATAGTTATTTATCTTTCCCGCATTGGTCAGATAAGAGGTGATGCCGGTGGCCGTCGAAGCCTGCAACGGAATGGTCTGATTCGTGGATTGCTGGTCATAATAATTCACCTCGAGGTTGATCCTGTTCTTCAACAACCCGAGTTGAGCGCCTACCTCTACCGCACCGGTCTTTTCCGGTTTCAGCCCGTTCTGTACAAGGGTGCCGCTCTGGGAGTAACCGTTGTTGTTGCCAAAGGGAAATCCGGGTATCGTGCCGGCGATCGGATAGATCGCATAAGCGCCGAAAGTCGGCAGCAAATACGTATAGCCCCCATTGTAAGTACCCGCGTTTTGCGTTCCCGCGCCGATATTGCCCATGACCCCCATCCGCTGGTAATTGTCAAGGCTCACATTCCCGGTGTTCGCGTAACCCAACCGTACTTTCAGGAAGCTGATGGTTGAGCTGTTCTGCAGAAAGCCCAGCTTGTCGCTGAGCACCGCGCTCAGGTCCACCGAAGGATAGCTAAAACTCCTGTTCTTTGGCGCCAGGATGGACGTCCAGTCGTTCCGGTAACTGCCATGCAGGAACAACCAGTTGTCATAACCAATCGACAGGTCGCCATAGGCACTCTGGTCATACCGCTTGTATGAGAAGACAGCGTCCGCGGTTCCATCGCTATGCAGCGTCTTTGATGGATAGGATGGGATGAAATTTGCCCCGACCACATTTTCGTAATACACCTGGTTGGAATACCAGTCTCCCCAGCTTGTCCGGGCCCGGTAGTTACCTCCTGCGATAAGGTTGAACTTGAATTTCCCAAACGTCCTGGTCGCCGTGAAATAGGCGTCCGTGTTCCAGTCGTCATAGTGCGCCTTGACAACCTCCCGCTGGATCCCCGGGTTGTTGCCGGGAAAATTCGCGAGGCCGCCATTGTTCCAGAGGCCTCCGCCGCTGGGACCCAGCAGCCACGATGGGAACGTAATGCTATCAATATAGGATGGGGCATTTTCCATTGTCCGGCTGTATCCCGTGCGCCCCGTTATGGTCAGCCAGTCATTGATCTTATAACTAAGGGTCACGTGACTCAGCAGCTGGTCCTGGCTGCTTTTCGACCGCGAATTGAAGATGTTCCACCAGGGATTGGGGGCATAGGCATTGACAAAGCCCTGGTTATTTTGGAATTTACTGATATCCTTGATCGACTTGAGGTCCGTGCTCGCCAGCTGATCCACCACGAGATAATAGACCGGCCGGTATTGGTAATAGGAGTTCCCCGCGATATTCGTGCTCACATTATAATAGCTTCCCCCTATTTGCACCGACAGTTTGCCCCAGGTGGCATTTCCGTTGAAACGACCGCCGTTGCGCTGATAGGTATCATAAGGTATGATCCCTTGCTTGCTCGTATGATCTCCGGAAAAGAACAGCCCGCCCCACTTGGTGGAAAAACCACCCGACAGCTCATTCTGATCCCCCACACCCGTCACGAAAAAGTCCTTTCTGCCATTTGGTACGGCCTTGAAGGGGGTGAAATACCATTTGCCGTTCTGATCCACGCCGATAGGGATCTGGCCATTCTGAAAATCGAGCGAGCTATAAGGAGCACCAAAAGATTCGTTCTCGAAGGGTACGGTATTGGCCAATCCTGACAGCGGGTCGACAAAATAAATAGTGCCGCCGGTTGCCGGATTGGTCGTGGACCCGCCTTCACCGCCAAAGCCGCTATACTCGTTCTGGAGCGACGGAAAATAGCTGATGTGCTCGGCGCTCACGACGTTCTGATAAGTGAGGGAGAATTTTCCCTTCCCTTTCTTTGTCGTGATCAACATTACGCCGTTCGAGGCCGACATGCCATACAAGGCGGCCGCATTCGAACCTTTCAGGATGGTGATGTCTTCGATCTCATTGGGGTTGATGTTGGCCAGGTATTGCTGATCCACCGGTATGCCATCGACGACGATCAATGCCGCGTTATTGCCCTCGATACTCCTGCTCCCCCGGAAGGTAACCTTCACCTGGGGATTCACGCCATTGTCCGCCAACCGGATATCTACACCCGCTACCTTGGCCGCAAGACCAGTTGCCGGATTGACCACCGCCGCCTGGTTAAGTTCTGCGGTTTTGATCTGGGTAGTGGCGTAACCAAGTTCCCGGGCCTGTCGCCGGATCCCGAGCGCCGTGGTGACTACCACTTCCGATAAATTTTGTGAAACGCGGGTGACCACGATGTTCAATCCCGAGCCGCCGCTTTGCACGGTTGCCTCTTTACTGGCAATCCCAGAAGAGGTGAAGACCAGGACGTCTCCGGCTGCAGCCCGGATCCTATAGTTACCATCCGCATCCGCAACCGAGGTAACTTTTGTCCCTTTTATCTGAACGGTGGCATACGGTACAGGGGTTCCCGTATTATCGGTAATCTTCCCTGTGACCTCTCTGGTCTGGGCATTGGCCACCAAAAGGCCACCCAACCAAATGCTCAAAAGCAGCAACAATTTTCGCATGTTTGACAGTTTAATATTGACAGTGAATAGTGAATAACAGAACAACAGAAAAGCGGCCGCGCGTGTCGCGCAGTCGTTTCAGTACCCTCGTGTGAGTAGAATTTGAGGCATTGACGTACAATCAGGAGACAAAAAAATTAGGCAAATAAATGCTTGTAGGGGGGCTGTTTGTAACCGAATCCGGAAAATTAGCAACTGAAGAAAGAAAAAGCAGGAGTGGAATTAAAAAAAAAGCAGGTGGTAGAAACCACCTGCGAAGTCACATGAGAAAACTTCTGGAGACAACTGTTCAAAACCGGGGAAGCTGTCTCCGAGAAACTTTTTTTTCCCCCGGGGGAAATATCTTGACGTAAACAGTCTACACAAAGTACATACTTTTTCATTTCGGTAACGGACAAACTAACTCAAGCGGGAAATTCATCTTCCCAATGGTAGAATTTGATGGACGAAAGGTTTCGTTCATTTTACCGCTCGCCCAGCGGTGCGCGCTTTTGCAATAAATTAACTTTTCTATTACAGCACATTTGAATTACTTTCCGTTATTCCCATTCTACTACCACATCCAACGAGATTTCCCGATTCTTAAACAACTTAACCGATCAGCCCCAAAAGGCCTGACCGAACGCTGCTATGAACAACAACACAGTGCTCCGCGACAGGACGGTCCGATCGATCGGCATCCCCATCCTGGGCATAGTTATCCCTAACCTGACGGGGCTGATCACCAACCGGCTTTATCGGTCTATCGAATTAGTAGGCAATTATTTATACTTTATCATCGTTGTTTTGCTCGTCTGGGAAGGCAATATCCGGCTGATGTATTTCATCCGTCAAAAATATCCCTGGACGCGGGGCTCCTAT
>Ga0206918_1007_pt2 | contig 24313 bp, 17 predicted proteins | sample Alteio_BWOrgHeat_69_FD_152950 | JGI IMG/M metagenome (GOLD analysis project Ga0206918, IMG submission 152950) | Enriched cells from forest soil in Barre Woods Harvard Forest LTER site, Petersham, Massachusetts, United States -... | ecosystem: Environmental > Terrestrial > Soil > Temperate forest >... | reverse complement strand
TTCATTGTAATAAGAAGTTGCAGGCAAAGTAAGTAAAACCGGAATCGCCCCCCTGCTTTGGATATCCGTGATCATCTTTTTGAGATAATTCAGGTTCTTCAGGATAAAAGAAGGATTGATCAGCTTGTTCTGTTGCCTGATGACGATCGCGGCATTCGAGTCCAATCGCATTGCCAATGGGCCCCTGGAGGAATTATCAAACCATCCCAGTGTATTCATGCCTTCTGCCAGATTCACCTTAAACCCCGAAGTTAGATACTTCCAAGCCTGGCGTTGACCATATGAGGCAATCATTGAGTGCTTAATGAAATTATCATCCGGAATTGGAATATCAGGGGGAATGCCAAAATAGCGTTGATAGAAATACGCTCTCCAGTTGTCGGACTTCGAGAAATCATATCCCATTGAAAAGTAAGAAATCGTTATTAAAACAACCTTCAGTCGTTTTGCCCTGGGGAGCAATTGTCCCAATATCTCTTTATCATAATAAAGTGATTGTGCGGAATTGGCCATATTCAATGCAGGGTGGGAAAGCCATTGGGGATTGATCCCTTCATAGGCATGTGACGGACCTAAAATAATAATTTCAGTTGATTCGATATTCTGTGCAGCGTTTTTCTTTTTTTGATTATAGCTATTTGGAATGTTTGATAATTTGCATTCAAAAACAGCAACAAACACCACTAAAGGAAGCAAAAACAAACCTGTTCTTAAGCAAAATCGTTTCATGGGTCAGAATTGAAAATAGATGAAACTTCGGTTCTCAAACACACCAAGAAAGAGTATACCTAGAATAAGGAAATAATACAAGGGCCAGCTAATTATACGCCGTTTGCTGCTTAGAAAGTCTGTCACATCCAATTTTCCGGAAACCCCTTCCATCAGGAACAGAAACGTAATGGAAACGGCTGCAATAATCAGGGAGCTCTTTTCAAAAGGGATAGTAAAATGGCCATAGTCTGCAAGTTGGTCCAAATGGCATTTTCCCGTTGCCCATTCCTTAAATAAATGCAACCAATTCAACACTTGTCTCGGCGTTTCAATCAAGATGGAACGAAAAATGTAAACGCAATCCCTGACAGAATTTCCTCTGAAAAACACCCAGGTAACACACACCAGAAAAAATACAAACGCGGTCTTTCCGCTCGCCATACCCCGGTTAAGGAAAGGACTTGAAACCTTTAGTACAGGCAAACCTGCACGGGCATATAGGTTGTTGGAAAAATACCCCGTAACCAGGTATGTTCCATGCAGGCCTCCCCAAATTACATATGTCCAGCTTGCCCCGTGCCAAAATCCACTGATGAGAAATGTAATGAGTATATTAAATGCGTACCGAAATCCGGGAACCCGATTACCTCCCAAAGGAATGTACACGTAATCCTTAAACCAGGTTGACAAGGAGATATGCCATCGGGTCCAGAACTCTTTGATTGAAGTGGAAAAGTATGGTTTATTAAAATTCTGCATGAGATTAAACCCCATTACCTTTGCCGCTCCGATAGCCATTTCAGAGTATCCGGAAAAATCACAATAAATCTGAATTGCAAAAAAGACAGTGGCGATGGCTAAAGATAGGCCATTGTATTTGTACGGATGGTTATAAACCTGATCAACCAGAGCAGACAAATTGTCGGCAATGACTACTTTTTTAAAGAGGCCCCAAAGCATCATTTTTATTCCGGCAATAACCCGATCCGACTCAAACCTGTGTTTTTCATAGAACTGATGCAACAGATTCTGTGGCCGTTCAATGGGTCCTGCAACAAGCTGAGGGTAAAACATGACATAAAGCATGTAAATTCCAAAATGCCGTTCTGCTTTCTGAGCTTTCCGGTACACCTCAATTACATAACTCAGGCTTTGAAATGTATGGAAGGAAAGGCCGATAGGCAGTATAATGGAAAGCGTATTCGCCCTTATTGTGGAATGAAACTGAGTGGCAATAAAATTGAAATTACCGATGAAGAAATTATAATATTTAAATACAAACAGAATCGTTAGCGTTGACAGTATGCTTATTACGAGATAAAATTTTCTCCTTTTCCCCTCTGTCCGTTCAATATAAATGGCTGCAAAATAATCAACCAGTACTGTCAGAAATAGAATGAGTATGTATACCGGTATGAAAAACATGTAAAAATAGCAGCTCGCCAGAAGCAGAAACAGCCATCTGAATTTGTGAGGCAATAAGAAATAGAGTGTAGTAACAATCGGAAAGAATAGGAGGAAATTAAAGGAATTAAACAGCACGGCTGCGAGAATTAATGGTTCAGCTTTTAACGGTTTCCCAGTTCAGGCGTGGCCTAAAAAACCCTCCGAAATTCTGCTTATAGTCTTTTTTAAGCAATGCATCATCGAGCATCTCAAAACTCAATACATTACTAACAGGAAAGTGATTCGACCAGCCGGCACTATAACCATTGAGCGTGATGTGAAACTTGCCATTATTTAGAAGAGAACCATATACCGTTACGACAGAACGGTAGTTTCCTTTTTTTCTTCCTGCTTCATAGGTAGCATCCGTTGTATTCAGTGAAGCAAATACACCTTCGCCCTGGGAATTGTTCACCGAAAGGGAAAGACATACCCGAGTATCGTCTGTCAGTACCTCGTATTCCACCTCCACTTTGAAATCAGCAGACACAAAGAATGAATTGCATTCATCCTCCCACTGATTCAATAGGCGTATTCCACAAATCGCAAAATCACTGTTCCCCGGCCGATCTGCGCCTGAAAATCGGACTTGACTTGAAGTAACCACTTCATTTAGGCCCAGGTATCTGTCTACAATGCGCCTCACATCTCCTTTATCCGCTAGCAATCCTTTGTCGATCAGCAACGCTGAATCACACAACGACCTGACAGCGGCCATGCTGTGGCTGACAAACAAGACTGTTCTTCCTGCCCGGGAGACATCCTTTATTTTCCCAAGACATTTCGCCTGAAATTCCGCATCTCCTACGGCCAGCACCTCATCTACTATCAAAATCTCCGGTTCCAGATGTGCAGCAACAGCAAAGGCAAGTCGGACATACATTCCGGATGAATACCTTTTTACAGGAGTATCAATGTATTTGGAAACTCCGCTAAATTCTACTATCTCCTCAAATTTAGACCTGATTTCCTTCTTACTCATACCCAGTATAGCTCCATTTAAGAACACATTCTCGCGCCCAGTCAATTCCGGGTGAAAACCCGTTCCAACTTCCAAAAGGGAAACTATTCTTCCCCGAATCCGGATTCTCCCTTTAGTAGGTTCCGTTACACGGGACAGAATTTTAAGCATGGTGGATTTGCCGGCGCCATTTTTTCCAATAAGCCCCAATACTTCCCCTTTCTTCACTTCGAAAGAAATGTTTTTCAGCGCCCACACCAATTGTTTTTTTGAGGTCTCCCCGTCAACATAGTACTGGTCTTCCTTCTTATTCAGCCTTGCCCATAACAATCCCAGATCCTCCCGGAGACTCTCGGAAGAGATAATACCCAGGCGGTATAATTTACTTACATCCTCTACGCTGATTGCTATTTCCGACATTGCTTAAACGGTATCCATGAAACTTTTTTCAACCCGATTGAATAAAATTACCCCTGCCAGAAAAAGTACCAGGGAAATCACGAAACTGTATAATATACCTTCCGGATGAAGACTGCCTGTTCCCAGAAAAGCGTACCGGAATGTTTCTATCATATAACTCATCGGGTTGTACTTCATTACCCATTGGTAATGCCCCCAAAGAACGGAAGGATAAATGACAGGCGACAGGTACATCAAAAGCTGAAGCGCAAAACCGGTAAACATCGAAAGATCACGGTACTTGGTGGTAAGCGATGAAATGATAATACCTAACCCCATACCCATAAGCGAAACGGTTAAAACAACCACCGGCAAAAGCAGAATACCGGCATTGGGATGAATATTGGCCCCTTCCTTAGTGAACCAGCTATAATATGTCCATACGATCAGGAACAGACCAAACTGGATAAAGAACCGGATGATGTTTGAAATCACAATCGAAATAGGAGAAACAAGTCTTGGAAAATAGATTTTTCCGAAGATGGCTGCATTATTGACGAAAGTTCCGGAAGTGCTTAAAACGGTACCGGAAAAAAAACTCCATACAATCAGGCCGGACAGATAGAACAAAGGCCGGGGGCTTCCGTCAGTGGCAATATTCGCAATTTGACCAAAAATAACCGTGAACAGAAACGTGGTGAAAAGCGGCTGCACAATGTGCCACAAAGGTCCGAGCAGAGTTTGTTTATATTGGGCGACAAAGTCTCTTCTCACAAAGAGAGATACTAAATCCCTGTATTTCCAGACGGCTGAAAAATCCAAGTCTACCAAACGTTTTTTCTGTTCAATAACCAGATCCCAGCCCTCTTCGGAATGTTTTTTGCTCACTTCAGTAAATCGGGTTATGCGTTTTTATCTTGACTTCCTTTGTAACTTCCATACCCGCCATATCCTCCATAATTACCATAGCTTCCGTAACCTCCATAAGAATAGCCGTATTTATTGTAATAATATTTGGATTTCCTTCGCTTCACTCCATTCAGGATAAAACCAAAATGAAGGAGCTTATTCATTTCAACAATTTCTTCTGCATTCTGGAGCGAATCTTTGAATGGGAAGCGAGTGTTGATAACAAACAAACTGACATCCGCCAACTTCATTAAAATAGTTGCATCTGAAATAAGACCAACCGGGGGAGTATCCACAATCACATAATCATAATGTTCACGTCCGAAGGTAAAAATATCTTCCAGTTCTTTTGCCAAAACAATTTCAGAAGGGTTGGGAGGTAAAGGCCCTGAAAGAATGACTTCCATATTTTCAATAGCTGTCTTTTTCACGCATTCGGCGATCGTGTTTTTCCCGATTACAATGGTGCTTATACCATTGTCAGCTTCCAGATTAAGCCCTTTCTGAATACGCGGCTTATGCAAATCAAGCTCCAGAATAAGCACCCTTTTTCCCGCCTTTGCCAGAATACCTGCCAGGTTGAGGGAGCAAAAAGTTTTTCCTTCACCAGGGTTATTCGAGGTAATCACAATTACTTTACACCGTCCGGAAGTGGTCATGAATTGCAGATTGGTTCTCACAGTGCGGAAGGACTCTGCAATAGGTGACTTAGGATCCGACTCAGCGGCAATAATCAAGTCCTTTTGCAACGGAACAAACATTACTTCGCCCACCACAGCCAGCCTCGTTTTCATTTTCAGCTCATCAATGCTTTCGATCCGGGAGAAAACAATGGTCCGAATTGAAATGATAATCAAGCTAATAATGACACTTGCAAAAACAAAATTCGTAACGATTTTTTTGCGATCCGGTTTTACCAAACCAATGGAACGAGCACTTTCAATTATTTTTGTTTCCGGAATGATCGTTGCTTGAGCAATCACTGTATTCGAGCGTTTCTGCAAAAGAAATGTATACATGGTCTCATTTACATTCAATTTGCGCTGAATATTGACCAGGCCTCGTTCCTTATACGGAAGCGTGCGGATTCGGGAGGTAGATAATGCAATTTCAGAATCAGCCTCCTCTACTTTCCTCTTCAGCGCCTCACGCATATTTCCGATGTAAATCAGCATGTCTTTCTTGCTTTTTTCTATCCGATCATCGACTGACTGTATAGCAGGGCTCCCTTCTTTTGTAGCAACCTTAGCCTCCATCCGCGTAATTTGAAGCGTGAATAATTCATTGACATGGGTTTGCAAAAATTGATCACCGGCCATGATATATACCGAAGGAGGAAGAAAATCCTGGTCCTTACCGGAAATGATGTAATTTTCGAGGTCGTTTAATACCCCCAGCTTCACGTTCGTTTCCGCTTTCTGGTTATCAAAACTAGTCAGTTTGGAATAATATTCCTGCCCTTCCCTTGTCAAATCAAGAATATTGTTTTTCTCCCTGAAACCCTGCATCGTATCTTCAATTTCATTGAGAATAGATGTGACCTCACGCATCTGCTTATCAATATACCGCAGGGTATTGTTGTTTACCTCAATCTTTGACCTTACCGTATTTTCAATATAAACCTGAGCAAGGGTATCCAGGAACATCACAGCCCTTTGCTGCAGCACATCTTCGAGTGAAACCTCCAGGATGTTCGTATAATCCGGATTGGACACCTGAAGTCCATATTTAAATGCGTACACTAATGCATCGTGATTGTGAATCTGAAACATATATTCCACAATATGCAAACCTGAAATAGAACTAATATTTAAAAATTGTGTGGAATTGATCCTCAATCGAAAATCGGTATCCACAAAATCCGTATTGAATAGCCCAGTCTTTTTAATTTCCAAACCATTTTTCTTGTATGAAATCTCAAAACGATTAACATCCAGAATCTTTAACTTAATCTGCTGTTCATATAAGGCAGAATTGAGGCTATACATCTTTACTTTAAAAGGCATACCGTCGGCAAGCTCAACCGTTCGGATTCTTCCGACAATAAAGTAAGAGACATCAAAATCAAGTCTGTCCAACACCTTCTTAACCAGGTCATAGGAACTGATAACCCGCATTTCATTCGAATTATCAATATAGGTTCCACCACCGTAAAAATTATCGGAGATAATGCTTGAGGTATTAATATTATTATTTGACTTTAAGAAAATCTGGCATTTGGCGGCATATACATCCGTCTGTTTATAGGAATAAAGCTGCCCAGCTGCACCCGAAATGACAACAAGAATCAACGGGATATACCAATTTTGAGCGATAACCTTCCAGGCCGCTTTAATGTCACCAATACTAATGATTGATTTATTTGGATTTTGAGCCAATTTGGGATACTTTAAGAAGCGAAGTTATAAAATCTATGGATTGATCCGATTTGTTCGTAGATCTTTTTGACCCACTCGTATACTTTGCCGAGAAACACTTGTCCTGATGGCAACTATTCGCTTATTAAATACGTACACAACCGTATCCAATCATAAGGTACTTTTTGTACATTTACAGTCTGTATCGATTCGTTTCCTTTTGAACTTTTAACTTACCCTGCCATTTTCTTGATTTTGAGGACTTTTTTAACTAATGATCACCGACTCACATTAACATAAATACCAATCACAGATGATTAAATTATACACCTCCAACGTCCGGTTTCTTTTCCTTTTTGTTGCTCTTTCTCTTATTCCTTTCATCAATTATGCTGGTCTAACTTATACCTCCTCTAACCTAAACGGAGGAACGGGAAATTTTTCCGATTCGCATTCCTGGGACCTGAACAACGGATTGACACCAGGCAGTTCCGACAATATTGTTATTTCAAACATTCAGCCAATCACTATCGATGTGGCAGCGAACGTATTGAGTGTCACAATCAATGCGGGTGCGACGCTGACTATGGGAGCTAATCACTCCCTCACAATGAGCGCGAACATCAGTGGTAGCGGTACGCTCGATGCTTCTGCCCTAGGAAATACTGTCTTTTATAATACACCTGCCAATACCATTTTTGCCACCGCTTTTTATCAAAATGTGACACTTATAGGTGCTAGTACCTATCATCTTGCCGCTAACCAATTGGTGAAAGGTAACTGGGTATGCAATGCTGCTTCAAAAATTGATGGGACGAATGGTAAAATCTTAAGCCTAGGTGGGAATTATACAGACCTTCATGGCCTTTACAACGCCTCGTTCAATGTTACCTTTGTTGGCCTTGCCGGAGTGACACAAACGGTTTCTGCTAGTCTCTTTCTTAATATGACACTTGCGAATGCTCCTACAGCTACCGTATTGCTGGCTGGAACACTTGAGCTAAACGGAGATTTAGTTTTCAATGCAGGAAGCGGCACATTGGATGTGAGTGCCTCTAACTTTGAAATCATTCCTTTTGGTAACTGGACGAATAACGGTGGCACATTTAACCCCCGGAAGGGTATCGTGGATTTTGCTTCGATGTCAGTTGCAGGATTTACCATCAAAAAAACAGGTGGCACAGAAACCTTCTATAATCTCCAGAAGCAGAACAACGGAAAGGATATTTTCGGGTCTAATATTACCGTAACTAACACCGTACTGCTGAATGCCGGCACGCTGGATTGCAGCTCTTTTACCTTTAATGTGGCCGGAAACTGGACTAATAATGGTTGCACATTCACACCAGGCACTGGAACCGTCAATTTCAATCCAAGTACGGCAAGCAATTTTGTTTCCAATACAGTAGGGGGAGTTGCCACTACTGAATCCTTCAATAATGTAACGAAAAACAACAACACCTATACGACGACACTCCAGAGTGGCATTTCCGTCTTAGGAAATCTGAATATCAGCGGAGGAACGTTTAGCGTAAACAATTCCAATCAGCCCGTGAGCATCACAGGAAACATGACTGTCAGCGCGGGTGCGACCTTTAGCGCAAATTCGGGTACCGTCACCCTAAATGGCGGCTCCAGTCAGACCCTTTCCGGGACCATCTCCTTCTTTAACCTCACAGTCACGAACACCGGAGGAGTGAATTTCAGCACTGCCGGACTTTCGGTTACAAACACGGCCACTTTTAATGGCAGCGGTGCTCAGAGCTTTACCGGTACCGGTTGTACCTTTAAAGACCTGGTTTCTTCCACCGCGGCGGGAGCCACCTTTAATGCCGGAACATATACCATCAGCCATGCCTTGTCTTCCACTGCCGGTACACTCGGCCAGGCCGGAACAGCAACTGTCACACTGCTTTATTCTGCCGGCGCCAATACGCTTGCCTATATCGGAGCAGGAGCAGGAGGATTCAGCGGTAAATTTATTATTCAGCGTTTCATCTCCACCCGGAATGCGAACTGGCAGGATCTGGCTACTTCCGTAACCAACTCGGACCTGTTTACCGACTGGGATCAGCAAATGTATATCAGTGGCATTGGAGGAAGAAGCGGTACCGCCTGTTGCCCGACCTTCTATTCCATAAATACCTGGAATGAAAGCACAGAAAAGACCGTTCCTGTCACTTCTGACATCACCCTGACTCCAATGGTTGGGTACGAAACATGGTGCCAGGGAGCCGGGGCCAACTGGACTAATACCACCTTATCCACCAAGGGAACGCCACTATCCAGTGTGCCATCTAACCCATCTGTTTCCCTTTCCTTTACCGCTGGTGCCGATGCGGGAGACAACCGCATTGGAAACCCTTATGCCTCTCACATTGACTGGAGCCTCTGTACATTGGTGAATACCAGTGCCACAGCCTATGTACTTCAGAATGGAGCTTATACGTCATTCTCCGGCGCCCATGATATTCCAGCCGGTCAAGGCTTTATTGCCTATGCAACCGGAGCAGGCGCCTCTGTTACTTTTCCTCAAACCTGTAAGACCGTGCTTACTACCACCACCTGGGGACGGGAAGCCAGGCCTTATAACCTGATGTTTCGCCTGAGTGCCCCTGAAATCAACGAATATTTCCAGGAGAACTATATCAACTTCAACGACAGAGCCAAAATGGAGTTTGAAGACGAGCTGGATGCCCGATACATCAAGAGTCCTGAAACAACCGCACCACAACTCTGCATGGTTGCCCCCGACGGCAAACGGCTAACCACCAATACCTTTAGTGCAAAGGCAAACGAATCAGTAGACATCCCGATGAAAGCTTATATCGGAGCCGATGGCAGCTACAAATTCGAATCCGATGGTGTCAACAGTCAGGATCAATATTCATGTACCCTTCTGGAAGACCTTAAGCTTCATAAAATAATCGATTTAAAAGTTCAAAGCACCTACGATTTTGACGGCAAGGTGACTGATAGTCCTGATCGTTTTGTTCTCCACCTGACCCGGAAAGCAACAACCTGCGAACGTATTCTCGCCACTACCAAGCCCGCCGATGCGTTCTTCTCGGATAACCAGGTGTCGGTTTATGGCAATCGCGACCTGGCTTATGTGAAGTTTGATCTGGATCAGCATACCGATGTAACCATTACGATTTACGACGTTCAAGGGCGTGGAGTGAGCCATCAGATGAACGTTTCCGCCTTCAAGGAAACCCTTACGCTGGATCTCAGCGGAGAAGCCAGTGGCCTGTATCTGGTATCCGTTAATCTTGGTGGAAATCACGTGGTTACCAAGAAAATTGTCATCAGCCATCAGGAATAAGTAAGGTAAGCGTTACAAGCCTGTGCTTGTAACGCCTACTTAAATTTATCTATCTTTGATAAAATTATGTCGATGAAAGCATGTATCGGTAAAGCCCTTTCTTTGTTTGCCCTGTTTCTCCTGATAGCAGGTACACTGCCGGCAGCACCTGCTCCCGGTCCTCCTGGTGGTGGTTCAGGTCCCCCATGCTGGCCCCCTCCCTGCATCCCTATTGACGGCGGGGTTGGTTTCCTGATCATTGCCGGTCTGGTTTTCGGAGCATGGAAACTGTTTGTTTCCTACAAAAGAAAAACAGTCTAATACCAGCGAATGTTCGCTTTCCTGAAAAACCCGCTTGCCCGCTTCCTGATTCTTTTTGTCCTGCTGTATACCGGCTGGTACCTCCTGTATGAACTTTGGATCAACCCGAACGGAAAGCTGGATTCGCTCGTTATCAATTCCTCCGTCTGGTGCACCGATCATTTGCTGAAGCTGTTCGGCTTTGTGACCTTTACCACCAACAGCGAAACCATCCGGACAATTGGTATTGACGGCACACATGGCTTGTGGATAGGCGATCCCTGCAACGGCATCACCCTTTTTGCCCTGTTCACCTCTTTTTTGCTGGCTTTCCCTGGTCCTCCGCTGAGCAAGCTCTGGTTCATTCCTTCCGGAGTTCTCGCCATTTTTGCCGTCAATGTTTTACGCATAACAGGCCTCTGCATCGTTGTGAAATACAAACCATCCCTGCTCGAACTCAATCACGATTATATCTTTAAAATTGTGGTCTACGCATTCATCTTCTGGCTTTGGATTATCTGGGTAAACCGGTTTTCCGGCATCAGCCTTACCGGCAAAAAAAATGAAAGGCATTAAACTTGTTTTCCTGATTCTGCTTGCCGGCCTTTTTTTGTCATTAGGCTTTTTACGTGATTTCGTGTTTCTCAACGTAAATGAACAAAGCCGTATCGCCTATTACCATTCTCCCGACTCCTTTCTGTCTCCTTCCATGGCTTTTTTGACTGCCTGGTCCTACCCTCAGCTCTATTACCTGAAGTGGGTCCTGACCTTCTTTTTCGCCGGGCTTTTCATGGTGCTTACCCTTGCCTTTGTACGGTTGCTTTTCCCCGCACGCAAATACCTCCGCTGGACCATCCTGGCTTATGGCATCCTCCTGCTTCTGGCAGGTTTATTTTTCATTGGCGGGTATCTGGCCGGACAGTCAGAAAATGGATACCGCATAGCCCGCTTCCTGCTAGGCATGGCTCAAAGCCCCATTGTTTTGATGGTGCTGCTACCCGCCTTCCGGCTGGCAGATCGCTCCGATTCGTGACCGCCGGTGAAAACCGGATAATTATTTACCAAGTGAGAACTGGTTCTATCCGTTTCATACATTTGTTTCCGATTTAAACACACACACCTATGGCCAAGAAAGACACCGCAATTTTCAATCTCATCAAAGAAGAAAAACACCGCCAACAGTTCGGAATAGAGCTGATTGCTTCCGAGAATTTTGTAAGCGATCAGGTGATGCAAGCGATGGGCTCCTGTCTGACGAATAAATATGCAGAAGGGCTTCCCGGAAAAAGATATTACGGAGGATGTGAAGTGGTGGATAAAGTGGAACAGCTGGCCATCGACCGTGCCAAGACCTTGTTCAATGCCGAGTGGGTGAATGTGCAGCCTCACAGTGGAGCTTCAGCCAACTTTGCGGTGATGCTCGGATGCCTCCAGCCAGGTGATACCATACTCGGATTCGATCTGAGTCATGGCGGACACCTGACTCACGGATCGTCAGTAAATTTCAGCGGCAAGCTCTACCGTCCTACCTTTTATGGCGTAGAGCAAAAAACCGGCCGCGTGGACATGAAAAAAGTGGAAGCAATTGCCCTGAAAGAAAAACCTAAAATGATCATTTGCGGGGCGTCTTCTTATTCGCGTGACTGGGATTACAAAGCCTTCCGCAAAATCGCCGACAAAGTAGGTGCTTTGCTCCTGGCAGATGTCTCTCACCCTGCAGGACTGATCGCCCGTGGCTTATTAAACGATCCGCTTCCTCATTGTCATATTGTTACTACGACTACCCACAAGACTCTGAGAGGACCTCGTGGAGGGATTATTATGATGGGAAAAGACTTTGAGAATCCATGGGGATTGAAAACACCTAAAGGAGAACCCAAGATGATGTCGGCTGTGCTCGACGGAGCGGTTTTCCCAGGCAGTCAGGGCGGCCCTTTAGAGCATGTCATTGCCGCCAAGGCTGTAGCTTTCGGAGAGGCCCTGGAAGAAAGCTTCATGAAATATGTCATCCAGGTACAGAAGAATGCCCGGATGATGGCTCAATGTTTTGTTGACAAAGGCTATCAGGTTATTTCAGGGGGCACCGACAATCATTGCATGCTCATCGACCTCCGCTCTAAAAACCTCACTGGTAAGTTTGCCGAGAATGTACTGGTGAAGGCAGATATTACCGTGAACAAAAACATGGTTCCGTTCGATGACAAATCACCTTTTGTCACTTCCGGCATGCGGGTAGGCACTGCTGCCATTACCACCCGCGGAATGAAAGAACGTCATATCCCTAAAATTGTTGATTTGATTGATGAAGTACTCACTTGTGGGGAAGATCAAAAGGTGATCGACGCCGTGAAGAAAAAGGTGAATGTGCTGATGAAAGGCTTTAAGATATTTGCATACTAATTTTATACCAAACAATCAGGCGGCCGGGCAACGATGCCCGGTGCCTGGCTGTTTTACACGCATGCTGATTTAATCCATACTCCTTTACCCCTTTTACACTTTTGAAACTAACTGCTGCGAAACGCATTACAGAACTGGATGCCATGCGGGGAATTGCCGCATTGCTCGTGGTATTATTCCACCTCACCCTGTCCGCACCCGAAGCACATTATGGGTTTGAGCTGGGGGTAACCGGTGTGGATCTGTTCTTCATCATCAGCGGATTTGTCATCCTCATGACAGTCCAAAAAGCAAAGCATTGGACAGATTTTGTCGTCAGCCGCATTTCCCGCATCTACCCTACCTACTGGGCTTGCGTAACCTTTACCGCCATTTTACTCCTGCTTACCCAACATAGTCCCTGGCTTTGGTTTATCTGGAAATATGGAATCAACATGACCATGTTCCAGGTCTACTTACATGTTCCCGATATCGATGGCCCTTACTGGACCATGATTATTGAAATGCTATTCTACATATTCATGCTTGGACTGCTGGTCACAAAAAAACTAAACCGGGTAGAAGCGATTTGTACCGGACTCTTGCTGCCGGTCTTTTACTATGGACGATATCTGGGGACGATGCACCCCAAGGCGCAGCAGTTGCTGGGTACCTACCTCCCACTCATTAACCATTTTCCGCTTTTTTTTGCAGGAATTCTGTTCTATAAGATTCGTTTTGAAGGCCCCAGGCTTTGGAGGTATGGATTGCTGGCACTCTGTTTTGCTGTGCAGCTGATACTTTTCCGGGTTGGGGGCAGAAGCGCCGGTGTGCTTTCTTTCACGCAATATGTGGGGATGCTTGCCTGCTATTTCACGCTTTTTCTACTTTATGTACACAACCTCCTCGGTTTTATAGTCAACAAGGTAACCCTGTTTCTGGGAGCGATCTCCTATAGTCTTTACCTCATCCATCAATACCTGTGCCTGAACATTCTGCTTCCTTTCGCGATGGGTAAGTTGCATATGAACCTGCTTTGCGCCTCCTTCTTCTTTGCATTGCCTATCGTGCTTGGCCTGGCTTATGGCATTCATATATGGATTGAGAAACCTGCTATGGAAAGCATTCGCGCCTGGTATAAATCCCGTAAATTAAAGCTTAGTGCAGGGTAAGTAAACGCTTCATTGTTCGAGTTGATTCACCAACGTTATAAAACGCTCAGCCACTGCTAACGGACTGTAGTGCACTTTAGACCAAATCCTACCGTTCTCTCCTATCTCCTGTAGATCATCCCGGTGCATCGCCAGCAATTCTTCGGCTGATTGCTCGAATTGAAAACGCTTCACACCCCAATAATGCACTTTGCTGACCGGCATAACCGGCAACACCAGACTCCAATCTTCCAGGTCGAGATGAATAGGACAAGTACGGGAGTATAAGGCTTCCCACAAACGCCAGCTGTCGAATTGATTAATGAAATAGCATCCGGAATCGTCCTGTTTCAGTTTGCGCAGGAGGGCCGCTGCCAGCTTCACGCCTCCTTGAAGGGGCCGCACCAGGCGGTTGGTGGCAAATGGCTTGGGTAAAACAAAACCTCCAAAGGCATAGGTTAGTATGGAGGTGTCCAGGCGCTGGTAATAAACCGGGTCGTGCCGGCTGCCCGATTGCTTCGCATAAACCGTATCTGCCGGGGTGAGTAAAGCAGCATCGGCAGGTGCAAAATCAGCCGTTGCTCCGTTGAAAGCCGCATACTTTCCGGAAAGAACAGGAGACATTTTTTCAACAGCCATTCCTCTCAGGTCATGTGCTATGCGGAAATTGAGTAATACCCTGTCTTGCATTGCTTGCCCGGCTGACCGATCGATCGCATGCATGATTCGGTTCGTCAGTCCAAATGCCCAGGGACGTATGTTTTTGTTGTAATAGGCATAAGGAATATTTTTTGAATAATGCGTCCGGAGAATAGCGTTGAAACGACGAAACTGAGGGTGTCCGTATGCTCCGTATAAGCCATCTTCCCGATCTATCAGGATATTTATCTTGGAATAGTCTACCTCCCGGATGGCTTCAGGAAAGGCTTCGAAAAAATAGGTATTGTATACCTGAACCTGGGCATCATAACCCACCGGAGCTTCCCGAATCAGCAGTGTTCCCGTTTCGGGTTCCTCCCAATAACTGGAAGAGCCGTAAAACTCATAGCCCAGTTCCCGCAATCCTTCACAGATGCTTACCAGTTCGTGCTGGTAGCGCACTTTGGTGTGGTGAGCAGGGACAAGGTGGAATTTAAAATTCATGGATTCGGTTAATGGTAAGCAGGTATTCTTCTTCCCCGCTGGGATTCGTTTTCAAAAAAAGCAATCGCATTCTTCCTCCACGTTCTGTAAGCCAATGCATTCAGCTGATCCAAAACAGGCTTATCGTCTGTCATGACCTTATCCTCAGGCCCCAGCACCGCTTCCGGCAGCAGGGCGCTTCCTCCTGATGCGGCAATCCAGCCTTCGATATATCCGGGGCTTGCTTCCGTATTCCTTGTTGCATAAAATATCAGGTTGCGGAATTCTTCACGAGGGCCCGTCGGCAGGAGGCATGTACGGAAGCCGGAAGCCATCAATGTGCGGCAGACTGCCCGCATACCCCTACCGGCTTCTGCCGAGATAAACCCATGCCCGTTAATCACCAGCGCACCACCGGGGTTCAACAGGCGTTGAATTTCCGTAAACGCTTCCGTAGTAAAGCAATGCCCCGGATTCTCTTCTCCCTTAAACAAGTCCAGTACGACCAAATCGTATTTGCGGGATGCCATACGTATATAATGGCGCGCATCGTCAATCGTTACCCGAACAGCAGGTGGAAGATTAAAAAAGTTTCGTGCCACATACTCGATGCGCGGATCCAACTCACATCCCTCCACTTCCCACCCTGCCTGATTCAAAGCAAGTACCAGACTACCTCCTCCCAGGCCGCAGACCAATGCGGATGAATGAACCGGCATGACCTGTACATTTTTTACGATCTGATCAATGTAGCTGAATTGCCTGAGGCTGTCCACCCGATCATTCCCCTGTGTCTGCCCGATACGGTTTACAAACAGTATCCGGTTCCTGCCCGGCCCGATTGATCCGTCTTTTGAATAATTCGGATAATCCACCACCATCAGCTGTCCCAGCAAGCCTTCGCTTTGATACGGGATGTGAATTTCTGAGGGGAGCTCAGCCCTGGTCGTGTTCCACAACGATCCGGAAATCAATCCCAACGCCCCCAATGCCGCTAAAACGGAAGGAACATTCTTTCTCATTAACAATGCCAATGGAAGGATGCCAAGCAATATGCCGGTAAAAACACAGGGAATACGCAGGCCGAAAGACGGTATAATCCAAAACCCGGTAAGAAATGTCGCACAGATTCCTCCTACCGTAGAAATCGCATACACCGCCCCGGCGGCTTTCCCCGCCTTGCCCTCTTCCAGGGCGAGCTGGTGAATCAGCAAAGGAGATACCATGCCCATCAGCCATACGGGGGGCAGCAGGAACAATACGGTACTGGCAATAACAGAAGGAATCAAGGCATGACTCCCGGCCAGATGCAATACCAACTCCGATGTCAAAGGCATTAACATCACAAAAAGGGCTGCCAGCAAAATTACCCGGTATACGACTTTGGGATTGTTTGTTTTAGCTGAAAGCAAACCTCCAGCAAAATAACCCATCGCGAGTCCCCCGAGGGTAACCGCCATCACCGTAGCCCATACATACAAGGAGGATCCGAAATAGGGAGAAAGCATTTTGGCTCCAATCAGTTCGGCTGCCATCACGGAGGCGCCTTCTATGAAAGAGAGCAGGTATAGGAGACCGGAAGGAGGTTTGGTAAATTCCATGCAGAACACCGTAAAATATCGTCAATAGGCAAGGTGCAAATTACGGAATTTTGATGGTCATAGGAAACTGTCGTGATTGTGTAGAATCATGTCGTGATGCTAAAGGAAACTGTCGTGATTGTGTAGAATCATGTCGTGATGCTAAAGAAAACTGTCATGATTGTGTAGAATCATGTCGTGATGCTAAAGAATACTGTCATGATTGTAGAGAATCATGTCGTGATGCTAAAGAATACTGTCATGATTGTAGAGAATCATGTCGTGATGCTAAAGAAAACTGTCATGATTGTATTTCCAAAAAACTAACAAACTCATTTTCAGTCGCCTTACCTGAAATTAGGCCTGCCTTTCATTCATTCTTCAACGCTCTTCAGGCTTTTATTTTAAATTATTTTTAAAATTTCTTGGAATATTGCCATGTTTACTGTAGTTTGTCTTTATTGAAATGTTACAAATTCAAACAACATGAAACCAAGAAACAATCAAACAGACAATGGCTTTGTAGTTTATAAGCAGGATGAACACTACGTATGCGCTTTGATAGAGACTGCACCCGATTCCTGGGAAATTGTGTGTACGGCAGGTAAACGCCATATAGGCTCATACGACAAGGCCAAAAAGCTCACAGAGGAGTTTGTCGCCCTCTACATCAAATGTTGTGGGAGCCAATCTGACCCGAGGCAACGGGAAGAAATGCTGAATGACCGGTTCCGGGAATTTCTGGAATACCGTATGGTGGGTTAATAACGGGTATTATAATGACAGGATCTCCACCATACGCATCAGGCTGGGGTCCAGCTCTTCCAGGTGTTTAATGGCCTGTTCAAATGGGGTAAAACATACCTCTTTGTCAATAATGCCTACCATTTCCCCTCCTCTGCCGGCCATCAAGGCTTCCACCGCGGCAAACCCCATGCGGCTGGCATTTACCCGATCCATGCAGGAAGGGTTTCCTCCGCGTTGTATATGGCCGAGCACGGTTACGCGGGTATCGTAATAAGGTAGTTTTTCCTTTACTTTTTCGGCAATGGCAAAAGCCCCTCCGGCATCATCGTGTTCGGAGACGATCACTATTTTGGAGGCCTTGTCTTTGCGCCCGCTTTCCAACCGGCTGATCAAGTCGTCAATATGGGTTGGTGTTTCGGGAATCAGAATCGCTTCTGCCCCCGCCCCTATCCCGCTTCTCAAGGCAATCAGCCCGGCATCCCTTCCCATCACTTCCACAAAAAAGAGGCGTTCGTGGCTTTCGGCGGTATCGCGGATTTTATCCACAGCATCTACCACGGTATTGATGGCGGTGTCATAACCGATTGTGAAATCAGTACCCACCAGATCGTTGTCTATGGTTCCGGGACAACCGATGATTTTCACGTTTGTTTGTCCTCCCAAAGCTACCGCTCCGCGAAAGGTGCCGTCCCCACCGATGGTGATAAGTCCTTCAATTCCCTTTGCTTCCAGGTTTTTAGCTGCCACCTTCTGACCGGCTTCTTCCATGAAGCGTTTACTTCGTGCCGTCTTTAACACGGTTCCTCCACGGTGAATGATGTTGGCGACCGATTTGGCATCCAGCTTCACGAACTCCGACTCCATCAGTCCTTCATACCCCCGCATAATGCCCCATATCTCCATCTTATGGAAGAGTGCAGTACGGACTACCGCCCGGATACAGGCATTCATTCCCGGAGAATCACCTCCTGAAGTAAGTACGGCTAGTGTTTTCATAGGTCTTGATTTCGAGTACAGCGCTTTCCCTCAGCTCGGGTAAGATACCCTTACATGGTAAATACTCATCAGTTTTTTCTTCAGAATTTTTTTCACCTGGGTAATGTCCCGGAACGTGATGGGGGCATTGACGAACTGCTTTTCTTCTATCTGTTTGTCGATGATCTTATCAATCAGCTGTTGAATGCTTTCTTCATCGTATTTCCTCAAGCTGCGGGAAGCGGCTTCTACCGCATCGGACATCATCAGCACAGCTGTTTCTTTGGAATAGGGTGTCGGACCCGGGTAACGGAATTTGCTTTCATCGGGATTCTGCTCCACAGCCGATTTCTTGTAAAGGGTATAAAAATATCCTGTAGTAGTCGTCCCATGATGGGTACGGATAAAGTCAATCACCACATCCGGAATATTGTATTGCTTCGCTTTTTCAATCCCTCGTATGACATGGTTGATAATGATGCCGGCACTTTCGTCGTATGAAAGTTCATCGTGAGGGTTGACTCCCGTAAGCTGATTTTCCGTAAAATACATGGGCATGTCCGCCTTCCCGATATCGTGATACAAAGCGCCCGTACGCACGAGCAAGGCATTGCCACCTATTTTACGCACCGTTTCTTCGGCCAGGTTAGCCACCTGCAAGGAATGCTGAAATGTTCCGGGAGCCTTGCTCGCCAGGTCGCGCAACAGCGGACTGTTGGTGTCTGACAGTTCCAGCAGCGTAACATCGGAAGCAAAGCCAAACAGTTTCTCACAAACATAAATTATCGGATAGGTAAACAGGATCAGCACGGCGCTACCGGCGTACCAGGTAAGCATTCCCCAGTCGATGGCGGCAATGGAACTTTCGTGCAGCATACTGATTCCGAAAAAGGCAAAGGCATAACTCAGGAAGATGACACCCGAAGAAAGAAAAATCTGTGAGCGGTTACGGAGGTTCACCATACTGAAAATGGCGACGATGCCCGCAATCAGCTGCAGGAACACAAATTCGAACCTGTCGGGTACATGCTGCGCGGTGATCAACACGGCTACCAGGTGGGCAAACAAGGCCAGGCGCGTATCGTAGAAAGAACGGATGACAAGAGGCAGCACGCAAAAAGGAAGCACCTGAATGGGAATTTTATCAAAGCGGGATGGCAGGTAAGACATCAGGATAAACAAATCGATCAGCATCAACAGAAAAGTAAGCTGTGTATCGCTGGCCAGAATTTCAGGGCGAAAAAGCATCAAAAACAAAAACAGAATCAGGAAACACAGGCATACCAATGTCAGCTGTCCTATCATCACAAAGAAATAGCTGGTACTGTCCTTACTCTGCACCTCAAACTCATCCTGAAGAGACTTCAGGATCTGGAGTTTCTCATCGTCCACAATCTCTCCTCTGGAAATAATGCTTTGCTCTTTGTATTTACCACCGCGGGTAAGGGAGATATTATCCCTTAACTGATTCAGTTCCCTGGAGCTGGTCGCCTCATCGTAGACCACGTTGTGACCGAGGCAATTTTCAAGGAGGCCATAGAGAAACTGACCGTCTATACCTTTGTTGGCTGCCAGTACTGTTTTCAGATAATCATCAGCCGAGCGTACGGTATACATTTTACGTATTTCCGTTTCTTTGGCCTGATTTCCTTTTTTAATGAGTATCACAAAATCATCCGGCTTTCCTTCTATCACCCGGTTTATCTCGAGCATCCCTTTACGATAAAGGGTATCCAGCAAACGTAATCCAAAAATGTAATTATGTAGTTTAGGCGTGCTTCCTTCTCCGTTAAAAACGCTTTCCGGCTTTGGCAAGGGAGCGTTGTCGGCGTGCTTTTCTTTTGCTGCCAGTCCCCATTTTTGTGCAAACTGGGTGGCAAACTGATTTTTCATCCTCCCCATTACATCCTCTTCAATACGGAAATAAGGTTTGAATTTCTGGTCCAATGCCTGCCGCTCTGCTTCCAGGTCGGTAGCTGATTTTTTAATGGCAAAATCAAAAGGGGCTATCAGGTTGTCGTAATGCCAGGGCTTGTTCCGGATATTATTCAGGTCGTATTTAAATTTGCCTTCTTTGGGAAGAAGAAACACGATGAGCGCAACACTCGCTGCAAACACAAAGAATTTATAAATCTGCGAATGCCGGTCGCGGAAAAAGGAAGCCAGTCTGCTCATTCAATAAGTATTGAAGCGAAATTAAGGAAAAAAGGATTTGGGATTAAGGATTTAGGATTTTCGGATTTGGTTGATTTAGCTGGTTTCTAAAAATATGACTATTTTTGCCCCTTTCGCACAAAGCACACGACTAATTTATTTAAACAGAACATTCGTTATGAAAGAAGTCTATATCATTTCTGCAGTTCGTACACCCATTGGAAGTTTCGGAGGAATACTTGCCGGCGTATCCGCCACCAAACTGGGAGCTGCCGCTATTAAAGGTGCTTTGGAAAAAGCAGGCGTAGACCCCAAAGAGGTAACAGAAGTATTGATGGGATGTGTGCTGCAAGGCAATCTGGGCCAGGCCCCTGCCCGTCAGGCTGCACTTTTTGCAGGCTTACCCAATGAGGTTCGCTGCACCACAGTCAACAAAGTTTGTGCTTCCGGAATGAAAGCCATTATGCAGGGTGCTCAAAGCATTTTGCTAGGTGATGCAGATGTAGTTGTTGCAGGTGGTATGGAGAATATGAGCCAGGTGCCTTTTTATGTGGATACCATGCGCTGGGGTAACAAATACGGCAACACCACCTTGATTGACGGGCTTGCCAAAGACGGCCTGGTGGATGTATACCACAATTACCCTATGGGCAATGCTGCTGAACTCTGTGCCAAAGAATGCAACATTACCAGAGAGCAACAGGATGCTTTTGCGATTGAGTCTTATAAAAGGTCTCAGAATTCCTGGGCGGAAGGACGTTTTACAGAAGAAATTGTCCCTGTAATGATTCCGCAGAAGAAAGGCGACCCCATTGAGTGCAAGACCGATGAAGAACACAAGAATGTAAAATTCGACAAGATTCCCGAACTGAAACCGGCATTCATCCGCGACGGTACCGTTACCGCCGCCAACGCCTCTACCATGAATGACGGAGCTGCGGCACTCGTGCTGATGAGCAAAGAGAAAGCCGTAAAACTGGGCAAAAAGCCGATCGCCATCATTCGCAGTTATGCCGATGCCGAGCAGGCACCCGAATGGTTTACCACCACCCCGTCTATTGCTGTACCCAATGCTGTTGCCAAAGCAGGCCTGCAAATGAAAGATGTGGATTATTTTGAACTGAACGAGGCTTTTGCCGTAGTCGGCATCGCCAATATGGATAAAATGAAACTCGATCCATCCCGGGTAAATGTAAACGGCGGAGCAGTCTCTCTTGGTCATCCCCTGGGTTGCTCCGGAGCACGTATCGTTGTCACACTCATTCATGTACTCAAACAAAACAAAGGCAAATACGGTGCAGCCGGTATCTGTAACGGAGGAGGTGGAGCCAGTGCCCTGGTTATAGAGAACGTTTAACTATTTAAGAATTTAGGAATTTCTGAATTTTGGAATTTAAAAATCAAATTCGAAAATTCCGAAATCCCGAAATTCAATAATCCCTTCAACTTGCACGGCATTTGTACCCTCAGCATTGTTCCTTGTCGCAAAGAGCCTTCTGACCGGAGTGAGCAGGTTACACAGCTTCTTTTTGGTGAGCGGCTGACCGTTCTTGAGAAAACAGACAAGTGGTCGAGAATAATCCTGGAGGATGATGGATACGAATGCTGGATCGACAACAAGCAGTATACCCCAATAGACACTCCCTCCTTTCAAAAACTTCAGGAAACCCTAACACATTATACTACTGATCTTGTACAGGTACTCACGTCATCGGAAGGACAAGTCATTCCGGTAGTTCTCGGCAGCACCCTCCCCGGCTTTCACGATGGGGTATGCCACCTCGGCTCTCAGCTTTGGAAATATGACGGCCCGTTCGTGGCCTCCAACCAGGCAACACAGCGTAACAAACTGCTGGAAACGGCCCATCTTTACCTGCATGCTCCTTACCTCTGGGGAGGACGCTCTCCTTTTGGCATCGATTGTTCGGGCTTTACACAAATGGTGTATAAGTTGAATGGCATCAAACTACCGCGTGATGCATACCAGCAGGCAGAAGCAGGCGCCCTCCTGAGCTTTATTGAAGAAGCAGAACCCGGAGACCTGGCTTTTTTTGACAATGCGGAAGGACGTATCATTCATGTGGGTATTATACTGAACGCCAGCCGCATCCTGCATGCTTCCGGCAAAGTAAGGATAGACCGTTTTGACCACCACGGCATTTACCATTCTGAATCAGGAAAGTATTCCCACAACCTCCGGATGATCAGAAGGATTATCTGATCCTTTTTCAATTCATATACCTATTTAGGATACATGAATTATTCTATTATCTTTGAATAGATCGCCCGTCTCCCTCAAGGGTGTATCCTATTTCAAACACCGCTGAGATGAAAAACTTCCGACTTGGATTAACTGTGCTCCTGCTGGTTACCGGGCTTTTGTTTTCTTATTCTACGAACACCCAGGCCCAAACAAGGGTACTCGATTCTCTCCGACAAAAACTTGTTCATTCGGATGAAGACACCAACAAAGTTTGGACTTTAAACAATATAGCCTGGAGTCTTGGACTGGAAGGGAATTATACGGAAGCTGTCAAGCTTTCAACAGAAGCCCTGATGCTCTCTGAGAAATTAAATTACAAGACGGGATCGGCTAGAGCCTATAACGTGACTGGCTTTGTATATTTTCTGAAAGGAGACTATAAGGAAGCCATGAAAAATTTATCTCTCTCCTATTATATCAGTAAGGAAGCAGGAAATAAAAGAGGCATCGCATCCGCTTCAATTAATATGGCTAATGTATATACCAATCAGGGAGATTATTCTGAAGCCTTAAAAACATTGCATTCCACTTTAACATTAAACGAAGAACTGGGTGACAAAAAAGGTATTGCGGACATGTACAACAATATCGGCATCGTCCAACAGGACTTGGGAAACTTCCCTGAGGCCCTCAAAAATTACCTGCAGGCGTTGCAGATCCGTGAGGCGATGCAGGACCAGCGCTCCATTGCCGATTGTTATAACAATATCGGCCTTGTTTACGAAAGCCTGCACAATTATGATGAAGCCATTAAAAACCATTTTCGCTCTTTGAAGATCCGGCGTGAACAAAACGACCAAGCCGGTATTGCCAAATCATATAACAACCTGGGTATCGTATACAATGACAAAGGCAACTATCAGGAGGCATTGATGAACCACCTCTCTTCCCTGGAAATTCATAAAAAATTAAGAGACAATCTGGATTTGGGCAAGTCATACAACAATGTCGGCCTTGCCTATATAAATCTAAAAAATTATCCGGAAGCCCTTAACAATCTTCAGACAGCCACTGTAATCCGCAGGAGCATGGAAGATCAGGAAGGTCTCGCAGAGTCTTTCGTCAACCTAAGTACCGCCTATACCGCTTTACACCGTTTTGCAGAGGCCAGGGAAAAACTGGATTCGGCTGAAGGCATTGGATTACGCATTCACAGAAAACAGGGGTTGGAAGAAACGTACGACCAGTATATCCGTCTGGACAGTGCAATGGGCAATTACAAGGCGGCCTATGATCACTTCAAGAAATACCTTATCTACCACGACAGTATTTTCAGTGAAGAGACATCACAAAAGACCCTCCGGGCCGAAATGAATTTCGAGTTTGACAAGAAACAAGCGATTGCTAAGTCCGAACAAGAAAGGATAACTGCACTTGCTGCCGCTGAAAGCAGGAAACAACGGATCATTATACTTTCTGTAAGCATTTTACTCTTACTCATATGCGCTTTTGCCGCCTTTGCATACCGCAGTTACCGCCTCAAAAAAAGAGCCAACTTCCGCCTGGAGATTCAAAAGAAAAACATTGATGACAGTATCCGTTATGCCCAGCGGAT
>Ga0206918_1069_pt1 | contig 24319 bp, 18 predicted proteins | sample Alteio_BWOrgHeat_69_FD_152950 | JGI IMG/M metagenome (GOLD analysis project Ga0206918, IMG submission 152950) | Enriched cells from forest soil in Barre Woods Harvard Forest LTER site, Petersham, Massachusetts, United States -... | ecosystem: Environmental > Terrestrial > Soil > Temperate forest >... | reverse complement strand
ATGGCGGCAACGCCGAGGGGCTCGAAGCGCACTGCCGATTTTCCCATTGTCCGTTGGAAGGAGTAACCTTTTAGCACCTCAATAAAATGCAGAAAAATTTCCGCCGCGAGTTGATTGGACCAGGCTGCGCGTTGAACGGTTGCTCCATACTCATGTATGGTGGCCTCCTGCAATTCAGGAACTCTTTTGCGAATCGCATTGTGGAGGCGTTGCAAATGTCCGATACGCTCTTCGACCGTTGACTTCGCAAACAGTGCGAAAGCAGCCTTTGCCGCGACAATGGCCCTGCGAATATCCACCTCGTCTCCCAGAATAACGTGTCCGATAACCCGATTGACCGATGGATTAATCAGGTCAAAGATCTCCGTGCCATGAGGTGTGACGAATGTTCCGTTGATGTAAATTTTGTCAATGATTTTCATGTGGCTTATTTTTTGACAAAATTCGAGTAGGATGGGTGAGTATGCTTTGTTCAAAAGCTCATTCTACTTTGTTAAAACGCTCATCAGAACTTTGGCACCCGGCAAAAGATTTATGTACCCTGTCGGGGACCTTCTTCAAACACCTTTCAATGCTTATCGAAAATTTTCTATATCTAAATCAATACAAATTGCCGGGCTTACAATAGTACTTTTTTTTAAAATATGGGCTCCGAATGGATTAGATGTGCCACAATTGCGTCGGTAGGGGTGTTCGATTCCCCGCAGAATCATCAGGGACCGGTATCACTGGACTGATCAAAGTCTCGTACAGGGTTACTTTTAAAGCCAACTCGTAAGGCCCGACGCATCACTCTACTAATTCAATTAAGAAGAAGTTAACTCAACTTGTTGATATATTTTTCTATTCGATGCCGCAATGAACCATCTTTTATCCACGTTAGCTTACTCAGATTTTTTTGATAGTTAGGAAGTTCTTTAACGAGAGCCTGCTTTATCATCTCCATTGCGGCATCTTTGGTTGTATAATGGGGGGCTTCAATGCTGAGTTTAGGCATTTTTTGAAATTAGCTGCAATATTTCGTCCTTTTTTTGAATAAACAAGGTGAGCCCCCAAGGGTAAGAGCATTTTTTTAAAATGGGTGTTTTCACGGTGCCGAATGAGGTTAAATATTGCTAAGTTAGCCGTACACAGAAATCAAACACTTGGTCAGGCTCATGGAAATGAACCTTTTCGCGCTTTTCGGAAAGATTGCGGGCTTCGGCGGCCTGTCCCTAGCAGTGGTCCTCGTATTATTCGGAAAAGCCCTTTCGCCCAAATTATTTCCGGATCTCTCCAGGGAACACGCTTACCGACTGATCCGACTGGTCATTCTGTGCACGGCCATCCTCGGGTTGGCTGGCATGACCCTCGGCACAATGCTTTCCTATCCGCTCCGACCGAGACAGGTCAAACTGGGAGAGTCATCCCGGGACACGGCGGAACACGTGTATCATTTGTTCTTTTCCGGTACTGTTCGTGATGGCGTACATAATCTTTCCGGAGTGAAGATAACGACGGCTGATACGACTGTTTATACCAATGAGCGGGGAGAGTTTCTCTTCCGCATTGCCTCGGCAGACAGTCCGCAACTTGGTGTGGCATTTCGCTTGTCCAAGGCTGGCTACCCGGAAGCTACGCGGCATGCGGATATTCCCGGGATCAATCAACCTTTCACGATGTCTAAAACAAATGCGCCATGACTCGTCTCGTTATGCTTCTGATCTCCTTTTCGACGGTGGCAATGGCAGCCGGCCAGGCCATCACGCTAAAGGGAACCGTCACCGATAGGAAAAAGCAGCCAGTCGCCCAGGCGCACGTCCGCGTCGACGGCGGACTTGGCGAGGCCACGACCGACAACGCCGGTCATTTCCATTTGCAACTATCTCAGATGGTCAAAGCGGATCAAACGATTACGTTAAGGTGTGAAGATCCGAAATTCCGATTATTTACAGCTGACATCCAGGCTTCAACGAACCTGATCATTGAAATTACGCTGGTCCGCAAAAAGATCCCTACCAAGCCTGTCACGCACTCCCGTCAATTCCCCCATCATCCGGACTCGATCCTGGTCAATGTCGTTACCTTCCAGGATACATCGCCGGCCGGCCTGCCTCTTTCCGAAACGTTTGCCGTCCCAACCGAGAGCAGGCACAACATGCCGGAGAAGAACGTCTCCATACCGTATACATTAAAAGACCCAAATGGAATCATCACGAAGATAGAACGGTCTTGTACCAGTCCTGACAACAACAACCGCTGCCGCTTGAATTACATGCTGCATGTGCCTGGGAACGATCCGGAACGGTTCGGCGATTTCGCCCTAAATAACGGGGGAACGCCGGAATATTTGCCGGACTGCCATCTCAACGCGTCGAGAAATGGCTTTGTGTATTACAGGAAATGGGTGGGCGGAGAATGTACGGAGGTGTACACGATCTTTTATAAGGTACCGGTGATCACCAAAGAAAAGCGGCCAAAATGACGACTTATCGTAGGGGTGTGAACCGGAACAGGGTAGGAGTTAGGACGTGTTCGCGGGGTTCGCTCCGTTAAAACACTCCATTTGGGGAGGGTGCAAGGGTAAAAATGGGTGTTTTCACCCTTGATAATTGGATAGGAGTCCATTATCTTTTCACGGCAAAAAAATTATTGAATGGGAAAACTATTGGTTGGAATCGCGCTTCTGGTGTGCTCTTTGCAATCGGGGGTGGAAATAAAAGGTACGGTCGATCAAAATGGGGCCAATTTCACCTTTAGTTCGCGGGCGGTGGCTCAAGTGAAACCGGCGCAGGGATACCAGGTCACGTTTTCGATTCACAACCTAAAGGAGCGTCCACTCACTGTGTTATGGGTCGCCGCGGGAATCGGAACCTGCAATGGCGAGAACTCCGGCGAATCGGTGGAAAAAGAAACGGCGGGGGTCTCTAAAACGACCGTCTTCGTTGGGCTTGATTCCATACCGGACTCGCCGATCAAGTTTGGTAATAATCTCGGCCATGAAAAGGACGTTTCGGTGATTCTTGATTATGCTGGGTTGCATAGGAGTCATGACGCCACTTCAGAGACGAGGATCAGGGGTTTGGACCGGAATGGGTTGACGTTAGCGGAAATTGACGTCAGGTCCACTTTGTATCCCGAGCTGAATAGATCCGTTGTCGAGATCGAAGTACAGCAGCAAGGTTCCATCTTGGTGCAGGCCATGGCTGACCTTTCGGTGATGTTGGACGACCATACATCGAATTGGAAATGGCGTCAGTATTCACCTTCGGCCACCGGGTTGGATTCGGCCTTGTCGGCCTCCGATATTTTAGGGAGGGAATGGTTCATAGGAAACCAAGGATATAAGACAGCACAGATGGACATCACGGGAAAAAAATATTATTGGATGGACAATGTGGCAGCCGGCCCTCGTAAGATTGTCCTTACGGCAACAGGGGCAAATTTTGGCTTGAGCCGGACTAAGTTTCTGGCGGCGTTGCCCGGATTCGGAGAGCGCGAGATCGTATTTTCGGCCGACATTTTCCTGCCCAGTTAAATTCACGAGATATGCCCGAAACGCACGAAAACAGATATGCAGTGGTCCCCGCCATAGTCAACGGGTTGCTTGCCTGGTTGGTATCCGGCAAATTCCTGATTCATATGTTGTTTTCGGAATATCGCTGGCAGATGATTGTTATTGCTATCGTGGGTGCCATCATTGGTTCAATCTGCGCGGTAAAGGCTGGGGCTGGACGGCATCCAGTCCGCAATCTTGTTGTCGTAGGGGTTGTTTTTGTCGGCACCTTATGGTATCAAACCTATTTGGCCGACCTTTCAGGCCATTTTTGGTACGAAGTTGGATTGGCCTTTTTAATGGTGTTGATTATTGTCGGTATCGCGTGCTATCTATTAACGTTGCTTGAATTCCTGGGGGCGTCACTGGTGTGGCCAGAGGAGTGATTTATCAATCCAGTGGTTTCAAACTTACAATAAATAATTTGCTTCTATGGTTGCTAAGATTCTATTTAGATGGTTAGGTGACTCCCGGTTCGTGATGGATATCCGCGAACAAATAGGGGACAAGTTCAAAAACTGGGACAATGGACTGCAAGGTGTTCGAACTTTTCGATAGGGATGCCTAGCTCAGAGTGCGATACTCACTTGGCGTTTGGTCGACTGGCTGTTCGAATTCGCGGATAAAATGATTCAGATACCTAAAGCCCAGTTCATAAGCGCAATGGCTGATAGACTTGCTATCGTCGAAGATCCGCTCTTAAGACACATTGATCATATTCCCTGAGTGTACTTCTGAGTTGGCTTTCCGGTTAATGCTTGTCGGTAAGAGAGAAGTCGTCAAAAAAGGGTGTTTTCACGGTACGCAAGAGCTTTTGAAGGCGTACCTTCAAATTATTATCCCAGAAGGTTCTAAAACTGCTGACATGAAAATCATTTTCTTATTGTTTCTTATTTTTGTCTTTTCTAACTCCTCCTTTGCGCAGTGCCATGATGACCAGGGCAACAAATACAATGCAGGTGTAGTTGTGACTTTCGCCGGTGTCAAGAAAAAATGTACTTGTGTAATACCCACCCAGAATTTTCAAGGCTGTACGGCATTTTGGACAAATGTTGTAGAACCGCAAAGTCCTAGAAAACCAAGTACGGGAACACAAGTTCCTCCCCAATTTCGCCCAACTCCGAACGTACAGACACCGCAGACGCAACAGGCGCAAAGCAGGCAAAGAGCGAATTTGACCGGGGCATTAACATTTTTGGTCGCCAAAGGGATGTCCAAGGATTTCGGTGGCCGTTACGATACAAGCTATCATTTGGTAAATTTCTACGCATTTGGAAAGTATTTCAACTCCGGCAGCGATGTAGTGGTGGGGACGATCGAGTATAAATCCGCCGTTGAATTGGATGATCTCGCCAGAGCCAAACCCCTGGACTTAACGACAAAGTTGGAGACCCTTGGTAGCACCGGGCCCGCTCCTATTGACACTACTGTGGGGTTCGGCGTGATTCCATATACCGAATTTGCTCACGGGCTTAAACCCGGCGTCAAATATTCGTTTGCCGTCAGATATGTTCTGGACGACTACCTTTCTTCAGATGAATGGGAAGAAAACCCGACTAGAATCGCAACTTCCGATTGGGTATACTTCTCATTGACCTTTACTAAAGAAGAGACAACCACACCCCCGTTTAGGCCGGCTGGGGATTTCGGCACAGCGCAATAGTTTCTTTGCAATCCGCCATGCTACAAGACAAACCAGGTAGAACGGGCCAACTGCTTATAAAAAGTTAAGCATTCAACTGAATGATAAGCCAATCTTTGATTGGAAAAACGTTCACAACTACCTTGCCATGTCCTTGGGGGCATGTGTGCTGCTGAAAATGAGCACTTGCGTTTCCTTGAGCTTGACCGTTCATCGGGATATTGCATAGGGTAAACTGCGCACGGTGAGGTGGCTATAAAGGCTGCGAGACCCTATTCAGCGCTGTGGCTGCGGCTCGGCAAAATTTGACAAATGGTGGAAGCTACGAATTTTGCAATATGATTTAAAGTAACTTAAGGATCAAAAGAGCATTGTTCCGGGGATTTACGATCAATAAAGCAGTCTACTTATGAGCGATTTGAAAAACTATATTGATATTTTGGAATTGCTCTCGATTGTTGCCGGTGCAATTTTTGGAATTTTAGGCACCCTAACGGAGACGAAAACAAAAACAGGAAAACTTACGAAATGGGGTGTTATTGCAGTTTTGGGAGTTGTTGTCACCAATACCTTTTCATTTATCCAAGCGTCTCTTAAGCAAAAAAATGACACGCAAAAAGAGAATGCAAAATTAAAGGACGAAAACGAAAAATACAAAGAACAATTGGGTTTCGAATATACTACGGTAAGAAAAATAGACTCTTCCTTGAATGCACAAATACTCTTGCAACATCAAACCGATTGTTTAAATATAAAGCAAAACGGCATTTATCACTCACAAGCGGGAATCCTTGAGCGCCAAAGTATGGTCAACGATAATATCAACCGCTCGCTTAACCCCTTTTTACCGTTCGCGATCAGCTTTACCATATCCCTAAAAATCACTGATGAAGCGTTAAAATTAAAAGACGATCCATTCATAGTCGCCCACAAAAATCTTCTTAAAATTCTAGACAATCCCGCATCCTACAACAATGACACGATAGCGTTGCAACATAAAAAAGGAATAGAAGCGCTCGTTAACACAGTTTACCTAACTCCCAAATACGTCAACTTGTCAGATTTCAAATTCCTGGAATCAGGAATCGTCATGTTAAGCTTTAGGTCAAATAAGAAACAAACGAATCGGAATATTAATTTCAAATTTCCAATATTTTCATTTGACAGCAGCGAGCTAACGGTTAGTGGCCATTCGAAATATAAAGATCCATACCCCAATGACTCATCTTATGATGACAGCCACATTCTGGAAGATCTTACAAATAACGCTAACACAGGGATCCGCATCATTTATGTCCCTCAGTTAAAATCATACAAAATTTCCTTTTACATTGATGAATTGAAGGTTTCAAGCGATCTTGGAACGATGAAAAGTACGGAAGACTTACCGGGATCAACATTGCTTTTAATTATTGGCGGACATTACCTCAGCACGATAAATCTGGAAGACTGCACACTATTTTTTCCCCCATCCTTCTCTAAGCGTTTTGAATTAGCCATTGGCAACAATAGCAGGCAAGATAACGAGCGCGGTGACGTCTCCTACTTTGAAACCGTAAAGATAAAGTAACGGAATGTCCTCTCCCCCGATCACCGTCTAAATATTGGTGCAACCAGGCCCAACGTTTTAATTGACGTGGCAAAAATAGCCGATTCAACCGGCTTTTTCAGCGAGGGCGTTTTTGCTGAGACTTTGCCATTGTTTTGTGACTATTTGTTGTGAGAAGTATAATCAGGAGAATGCTGCGCCACATGGTTCTTACATGACTCAGGCCGTTCCTTTCGCGTGCCAGAAAGAATGTGGGAATTGATACCGAAGCCCACCAAACAAGTCCTTTCAGGCTATGAGCTGGGGATTCTGCTGCTAAGTGCGTATCTCTATGACATTGATATGAGTCCAACTGTAGCCTTCACTGATATTAGGACACGGCTGACTTAGACTCTTGGTTCTTGCTTCCTTTACAGTGTATTTTATTGAGAGAGCGAGAGGTGGCCTATGACACTGCCCAAAGGTATCGTTGAATCCTTTGCGATCCAGCACTTGTCGATATCTTAAATTCATTTGTGAGTTCGAACACCTCACTTTTACTCCCTGCGAAAAACGGATAGGATAAAATCTGTTTTGTAAATTATCCTATTTCATTAAATTGGTTGATAAGGCGTCAATAATGCGTTCCGGGAATGGGCCGTGACGTCTTTGAGAGTTATCCACAACTGTGTATAGGTATTGCGATTGTCCATGCTTTCTTCACCCTCAATTCAATTCACTTTCTTTAATTTAGCAATGAAAATGCTACGGTATTGGTTTGTCAATAAAATTAGTACCATGCTAATAAATTTGGTATTTTTGTTGAAAGAGCAAAATAGGGATGCTCTCACCCAAATATGAAATACGCGACTAGCAAACAAATCGACGTCTTTGATGATAGTACCGGGGATAATCTTGCCTTGAAGGTCGTGCCCGAATTACTTACAAATACTGCCAGTTGGCAAGAACGCGGGGCTGTTTTTACAAAAAAGGAGGTAGTGGAGTTTATCCTGGATTTGATGGGATATACGGTTGATCAGCCTTTGTATGCCTACCGATTGCTTGAGCCGGCCTTTGGCGAGGGCAGTTTCTTGTTGGTAGCGATTCGGCGGTTGTTGTCGGCATGGAAAGTTCAGTCGAAACGATTAGGCACGCAGGTGTTGAGAGATGCGATTGCAGGTATTGAATTACACACGGATTCGTTCCAGTTGACACGGCAAAAGGTAATTGCGTTGATCTTGGAGGAGGAATTGTCTTATCAAGTCGCCGAGGACTTGGCCGGTCAGTGGTTAAGAAATACGGATTTTTTGCTGACTGATATAAAAGGCGGATTTGATCATATCGTGGGTAATCCGCCCTACGTTCGTCAGGAATTGATTGCGCCGCATCAACTGCGGGCTTACAGGCGTCGCTATTCTACTATTTATGACCGTGCCGATTTATATGTTCCTTTTTTTGAACGCTCCCTTTCCCTTTTAGGTGCTAAGGGGCAGCTCGGCTTCATTTGCACGGATCGTTGGATGAAAAACCGTTATGGAGGTCCCCTACGCAAGTACATTTCGGATAAGTTCCATCTAAGATATTACGTAAATATGGTTGGGACTGCCGCATTTGAAACAGACGTGATGACCTATCCGGCTATAACAATTATTGACCGGGCAAAAGGAACTATCACGCGAGCGGCTGAAAAGCCTGAGATTGCTCCCGCATCATTGAATATGCTCTGTTCTTCTATGCAGGCGAAAGTGGTACCTCTGCTAGGGAGTGTAGAAGAAATTGAAAATGTGGCAACCGGCGCGGATCCATGGATTCTACATGCCCCGAAAGAACGAGCTTTGGTAAAACGACTGGAAAGATTCTTTCCGCGTTTGGAAGATACCGGTTGCAAGGTAGGTATAGGTGTCGCAACAGGTGCGGATAGCATCTTTATCGCCCCCTTTGAAGAACTTAAGGTAGAACGGGATCGGAAAATTCCTTTGGTGATGACCAAGGATATTCTCGAAGGACAGGTGGCCTGGAAGGGTTTGGGGGTTATTAATCCGTTTACCGATAAAGGCACGTTAGTCAATTTGGAAGAATACCCTTTGCTGAAAGATTATTTTAGCTGTCATCGGGCGTCGATCATAAGACGCCACGTCGCGACTAAAAACCCAAACAATTGGTATCGCACCATTGACCGGATTTATCCCGCACTGGCGAAGGTTCCAAAGTTACTTATTCCAGACATCAAAGGTGATGCACATATCGTCTATGAAGCCGGGAACTTTTATCCGCATCATAACCTATACTACATTACGGCCGCCAGCTGGAATTTGAAGGCCCTCCAGGTTGTCCTTCAGTCCGGTATTGCACGACTATTTGTGTCGACATATTCCACGCAAATGCGCGGGGGATATTTAAGGTTCCAGGCACAGTACCTCCGAAAAATTCGCCTGCCATCCTGGGATTGTATTGCCGATGCCGTTCGAGGACAGCTATTGGAGGCGGCCGACAGCAAAGATGCCGCATTTCGCAATCGGGTGGTGGCAGCCCTATATGGATTGTCGGAGGCAGAAAGTCAGCTATTGTTTTAACTTTAAAATATCTATGGCAATAGACTTAGTAGACTACGACAAAAAGGCTAAGGAGGCGGTGGAGGCTTTTTGGGGGAATCGGGATAAGGCCCGTCAGAAACAAATTGAAGCAGGGAGGGTAGATGCGGGGGAAAGGGCAGGCGTGACGGCGGGCAATAACATGGATGGTTTCATTGCCTTGATTAAGGACGTGGTGCAGGCAAATGGACTTTCTCATGCAGAAATTTATCTTGAGAGACGCGCACTCACACTGCCAGGTTATTTTCGCCCTACGAAATTGTGGGATATGCTGGTTGTCAACCGTGGAAAGCTAATTGCGGCAGTTGAGTTGAAAAGTCAGGTGGGACCGTCATTTGGTAATAATTTCAATAACCGGGCAGAGGAGGCCATAGGTACTGCACATGATTTTTGGACTGCCTTTCGTGAGGGGGCATTTGGCAAGCAAGCCAGGCCTTTTGTCGGTTGGTTCATGCTGGTCGAAGACGATTCGGGTTCAAGATCGCCAGTGCGGGATGCCTCGCCCCATTTCCCAGTTTTTTCGGAGTTTCAGGGAGCATCCTATCAAATTCGGTATAATATTCTTTGTCAGAGGCTAATGAGAGAACAGTTATATACAACCGCGTCCATTATTACCTCGCCTCGCACGGCGATTGAAAGCGGCAGTTATTATGAATTGGATGAGGTCACGGGGTTGAAGGCTTTTGTTGCGACGCTCGCTGGGCATATTGCGAGTGAGGCGGCCAGGGTTTGATAAAGTGAGGGAGCGTCCTATATGTCGAACTTCCCCGCGGCGGCGCCGCAATCACTTAACTAAGTAACACAAAATAATGCCATCTACTCGATGCCTACCAAGTAGAATGAGACATAATCGACGCGGAAGCTCATGGCCCCCGTTGCATAAGTTCCAATCAACATAAGCGGATGTTTTTAGCAATAACCGTGAAAAAACGGTTGTTTCATCCGGTTCAAAACCCTATCATTGGGAATTACAAGGAGAATCGAATGAAAAAAACTTCACACGGCATGTTGTTGTCCGCCGGTGACTTGTCAGGATACATTTCCTGCCACCATCTCACGCATTTAAACTTGGCAGTCACTGACGGCCGTCTGGACGTCGCCGAATATCGCGACCCCCTGCTGGCAATGTTGCAGGAACGAGGAACCGATTTTGAGACAGGTTACCTTCGGCGATTGGAAGCCGAAGGACGGAACGTGGTACGGCCTGATCCGGGTAGTGATGAACTGTTTGTGGAGCGAACCAAGTCTGCAATGGAGCAAGGCGCCGAGATAATATACCAGGCCGCTCTCCGCTCAGATGTGTGGCAGGGCCGCGCCGACTTCTTGGTCAAGGTCGACAAGCCTAGTCGGCTGGGCGAATGGTCTTATGAGGTCGTCGACGCCAAACTCGCCCGGGAAACCAGGGCAGGAACGATATTGCAGCTTTGTCTCTATGCGGAATTGCTAGCGGATATTCAAGGTGTACTGCCAGAATATGTGCATGTCATTACGCCCGAGGAGGACTTCACTCAACATAGCTATCGCTCCGATGATTTTATGGCGTACTTCCGGTTAATCAAGTCCAAGGTATTAGGGATTGTGGCTAAGAATGAGGTGCCAATTCCTACTTATCCTGATCCCTGCGCCCACTGTGGAATCTGCGGTTGGTGGGCCTATTGTGACCGACAGAGGCGGAGCGACGATCATCTGTCCCTGGTAGCCGGCCTGTCTGGTGCGCAGGCCGCGGAGCTTCGGCGATGGGATATTCACACTTTGACCACACTGGCGGGAACCCCACTTCCCCTTCCTTTCAAACCTTCCCGAGGCGCAGTAGAAACGTTTATACGCCTTCGCGAACAGGCCCGGGTGCAGTTGGCTGGACGAACCGCCGGAAAGCCGGGGTATGAATTGCTGGATATCGTCGAAGGCAAAGGGTTGTCCAATCTCCCAGAGCCATCTGCCGGCGACCTATTCTTCGATATGGAAGGTGATCCTTTTATTGGTAACGCGGGAATGGAATACTTGTTTGGCTGGGTGACGAACGACGAACCCACTACCCCCCGACGGCTGTGGGCGTTGAACCCTGATGACGAAAAGGCGGCCTTCGAAGCCTTTATCGATGAAGTGATACGAAGTTGCTTCTTTTATCCGGATATGCATATCTATCACTTCAGTCCATACGAACCGTCAGCGCTGAAACGGTTGATGGGCAGGTATGCGACAAGGGAGGACGAGGTGGATACCCTGTTGCGAGCTGGCCGTTTCGTTGATCTGCACACCATCACCCGCCAAGCTATTCGCGCTGGGGTCGAGTCGTATTCTCTGAAAGAGTTGGAACTGTTGCATGACTTCGAACGCGAATTCGAGCTTCGGGCAGCGGCGGCACAATTGCGGGAAATGGAACGGCGGTTGGAGCGCAACGATATCGGAGGAATTTCAGCTGAGACCAAAGCGGCGATCGAACAATACAATTACGAAGATTGCCGCTCCACTTGGAGCTTGCGCAACTTACTCGAGAAGCTGCGTAGCGAGCGGATTGCTGCCGGAATACCTCTACAACGCCCGGAATTGAAAGAGGGTGCTGCCGGGGAGTCTGTTGCTGCCTTTCAACAGCGCATTAGGCCGATATATGAAGCACTGACGGCAGGCGCGCCTGTCGACCCGTTGGCTCGGTCCCCCGAAGAGCAAGCTCGCTGGTTGCTGGCCAATATGCTGGAAGGATACCGGCGGGAAAAGAAGGCCCTTTGGTGGGAGTATTTCCGATTGTTGGCATTGCCACCGGAAGACCTATTAGAAGAAAAAGAGGCCCTAAGCGGTTTGGCCTTCACCGGCAAGCGGCGACCGGATAAAAAAAGCACAATTGATAGCTATCAATTCCCTGTTCAGGAGTGTGAGATGCAGGTCGGTGATACGGTGAAGGGAATGGATGGAAACGATTTAGGAGAGGTGATAGCAATTGATAAGATTATTGGACGGATTGAGATCAAGAAAGGACCTTCCAAAGCCGAATTGCATCCCACTGCCGTTTTCCGGTTAGTAATCATCCCGGACAAAGAGAAGGAGGAAGCCATTATTCGCCTCGCAACTTGGGTGGCGGGCCATTCCATAGACGAGGATGGAGACCATCGGGCGGCTCGGGATCTCTTGCTGGGAAACCCTCCACGGACAGCTCCCGGTTTTCAAAACGATTCCCCGCCGCAACAAAAGGCGGTGGCTTGGGCACGCACACTCGACCGTGGAGTTCTGCCGATCCAAGGTCCGCCGGGCACAGGGAAGAGCCATACTGCCGCCGAGATGATCTTGGCCTTGGTGCGGGATGGCAAGAAAGTGGGTATTACCGCCCTCAGCCACAAGGTCATTGTCGGCCTTATGGAGAAGGTGATTCGGGCAGGGGCGAACGTAGGGGTGAAGGTTTCCTGTATACGACGAGTATCCAAGGTGTCCGAAAAGCCAGATTCGGCGATTGTAGAAGAAAAAGACTACGATAAGATTGAAGGGGCTATCCGGGGTGGCTCGGTCCAAGTAGTAGGTGGAACGGCTTGGCTTTGGGCCAGGGAACAATTCAAAGAAAGTATTGATGTGCTTGTCGTCGATGAAGCGGGACAACTATCCCTGATCGATACTCTCGCTGTCGCTCAAGCGGCTGTCAACCTCGTTTTGCTGGGAGATCCGCAGCAGTTGAAGCAGCCCCAACAAGGTAGTCACCCGGAAGGGACGGAGGTATCCGCGCTCGAACATGTGCTAAAAGAGCATCAAACCATTCCACAAGATCGGGGTATCCTGTTGGACGTCACTTGGCGGATGCACCCCTCCATCTGTTCATTTGAGTCGGAGCTGTTTTATGAGAACAGGCTTCAGCCGCTGGCGGAACTCGAAAAGCAGCTGTTGTCCGGAGCTACGCCGTTTGCCGGCGCCGGGTTGTGGTACGTACCTGTTAACCATGAGGGAAACCAAAGTTCGGCACCGGAAGAAGTAGTCGTAGTGCGCCAGATCATTGATGGGCTACTTACGGGAAAGGTCAATTACCAGAATGCCAAGGGAGAGGTAGCACCCGTTGCGGCAAGCGACATCAAGGTCATTGCCCCATTCAATGCTCAGGTCAGCTTGCTGACCCAGGCGCTACCGGCGGGCGTTGCCGTCGGCACGGTCGACAAGTTCCAAGGACAGGAGGCGCCAATCGTTATTTTCTCCATGGCAACCTCCCGGCCGGAGGACGCACCGCGGGGAATGGAATTCTTGTACAGTCCGAACCGGCTGAATGTTGCGGTGTCAAGAGCTCGGGCAGCTTTCATTCTCGTAGCCAACCCGCATCTCTTCGAGCCTGACTGCCGAAACGTTCGACAGATGAAATTGGCCAACGCCTATTGCCGCTTTATGGAGCGACAACAATTGGAGTCCCGGAATGGGTGAACGACGTGTGCGTAGTTTAAACCTGTTGAATGAAAAATATTTGCATAAAATTCTTAGTATGTTAAACTCCGATCAACTGTGGCCAGTATTTGTCAAGAATGCGAAGATTTATTTTGAAAAATTTGAAATCTTCGTTTCTCCGAAAGAAGAAAGCCCCTATCAAATAACGACTGCTGAAGACAACAAAGTCAAGGTGACGCGTTCCAGTGGGACTTCGGAAACCATAACACACCGAAAATTTTCCACTGCGATCGAGCGATTAAATGCCTTTTATCCGCGCATACCGAAGAATACTCTTTACGATCATGTGGTGGAAGAGACCACCATTGTAGAACTATTGCCCAACCTTGACTGGGATGAACACCACGATTTTATCATCGCTGAGTCATATATTGTTCCCCAGGTTAGTGCGAGTCCGGAAGTGCCATTGAAGACAAGGTATGCTGAGGTGGCGGTTAGACAAGGCCAGCCCAAGCTGCGCGAAAAGTTGCTTTATCTTTATGAAGGAAGGTGCGCCATTACCGGTATTGATATAAAGTCCGTGCTACACGCCTGTCATATCAAGCCGTACTATCAAACCAAGATATGCTTGGCAGAAGACGCAATCCTTCTCCGGTCTGATCTTCACGACCTTTTTGATTCAGATTGCCTGGCCATCCATCCCGAGACGCTTGAGATTCATATCCGCCGGAACATTCTATGTGATGATTATCGAAAACTGAATGGAATGAAGGTGCGCCCTCGTCGGGACGGAGGGTCTATCTTGCCTGCTGGATTACTGACGAGGTGGGAAGCTTTCCAAAAGAACAAAAAAGGGCCCTATAATAGGGGGTATTAATTGCCTGAGAATCCGGGTAAGATAGGTTGGTGACCAAAAGGTGTGACGGCTTGAATGGCGGTTAGCGGGACTACATCGCTATTGGGTGCTTGATGAGAATAGGGTCATCTTTGTAAAGTGCCATAAGACTCGGGATAGTCAGCTGTTCACCGTATTCTGTCACAGGCCGGCTGTCGATTTGCGACTGATTAAATTCGGGAGGCACCTGACCATGCAATCGTGCGCGAATTTACTCGTATTTGGCCGGTTGTTTTTTATATATGCCTGGAATAACTCCTGCATCCATCGTCTGGTTGGCTCATCGGGTTGGATGAAAGGAATATCGTTGAGCATGGTTTATGCGTTGTGGGTTGTCTATGAGTTTTGGCTTTGGGATTTGCGGGCTAAATTTCGGGATAAATTTTGTAAAGGGATTCCGGGTGTGAAGATTTATTTTTTTGTAAATGGCGTGTTTGAAGTGCGAACAAACATAATTCAAGGATGAAACTGGCTGAAATACGGATGGATAATTCTTGGCCAGCGGTTATCTGTTGCCAAAAGAAGCATTATGTTTGGCACCGCGATTCTATTTGCAATAACACATTAAACCTGTGTCTATGTCTTCAACTTCTACGGTCAAGAAGGGAATCATCGATTATTTATGGGATTGGGCAGAAACGCATGCCGATTGGGCGAAGCTCCTCGTGGAGAAGGTGGTAACAACAGAGGCGCCGCTTAGCCAGACGGAGCGGGACAATGTTTTCGAACATTTCATCGATTCTCTTCGGGGGCGCACACCGGAAGCTGCCAGCGGTGAAGGTGGTCAAGCCCGTTTATAAGCCTACCGAGAAGGTGGTCGAATTGACCGCGCTGAAGAACATCACTGGCGTCAACCGGCTGGCGAAGAACCAGGAACTGAAGTTTAGCAAGAACCTGACGGTGATCTATGGTGAGAACGGGACGGGTAAGACGGGATACGGACGCATCCTGAAGTCACTGGGCTTTAGCTATGACCCGGCCAACGTGATCCACCCCAATGCGTATGGAGCGAAAGAGCCAAAATCCGCCACGATCGAGTATACCGTCAATGGACAACCAGCCAGCTTTTTGTGGGACGGTAAAAAGGAGCAATCGGAACTTGGCAATATCTCTGTCTTCAACAACAACTGCGTGCAGATTTCGCTTGCCGACCGGCAGTTGATTGTATCGCCCATCGGATTTCATCTGTTTGGTCTGCTGACTGATGAGTTGATGGCGATGAACGAGATGCTACGGAGGAAGATGGGGGAGTATCCGACAGAGATTGTTTGGTTGCCAAACATGCGTGCCGGAACGCCGCAGCAAAAGTTGATCTCGGCATTGAGCGCGAAGACGACCGAGGAACAGGTCAAGGCGGTAGGGGAATTTAATTCTGGTCATGAATCGAAACTGGAAGCGAAAAAGAAGGAGTTAAGCAATCTCAACCGGGAGTTGCTGGCTGCGCAACTGCAGATCCTGGAGGCGAAGCGGACGGAGTTGGTCAAAATGGAGGAAAAGGTGAAGTCCGGGCAGGCGTTGCTTTCGAAGGGAAAAATAGGTGAGCTGGCAGACGTGAATGCGAGGATCCAGAAGCTCGAGCAAACCACACTGACCGGCTTGAAGGAAGTAGCCGAAGGACGGGGAATCGCCTTGTATGACAGCGAGCCCTTTAAGGTCTTTTTGCGATCTGCGGATAGCTATTTAAAGACGCTGAATAAACCGGACTACCCGGTTGCGGATGATAAATGCCTTTATTGTCAACAGTCACTGGATGAATCCGCCCGCGATCTGCTGGCCAATTACAAGCGACTGCTGAATGACACTACCCAGCGGGATAAGCAAGCACTCGAAAGCTGGCGGCTGGCACTGATCGCACCAGTCAAGGCGCTTGATGCGGCGGTAATCTTTCATCAGCCTGTCTTTGGGCTTGACGCGAATAAGGTCCCGGTGCAGCCGGAAAAAGTGTTGGAATACAATAGGAAGTTATCTCAGCTGAAGGAGTCGTTTGAGAGGAATCAACTGTCGACGGACGGAACAGGACAGTCGGCGGATTTTGCCGGCGGCACGGAGCAGACGGTGGATTTTACTGGCGTGCTGTCGCTGCTGCGGGAGGCTTTTTTCGGGGTTCAGAAGGAAATTAGTGGAATCACGGCCTCGATTGCCTCCATCAAGGAAAAGGCAGCGGAGATACAGGCGGCGATGGATGAACTGGAGGACAGAAAGCTTTTGGCGGCGAAGTCGGCGGAGGTCCTAAGGGTGGTTCAAAACCATAAGATACTTGATAAGCTGAAGGCGAGTGTCAGTGAGTTGGCGACAGTACACGTCAGTCGGAAGACATCGGAGGCACGGGACCTGTTGGTGAAGCAGAATTTTGATGATCTTTTTAGCATGGAGTTGATGGATCTGAGGAAGGCGGATTTGCAGGTACAGGTAAGTTTTGGGACAGAAAGGGGTAAGTCGAAGCTGACGCAGCGGGTAAGGTCGCATCCGTTGAATGAGATCTTGAGCGAAGGCGAACAGAAGGCGATCGCGCTGGCGGAATTTCTGACGGAGTTGCAATTGGATCCGGTCAGGGCGCCAGTCATCTTTGACGACCCGGTCAATAGCCTGGATCACCGGATCACGGATGAAGTGGCGAAGCGGCTGATCCGGCTGTCGAAGACCCGGCAGACGATCGTCTTTACGCATTGTATTTTGCTGTTGAACAGCATCCAGCAACAGAAGGACTTAGATACCACAAAACAGGAGGGGATTAATATTTCGACATTATCGGTGCGGAATAATTTTGATGAGACGGGTGTGCTGGGCCAGGTCGAGGAATTAAATACGTTGAGCTACTACAGGGATAAATATAATGATGTCCTTAGTCGGGTAAAACCGGGTGCTGATGAGGCGATCCTTGCAGCGGAAGGTTATGGCCATCTGAGGTCGGCTATTGAGGTCGCGGTGGAGCATGATATCCTGGAGAAAACGATCGTTCGGTACCGCAAAGGCGTGGCCTTTCCTTCGCTGATCCGCGTGAAGGGGAAGTTGATCGATGAACAAAAGGATGGGTTGAATACGGTTTACGAGCGGTGCTGTGTCTTCATTGCAGGGCACTCTAGCCCGACGGTGATCTATACGAGGCCAACGATCGCGGGGTTAAGAATGGATTGGGAAGCGTTTATGAAAATTCGAAGTCTGTTTACCAAGAAGAATTGAGGGGTTGTGATGACTAGCGAAGGGGGACCGGGTCTCAGCTGGCGGTCTTTTTTGAATATTTCCGGAAGGCAGCGATAAACTGGTAGATCAGGTATCCAAAGATGACCTTGCTTAGATAGTCGATGATGAGGGCGCCGCCGGTGAGGTCTTTCTTGTCGACGAGGAAGTCGCTGCGATGGGTGATGTCGAGGAAGGAGAAGTAGTAACCCATTAGCGATGAGTCGAATTTGCCACCCCAATATAGCCGACCCAGGGAACGGAGGTAGCCAAGGTAAAATAGGATAGAGAGACAGAGAAACCATAAAAAAGGCCGCCCAATGGATATTCCGTGCCGATTGGAAAGGTCGTTGAGGCGCAGGAGAAACCGGTCTTGCCTGGACAGGGTCCTTATCCGGTATAAGGCCTGCAGCGACAGAGCCTGAAATTTGTAGGACTCGTAGGCGTTGCCTGTGCTTTCGAGAGCGTTTTTTAGCTGGAGAAATGTCTCGTACTGGTCTCGATCGAAGTTACCGCTCCTTACATTCGGATAGTGTGCATTTTCAACGGTTACAAATCTGGAATAGTCTTCCGGAAAGATACAGCCGGTGAATTTGGTATTGGAAAGCTTGGACCGGTAAAGCGTGACGATACCAAAGCGGTCGAACCAGACATTGTCGAACCAGACATTGTCCATGTTGCTTAGGTGAATCTGAATCTTAGTGTCTGTTGCCGATGCGTTCAACCTGTTGAGATTGAAAAAGGAGATTTTCTCGGTTGCCGAAAACCGGCTGATGTAGAAGTTGTTCAGTCGGATGGCCTCGAGGCTTATGTTGCCGACGGAGCTGCCGGACATGGTTAGCGTGTCGAGGTATGCATTGGAGATCGAAGTTTCTTTGTCTGCTACTTCGATGCCATAGGTTATCGACAGAGAGAACTGGAACCAGTCGTGTGCTTCGGTGAAATCCGTCTTATGCTGTATGCTTTCGCAGCTGTAAAGATTGTATCGCTGGCTTTGTCCCACAATTTCCTCAAAATTGGGCGACCCAATGTATTGCAAAATGGGAGCTGCCTTCCATTCTATTAGACTCATTTTGTCTTTTGCTAAGGATATTTCGACGTGATGGACTTTCAGTATAACGACGGTTGACAACAGAGCGTTGTTGTGTAGAAGTACCCTTTTTATCGCTGTATTGTTTATACGAACTGGCCCGAGCAGGCAACGAAGGAGGGCGATACCAATGTTGGTGGAGGTGATGTTTTCGATTTCAATCTCGCCGATATAGCATCCTGAAAAGGAAATTAGTATGTCTTGGAAGTCGATGGTCTCCTCATTTTCGATCGTCAATCTGGCGATGTTGCAATCTTCAAACGTTATCGCTGATTTACCCGGCCTTGGCTTTACGTTGTCAAAGGGTTCTTTTGTGATCCGGATAATCAGCTCGTCAATTTGTCGCCATTTGACTTGTTGGTATGGTTCGCCGTATAGGATTGGCATGAGACGGTGATTTGGGCTATTTTACTGGCAAAAGTGGTGGATTTTACGTGTAAAACAAAACGGGGAATGTGAAGACAGCCCCCGGCATTTACTAAATTATTGCCTCCGGAATTCGAGAGAATTCAGAAGCCCCAAAAATCGTGGTAAATGTAAGCGGCGTGGTCAATGATGAGGAGTTGTCACTGATCGTTGAATAAGATGAAATATAATCACGCTAAAACGTACCCACTGAAAAGGCAGCTTGGTGTCTCGACCCCATATTGTCTGGACAATTCTCTAAAGGTAGTTTTGTAGTTTTCCATTTTTGAAGGACGGAATAGTAATTTCTTGCTTTAGAATGACTGGGTCTATCCCAGTTCAATGTCCATTAAGGTGTTTTTATAGGCTGCGAGCATGGAGATTTGTTTAAAACCTTTATCCAGAATCACAGGTTAAGTAAATCCATCAAAATAACGGTTATGAGTTTGTGATGACGTTGTTTAGATCCTAGCAAGCAGATCAAAGAAGGTACCGAAGAGCCGCCTCGCGCAGATGATTCCCCTCATTCGATTGAGCATCACCGATAGATTTCTAGCGGTTAAATATTAAAAATGAATAAGTTAATAAGAACTACATGTTGAATCTATGAGGGGGAAAATCCCCAATTCGTAGGGGAACATGTTTTCGGATGGGTATAAAAAAAGCCTGTAACACTTTGACTTACAGGCGGCTACATATAAGTACCGCGTAGGGGAGTCGAACCCCTCATTCCTCCGTGAAAGGGAGGCGTCTTAACCGATTGACCAACGCGGCGTTCAAACTCGACCGTTTTACCGGTTTTCGCGAAAGGAGTGCAAAGATAGCGGCGAATGAAAAACCGGCCAAATTTTTTACATCGTTGCGGATATCCAGCAACTACCCCCATCTCACCCCCTGCCAAATCTTACTGCGACGGTTTCGCCGCAGTAACATCCCAACATACACCCAACCCACTTCGAAGCGTCCGCACCCATCCATCGCGTTCAAATTTTGGCAATCCGCTGAATCCATCCCGATCCAAAGCTTGCCCCCGCCGCGCGACCCCCGCGAACCTGCTTTCATAACACAGAAATAACATATGATCCCCAAGCCGATTTCCACTCCGGCAAGCCACTGAATCTAAGAAAATTATACGGCCTTTTCAATTGATATCCAAAAATTTACAATGTGTTTATTATCTAAAATGGTAACTTCGGGCAATTTTTAAAAAATCAAACACAAAATCGTTATGAGCACCGTTAAAGTTGCTATCAATGGTTTCGGCCGGATCGGACGTTTGGCATACCGCCAGATCCACGGGATGGACGGGATTGACGTAGTGGCAATTAATGACTTGACTAGTCCAAAGGTCTTAGCCCACCTGCTGAAATACGACAGCGCTCAGGGTCGGTTCGATGAAGAAGTAAAGGCAACCGAGAACTCCATTGTCACGGGCGGCAAGGAGGTAAAAATATACGCGCAAAAGAACCCCGCCGACATTCCCTGGAAAGACCATAACGTCGACGTCGTCCTCGAATGCACCGGATTTTTCACCGATAAGGAAAAAGCCGAATCGCACCTCAAAGCCGGCGCCAAACGCGTCGTCATCTCCGCCCCGGCTACCGGCGACCTGAAGACCATCGTCTTCAACGTCAACCATAATATCCTTGACGGCAGCGAAACAATCATTTCCTGCGCATCCTGCACCACCAACTGCCTTGCACCAATGGCGCAGGTCCTCGATGAAAAGTTCGGGATCGTCTCCGGTCTGATGACCACCATCCACGCCTATACCAACGATCAGAACACCCAGGACGCGCCCCATCCGAAAGGCGACCTCCGTCGCGCCCGCGCCGCAGCCGCCAACATCGTGCCCAACAGCACCGGCGCCGCCAAGGCAATCGGCCTCGTCCTGCCCAAATTAAAAGGAAAGCTCGACGGCGGAGCGCAGCGCGTCCCCGTCATCACCGGCTCACTCACCGAATTGGTCACCACACTCAACAAAAAGGTTACCCTGGAAGAAGTCAACGCCGCCATGAAAGCCGCTTCTAACGAAAGCTTCGGCTATACCGAAGACGAAATTGTCAGCACCGATGTCATCGGCATCACCTACGGCTCCCTCTATGATGCCACCCAGACCCGCGTTATCACCAACGGTGACACCCAGCTCGTAAAAACCGTCAGCTGGTATGACAACGAAATGAGCTACGTCAGCCAGTTGGTCCGTAGCCTTCACTACTTCGCCAAACTCATCTCCAAATAGGATTCACCAAGCTTCCCGGTCTGTCTCTGACAGACCGGGCTTTTTTTATTACCTTACAAGATTATGAGCCAGTTCAGCCAGCACTCGTTCGCCAACGAAAGAGCACTCGTCCGGGTCGATTTCAACGTCCCGCTCGATGACAAATACAATATCACCGACGACACCCGTATCCGCGCCGCGATCCCTACTATAAAAAAAATCCTCGCCGACGGCGGCAAGGCGATCCTGATGAGCCATCTCGGCCGCCCAAAAGACGGACCCACCGAAAAATATTCACTCAACCATCTCGTACCCCATCTCCGGAAACTGCTCAGAACCCCGATCATTTTCGCCGAAGACTGCATCGGCTCTCCGGCCGAAAAGGCCATCGCGAAGGCTCTGCCGGGTCAGGTGGTCCTCCTCGAAAACCTGCGATTCTATAAGGAAGAGGAAAAAGGCGACAAGGCATTTGCCGAGAGGCTGGCAAAGCTCGGCGACGTCTACGTCAACGACGCCTTCGGCACCGCCCACCGCGCCCACGCCTCCACCGCCGTCATCGCCCAATTCTTCCCAAAAGACAAACGCATGTTCGGCTTACTGATGGAAAGCGAAGTCGCCAGCGCCGAACGTGTCCTCCACGAAGCACAGAAACCCTTCACCGCCATCATCGGCGGCGCGAAGGTCTCGGATAAAATACTCATTATAGAAAACCTGCTCGACCGCGCGACCGATATCATCATCGGCGGCGGGATGGCTTATACCTTCTTCAAGGCGACGGGCGGAAAGATCGGCAACTCCCTTTGCGAAGAGGACCGCCTCGATACCGCCAAAGCGCTGCTTACTAAAGCCGAAGCCAGGGGCGTCCGCATCCACCTGCCTTCCGATTCCATCATCGCCGACAAGTTCGACGCCAATGCCAACGACTCGACCGCACCCAGCAATAATATTCCCGATGGGTGGATGGGCCTGGATATCGCCATCAATGCCTGCGAACAATTCACGAATGTTATTCATCAATCAAAGACGATCCTCTGGAACGGTCCTATGGGCGTTTTCGAAATGGCAAAATTCCAGCATGGCACCCGCGGCATCGCCAAAGCCGTCGCCGAAGCCACGCAAAACGGCGCTTTCTCCCTCGTAGGCGGCGGCGACTCCGTGGCAGCCGTCAACCAATTTGGGTACGCCGACAAGGTCAGCTATGTTTCCACCGGCGGCGGCGCCATGCTCGAATATTTCGAAGGAAAAGAGCTACCCGGCATCGCCGCGATCAATGCCTAAAGCCGCGATCAGCCACGGAACCGAGTTGAACGCCTAAACCATCATAGTATGAAACGACTGCTTCCCATCCTCGCCCTCGCGACGACCCTGTTCCCTGCCGCCACGCAGGCACAGAAACACCATCCGGCAGAAGCCGCCAACTTCTCGGGCTTCGACACCGCCTTCGCCCGCGTCCTCAAAGACTGGCACGCCGCCGGTTTCGCCGTCGCTGTCGTGGATAGGGATTCGGTTATATATGCCAAAGGCTTTGGCTACAAGAACATCGAAACCCACGACCCCGTTACCCCCCACACCCTCTTTGCCATCGGCTCCTGTACAAAGGCATTCACCGCCTCTCTCATCGGTATGCTCGAGCACGACGGCAAACTGGATATCGACAAGCCTGTCCGCGACTACCTGCCGGCGCTCAAGTTCTACAAGCCGGAAATGAACGAAATGCTCACCCTCCGCGACATGATGTGCCATCGCACCGGCCTGCCCCGCCACGACCTGTCATGGTACTTATTCGGCAACAGCACCCGCGACTCCATGATCCTCAAAATTCAGTACATGGAACCTACGGCGGGTGTCCGTGAACGTTGGCAATACAACAATTTCATGTTCGCCGCACAGGGCGTAGTCGCCGAACACGTGACGGGGAAAACCTGGGAACAGAACATCTCCACCCGCATTTTCCAACCCCTTGGTATGACCGAATCCGACTTCTCGGTCACCGACATGGCAAAAGCCCCCGACGCATCACTCGGCTATGGCCTCAAACACGACAGCATCATAAAAAAGCTGGACTACTACCTCATCGACGCCCTCGGCCCGGCCGGCGCCATCAATAGCAATGTCCTCGACATGTCACAATGGGTAAAGACCTGGATCCACGGCGGTAAGTTCCACGGCAAGGAAATCTTTCCGGCGAACTACGCCAGCCAGGCCATCACCGCTCAAATGGCTATCGGCGGGGGCCTGCCGGCAAAAGAGACACCGGACGTTTTCTTCTCCAGCTATGGCTTTGGCTGGATGCTCTCCTCCTATCGCGGCCATTATCGCGTGGAACACGGGGGGAATATTGACGGCTTTTCCGCCAGCACCTGCTTTTACCCAAGCGACAGCATCGGGATCATCGTGCTGACCAATCAGAACGGTTCCGCGGTCCCGGGTGTGGTTCGCAACCTGATCGCCGACCGGCTCCTGCACCTGCCATATAAGGACTGGGAGACCTATCTCAAAGGCGTAGCCGATAAGGCAAAGGCCGACGGCAACAAGGCAAAGGCCTCCCACGAGACCGTGCACGTCGCCAATGCTCCGGCAACCCACAGCCTCCATGATTATACGGGCACCTACTCCAACCCCGGCTATGGCAATTTCGGGATAACCCTTAAGGAGGACTCGCTTTTTGCAATTTTCCCGCTCCACACCTGGTGGCTCCGGCACGACCACTACGACATCTTCGAGCCGTTCGATAAGGACCCCAAAGAAGGAATCGACACCAGCGACTCGGAAGGCGATAACCTGCGCCTCCAATTCAATATGGACGCCGCCGGCACCATCACGGGCGTCGGTGTCAATCTCGAAGGTGCACTGGACAAACCGATCGTCTTCAGCCGGACGCCAAT
>Ga0206918_1071_pt1 | contig 24614 bp, 18 predicted proteins | sample Alteio_BWOrgHeat_69_FD_152950 | JGI IMG/M metagenome (GOLD analysis project Ga0206918, IMG submission 152950) | Enriched cells from forest soil in Barre Woods Harvard Forest LTER site, Petersham, Massachusetts, United States -... | ecosystem: Environmental > Terrestrial > Soil > Temperate forest >... | reverse complement strand
ATTATTGAAATCAGCAGTAACCCGAACATCAAAGAATTGCTGGAGGAATGCGTGGCAAAACGGACGGGCGTTGTATACGAATCTAAAAACGAAACCAGGTATAAAGGACAACGTCATTTTCAGACAGCGCTCTCTCCTGTTTTTGACGATTCCGGAGTGCTTCAGAATATTGTTTTCATGGATTCGGACATCACGGCGCTGAAGGTGGTAGAGGAGCAACTGCAGGAGAAGAACAAGGAAATCATGGACAGCATCTATTATGCCGAGCGGATCCAGCGGGCTTTGTTTGCTTCCGACTATTATATACGCAAACACCTTCCCGATTACTTTATCTTTTTTCAACCGAAAGATGTTGTGAGTGGAGATTTTTACTGGATGCTCAATAAAAACGAATGCACCTATGTGGTCACTGCCGACTGTACCGGTCACGGTGTGCCGGGGGCGTTCATGAGTATGATGGGTATCAACTTGCTCAACGATATTGTGATGGGCAGGAACACGAGCAATCCGGGCCTGATCCTCGACATCATGCGAGAAGAGATTATTCACAACCTGAACCCGGAAGGTGCGGTGGAAGAATCCAAGGATGGGATGGACATGGTGCTGTGTAAATTTGATCTGAAAAACAACATCCTCGAGTTTGCTGCTGCCAACAATTCCCTCTACCTCTTGCGGGACGGAAAGCTCACCGAATATCCCGGCGACAAGATGCCGGTTGGTGTAGGAAGCATCGGGTCATTCACCAAGCAGACCTTGCAGCTTCAGAAAGGAGACAAAGTCTATACGTTTACAGATGGCTTTCCGGACCAGTTCGGTGGTCCCAAAGGCAAGAAGTATAAATACAAACAACTGGAAGAACTCCTGCGTGTGCATGCTGCAGCCCCCATGGCGCAACAACAACAAATACTTCAAAATACCTTCGATACCTGGAAGGGAAGCCTCGATCAGGTGGATGACGTATTGGTGATGGGTATAAGCATTTAAGACTTGATGAGTGTCGTGGTTGCCATGATCTCCTGAAGAGCCTTGTACAGTTTGTCCAGATCAGCCTGCGTGTTATACGCCTGTATGGAATAACGAATGAAAATGCGCTTCTCCTGTCTCATTACCGGAATCTCAATCCGGTACTTTTCAAACAAATGACGTTGTAGTTTTTCCGGCTCGTCGGTAGCGATGGGGATGCTGCACATCTGTCCCAGAAATTCATCGCTGACCGGACTGTTCGGGACACTGCCCAGCAAGTCGCAAAACCGGGAGTAGTTAGTGTGAGCGAGTTTGCGGCAGGCAGCAGCCTTGTCTTCCCAGTGATGCTCCTGCATGAATGCGATGGCTTTGGGTATGGTCAGGAAGGCCGAGTAATCGCGTGTGCCCTGCATCTGGTGGTAGTCCAGAAATTCCGAGCCCGAAGGGAAAGCACTCTCATATCCCCAGCTGACGAGCAAGGGATCAAACGGTTGAAACTCTTTTTTGAGGTACAGGAATGAACTGCCCTTGGGAGTCATCATCCATTTGTGACAGGCACCCGTATAAACATCGGCCTGGATTTCCGACAGATCCAAATGGATATGACCCGGCACATGCGCCCCGTCGACAATCGTCATCAACCCTTTTTGCTTGGCCAGCGCACAGATTTCCTTTACCGGAAAAATGAGTGCGGTCGTGCTGGTAATGTGACTGATAAAAATAGCTTTCGTACGCGGGGTGAGTCCGCTGAAAAATTCTTCTATAAACCGTTCTTTAGAGACAAGTGGAAGTGTGATGGGCTGACGCACAAATTCGGCTCCGCTTTTTTTGCAGTAAAAGTTCCAGGTACGGTCCAACGCGCCATACTCCAGATTGGTGGAAAGAATCTGATCTCCGGCTTGCAGGTTCATCCCTTTCGCGATGATATTGATGGCATAGGAAGGGTTGGTGGTATACACCACATCTTCCGGTGAACAATGGATATATGCTGCAAGGGCTTCACGCGATTTTTTCAGGTACTGTGGACCGGTTGTAACGATAAATTGGGTAGGATCCCTTTCCAGCTCCAGCTGCCAGAGCTGATAGTCGTCAAAAATAACACGTGGGCAGCCACCGAAGGCGCCGAAGTTCAGATAGGTGATGGTGGGGTCGAGGAGGAACATGGAAAGGATTTTTGGATTATCGGATTTAGGAATTTTCGGATTTAAAAGAGAAAATATTTTGGGATTTGGGATTTTTGCTTTGCCCGCCGAAGCTTGCGTGGGTTTGTGCACGGAAGCGAAGGAGGGGATTTTCGGATTTAGGAATTTTCGAATTTAAAAAAGAACAAGATTTAAGATTTTTTCTTAGTGTTCCTTGGTGCGCTTAGTGCCTAAGTGGTTATTTTTTTCTTACCTGTTGGCTTTCAAATTTTTAGTTAAGTGGCTAAACGCTTTCCCTACTACGGTCGTATAGCGCTTGTCGACGAAGGTGACGCTGCCGGCCTGGCGTTTGGAAAAGAGGGTGAGGTGGAACTGCTCCTCGTCGTCCATATCCAATGACACCGTGTAGAGTTGTAATATATGCTTGAGCTTGGTGGTGTTCTTCATGGTTCCGTTCGGGAGTTAATTCACTTTGACAGTTTCCAGTAGTTCCGAATCGAATATGCTGGCAGGTGAAATCACGGTGTCGCGTAGCGGGAGGTGATTGCCATACCGCTCCTTCAGCTTTTTCTGTACTGCTTCTCCGCTCAGGTCAAAGTCTTTGAGCTGCTGCAGCTTTCCAATTTCAAGACCCGTAACCTGGTGGTATACTTTCCATACGAGTTCCGAACAATAGATCCGGTCATCTCCCCATCCGAAATACATATCATAAGGCCTGCCCAGGTATTTCTCTCCGGCTATCCTCAACTCGGTAAACATGGAAGGTGGCAGAACCGGATCGCTATGCAGACGTTTGATCGTATAATGCCCTCCCTGTCCGTGTGCGATCCAGGCGTCGAGGGAGGTCCATTTAACGGGCTGTACCGCTTCCAGCACATAGTAACGCATCCCGCTGCCATAGCCCAGGCCAAAGATGAGTCCGCAATGACTGTAGGGAGAATGGGTGGCTTGTTGTATGGCTTTGCTTTGTCCCGATTGAGAAGTCTGAAAAATAATGTCTCCGTCCTGAATAGCTTTCTTTTCGGTGAGCCGGGTCACTTCTTTCCGGGCCTCACTGAGCCTTGCAGCCTGAGTCCGATGTTTGTTCAGTAATAAATAACAGGACAGACCGATCAGCGCTATCACAGCGGCTGCAAGAAACCATTTGAAACGACCAGCATAGGACTTTGAAGAGGACATAGATCAGAATTGTCGTTTCGAAGGTACGAAAAGTTACCCCGGTGATTAGAATTGAATTAAGAAATCCCGTCTGCCCGGCCTTGGCGCGACTATTGAAGGGATAACAACAAGCCCCTGCATATGAAAATATTTTGTCTTTGTATCTGCCTGCTGTTGTTTGGTGCCGACTTACCTGCTCAGAAAGTCGAGGAACCACCGACTCAATTTATTCAGCTGTTTGACGGACAAGTCATCAGCGGAACACATGTGAGGGCGATGGAGCCCTGGCTGAAAGACTGGTACTTCGAGGTAGACGGGAAGCGTTACGCCTTTAACAAAGTAAAAAAATACAGAGACAAACACGGATATTATATCTCGGCAGGAGCGAGTGACAGCTCAGCTACTCGCTTTGCACAGCGTGTGGCTGAAGGCAAGATCAATCTCTATATGCGTGTGGAGCACCGCCGTACCCGCTACTTCTGGGACACAGGCAACAACGACCTGAGGGAAGGATCCGAACAGAATATCAAGGAGGCTCTGGCTTCGAACCCGCAGTGTATGCGTATAATGAGAAACGGAAAAATCGCTACGGTGGTTGGTCTTTCCCTGTGTCCAGTGGGACTTGGTTTCCTGGTCGCCTTTGCCCTGGTGCCAAATCCCTTATCTGCGATTTGCCTCTGTTCCTATGGGGTATGCACCGTCACAATGTTTGTGCTGAACAGGCATGATACGGTGGAACGGGCGGTGAGGTGTTACAATAAAAGGATTTAAGGATTTGGGGATTTTGGATTTTGGATTTTCGGATTTTCGGATTTTCGGATTTTCGGATTTTGAAAGGGAATAAAATTAAGGATTTAGAAAGGCAAAGTAGAATGGCCTTTCGATTTTGAGTAAATTTGATTCATGCCCTCATCGTATGCTTCCCCCTGTTCTGCACTTTTGCTGTTCTTACTGATCCTTTCGGGGGGTATTAGCGGGAACCCGGGCGATGGGCATTGGATTAAGGTGCACTTCCTGCACGGCTCCAAACCCAAGCATGCCTTCAGGCACACGGAACCTAAATACCTGGGAGGCCTGCATGGAGGGCATGTGAGCATTCAGTTCGACTCGGTGGATGTGGGCTTTGAAACAAACGGACGAGTACACCTGCTGCCTCATCCGCATCACCCCGACGGATTATTTAAAGTTAAACTCGTAAAGGGAGCGGACCCATACCCGGATTCTGCCCGACTCACCACCGTACACATACTCTTGCCAGACTCCACCTACGACAGGATGAAACGCCTGCTATATGACTATGCTGCGCATACACCCTACGACTATGCGTTCCTCGGTATGCGTTGCGCTTCGGCAACGCAAGACATTTTAGCCCGACTACAGGTTTTGCCAAAAAAGCGTCGCATGAATAATATCTTAACTACCTTTTATCCCCGTAAGCTCCGGAGGAGGGTTTTGAAAATGGCGGCTGATAAAAATTATCGGGTGGTGAGAAGGGATGGGAGAAGAAGTAGAATATGGGAAAAGGATTGAAGGATTTGGGATTTTTGCTTTGCCCGCCGAAGCTTGCGTGGGTTTGTGCATGGAAGCGAAGGAGGGGATTTGGGATTTGAAGAGGACCACATAATTAAGAATTTTACCAATGAATATTCGTTTTCTCGTTGGTTTCCTTTGGTTACTGGTTAGTTTTCCGGTTCAGGCTCAGCTGGGCAAGGAGAGCTGGCACTGGCAGTTTGGCTATGGTGCCGGACTCGACTTTAGCTCGGGAGTACCGGTGGCGGTGCACAGTGCTATCTCCGCTGAGTCGGGCAGCGCCTCGGTGAGCGATGCCAGTACGGGTGCCTTGCTGTTTTATACAGATGGCATGACCATATGGAACAAAAACAACCTCGCCATGCCAAATGGTACCGGACTGCTCGGAGGAAACGGTGGAGTGGGAGGGAACGGTGGTGCTACCCAGTCGGCACTGATCGTGCTGCAACCGGGAACAACAAATTTCTATTATGTATTTACGAGTGATCAGGGTTTTTACACAGGTACACAAGGCGTTCATTACTCCATTGTAGACAGAAACCTGAATGGAGGACTGGGCGATGTGACCGTGAAGAATACTCTGCTCACCGCTCCGCCTGCAACCGAGAAACTCACCGCCGTGCGTCACTGCAACGGAAAAGATATCTGGATCATTACCCGGCCTGACAACGACAATGCCTTTTATGCCTATCTGCTCACCGCATCCGGAATCAGCACGGTGCCGGTTGTTTCGCATGCCGGTACGGTTCAACAGGTTTTGCAGGACGGATGTGTAGGATACCTGAAAGCCTCCCCCAACGGACGTAAGCTCGCCTATGCCATTGAATACGTGTCGGTTTTTGAGCTGGTTGATTTTGATAACGGGACAGGCTTGGTAAGCAATCCCATCACAGTCACTTATTCCGGCGGTTACGGCACGAACGGGGCCTTGTATCCATACGGCATTGCTTTTTCACCTGACAACTCCCAGGTGTATGTGAGCGACTGGAAAGGATATGTCTTTCAATACAGTCTGAACAGCGGAAACGCGGCTTCCATCATCGCTTCCCAACGTATCGTCCATTCGGGTGTGCTCGGGCTGGGTGCTTTGCAGCTGGGTCCCGACGGAAACATTTATCTGACCAGCTATGCCAATTTCTACTTGTCGGTTATTAAAAACCCGAACAGCACGACAAGCACCTTTTTGAAACACGGCATCGACCTGCTGCCTGGTGACAGCTGTTCCGTAGGCCTTCCTAATTTCGCTGACTTGAGTACTCCGCCTGTGAATTATAATCCCGTGACTGTTGGTCTTTGTCCTTTTACCGCCGACACACTGCATGCAGCAGGTGGATATACAAGCTACCTCTGGTCCACCGCCGATACCACTTCCAGCACCGTGATCCATGCTTTTGGAAACTATGGCATGACAGGTATGGCTCCCGACGGATGTAAAGTGATCGATTCGTTTTTTGTGCGCCTGATTCCTCCTCCCCGTATCCATTTGCTGAGCGACACCGTTGTTTGCAGCGATACTCCTGTCGCCCTCCCGCTGGATGCGACCTATCCCAATACGCTTTCCTATAGCTGGAGTGATGGATTTACCCAGCCGAAGCATGTACTCCCTTCTCCTGGGTTATACTGGGTAAACTATACACTTACCGATTTCTGTACAGCCCGCGACAGCTTCCTGTTTGTGATTGATTCTGTTCCCCCCGTGCATCTGAGCAGGGACAGCAATGCGTGCCGGTCTTCCGCCATACTGCTTGCCAACACGTCCCTGCCGGTGGTGTGGAGCGGCGGCTCCAAAGGCCCTCAGCTGGAGGTTACACAGGATGGAAACTACACCCTCACCGTGACAGGAGCGGGAGGATGCAGGAACTCCGAAACCATCGCTGTGAAATTTTCTGGTCCACCTGTAATACCCAATATCGTCACGCCGAACAGTGACGGAACAAACGACCGGATCGATTTTGGGAAATATGGATTTGTGACGCTTCACCTGGAGATCTTTAACCGCTGGGGATACCCCGTATACAAAAGCGATGACCCCGCCTGTGTCTGGAAACCGGACAACGTAGACGGTACCTATTACTGGATCGCCTATTATACGGATTGTCCCGTAGAGCTGGAGAATAAGGTGCTGCGAGGGTTTGTTACTATAATAAAGAATTGAGGATTTGGGATTGAGGATTTTTGGATTTGGGATTTTCGGATTGAAAGAAAAGAAATGCGTGCAGAAAAACATGCTGTTCCGAATAAAATCGTGACAAATTGTATATTTGAATGGAATCTTGTTTCAAGAATGAAATTCTATATATAATTGGAATGGAAAAATTTCGGAACAAATATCGGATATCATCAACCCGGTTACGAAATTGGGATTATGGGTCACCAGGGTTATATTTCATAACCATTTGCACGAAAAATCGGGAACATTATTTTGGGGAAATTGGTTTCCTAGAGACGCGATGCATCGCGTCTCTAGGACCGGAACAACGCATCGCGTCTCTACGGGCAACCGAAATAGGGAAAATTGCGACGATCGAATGGATAAAAACGCCGGAAATCAGACCGGATATGAATTTGGAATTGGGTGAATTTGTTGTGATGCCCGACCATTTTCATGGTATTGTAATGATAGGCGAAAATGATTTCAATTCGACGGTTGGTGGTGGTAGAGACGCGATGCATCGCGTCTCTACCACCACCCATCGCGCCCCCACCACCACCAACAATGCCAACAAATTTGGGTCACAATCAAAAAACCTGGCATCTATTATTCGGGGATTCAAATCATCTGTAACCACATATGCCCGGAAAAATAAAATTGTATTTCAATGGCAAGAACGATTTCACGATCATATTATCCGTGATCAAAAGGAATACCAGCGCATTTCAAATTATATCGTTCGCAACCCTTCGAATTGGAAAGGTGATAGTTTTTTTATTTGATTCCGATTCTAAACAATCTGCTTGCACACATCCGTACTATTTTTATCTTTGTTAAAGGATTCACGTGAAGAAGCGTGAATACCGTCCAACTTCAAGCTCACTCAACTACTACATCGCATCGCCTGCACTTTTGGAGGTCTGTGATTTAATGCATGCTAATAAACTACCTATGCGCAAAACCCAACTCTTTTTCCTGTTCGCATCCTTTGGTCAGCTATGTCTGGCCCAGTCACCCGCATCGGGCATCCAGTCCCAGGGCGATAGCCTGAAAGGATTTGATGTGCAGGGAGCTTACTCCGAAGCCATTTCGAAAAACCTGAACACCCTTGAGACGGAAAGGTATATCGGGAACAGGCAAAGAAAGTTTATAGAGCAGAAATATCACTTGCCAACGCAGGTAGCTTCCCGGGTGATTGTCCCCACCCCAGTTGTTCTGGCGGGGGGGTGTAATAATATCGATTTTGAAAACGCTAATTTTATAGGTTGGGTAGGGGCTCTCGGTTACGACTCGGTGAATTCATCCAAAGTGACGGTGACGTCCTATGGGATCAGTACCAAGGGGATTGATTCAGCAGAAACAAGTTGTTCGGCATTTACGTTGGTTACGAAAGGCATCGATTCGTATACGGGATTACCCATGCATTATCCCGGACCGGGAAGCGGAGCCTATTCCGTTAGGCTGGGAGGCGAGAATGAGAATATTGCCGGCAACTGTTTGCCCGGAGGACCCGCGTCGGAAGCTCCGGGTGAATACCTGGAGAGAACGTTTGTGGTGAGTCCCGCCAATGCGTATTTCACTTATAACTATTCCGTTCTGTTGAATGATGGTGGTCATCCCGCCGGTCAGCAGCCTTTTTTTCGTGTGGATGTGTTGGATAGTGCAGGGCACCCGCTTAGTCCCTGCCTTCAGTACTTAATGGCTGCGAGTGCGGGTGCGCCACCGGCAGGGTTCATGACTTCATCCATTAATGGTACAGGCAGCGGCGCTCCTGTTTTTTACTGCAACTGGACAAGCAACTCGATAAACCTGCGGGCCTACATCGGTCACAATGTCACCATCCGTTTCTCGGTGGCTGGTTGCTCGAATGGTGGGCACTTCGGTTATGCCTACCTGGACGCCTTCTGCGACACCAACCCGGTGATTGGCTGTAGTCCTGCCTGTGCCGGCTCTGCCATCACGCTCACTGCACCCGCGGGGGGAAGCTCGTATTCCTGGACAGGACCTGGCATTACCGGATCAACCACCACACAATCGACCACCGTAAATGTCGCCGGATCTTATCACCTTACAGTGACCACTCCGGCTTCCTGCACCTATACGATCGATACCACACTCGTCTTTTATCCTGTACAAACGCTCTCGTTTTCGTCAACCACTGTTTCCTGTGTGTCGTCTGACGGAACCGCTACCGTCACACCTGTAGGAGGCAATGCACCTTATACCTATACCTGGTCGCCCACCCCGGGTGCGGGGCAGGGAACACCTACGGCCAGCTTGCTGAGTGCAGGGGTATATTCCGTCACGGTGACCTCTGCCAACGGATGTGTGGCTACCGGAAATAAATCGGTATCGGCCACCTCTTCACCAACGGCTTCTCTGGGAGGCACCACGATGGCTTCCTGTGACGGAAGTTGTTCGGGCGCGGCTACGGTTACTGCTTCGGGAGGGACGGTACCTTATACCTATAGCTGGGCGCCGTCAGGCGGGACTGCAGCTACAGGACACACACTTTGCGCCGGTACTTACCTTTGTACCATTACCGACTCAAAAGGCTGTACAGCCAATCAGAATGCTGTCGTCACGCAAATGGCGGCACCTACCATTGGAGGAACGGTCACGGCTCCCATTTCCGGTCCCATCAACAGCGGCTGGGTCTACCTCGTGCATTACGATTCCATCCTGCACCGCCAGCATGAAGTAGACAGTGCTGTCATCAGTAACGGAAGCTATACAATGAATGCCCCAATGAGCGGCAACTTCTTTGTATATGCCCTGGCGAATGCGACCAACTACCCGAATGTGGTGAAGACCTACAGCGTACATGCCTCCTTATGGGACAGCGCCTCTATCGTCGTTGCTCCTTGTGGCGCGAATCAAACAGCTAATATCACCATGTATGAACTGGCACCGACAACGGGCTCGGGCTCGTTTGCAGGTACCGTTGTGCAGGATCCGGGATTCTCTCCCCGCTATGTGGGAACATCACCCATCGTGCTGGCGCCTGGTGATCCCGTGCCCGGACTGGATGTAAACCTCGAACAGCACCCCGGAGGCATCATTGCTCATACAACTACCAATAATGCAGGTTACTACCATTTCGGAAGTGTGCCTGCCGGAACATTCGAAGTGTTTGTTGACATACCCGGACTAGGTATGATATCAGCCTATCAACGCACGGTTACTTCCAATCAGATGTTCACCAACTTAAACTACCGGGTAGACTCGGCTCATGTTTATCCCGACTCCACGCTGATTACCGGCGTTACTCCCATTGCAGGGCGTGTTAATAACGAAGTAGAGGTTTCACCAAACCCGTTCCGGGATAATCTGAATATCGGATATTCTATCACCGGAGAGATGGGAGACGTGCTCGTTGAACTGTATAATGTGCTCGGCGACCGGGTATACGGAAATGCGCTCAAACAGCAGTATCCGGGCACCTATTCCTACCGCCTGAATGCCGCTGAAAATAAGCTGGCTGAAGGGGTGTATATGCTCCAGGTGACGGTTGGAGGGAAAACGATTTCGAAGCGGGTGGTTTGTATCCGTTAAGGATTGAGCGGAGAGGATTAAGGATTAAGGAATTGGGATTTAGGGTTTAGGATTTTTAAAGACGGGTGTAGGTGTTTCCTTTCACTGTTTCTGTTTTTGTTTCTGTTTCCGTTTCCGTTTCTGTTTTTTATCTCTTTCCTCCATGAATCATCACCGCCGTGATCCCCGGCTTGTCGGTGAGTTCGCTGCGGAGGAGACCTCCTATATGGAGCACGATAAAGCCCATGATGCCATACATGCAAAAGCTGTGTATGTCTTTCAGGTTGCCTTTGATGGCTTTGAGGGAGGGGAAGTCGTTGGCGTAAATGATGCAAAGTCCCGTGAGCACGATGGTTAGCAGGAGCAGGTAAAACAATACATAGATCCGTTTCACCCAGAGAGAATGCTTCGCTTCGGCATTACCGCCTGCTGCCTTGCTGAGGAACAAACTTTTGCGTAGCCTTACTGCCAGTCTCCGTTCCCGCTTGTCGGCAAACTCCAGGATGATGCGGAGCAGGAGAAGGATGGCCAGCGCTACCCCGATGTATTTGTGCCATTCCCATACTTTGTTCTCCAGCATCTTGGCCACGGCCTTGGCCTGGTCGCCGGTTACGGAAACACCTTTTTCACTCAGCTTATCCTGGATCATCGCCGCATTTGCACGGGGCTTGAGCAGGGTAGAGGAGATGAGTACGGTACAAAGCAATGCCATGATGGCTAATGCACTGCCCCAGTGCCAGAGACGGAAGATGGGGGAATAGCTGTCGGTAAGGGTCGGTTCATTTTGTACAATGGAACTTTCTGGGCTATTAGCGGTCATGGGTCTCAGGTTACAGATGAGGAATGAATAACGAAGGTAAGGAAGAAAAATAAATCGTACCTTAGGTAGAGGTTATAGACGGTTTGCGCTCATGATTCATTTTTCGAAAATTGTATTTGGTGTTTGTGTAGGTGTGTTGGCGGCTTTGCCGGCAAGTGCACAACGTGGGGGAGACCTGCTTGACCGGCATTGGCAGTTTTCCTTCAAATCTTCCTTGCCTTCGATTAACACATCACTATCTTCTCCTGTTGTGCTTGCTCCAATCCTATACGATGCTTCGCTACCACGGGGAGCCGTCTTCTGCCGTATGGAAAACAAGGTGTTTGAAAGGTATAATTTCTGGTTTAAAATTCATGCGGGTGGGGAAGTTCTGTATCATTCGCATTAGCACACCTATTCTACAATCAGCTTTCCACCCCCAACTCTTTTTCCGGCATCTTCAATTTCATACAGATAACTGCCTGCAGGTAGGTTCCCGCGATCGAGGTGCAGGACGGATAGGTTATGGTCCATACTCCGGAACAGCAAATGCTCGCGCACACATTTTCCTTTGACATCAAAAAGATTCAGTGTAAAGCGATCCGCCCGTTCGCTTTGTATCCTGATTTCGGCCCCCGAGCTCATCGGATTGGGGTAAACGTTTATTCCCAGAGTTTGTTCGTGTTCATTGATGCCTGCCGCCGGTAAGGTAGTATCGGCATAGGAGGTAATGGAAAGAAAATAGTTTTGTACGATGGAGTCGTTGCTGAATCGTACTACATACATGTCGTAGTTGCCTGCCCCATAGCTGCTGCTTTCACCGGCAAAGAGCACGTTGCCGTGTGCACCCATCGTCACCGAATGTCCATACTGATCGTTGTTGCCACCGAATGAGGGCCAGGCGAGGTAGTTGCCTGCACTGTCCAGGTGGGTGATGTGCATGGAGGAAGAGCCATAGCCTCCTCCGTTGGCGGCACTCACGCACAGCAAGGTATAATCGGGTGCCTGTATCGCATCCTTGCCTATGTCCTGATACGGGGTGGAGTTGGGAGGAAGCATCCAGTTCAGATTGCCCTTCGCATCGGTTTTAAGCAGCACGGGTCCCCTTATGCCGGGCGTAAGCGTATCCATGCTTCCGTTGATCAGGTATCCTCCATCCAGCGCAGGAGCTATTGAATAAGCCACGCTGTTATGGGAGCACCCAAAGGTCTTTGTGTTTTTTACTATGCCGTGCGAGTCCACCTGCATGAACAGGATGTTTGTATCACCTTTACCCAGACTGGTGGTAGCACCCACCAGGGTATACAATGTATCACCCTGCACCACCAGCGAATTGCCTGCGTCGTAGCCGCTTCCTCCGAGGGAGCGTGTCCAGAGGGTGTCTCCGTTTTTGTCTGTTCGTACGAGGAACACATCCCCGTTGCCCGAGCCTGAGCTGAAGGTGAGGCCACAGAAAATGAATCCGCTGTCTTGCGTCTGTTGCAGGGAGTAGCCAAAGTCCCAGTCGCTCCCTCCATAGGTCTTTTCCCAACGTATGTTTCCATGTGCGTCGGTCTTCACCAGATATGCGTCATAGCCTCCGTGACCAAAGCTGTTCGTATAACCCAGAAAAGCATAGCCCTTGTCGGAAGTGGGCACAACCGAATAGCCGGCCTGGTTCTGCATCCCACCAAACACGTTGGACCATTGAAAGCGGCATGCCGAATCGGTCTTTACCGCATACATGCTTGTATTGCCCGAGCCGAAGCTGCTGGTGGTGCCGAGCAGGATAAATCCTTTGTCGGCCGTCCGCCTGATCTGGTTACAACCATCGTTTGCCTTGCCTCCGTAAGTATAGATATAGGCGGTATCCACCGGTGCCTGAGCGTAGACAAAAGTGGAGCAGGTTAGCAGGAAGAGGAAGGAGATCCCGGAAAGGATTTTCATTAGTGGAAGGTAGGGATTTTGACTTAATGATTAGCCTCCATCGTCCAATCCTTCACCAGGTAATAATTCCAGATACCTTTTTGTGCGGTAATAGCCACCTCGCAATCGCTTGCTTTTGCTGCTTTGAAAGGCGCAACGACAGCATAAGCACAGCTTAACTTTTCTGTGTGACCCGCAAACTGGAAATACACACCCGGGTTACGTCCGGTAGCGATTTTGTCGGCCTTGCAGAGGATATCCACTGTTGGACCTTTTGCTGCAACGGCTTTGTTAGTCTCGCTCCAAACGACATGTGCCAGAAAGACAAAGCTGATAAACGAAAGGAACACCCCTTGAAACAGGTAATAAAGCGTAAGGATTGCTTTTAAAAGCGGACTTTTTGACGTTGTCCATTCTATGCCTAAAAACTCACGCCGGTAATACGCCAGTATGCCCATTCCAAAAAGCAGGGGCAGCACGACCACATACCCTGTGTACCGGTAATCATGACCGAGAATGGGTGGATCGAAAAAAGTGTGGTATACGAGGTCTATGACCAGGAGTGCGATTATCCACACATAATGCTTGCGCCCGAGCTTCTTCTCGGAAGCCCGGGACTTTCTTTTTTCAGCGGTACGCGCAGGAGTTGATCCCATCAATTCCGCTGCTTGTTCAACATCTTAAAGGCTGTCTTAGGCAGGAAGCGGCTGAACTTCTCCAGGCTGGCCGATTGGCCTATGTTCATCACGTCTTCTCCGGCATCCAGCTTCTTGACAAAGATCTGGGCGAATTTATCTGCAGGCATCTTAGGCATAGGAGCTCCCTTGCTCAAATCGGTATCCACCACCGGTGGCAGCACTTCCACCACACGGATCTTCAGCGGTGCGAGCTGCAGACGCATGGACATGGTGGCAAAATGAACGGCTGTCTTAGACGCACAATACGTTCCCAGGAAGGCGATGGGCATATAGGCCAGCCCGGATGATATCACCACCACGGTAGGACTGGACGATTTCTGAAGCAGGGGCAATGCCTTCTTGGTGAGGCGCAGAGGAGCCACGTAGTTGATGTCCATCTCCATCTCTACCATCTCCATCAATTCCTTTTCAGGCATCTTCACAAAATCAAACATCCCGCCTTTGCCGGCATTGTTTATCAGAAGGTCAATCTTACCATGTTTCTTTTCGATGGTGGAAATGGCAGCGGCAAGGTCCTGGTCGGAAGTCACATCTGCCACGAGGCTTTCCACCTGCGGAAAGGCCGCCTTCAGGGCTGCAATCTTGGCGGCATTCCGGTCTATGGAAATAACAGTATTGTCGCGTATCAGTTCCTGGATAATGGCGCGCCCAATGCCTGTGGCACCTCCGGTGATGACTACAATTTTATTTTTCATGGTATCTGTTCGTTTAAGTAAATAAGTGTTTTCGTTTTCCATATAAGCTGCTCCCAAAGAAGCAGTTACGGGCTACGAAAGGTACGCTTTTCGGAATGGGTTCCTTGCCTTTTTATGACCCCGAAAAGCAGAATCTTGTCAATTTATCTTGCAAATGGAAATTATTGTATATTTGCCCTCCTAAAAATATAGCCAAAAGTAGCGTAACAGATAGGAGAATGCAATAAAGCTGGTGCCTTAGCTCAGTTGGTAGAGCAAAGGACTGAAAATCCTTGTGTCCCTGGTTCGATTCCTGGAGGCACCACCCAGCAAGTCAGGCAGTTACGTGAAAACGTAGCTGCCTTTTTTATGTTGATTCGCGGTATTGATATGCGGTATTTTCAATTTTAAGAGGTGTTTTCTCTGGTTTTTATGCAGGCTTTTGGTTCAACCGAGGCGGCTTCAGTAATCAGAACATCCTAAAATCCCCCAGATTTCCGGCAAGGTAAGCTCCAGACAGGTAGTGCTTCTTCAGCACCTCATCCGAGGCGTGACCTGTGAACATTTTAGCGTTTGGCCCCAAAGCCACCGTCAGGTGGGTGGTATAAGTCTTCCGAAGGTCTTTAAATTGAATGCCCCTCTTAGTCACGCGCTCCACATAGTGATTAAAGCCCCTTGAAATGGCCGTCATTACGTATTTAAGCGAGAATTCAGCGGGACGGGCTAAGACATAGCCATTCATCGTTTTCCCCCTCTCATAGCCCAATTCCCGAAGAAGCTCCATCAGGCTGGAAGTGACCGGCACATAGCGGATATATTTCCCAGATGCCAGCCCGGTCTGAATTCGGTTGACTTTCAGATTGTCGATTTTAAAGACCAGCATGCCCGACTCCAGTTCGATTAAATCAGCCCATTCCAGTGTAACTAATTCTTCCCCGCGACAGCCTGTTTCTAATGCCAATTTATAGGCAGTTGGCAGCCAAGCATGGTAGAGGTTTTTGCGCTTGCCACTGAATACTCGATACCCGTTCTCCCGCGTTGTTTCTTTGATGACGTTCAGGAATTCCTCCTTGGTAATGACATTTTTCTCCCTGACAACATCATTCAGTTCTGCACGACTGAATGGATTGGGGCAAGTGTGCCCTTTTATATCATTTACCCATCTGAAGAACGCCCTCATGATTCGGAAGTGTTTATTGTAAGTCGCCCCGCCTCGCTCAATTTGAAACTTGGTTGACAAATAATCATGAAACCATTCCACTTGAATATCACCAATATCCTTGAGGTTTAAAATTTCAACCATGATACCTTTATTTTTGAGGGCAATGGAAAAACGCTCGAGAGTAAGTTTGCAATCGTTTATATGACCCTTCGAACGATTCCTGACCAAATGCGCAGGGGTATTAACCCCGGAAACAAAATCAAGGTACTCTGCGGCGAAAGCTATGAAAGTTTCTCTCGGAACATTTTCATTGGAAACCGGAACCGTTTGAAACCCGGTTGCCTTGAGTTCCGATTTGAATTTTATCAGATCAATCATGGCCTCATCAAAATTCCTTGCTTTTGATAGCCTTGTTTTCCGTCCTTTTTCCGTGCCGGGGACATGAACAATAAGATGATAACGCAGCATATCCGGGTGTTTGCAGGATGAAGGCTTCCTCTCCATGCTCGAATACTGCCGCCTGCACTTCAGGCACCAGATTTTGATTCCGAAACGTTTATGTTTGGCAGGGATTTTTATCATACTATGCCGATTTTAGATTCGTTAAAAAGTCTTTTGCAGCCTTGCTCCTGATTTCTTTATTCCGATAGATTCTCTTTGCTTCTTTCGTTACAGGGGCATCCACAAGTTTAGCAAGACCGATCTTATCATCCGAATGGATGGCGTTCAGGATTTCCGCCGGGTTTTCATAATTGGATTTCAGGAAGCTCTTAAGTTCATCATCCAGAAAACGTTGCAGGAAAATCTCAAATGTGTAAGTCCTCTTACCCAGACCCATGAGCGGGATCTTATGGTTCTTGCACCACGTCCTGACTGATCGCTCGTCGGTGTAGCCAAGCATTTCCATTAACTCCTTTATTTCAAGCATTTTGTCCTTTCGCATGTTCATCTCTCTAAATTTAAGTACTCCTTTTCAGGTGTCCTCCCGTAACCTGCAAAAGTTCCTTGCCACGGCAGATAAATCCCAAACGACTTGCGCTGTTCAAATAAATACCGCATATGATAGGACAATACCTTTCAGAGGCATAGACCGGAAGATTATGGAGCGAATATAATTCCGGGGTTTGACTTAAGCTCCGAGATTTTCCGACAGAGGATGGATTCGTAAAAAAAAGGCTGAACTTGTCAGAAAAAAAACAAGATTATAACTAATGAACAATGGGGGAGCATAGGAGTATAATAGCGGGAGAATAGAATCAGCAAAGCGGAAGTATTGAAGGAGTATAGTGACTGGTTAGCTATACATTAGAAGACAATGACAGATTTTACATCTCACATATAATTTATAATTCGCTTTCCTCTTGGTTTCTACCAAGGCAAAATTGTATTTATAGGTTGCCAGCTAGTTCCGTTATGATATTGGATTGCATCAAGATAATCTCCTTCAACTGGAAATGCTCCAATCTGTGTTACCCAATAAGAATGAATTTTATCGTAAGCTTCTTTCAAAGAAGTGTAATTAAATACAGGGTTATTTTTCCCAATTGAAACGGTTGGCAACGCAGTTCCGTTTTTTGTGCCGGAGCCTTTTGTTGCTCTGCATTTACAAAGTGAAACTAATGGCAAACCGCCTAGATTTAATTTTTTCAATAAGTTCTCTTGCAACTCAATTTCATAATAAAGAAAATGTCTATCTCCCGTACTGACGGTAAAAGTGAACATCAATTGATTTTTGGCTTCAAGCAGACACTTGAAATTTGTAGTATGATCAATAGAAAGTAACTGCTGTTTTAGTTTTGGAATCTCGGTTTGGAGTATCTGCAATTCTCCTTTATAAACTGGTGAGGAAATTTGATGGTGTGACAGAGGGTGCATCAAATCCGAAAGCAGTCCTGCAATAGAATTGATATGTATCACAGTGTTTCCGGTTTTATGTAAAAAGTCGCGTGTGGTAAAAACCAACTTTGTCAATTTGTGGTCAGGTATCTGAGTAAAATTGGCTGATACTCTTTCATATTTTGGAACATAGTTCTGAATCGTTTCTTCTAATGCCTTTCTGAAATAGTTCGCTGCCGCTGGATAATCAGGTTTTGAACGATGATTTAAAAAGTGCACTGCCTTTTCAAAATTGGTCTCACCATCAACAACAATTGGTTTCTCAAATTTCGTTGACCCATTGTTGTCTTTGCCAACATAAAATTCTGTAGTCTTCCACTTACCGGGGGCATCTACTTCGAAATAATTTCTTGCCAACTCAAACCAATGTCTATCATAAGTAGAGATGAATATTTGATACTCTGTAAATTTGTCTTTCAATATTTTCAGAATCGGAATCCTGTTCCCTGCATCCAGCCCAACAAAAATATCATCCAAGAAAAGTATTTTGTAATCAAAGCCCGTGTAAGACGGATTTTGCAAAACAGCAGCCAAATACAAGCAAACGGAAAGGGCCGCTAACCTTGCTTCGTTTAAGTAGTCCTGTTGGTTCGCAATACTAACTCCATTTAATGTTAAATCCAATCGTAGGTCGGCTGTAGGATGCCAATTGTTCCAATCGTATTGGTAAACGATAGGCTGTAGGGTAAACCAAACTCTTAAATTGAAGTTAAAATATTGCATGAGCAATCTATTCAACAGAAGAAAAATTCTTCTTAAAGATTCTTCGAGCGATGCTTGAAAAGAAGGAAGTGAGTCTTTGGCATTACGATGTTTTAATGCGTTTCTATTGTGGACATCTCTCATTTCGGGAATAAGCCAAAGCCACCTTTCCCCAAAAGCGTATGTTCCACCTGTAGGTGTGAAGTGTAAAAGCAATTCTGTTACAATCAGTTTAAAAAGATTGGGCCTTGCTTCTTTGTGATTATAAACATCCAACAAATTACGGTAGTCCAAAAAACCTTTTATGAATTCCGTATCTTTTATAAATGCAACATTGTTTGTTGATGCACCGGCGACGCTACTGAAGCTCAATTGCTGTGCTGTTCCGGCTGTGATGGTATTTGTGGCAAGAGAGTAGTCTTCAAAAGTGATTTGGAGTAAACCATTTGCTGCAAGAGAATGATGATTTTTCGAAAATGGGAATGCCGGATTTTTAGAACTACTAAAATAATTACTTAATGCTTTGAACAATGAACTTTTGCCGCTTCCATTTTCGCCATAAAGCAAAAGATTTTCACCTTTAGGTAAAAGTATCGGCTTGTATAGTTGGTAGAAGGCTCGATAATTTTCAATTTCTATGGCAGTTATTCGCTTCACTTTTTGCCTTCAATAATTTCTATTTCATTTATGTTTCGCATGCGCAGAAGTGAACTACTGATTGGATTAGTTGGATCGGAAAGATTCTTGAAAATGCGTTCTACAATTTTCAAATTATTGTTTTCGTTATCAGCTTCCAAGGCGGGTAGCTTTTTTAGATGCTTCAACACTTCGCAATTCCCCCTTTGCATCGCATTGGGTAAATAAAGTTCATAAACAAGTGCATCAATTAATCTTTCAAAGAAAATTGGAAAAAGTTGATTTTGAACCGACTTTGAAAAAATAATGTAGTCAACAATTGATGCAAAAATATTTTGTTTATCAGGTGGAGCATTTTTAATTGGAATCTGTGCGAGATATTCTTTTGAAATATTTACAGTCAACATTGATTCATTTGTAAATTGATTGTTGTAAAACCAGTTGATGACTTTAGAGTTAAGGAGAGAGAGAATGTATTTAATATTGAAAGAAGAATCATCTTCCAAAATGAGGTTGTTTATTGATTCTTTGTTATAAATTTGTTTGTCATCATATGCAACTTTTAGAGGTTGTGAACCGCCAGTTATTCTTTGTATGAGCAGTTTTTCTTTGGCTTCAAATACATCCTTCGTCCTAGCTCGGTGAAGTAATTCAGGTTGATAGTTCAAGTATTGGTAAACAGGTTTCACATAATATCTGCCAATGTCTTTGCCCTCAAGAAATGGTTTCCAACCCTTCTGCGGAATGTTTGAAACAACCTCATCTTTATTCTTTGTGATTACTACTCCAAAAATCAGCTCTTTGCAAATTTCTCCAAGAGGAACACTATCTACTCTCATGCTATCTATAAGCTCTTGACCAGCTGCGTTTACATTTATAGCAATGACATAATTTAGTTTTAAAGTACTTTGCAAAAGCGTATTTGTAATTGCTTCCCCATTTGAAATCGAAATAATTGAACCTTCTGGCGGGTTTATTTTCGTTGCGGAAAGAACTATTGCAGTTGTTGTTGCTTCTGCAAAAACATGTGCTCCAAAATCTACGATTGTATTCACTCTGAAATTGTCAATCAATAGTTTCCTTGACTCGTGATAAGATGTAACTCTCAAAAATGTGTTAGGAATGATAAATGCAAATTCGCCTTTTGCTTTCAGTACATTAAATCCTTTCTCAATAAACAAATTGAAAAGGTTAATCTTTCCACTTCCCGATGCAAAAGTTTCTTTGAAGTATCTTTTATGAATTTCAGAAATACCTTCATTTCCACCGAACACATAAGGGGGATTCCCAACCACAATATCAAAGCCCACAAAATTCCCTTCATTGTCCAGCACTTCGGGAAATTCAAATCGCCATTCAAAAGCATTCTTATAAACGACATTTGATTTTATCTCGTCTATTTGCTTTCCAAGTTTCTTTATATCAGCGTCTAATTTTTCTTTCTTTTCCTTTTGTTCCTTCTTCTGCTTAGCATCTTGCTCAAATATTTTTGTTTGGTTCAGTAAATTGAACAGGTCGCCATTAAGTTTACTCAACTTAATTTGCTTGGGATCATTCTTGCCAATTTCAGTCCTGAAATCATTTTTTATTCCGTCAATTATTGCTTCAAGTTCTCTTTTTACTGCCCGGCTTTTTGCGTTCTTATAATCGTTTACAAAACTTCTGTATTGCTCAATATTATACTTGATGCTTTTTAGTGCTTTGCTCAAATCTGCATCAATAGCAAAACGACTTATCAGGGAGTTGTTACATTTAATGTTAATGTCAATGTTTGGTAGCGTTTCTAACTCTTGGAAGTTTGTATCCGCTTTGTAGTAAGCATTCTTAAGTAACTCAATCCACAATCGAAGTCCGCAAATCTTTACAGAGTTGGGATTAATATCAACACCGAATAAACAGTTTTCAATTATGGTTTGCTTTTCTTCAAACAATGCTTTTTGCAACCGCTGCATTTCTTTTGACAAAGGCTTGCCGTTGCTTATTTCATACTTAAAATCGTTTCCATTTTGGTCGGTTACAATCAGTTCATCTTGTGCAATTACAATTTGATAATCGGAAAGGCGGTCTCCGCTCTTGTCAGCGAACAAACCCAATTCTGATTTTATCGCTATGATTTCATTGAGAGCGGAAACAAGAAAGTGTCCGCTACCAACTGCTGGGTCGCAAAGACGAATTGAATTTATTAATGCATTGTCTTCTAAAATTTCTTTCGTGGTTCTTCGATCCTTCAGATAGTTTCTTAAATCTAAAAAGTGTTCAATCTTCCAGTTATATTCATCTTTGAATTTTTGTACCACGGCAGCCCTTATAGCGTTGCTGCACATATACATGGTGATGAAACCAGGAGTATAAATTGAACCCTCTTTATATCCATTTATTTTCTCAAAAACCTTTCCCAATACCGAAGCATTAATGAGTGTTCGGTTTTCATCCTCCTGAATTTCCTCACCACCTTCGCTTGAAAAATCAAAAGCATTGAGGAAACGGAAAAGATAATCAAGGGCTGGAAGTGCTTGATATTTCTTTTTGATTTCTTTTAATACTGTGCTTGGTATTAAGTCAAGTTTATGATCATTGTCAAGCTGATTTATTTTTATTGTTACCTCCTCCAACTTACTAAAATCAAACAGCGAACTGTTTAAGTAAGGAACACGCTTGTATTTCTCTGAAAGCGCTGTGGAGCTTTTTTTTCTTTCATCTAATGTCTTGGCTAAAACTTGATGAAATAGTTTATGCAGCTCGTCATAATTCGGTATCATTTCTGAATTGAGAAAAAGGAATTCAGGGCTTTGCTGATGATAGTTTTGAAGTTGCCCTTCCAACAATTTGAGAAATAAGATTCTGTTTACCCAAGTAATACAAAGTTCAAGTGCAATGTTGTAAATGCGTTCTTCTCTTTTCGTGCCATAAACTGAAAGATCAGGAATTTTGTGAAGGGGATCTTCAGTTTCAAGCATGTTGATTGCGTTTTCAATCAAGGAACCAGCTTGTCGTTGACCTTCCTTTTTTCTATCGATGATATTCTTACCACCTTCTTTCCGCTCCTCTAATCCGATAAGATGAAGCAACTCTTTGTAAAAAGATTCTTTAAGTGAATTGCTGTCGTCTGCAAATTCAAGTTTCAGTAGATGAGTAGGGGAAAGGATTTTTATAAGTGCAATTAGATTTGCATCTTCTTTCTTGTCGTTATTACGGAGTGCTTTGTCAAATTCCTTGATGTTGAAGTAAGCACACGGAATTGTTTTATCAATGCTGTCAATGAAAGGTTTGGCAATTGAGTGGTAAAAGAGGTCGGTGTTGTTCGTTACCTTTTGCTTCTTGTCAAACTCCAGAAAGTTCCTTAGAAAATCTTTGTCCTTGAAAAATAAATGTTCAAAGTATGACGCTTCAATGATATACCACTCGTAAATGTTGGTGGCGACTAGATATTTGATGTCAATGTTTTTGAGGTTTTCTCTTTCCCTCAAGTAATACAAAACCAGTTCTTGAAATGCTTTGCAGTTTGCATTATCGCCCTTGAACCATTCAGCAGAATTCTTAGGTCGTTTGGCTTCAATTATTACTCCAACGTTTGATTCGGTGGTTTTGCCTGTATAAATAGCGAGGTCTTGTCGTCCCTTTGTGTTAACTTCATTGGTGTCTTTGTAATAAGTGTCGCGCAGGAAGTCACGGACTTGGTTTTTTACATGCTCTTCACTTTCTGTCTCGTCTATTTTATCAAGCAATGTAAGCAGGTTTGCTTTAAACAGATTTATCTCTGTCCTGCCAGGTCGTTGCCGCCGGAATGCAGGGTTAAGTGTCTGCCTTGGTTTCTGCTTCAGTAATTTCATTATAGTCTTTCTCTTTTTTTGGTTCAAAGGTGCTGAAGAGCGATTCATGTATTGATAAAACCTACTTAATATAGGGAGCCAATTGTTAATTTTTTACCTGTAATTTTCAAATTATTTGTACTTTTAATTGAGGCATTATTCCCCGTTATTATAGCTTTAACCATCCCATCAAGGCTGCCTTTCTCGCATGCATACATTAACCCGCGAGCCCCATCAAACAAGCAATTGAGTGCGCCAAGTGCTTGTCCATGCTCAAGTGCTGCTTTAATATTCTCAATGGTGAGTTTGTGGAAACCCTTAAATCCGGTTTTTCCAATTTTGGAAATAATCCCGGCAGAAGTCCAATCACCAGCCCCAGCTGCATCCGCTAAATTTGAAATATTATATCCCCTTAAATAAATCCATTCCCTTTTATTGCAATTGTGACTAAAACGGAACCGCATCCCTTCTTTACCAAGGGTTTCAATTTCAAGAGGTGCTTTTTGAGTTGGGTACAGCTCTGAATAGTTAGTAATACGATCGCCAGAAAATTTTACAACATCGGCAACGGCTACAGATTCTTCAAATAGCCGAAGATCTCTGGCAGAAGAAGGCTCAAAATATATTAGTGCCCCTTGCTCTTTATAGTATTTAGCGAAATCAATCGATGCTCTATTGCTGCGATCAAAATAATAAACCCTTGCCTCAGGTTGCTTTTTAACTATGTTCTCCACATTGGCTCCAAGTACAGGTTTATAACTTGGTAAATATTCTCCGTTTTCAGGATTTTTAAACTCAAACCGGTGAACATAATTTCCATGTCGATCCTTTTTAATCCGTTGGATAATTATTGGCGTACTTCCATCGCCAGTTGTGGTTACCATTTTTGTTCTGACTTTACATTTCTTCAAATCAGAAAGCAACTCCTTGGCTGCCGAATTATCCTTTAATCGCGCAATAGGATAGCTGTCCCATCCCAAGAAGGTCAAAATGCTAAGTACATTGCCGCATGATCCTCCAGCATGGATTTTAAGAAGATTTGACGGATCACCATTCATTATGACATCTAACGCAACCAAACCTGTTCCTACGCATGTTGGTGTGCTTGTTCCTGTATTCTTTTTTTGTTTACTCATAGGGATTTCCGGCTAACCAGAGTTCGACTAAATTATTTTCTTTTAAGATTTCCTCAAGGGGCCTTTCTTCGTTAAGGACTAAATCATGACCTAACGATTCTACATGCTTTATTCCGGCATTTTTCCCTTCTTCTCTTGATTCATAAACTGCTAAGAAGCCTCCAATCGTCAAAAGTTTACTTGCAAAAACAGACACAATTATTTTACACCCGCTCAGAATGCTCAGAGACTTGTCGTAACGCCTAATAGCCTTTTTTAAAAGGCGATAGACCTGAAATGGATTTTTTTCGTGAGCATAAATTATATTTCTGGGATCAAAACTACTATCGTTAAATAGCAAATCTTGATACTCAATAATCAGTTTATCCGATCTTTTCAAGTCTTTTGATGGGAAGGGCAGTACAGGGCAAATTTCCGCTGCATCAATTTCTTTACGAATCGTATCATATTGTTTAGTTTGCCCCTCTCCAAGTAGAGCCAGCCAGACCTCCTTGTGTTGTTTGGTTTTTGCAGTATCATTTATGCCAAGACCATGTATAAAAATCCCCTCCTCCGCTTCACCATTATCTTGAATCATAGAATCGAGAGCTGCGTTTTCAGTAACTATTACATGAAGATTCTTTTTCTCCGTTACCCCTTCCTCTTTGTTCCCGTTCTTTATTATAGTCATTAATTTATTTAGTAATGGCAAAAATATTCCTCTGGGCATTGCGCTAAT
>Ga0206918_1068_pt1 | contig 24962 bp, 24 predicted proteins | sample Alteio_BWOrgHeat_69_FD_152950 | JGI IMG/M metagenome (GOLD analysis project Ga0206918, IMG submission 152950) | Enriched cells from forest soil in Barre Woods Harvard Forest LTER site, Petersham, Massachusetts, United States -... | ecosystem: Environmental > Terrestrial > Soil > Temperate forest >... | reverse complement strand
AAAAAACCGCCGCATGATGTTTTGCACCATGCGGCGGTTTGTATGTGGAAGCTAAATTAACCCACAATCTCCGTTTCACTAAAGAAATACGCGATCTCGATCTTCGCGTTCTCGGCGCTGTCGGAGCCGTGGACGGAGTTGGCTTCGATTGATTCAGCGAATTCCTTGCGGATCGTGCCGGGTTCGGCGTTAGCGAAGTTGGTTGCGCCCATGATCTTGCGGTTGAGGGCGACAGCGTCGGGGCCTTGCAGCACTTGCAGAACAACCGGGCCGGAGGTCATGAACTTGACGAGGCTTCCAAAAAACGGGCGTTCCTTGTGAACGGCGTAAAACGCTTCCGCCTGTGTCTGGGTCAGCCATGCGCGCTTTTGCGCGACGATGCGCAGGCCCTTTTCCTCGAACTTGGCGTTGATCTTGCCGGTCAGGTTGCGGCGCGTGGCATCGGGCTTGATGATCGAAAAGGTGCGTTCTGTGGACATGATTTTCTCTCTCTTTTTTTAAACTTAAGGTGTGGCTCGTTATACGCTGGCCGCTATCGGAAAGCAACTGGCTTTTCGCAACTGTTTGGCCTAAAATTAAAGAATAAAGAGGAAAAAAACCGTGACACTGTCCCTGCGCAAGATGAATATCAGCCAGTTCCGCTGCTATGAAGCTGTGCGGCTTGACCTGACGGATTCAGAAGCCGGCATGGTGGTACTGACAGGCCCAAACGGCGCGGGCAAAACAAACATCCTTGAGGCCGTGAGCCTGCTGGTTCCCGGCAAAGGGCTGCGCAGCGCCGACATCCTTGAAATGAAAAACCGTAGCGCTGGACCTGAAGACCTTTGGACTATATCGGCGGAAGTGGAAACCGCTTCAGGTTTGCCTGTGCGCATCGGCACGGGACTCGACCGAGATGTAAAGCGTCGCCTGATCCGCATCAACGGCAAGAACGCAAAAACCCAGAACGAACTTTCGGGTTTCATTTCCGCCGTGTGGCTAACACCGCAGATGGACCGGCTATTCCTCGAAGGCGCTTCAGCGCGGCGGAAATTTCTGGACCGCCTCGTTTACGCTTTCGAGCCCGAGCATGTCACACGCATCAACCGCTACGATAAGGCCATGCGTGAGCGGCTGAAGCTGTTATTGCTGGATCGCGCCGATCCCTCATGGCTGCAAAGCCTCGAAGCGCAGATGTCCGCCGATGCCGTTTCCATTGCCGCCGCGCGTCTGGCGCTGGTGGCGCATTTGCAGCAGCAGGTCGCTGGGCTGGGCCGTGCTGCGCCGCTGTTTCCGCAGCCACATCTTGCCCTGCAGGGCTGGGTGGAGAATGCCATCCCCGAGCGTCCCGCCGTCGATGTTGAGGATGAACTAAAAAGCAAACTCGCCGCATCACGCGCCCTCGACCGCGCCGCCGGACGCACGCACGAAGGCATCCACCGCAGCGACCTGCAGGTCAGCTATGCCGAAAAGAATATGCCCGCCGACCAGTCCTCCACCGGCGAGCAGAAGGCGCTGCTGGTCTCGATCATCCTCGCGCATGCGCTGATGATGCAGGCCGAAAAAGGCTTTGTGCCGATCATCCTGCTAGATGAAGTGGCCGCGCATCTGGACGAGGCGCGGCGCCATCAGCTTTTCGACCAGCTCCGCGCCCTCAACGCGCAGATATGGCTGACAGGAACGGATGAAACTGTTTTTGCCTCGCTGCACACCGCGAAATTCTTCCGGGTGGATGGCGGACATGTCGCGCCGGTCGGGCCGTTGCGGGAAGTGGCGCTATGAAGTTTTCCTGGCGTAATTAGACGCGCCAAACCAGTCGACAACAACAACCGGCTCGTCACCGACCACCCAGGCATCGTGCCCCTTTGGCAGGGACGTGATATCTCCGGGGCCTGCAACAAGCTCGGTTCCATCATCCATTCGAATGGCAAGTTTACCGGACACATGATACTGAAAGTGCGGGGCCTGGCAGCTTGATGTCTTGGCAATGGGCTTCACGTCATTAGACCATTTCCAGCCGGGTTGGAAAGTCATCCGGCCAATCTCGGTGCCACCCACGTTGAGAATCTCGGCTTTTCCGTTTGGAAAGTCCCGCAGCTCATCAGGTTTTTTGAATGATTTGTGTTCTGTTTTCTGGTCATGACTATGCGTCGTATCTTGTGATGTCTCTGCAAGCTTTGTCGTTGTTTTGGCCATGAATAATCTCCTTCGCAGCAGGTTATTTGTTTCAGAAATTTTTATAGCACGATAGTGTTTCGTGCGGAGTGACGAAGAAGAGGGTTTAAATAGCAAAAAAGAGGGGTTTAAACCGCCCGCTTCGCCAAAATCCTGTTGATTTCGGCAAAAGCTTCCGTTGCGGAAGTTGCTCTGTAAAGAACGGTACGAATCATAAAAACCAGTAGCAATGCGAAAATTTCTCGTAACTTATTGATAATTATCATAATTAATATTTTAGTTGACATTGTTATAATAAAATAGCATAACAAAGCCATGAATTATCTATAACATTAACACAAGGAGAATAAACAATGGCACTGACAAATGAAGCTAGAAAAGTATTTAGGTACGATGATCAAATAACTGAAGCAAAAAGACTGGTTACTTTGTTGAAGGCTGCAGGCGCAAAAAATTCTTGGGGCGTGGGAGAGGGAGAAACGGTGCTTGATTTTGCTGAATCGAGACTTCGTCAGCTTCGCAAAGAACGAACTGACTACAAAATCAGTCATGGCATGTCTCCCTGCGGGCACTAAAAACTACATATAACTTAAATTCGAAAACACCCGCGTTTTAACAGACGCGGGTGTTTTTGTTTGAATCACCCTGCCCGGCGCTTCGCCAAAATCCTGTTGGTTTCGGCGAAGGCTTCCGGTGTGCCAACGTGATACCATTCGCCATCGTGGCGCAGGGCGTAGAGGCGTCCGGCTTTTTCAGCTTTGTGGAATAGTTGCAGGAAGCCGAACTTGCCTTCCGGTGTATTGTCGAACAAACGCGGATGGACGATACGCGGCCCGGCGACAATATAGTTGGCTGGATGGCTGGTTTTTTTGTCTATGCCTTTGGCGAAGAAGGGTTGGTCGCTGCCTTCCGCGAGGTAATAGTCGCCTGTGCCTGCATAGTCCGGAACATCGGCGGAAGGATGCATCAGCAGCAGCAAGTCCATTTTCGCTGAATCCCATTTATTCGCCAGCACTTTTAATGCCGGTTCTTTGCCATTCGTCCACAGCACATCGGCATTGAGCACATAGAAGGGTTCATTGCCAAAAAACTTCAACATCTTCTTTACGCCACCGGCAGTGTCGAGCAATTCCGTTTCGTGACTGAAGGTGATGCGCGGGTGTTTGCGGTTTTTTAGGTGATCGGTAATCATCTGGCCGAGGTAATGCGTGTTCACCACTACATCCTCCACGCCTGCCTCCATCAGATCATCCAGCGCGTGGTCGAGCATGGTCTTGCCGTCGATCACCAATAACGGCTTCGGGCAGTTGTCCGTCAGCGGCCTCATCCGCTCGCCCATACCGGCGGCGAGGACAAAAGCTTTTTTGGGTGGTGTGTTCATACATACATGCTAGACTGAAGCGGATTATTTCGCAATATATACCCCTGAGGAATTCTAATATGGCTGTGCCCCCGATGTTGGCTGTGTTTCTCTCTGTTCTGCTTTTGACAACAGTGGCAGCTGCTGCAGAAGAGATACAAGGCATTGATGTGGAAGGTAGCGCCGCTTTTATTACCCGCACAGGCGAGGCGCTGGCGCTGCTCAGGGGCACAGAAAGTTTTCAGGTTGTGAAGCCTTATATAAGTATTATCAAGGAGGGCGAGCATTCCGGTATGTGGGCCAGCCTGCCCAAGCCGACTTATGAAGTGGGCGAGGTGACATGGAAGCGCTCGGCTGTCTGGTTTGCGGGATCGATCGTTCATGACGGATATCACTCCAAGCTTTTTCATGACGGCAAAAAGTGGACGGATAGCCAGGCTGAGACGGACTGCCTTAAAATTCAAGCTCAGGCGCTGCGCGAAATGCATGCCGACCCCGCAGATGTCGCATATGTCGAAAAACTGGAGCCCCATCCTGAGAGCTATACAGGCGCGGGAACGAAAGCGGACTATAAAGCTAGAAGCTGGTGACGCTCCACCCATGACCCATGAGGTCTCAATGTAACTACTCGCATCTTTTCTTTTTCTTTATGAAAATCAATTTTAATTTCTAACCGATCGCGTGGCAAAAGGCTACCCAGCCGTTCCGGCCACTCGACAAGGCAGACGCCATCGTGTCGGGCGTCATCCCAGCCGAGTTCCAGAATATCCATGGCCTTTTCTTCCAGTCGGTAAAGATCGAAGTGCCAGATAGAAAGTGCTGGCAAATCATAGGTCTGTACCAGCGTAAAGGTCGGGCTGGGCACTTCTTCCGGCAGCGGCGAGAGGCTATTGATAAGCGCGCGGGCAAAGGCGGTTTTGCCCGCGCCAAGGTTGCCGATCAGCGTCACCACATCGCCTGTTTTCAAGTGCGGCGCGATACGGGCGGCCAGCGCCGCCAGTGCCTTTTCGTCTTTAATAATAAGTGTCGATTCCGCCATGTTTCTGATACTCTGCCTTTATCCAGATTAATAGGTATTTAAATGTCGGCAAAGCACTATTCCACGGATGTGGTGATTATCGGCGCGGGGCCTGTGGGGCTGTTCGCGGTGTTCGAGTGCGGCATGCTCAAAATAAAATGCCATGTTATCGACAGCCTTGAGCATGTCGGTGGGCAACTGACGGCGCTTTATCCCGAAAAGCCGATTTATGATATTCCGGGCTATCCCATGATCCTGGCGGGAGATCTGGCGGTGCAACTGGAGGAACAGGCCAAGCCGTTTTCTCCGGTTTATCACCTGAAGCAGCAAGTGGCTGGCCTGAAGCGCCGCGATGATGGTCGTTATGAAGTGACAACGGCTAACGGGGATGTGATCGATTGTGTTGCAGTGATGATTGCGGCGGGTGCGGGCGCTTTCGGTCCCAACCGTCCGCCAATCGACGATATTGTCCATTATGAGGGCAAATCCGTTTTCTATATGGTGCGCCGCCGTCAGGATTTCGCCGATAAAACTGTGATGATCGCGGGCGGCGGGGACAGCGCGGTGGATTGGGCGATCTCGCTCTCCGAAGTCGCGAAGAAAGTCCATTTCGTCCACCGCCGCGACAAGTTCCGCGCCGCGCCGGAGTCGGTGGATAAGTTACAGGCGATTGCCAAAACCGGCAAAGTCGAGATGGTTATCCCGTACCAATTGCACGGGCTGGTTGGTAGAGATGGCATTTTATCGGCGGTAGAGTTGGCTGACCTTGACGGTAAAAAGAAAACGGTTGAAGCCGATGTGCTGCTGCCGTTGTTCGGTATCGTACCGCAGCTGGGTGTGCTGGCGAACTGGGGCATCACCATCGAGCAGCACCATATTCCCGTTGATCCATCGACACAGCAGACTAACCTTCCGGGTATCTTCGCCATCGGTGATATCGCCGCTTATCCGAACAAGCTGAAACTGATCCTCGCCGGATTTTCCGAGGCGGCGATGGCGGCGCATGCCATTCACCCGCTCGTCTTCCCCGGCAAAGAACTTCATTTCGTTTATTCGACAACACAAGGAGTGCCTTAAATGTTTATACAAACCGAACAAACCCCCAACCCCGCCAGCCTGAAATTTTTACCCGGCTGTGAAGTCATGGTGCGCGGCACGGCGGAATTTAAAAATCCGGGCGAAGCGCATGTTTCGCCGTTAGCTGAACGGTTGTTTAAAATCCACGGCGTCGCTGGAGTGTTCCTGTCCGGTGATTTCGTCACGGTGACCAAGGCCAGTGATTTCGACTGGTCCTTGCTGAAGCCGCAAATTCTCGGCGCGATCATGGAGCATTTCACGACCGGACAGAAGGTCATGCTCAATGAAGATGTGACCCCCGCATCATCTGCCAATGCCGATGACGACGAGATAGTAAAGCAGATCAAGGAACTTCTCGACACCCGCATCCGTCCCATCGTCGCGCAGGATGGCGGCGATATCGTGTTTTCGTCGTTCGAGCATGGTGTGGTTTTCCTGCACATGCGCGGCGCTTGCGCGGGTTGCCCCAGCTCCACCGCGACGCTCAAGAGCGGCATTGAAAACATGCTGAAGCACTTCATCCCCGAAGTCGAGGAAGTGCGGGCGGTAAACTGAGTGTCGCCAACCGTCTATAGCATCTCTGCCGGACATTCTTTCGCTGATGCGCTCGCGCAGGGGATACTTGAGCGCACGGTGGGTAATCCACTATCGTTGACAGACTATACTATCTTGCTGCCCAGTCGCCGCGCGTGCCGTACCTTGCGTGAAGCTTTCCTGCGTTTGTCGGGCGGTAAAGCCATTCTGCTGCCCGCGCTCCACCCCATCGGTGATATCGATGCCGAAGAAGTCGCCATGTTTCAGGCGGCGGAGGAAGATGTCACGGAGAGCCTCGATATCCCGCCCGCGATTTCGCGGCTGGAACGGCAATTATTGCTGGCAAAAACTATTCAAAAAGCTGGTATGACGCAATCATTCGATCAGGGGGTCGCTCTGGCGCATGAGCTGGGCAATTTTCTCGATGAGGTGCAGACGGAACGTCTTGGCTTCGAAGGCCTCACAAAACTCGTGCCGGAAGAATTCGCCGGGCACTGGCAGAAGACACTCGAATTTCTTAAAATTCTTACTGAATACTGGCCGGCCATTCTGGGCGAGCGCGGCGTGATCGATTATGCTGCGCGGCGTAACCTGCTGCTCGAAGCGCAGATCAAGGCCTGGGAGAAGCATCCGCCGCAAAAGCCCGTGATTGCCGTAGGCGATCCACTGACGATTACCGTTCCTGCCGCCGCAGAGCTGCTGGCGCTGGTGGCAAAGCTGCCGCAGGGCGCGCTGGTACTGCCGGGGCTGGATATGGGCATGGATGCAGTGAGCTGGGACAAACTTGGCGAAGACCATCCGCAACTGAATTTGAAAAAACTGATGCAGCTGGTCGGCATCAAGCGCGACGCTGTGCAGAACTGGGAACTCAAAAAGAAAACGGCGGTGAACGAAAGCCGCGTCCGTCTGATGTCCGAAGCGATGCGCCCCGCCGACACGACGGAGAACTGGCGGAAGCTGACGACGGAAGAAATCTCCCCGCATGCGCTCGAAGGCTTTATGCGCCTTGATTGCGATACGCCGCAAGAAGAAGCGGATGTGATTGCTTTTATCATGCGTGAGGCGCTGGAAGTGCCTGCCAAAACCTGTGCGCTGATTACGCCGGATCGTCGCCTTGCACGCCGTGTATCGCTCAGTCTGAAACGCTGGGGTATTAACGTGGATGACTCCGGCGGGCAGCCGTTGACCGAGCTTTCCATCGGAACATGGCTGATGCTGACGGCGGAGATGGCGGAGGAAGCGCTGGCGCCTGTCACGCTGCTCGGGTTTTTAAAACACCCCTATCTCGCTGCGAATATCCCCTTCACCGAAATGCGCGACATGGTACAGATGCTTGATCAACGCGCTCTGCGTGGCCCGCGTCCGTCGCAGGGGTTTCAGGGGTTGCGTGATGCGATTGCGTCGCTGAAATCAAATGAACAGTTGCTGCTATGGCTTAACAAGCTCGAAAGCCATATGCGCGAATTCACGAATATGATGGCGTCGAAACACGAAACGCCATTCCCTGAAATGCTCACCTGTCATATCCGTATGGCGGAAGCATTGGCGACAACGGTTGATGAATCTGGCGCGGCGCGGCTTTGGCAGGGCGAGGCGGGCGAGGCGGCGAGCGAATTTCTGAATAACCTGCTGCAATCCTCGCGTGATATTCCGCCGTTGTCACCGGAACATTACGTGTCTTTGCTAGGTACATTGTTGAAATCGCAAACGGTGCGCTCAAGATATGGCACACACCCGCGCCTGAGTATTCTCGGCCAGATTGAGGCGCGGCTTTATTGCGCGGACATGGTCATCCTCGGCGGACTCAACGAAGGCACATGGCCCGACCTTCCCGCGCATGACCCGTGGATGTCGCGTCCGATGCGCAAAAAATTTGGTTTACCGTCGCCGGAGAAAAGCATCAGCCTCGCCGCGCATGATTTCGTGCAGGCGGGCACAGCGCCGGAAGTCATCATCACCCGCGCGCGCAAAGTCGATGGCACGCCGACTGTTCCGGCACGTTGGCTGCTGCGGCTTGAAACGGTTTTGAAAGCGGTTGGTTTAGAATGGCCGGAAGCGCCGGCACTGAAGTATCGGCAATGGGTGAAGGATCTGGATACGCCCGCTGCCGTCACGCCCATTTTGCGCCCTGCGCCAATGCCGCCGGTTGAGGCGCGTCCGCGCCAGCTTTCCGTCACGCAGATCGAAAGCTGGATGCGCGACCCGTATCAGATTTATGCGCGGTATGTACTGAGGCTGAAAGCCCTCGACCCCGTTGATGCCGATCCCGGCGGCGCGGAACGCGGGACGTTTATTCACGCCGCGCTGGAAAAATTTATCAAAACATTCCCTGATGCTTTGCCGCTGGATGCGGAGAAGCAACTGTCTAATTTTGGTCGTGCAGCTTTGTCTGAGATGCGCATCCCGCAGGAGGTCGAAGCCTTCTGGTGGCCGCGCTTTGAAAAGATCGTCGTTGAATTTATCCGGCAGGAGCATGAGTGGCGCGAAGAAGTGAAGCCGTATCTGACCGAAACATCAGGTAAGTGGCAGTTCGAAGCCAAGGGTGGACCGTTTGTGCTGACTGGCAAGGCCGACCGCATCGATAAATTCCGCGATGGTTCTTATGCGATTATCGATTACAAATCGGGCTTTACACCGGAGAATAACGCAGTCAAATCCGGATTATCCCCACAGCTTCCGCTTGAGGCCTTGATACTGGAATGCGGCGGGTTTGATAAAATTACCGCAGGTAAAGTGAATGAACTTGTTTACTGGAAGGTCACAGGCAGCGGGCAGAAACCTGTCGAGAAAAAGTCCGTTAAACCCAAAGACTATAGCGTCGGCGAAATGATTGCCGATGCGGCAACCGGCCTGCAAGAACTGGTGGAGCGCTTTGATGACCCTGCAACGCCTTATTTAAGCCAGCCGCATGCCGATGCCAAGCCGCGCTTCTCCGATTACGAACACCTTGCCCGCACCAAAGAGTGGGGCGTTTCTGGCGATGAGGAAGACGCCGCATGACCGCAACAGCATTTAAACGCGAAGATGCCGGTATTAAACAGGCAGCGGCCTCTGACCCGCAGCGCAGTGTCTGGGTAGGTGCCTCAGCGGGGACAGGCAAGACCAAGGTTTTGATTGATCGCGTGCTGCGGTTAATGCTGCCGCGTATTAGTGGCGAACCGGCGACGCAGCCGGGCAAGGTGTTATGTCTGACGTTTACCAAGACGGCGGCGGCGGAAATGTCCAACCGGATTTACGAACGGCTCAGCGGCTGGTCGGTGAAGAACGATGTGGAGTTACGCAAGGAATTGCAGGAGCTGATTGGTGTTCCTCCGACAACGGAGATCGAGGAAGAAGCACGGCGGCTGTTCGCGCGCGTGCTTGATACGCCCGGTGGTTTGAAAATTATGACGCTGCACTCTTTCTGCCAGTCCGTGCTGAAACGTTTCCCGATCGAGGCAGGGCTGCCGCCGCACTTCGAGCTGATGGATGAGCAAGATGCGATCGAGTATCTCACCCGCTGCCTGCACGGTATTATTGATGAATCGCGCGGGACGGATACAATTCTGGCGCAGTCGTTTAACCAGCTGACGCTGCATCTGGATTCCGAGGCGATGTCGGCGCTGATGCAGCAGATCATGTCAAAGCGTAGCCTGCTGACCGAAATTCTCAAGCATCATGGCGATGCTGAGGGCCATGCGGAGAAGACAATCAATGCGGTTTATAAACACCTGCATCTTGACCGGAATATTACGGAAGAGGATGTGCTGCAACGTGCTGGAGAACTGCCGGAAGCTTCTGAGAAAGAATTAAGACAGGCATTGCGGGCGCTTTTGCAAGGCAGCGATCGGGATCAGAATAAAGCTGCATACATGCAGCCGTGGCTGGAGCAGCATGAACGTCGTAGCGAATTATTCAGCTTATATTGTCAGGCATTTTTTATAGGCACAGGTGAGATCACAAAGCAATTAGCCACGCAGAAGGCGGCAAAAATTTATCCTGATGTAGTGAACGTGATGCAGCGTGAAGCCGAGCGGCTTGATGAATTCCAAAAGGAACTGCGTGCCGTGCGCCTTGCAAAAATCAATGCAGCGCTGCTGACGGTGGGGTCGGCCATGGTCGGGCATTATACGCAGTACAAGCGCTTCCGCGACAAGCTGGATTTTGATGATTTGATTATCAAGGCCTGCGAATTGCTGTCGGAAGAAAAGATGGTGCCATGGGTGCTGTTCAAGCTGGACGAGGGGATCGATCATATCCTTGTGGATGAGGCGCAGGACACTAGCCGCAACCAGTGGCGCGTGGTCGAGGCGCTCAGTGAGGAATTTTTCGCCGGGCGCGGCTCGCGCGATGACACGTTGCGGACGCTGTTTGTTGTCGGCGATGAAAAACAATCCATCTTCAGCTTCCAGGGCGCGGACCCTTACGAATTTTCACGGATGCAGAAATTTTTTGGCGGACGTGTCAAGGATGTGCAGCAAGGCTGGGAGATATTCCTTGAATATTCATTCCGCTCGACGCGCACGGTGCTGGAGGTCGTCGATAGCGTGTTCAAAAGTGCGCAGGTCCGCAAGGGTGTCGCCGAACGGGATGTGTTGCACCGGCCTTTCCGCATCGGGCAGGCAGGGATGGTCGAACTATGGCCGCTTATCAAGACGGAAAAACGCGACCAGCCGGAGCCATGGCAATTGCCGACGGAAATAGATTCCGGTGATAATGCCGCCAGCCGCCTGGCGGAGAAAATAGCGGAGACAATCAAAGGCTGGCTTGATAAAAAAGAAATCCTCGCGTCCCGTGCGCGACCGATACGGGCAGGGGATGTTTTAATTCTTGTGCAGTCGCGCGGGCCGATTGTCGAACTGCTGATGCGCGCGCTCAAGAGCCGCGATGTGCCGGTGGCGGGCGTTGACCGTATGACATTAATGCAGGAAATAGCGGTGATGGATTTGCTGGCGCTGGCGCAGTATGCGTTGCTGCCGAAAGACGATTTAACTTTGGCGAGCCTGCTGAAATCGCCGCTGATCGGCCTGACGGAAGATGAGCTTTATCAACTGAGCTACCAGCGTGAAGGCTCGCTGTGGTCTTCCGTGCAGAAACAGAAACCGGTACTGGCGCAATGGCTGAAGGGATGGATTGATAAAGCGGGCCGCGTCACGCCCTATGCCTTCTTCGCCGAAGTGCTGAATACGCCGTGCTTTGCGGATGAAACTAGTGGCCGCCGCGCTTTTTATGGGCGTCTCGGTTTTGATATTCAGGATGCGCTTGATGAATTTCTCAATAGCTGCCTGCACTACGAGCAAAACCATACGCCGTCATTGCAGAAATTCGCCGACTGGTTCTCGCGCGGCGAGGCGGAGATCAAGCGCGAGCATGATCCCGGCAAGGCCGATCTGGTGCGCATCATGACGGTGCATGGCTCGAAGGGCTTGCAGGCGCCGATCGTCTTTCTGCCCGATACGGTGAAGAAAATGCACGATCATCACAAGGGCCGCGTGCATCTGCTCTGGCCGGAAGACGAGAAGGGCGTGCCGCTGTGGTCGCCGCGTCAGGAATTCGAAGCGCCTGCTTATACCGCGCGACAGGCCGCCTCGCGTGAACGGCAGGAGGAGGAATACCGCCGCCTGCTCTATGTGGCGCTGACGCGGGCGGAGGACAGGCTTTATATATGCGGGCATCACGGCGTGCGCGGACCGAAGCCGGATTGCTGGTATAGCCTTGTCGCGGCGGAGTTTCCGGCGGATGCGGTTGAAGTGCCGTTTGAAAACGATCTTGTTTCGCGCAGGCTTGAACATGCGCAGGCTGAGAAGCCGAAAGAAGACCTTCAACACAAGTCGAAAGCCGACGCGGTACGCACGCCGCTGCCTGCCTGGGTGAAGAACGCGTTACCCGATGAACCGCAGCCTTCACAACCACTCGCGCCCTCGCGCCCCGATGATAACGAACCGGCGATGAAAGGTCCGCTGGTGACGGATGACGGCTGGCGTTTCCGGCGCGGGATCATCGTCCACCAGATCCTTGAAGTGCTGCCGCAGTTGCCGCCCGCGAAGTGGGAGAAGACTGTCACGCATTATCTCTCGCGTCCGGCGCTCGCCATGCCGCCGGAACAGCAGAAATCTTTTGCGGCAGAAATTCTAGCCATCCTGCGTCATCCTGAATTTGCGGCGATCTTCGGCACGGGCTCGCGGGCTGAAGTGCCGGTCATCGGGCAGGCGGGGAAGAAGACTCTTTCCGGCCAGATGGACAGGATGCTGGTGACCGATAAAGAGGTACTCATCATTGACTACAAGACCAATCGTCCGCCACCGCAGCACGCAAAGGATGTGCCGGTTATCTACCTGAAACAAATGGCGGCTTACCGCTCAGTTATTCAGAATATTTATCCACAGCATGCGATTAAGTGCGCGCTGCTGTGGACAGATGGGCCGCTGCTGATGCCGCTCGCCGCGAATCATCTTGACCCTTACGCGCTATAGGCTAGGCTGTTTATAGTCACAAAAAAAATCACCGGAAGGATAATGAATGGCATCGTCGCATGTTACGCAGGTCAATGACGCGAATTTTGAGAGCGAAGTGCTGAATTCTGACAAGCTTGTCCTCATTGATTTCTATGCCGACTGGTGCGGTCCGTGTAAGTCCATGGCGCCCCGCGTGGAGGAGTTTGCTGCCGAAAATCCGGATGTGAAAGTGGTCAAGGTCAATATTGACCAGAGCCCCGGACTGACCGCCTCCTTTGCCATCAAGAGCATCCCGACGCTGGTCACGATGAAGCACGGTGCGTCCATTTATGGCTCCGTTGGCGCTGTACTGAAAAGCGGCATTGAAAAACTTGTCACTGAAACGCGCGTAAAACTGGCCGCCGGGAATGGCGGCAAACCGCCCCAGCCGCCGCACGAACCAACTTTTGATTTTTAAAACAGAAAGAGGATATCCATGAGCAATGCACAACAGGTTACCGACAGCGATTTTGAAGCGGAAGTCCTTAAATCCGGTCTTCCCGTGCTGGTGGATTTCTGGGCGGAATGGTGCGGCCCCTGCCGTCAACTCGGCCCCAGCGTTGATGCGCTGGCTGCCGAAAAAGGCGCGGTGATCAAGGTCGTCAAAATGAACGTCGATGAAAGCCCCGAAGCGCCAAGCAAATACGGCGTCCGCTCCATCCCGGCGCTGATGATCTTCAAAAACGGCAAAGTTGTCGCCCAGACCGTCGGCGCCCTGCCGAAGTCGGAGCTGTTTAAGTGGGTTGAGGGAGCGATCTAAATCTACTCCGCTTGATTAAGCCATGCTGATCCGCCAAAGCTGTATGGTTACTTGACGTAAATCAGGATTCCCCCTGATTCCGAATATACTTCATTGACAGAGATTCAGAGGTAGGCGAGAATCGGACATAGGGTATGGGGATACCCTTCGGGTTTCTATATGGGGGTTTGGCTATGTTCAACAAGATTTGTCTTTCCGTGACGCTGGCATCGCTTGCGCTGCTGGCGGCATCTCCGGCAAAAGCCGATAACACACCTCAGCCGTCCGCGCCTGCCGCGAGCCCGCTGCCGATGCCGCAGATGGCGGGGCCGCTCGGCCTCGACACAACGCCCTATTCCTTCAATGCCGGCGCGCTTAACAAGATTTATGTCGGCGGCGTTGTTTCCGCGATGGGCATGGCGCAGGAGCATGCCAATTTTGGCGACAAAACCTACCGCGGCGACCTGAGCAATGCCCAGGTCTTCGTCCAGAATACGCAGGGCCCCGTGCAATTTTACCTGCAGGCGGGTGCTTATAACCAGCCTGCGCTCGGCGTGCCCTACCTGCGCACGACCAAGACGACGGGAGATACCTATGGTTATCTGCCACAGGGCTACCTTAAATATGTCCCCAGCAGCAACTTCAATGTGATGGCCGGCAAGCTGCCGACGCTGATCGGCGATGAGTACACGTTTACCTTTGAAAACATGAACATCGAGCGCGGCCTGCTGTGGAACCAGGAGAACAAAGTCAACCGCGGCATCCAGGGCAATTATTCGACAGGGCCTTTCTCGCTGTCGCTGTCATTGAACGATGGTTTCTACTCCGGCCATTATAGCTGGGTAACGGGCCTCGCCACTTATTCCATCGACGCCAACGACGCGGTTGCCTTCGACGCCGGCGGCAATACGGGCCGCACGTCCCGCAATACCCTTGCAACGCCAGTGGCGCAGAACAACAGCAGCATCTACAACCTGATGTACACCCACACCGACGGGCCATGGACGATCAACCCGTACCTGCAATATACCCACATTCCGGAAGACGTCAGTCTGGGCATCAGGCATGAGGGCTCGAGCTACGGTGCGGCGGTGCTGGCCAAATACTCCTTCGACCAGAACTACAGCATGGCGGGCCGCATGGAATACATGGATACCATAGGTAACGTCGTCAACCGCGCACCTAATTTGCTCTTTGGGCCCGGCAGCCGGGCCATATCGCTGACGCTGACGCCGACTTACCAGTTTAACATGTTCTTCGGCAGGCTTGACGCCTCCTACGTCCATGCTTACAAGATCACGGACGGTGCTGCTTTCGGCTCGGGCGGTGATGAAAAAACGCAAGGCCGCGTCATGCTTGAAGCTGGAATTATGTTCTAATAAATCTTTTAAATTTTTCCCACAAATCCGGCCTGCGTGATCGTGTGATGGCTTCGGATTCCTTCTGCCGCCATTCTTTTACTTTCGCATGATGGCCTGAGACCAGCACATCCGGCACGCTTCGCTCGACGCCATCCGGCCCAGTCCAGACGGCGGGGCGGGTGTAGTGCGGATATTCCAGCAGGCCGTTCTCGAAGCTTTCCTCGTCATGCGTCCCGGCGTTTCCTAAGACATCGGGCAGCAGACGGATGCAGGCATCGAGCAAAATCATCGCCGCCGGTTCGCCGCCGGAGAGCACGTAATCGCCGATGCAAATTTCCTCGGCGTGATAGGCTTCTAGCAATCTCTCATCGACGCCTTCATAGCGCCCGCAGAGGATGGTCAGCTGCGGCTCTTTCACAAGTTCGCGAACCAGTGCTTGCGTGAGCGGTTTGCCGCGCGGAGTCATATAGATAAAGCGACCGATGGGCTGGTTTGCGCGCAATGCTTTGTCGAGTAAATCCGGCTTCATCACCATGCCCGCGCCGCCGCCGAAGGGTGTGTCATCCACCGTCTTGTGATTGTCCGTGGCGTAATCGCGCAGCTGCACGGTTTCAAACGACCAGAGCTTTTTCTCCAGCGCCTTGCCCGACAGACTCAGGCCCAGCATCCCCGGAAACATTTCGGGGAACAGAGTGAGGATTTTAATGTGGAACTTCGCGGGAATTGTCATGTGTTTACAGTGGCATACCGGAGTGTGGCGTCAATCTGTTTTTTTCGGTTAAATCCGACATTAATTTCTCGTTAGGAATTTTATGGTAAGATAATAGCATGGTTTAGAGTGTGGGTTAATTTTGGGGAGAGCGACATGGTGGATTATTATAAAGGCACGAGCATACTGCAAGAAGGCGGATTTGAGTTTACGTCTAAGGCTGAAACAGGCTCTAAAGCCGTTGGCTGGCTTTGGATAGACCCGGCGGGATATGCCGACTCCGAGAAATCGGGAGGGAAAATCCATCTGTCAGTTGATCCCAGGAGAATGGCAGATGCCTGGAAGATTGTCGTTGAGGAAATGATAAAAGATAAGGCCTCCTATCTTTCGGCCAGGGCGGTCGCGCCTGATGCGGTGAATGTACTCGCAAATCCGAACCATCCGCATGCCGGAAAAATGATCACACTTTTTACGAATGCTAATTTTAATGATGAGAATGCTGTAAAATATAGGCACCTCTTGAAGCGTATCGATAAAAGGCTGCAAGCCAATGGCATCGGCCCCGGGCCTGAAGTCAAAGGGGAAAGAAAGATGCTGGACACTCATTATATATCTTACCGGGGTAGCTTGTCAGAGATATTTACTGCTGCTGTACCGCATAACAAAGGGATGCCGCAAGCAGAAGCCCCGCAGGCAAGTGCATCTCAGGTGCCGTTGCAGATAGGACGATTGACGTGGAAAGAAGAAAAAGAGAACCCGAGCAATGACATTCACAACATGCACACCATAGTAGATAACAAGGATTCAGCCATTAGGCTGAGAGATGACCTGAGCAGTCTGGGGATTAATGCAAAGATTTATAATTTCACAGATCATGTGAGGGTGCAGGTCTCGGGCAACGGTATAGAGGCGGTCAAAGAGTTACAAAAACTGGCACGGCAAGGCATACGTCCAGGGAATCTCCAAAGAGGAGCCTCTCGCCCTCATCAAGGTCCAAGAAGACACTAATCCAGAAGTCCGGGCGGCACAATCACGGTGGCTTCTTTCTTCACGATATCCACTTGCGGCGCATTTGTCTTGGTGAAAGGCACATAGTAGCTCGCGCCCTTGAGGGGTTTTATTTCCAGCAGGTCGCCGCCGCCGAAATTGGCGACGTTGATGATTTTGCCGATAACAATGCCAGCCGCATCTTTCGCTGCAAGCCCGATCAGGTCGACATGATAATAAGTGTCTTTGTCTTTGATATTCGGCAGGCGGTCGCGGGGGACATAGAGCTTGGTGCCGCGCAGCTTTTCGGCCTGGTCGCAGTCTTTGATACTCTCAAGTGTGGCGAGGTAGATGTTCTTATGCGGATGGAAGGTCAGGAACTTGTATTCCTTCCCCGCAGCATCGCAAAGAGGCGCGTAGTCCGGCAGGTTTTCGGGCGCTTCGCTGAACACTTTCAGCTTCAGCGCGCCCTTCACGCCATGCACGCCGACTATCTCGGCCATGCATATCATGTTTGCGGCTACGGCCTCTTTGCTTTGCACTTAACGAATGAACCTTAAGCTTGAGCGGCTTCAGCAGCAGGAGCGGCAGGTGCAGCTTCAGCAGGAGCAGCGGCTTTGTCAGCCTTGGCTTTTTTACGTTCGGTCATCTTCGCCTTCGGCACGGCTTTCTTCACGTTGTTCTTGCGCTCTGGGGCGGGCGCGATGCCGGCCTTGCCGAGGAAGATCGCCACGCGGTCAGAAGCCTGCGCGCCCTTGGAAATCCAGTGCTTGATGCGCTCGGCGTTCAGGCGCACGCGGTCAGCGTTGTCCTTTGGCAGTTTCGGGTCATAGGTGCCCAGTTTCTCCAGGAAATTCCCGTCACGCGGCGCGCGGGAGTCGGCGACGACGATATCATAGAAAGGCCTGTTCTTGGCGCCTTTGCGGCTCATACGAATTTTAATCATAGTTTTTTCTCCATTTTATATCCGGCTGCTTGTTAAAAAAATTATGAGACTGCAACCATTCAAGTCTCAAATCCTGTTTAGTGTTTCTCCCCGTTCTTCAGCGGAAACGGGTTCGGGCCCAGCAGGCCATCCCCCCCTTGCGCCTGCATGTTCTTCGCCATCTCTTCCATTTCGCCCATGCCGTCGTTGCCGAACAGGCCCGCGAGGCTGCGCATCATGCCCTTGCCGCCGAGCTTGTTCATGCGCTTCATCAGCGTCTGCGTGTCCTGGAACTGCTTCAGCAGGCGGTTGACCTCCTGCACCGTCGTGCCGGAACCGGCGGCGATGCGCTTGCGCCGCGAGGCGTTCAGCACATCCGGCTTGGTGCGCTCTTCCAGCGTCATGGAAAGGATGATCGCTTCCTGATGCTTCAGGGCTTTGTCGTCGAGATCCGCATGCTGCATCGCGGACTTGATCTTGCCCATGCCGGGCATCATGTTCATCAGACCGGAGAGCCCGCCCATCTTCTGCATCTGGCGGAGCTGGCCCAGAAAATCGGCGAGGTCGAATTTGCCTTTCGCCATCTTTTCGGCGGTGCGTTTCGCTTCATCAATACTGATATTCTCGGAGGCTTTTTCGACGAGGCTGACGATATCGCCCATGTCGAGTATGCGTCCGGCGATACGCTGCGCGTCGAAGGCCTGCAAGGCATCCATCGCTTCACCCATGCCGAGGAACTTGATCGGCTTATTGGTGATGGCACGCATGGAGAGCGCCGCTCCACCGCGCGCGTCGCCATCGACACGCGTGAGGATGATGCCTGTGATGCCGATACGCTTGTTAAAGTTTTCGGCAGTATTCACGGCGTCCTGACCGGTGAGAGAGTCGGCGACCAGCAGGGTTTCAATCGGCTTGGCAAGGTCGCGCACTTCGGCGAGTTCGGTCATCAGCGCTTCGTCGATCGAGAGGCGTCCGGCGCTGTCGAGGATAAGGATATCGTAACCTTCGAGTTTGGCGGCGTTCAACGCGCGCTTGGTGATCGTGAGTGGTTTTTCACTGGCGACGATCGGTAGCGAGCCTACACCGACTTGCTTAGCCAGAATTTCCAGTTGCTCCTGCGCGGCAGGACGGTAAATGTCGAGCGATGCGAGCAGGACTTTTTTGCGTTGCTTGTCTTTGAGGTGCTTGGCGAGTTTTCCGGCGCTGGTGGTCTTGCCCGAGCCTTGCAGACCCGTCATCAGGATCACGGCGGGCGGGACGGTCGCGAGGTTCAGTGCTGTATTTTCATGGCCGAGCGTTTCGACCAAGACGTCATAAACAATTTTGACGACCTGCTGACCGGGTGTGACGGAGCGCAGTACTTTTTCGCCGACGGCTTCGACGCGTACTTTTTCAATGAAGTCTTTTACGACCGGCAGCGCCACATCCGCTTCCAGCAGCGCGGTGCGGATACTGCCGAGCGCGACGAGGACATCTTCCTCTTTCAGGCTGCCGCGCTTCTTCAGGCCATCAAACACGCCGCCCAGTTTATTCGCCAGATTTTCAAACATCGTTTAACTCCAAATACCAACTAACCCCAGTGAGCGTAAATTCGCCGACTGGGGGACGCAGAGCGCTTCAACTTCCAAACTGCTGGAGAGTGTTGCCTCAATAAAACTGGACAATATATATAGTGTGCGGGGATGAAGAGTCAAGGGATTAGCGATATTGAGTGTATTATATTTACATAATTAATATAATTTCGGAATATTATGTTTGACTTAATCAATATGCGTGATTATGTTGCATTCATTATCTAGAATCAATCAACGAAAGAAAAAAACCATGTTTAATTTACGCCATGAGATATACGTAGCAGGCACTGAGAAGGTGATTGACGAACAGAAACTGGCCAAGCTCGTCCAGCAAGATAAGTCATACAATATGGAAGACTATGCGAATATTCTCCTGTCGGCGAGAGATGCCGGTCCTGCGCGGACAAAGAAACTGCTAAACCTGCCGGGCGTGGATCAAACCTCGCCGGCTTATAAACGTGCCGCCGCTGATACATATAGATGGATTGCTTCAAATGTTGAAAATCCAAACCTTAAAATCCTGAACATGCTGCTGGAAAAATTCAAAGACGAGCAACCGCTTATAGAGAAAACTCTCACTGGCATCTTCAAGACTGTGGCCGACGGATATGAGCAACCAAGCGAGGTCGCCGCGAAAATGCTGGTCGAGAACGGCGCGGATTCTGCGAAAGCCATGTCAAAAGATAAAGAGTATTTCACCGGACAACGACGCAGTGCCAACAGGGCGCTTGCGAGATTGCGTGATTTCAATTCAAAGCTCTCTGGCCCCTAAAAAATCCTAAAAGCAAAGTTCATAGAGGAAACACCATGGCTAGTAAAGAATTCGAGAGATACCGGAACATGATTGCCGCCGCCGAGAGTGATGATGACAAGACTCTGGGTACTCTTATCATGGAAGATACAGTCAAGGAAGATAAAGTTCTAGCCGCTTATGCGAGGGCTCTTGAAGTAGCGGCTTATATAACCAATCCTGCGCTCGTAAAAAAGCTGCTGGAGCATCCTTTTCTGAATCAAAGGTCGGAGCCTTACAAACGTGTAGTTAGCAGCGTATATAGCCAGTATGGTGCTGATAAGCACGGAAGCCCCAACCCTGAAATCCTGAAACTATTGCTGGATAAATTCAAAGACGACCGGTGGTTTATGACCCAAACCCTGTCCTCTATCTTCTCTGCTGCGGTGGATAACTATAACGTATTCTCTCCTGCGAAGGATGACTATATCCTGAGTAACCAGGCAAACGCGGATGCCGCGAGAATGCTGGTCGAAAACGGCGCGAATATCACAAGAATCCTGTCAGACGAGAAAGCACAGATTGAATCGCAACAACGCGTAGTCACCGCCAAGCGCGCTGCACTAAGTCGTTTCACGGCGAAAGTCGTGGGTACTAACCAATAGTCGGATTTTCTTCACAATTAAAAACCCGGCCTCCTGTTAAAGAGGCCGGGTTTTTTATGTGTATCAGGTTAAGCCTTAAGCCGCGATCTTGGACGGCGGCGCTGCTTTCTTTGTTTTGATCGGCATATTGAAGAGGATGTCCTCTTTCTCGAACTTTGCATCCCGTACTTTCATCTTTGCGGCGGCATCATCCAGATATTCCTTGGGCAGGCCAATGGGTTTGCCATCCATGAAAGTGCGGTCTTCAAGCATTGGTTTCAGCCAGAGGCTGGCCATTTTGAACGTGTAGTAATCGCTGGCCGGGTCGAGCGCCTTTTCGATCAGGGCTTTCATGCCGCCATTCGGGTCCTTCCTGAACTCGCTCCGGATAGCGCTGAAGGTCCACCCCAAGTCTTCAAGGGCCCGCTCCGGCGGCATGTATTTCATGGCAAAGCGCCGTGCCAGGTCTGCCGTCTGCTCCGGGGTCAGCTTGTCAAAGTCTATATCGCCCTTGCGCTTGACGATGGCATCCAGCACGAAAGAGGTGAAATGGACGTTATCGCCGCCCAGCACGAAATGGTTCGCGCGGGCGCCGGAGCCGATATACTTGTTGCGCGGATCACTCTCCGCGCCGTAACGCTGGTAGTGGCGGATCATCGCATAAGCGTCGGCGACAGATTCCGACAGCAGTATTTTGTAGTCACGGGACGAGGAGGCGCGGGAGAAGCCGTCCTTGATGCCGCAATGCGCCAGCTCGTGGTCCAGCACGAACAGCAGGTGCTGTTCGGTCTCCTTTGAAACGTTGTCGAATTGCTCTTTGGGGACGCCGTCATTGATAAAAATAAGGTTGACCTTCTGTTTGGGGTCGAACGTGGCGCAGGATGACGCCCCTTTGTCGTCTTTCAGCTCCTGCGTAATAGGATGGTTGCTCACGTATTCCAGAGCGGTCTCCGGTGTGAGGCCGGTTTTTTTCGTATCGATATCCTTATTGCCGTAGGCTTTCATCTGGTTCATGTTCACAACCATGATCTGGCCCTTGAGATGCGGAAAGCGCTCAACGGCATCAGCTGCGAATTTGTTGAAGATTTCAGTGAGTGACTTTTTAGGCGGCGTCGACGGTGATGGTGATTTTAATGCTTCAGACATTAGATATCCTCCCTTAACGTGTGTGACCCAAAGTTGTACCCAGCTATAAGACTACGTAAGAGGTTAATAATTTGTCAAGAAAATGCGTTTTTTTAGTCCTTTATTTCGCTATTATGAAATTTTGTGGATGATCTGTGGAAAACTTATTTTCCTCATATACGTTTTATGTGTGCTATTGATGAGGAATGCAGAACTGGTGGCACCCCGAACAATTCTCAAAAAAAATTCCTTACCTCAAGGAACGCGCACGTATTCTTGCAGCGGTGCGGAATTTTTTCGATACACGCGGTTATCTTGAAGTGGAGACGCCCGCGTTGCAGGCGAGCCCGTGCATGGAGCCGCATATACAGGCGTTTCGCACGGGTGATTTCTATTTACACACCAGCCCCGAATTCGCGATGAAGAAATTACTCGTCGCGGGACTGCCGAAAATATATCAGTTGGCGAAGGTTTTCCGCGACGAAGCGCCTTCGCGCCTGCATAGCCCGGAGTTCTGCTTGCTGGAATGGTATCAGCAGGGCATGGATTATAAAGGAATGATGCAGGAAACGACCGACCTGATCCGTGCCGTGGCGAAAGATAAAATTGTTTTCAACGGGCACACCTGCGATGTGAAAAAGCCTTGGGAAATAGTCACTGTTGTTGATGCCCTGAAGAAATATGCCGGAGTGGATATCGCGGCGCATCTGGGCGATCTCGCGCATATCAAAACAGCGGCAGAAAAGGCAAGCGTTTACATCTCGCCGCATGATGACTGGGAGAATGCGCTGCTGAAAATCATGATGCAACTGGTCGAGCCGCACTTGGGCGCGCCGGTTCCGACGATCTTGTGCGATTATCCTGTCTCCATGGCCGCGCTCTCGCGCCCGAAGCCGGAAGATCCGCGCTTCGCCGAGCGGTTTGAAGTCTATATTTGCAGCATCGAACTTTCCAATGCTTTCGGCGAGCTTACAGATGCCAAAGTGCAGCATGAACGTTTCCTGCATGATGTCGCGCTGCGCCAGAAAGTATACGGCGAGAATTATCCGGTGGATGAGGATTTCATTGCCGCCATTAAACACGGCCTCAAACCGTGCAGCGGCAATGCGCTGGGTATTGATCGTCTGATCATGCTGCTGACGGGGGCGGATAAAATCGAACTGGTGCAGGCCGCGCCTGTTATGCCGACGCCGCACAAGGGCTGGACGCCGTTGCATTATGCGGCTTCGGCTGAAGCGAAAGGTATCACTGTTGCGGAAGTGGTGACGATGCTGCTGGAGGCTGGTGTTGACCCTCATGCGGAGGATTATAACGGCGATACCGCCTTTAATATCGCCGCGCCCGCATCCCCCGTCACGGGCCGTTTGATGACGAACCACTGGCTCGCGGGCAAAACGACCAAGGATTTGAACGACAGGTCCGGCTCCCATGCCTCGACGTTGGCACAATATATCGCCAAATGGTCGCATGATGACGAGATTGAAGAACATCTCAAGACAAAGCGCCTGAACATCGAAATGCCCAATGCGGCCGGCTGGACGCCTTTGAGCGCTGCCGCCGCGATGGGGAGGGCGAAGGCGGTAGAAGCCTTTGCAAAACTTTACAGCCCGGCGTCCATCAAGATACAAACGACTGAAGCTTATACCACAAGCTATAACGGCTACCCCGTGACCTATGGCCTCACGCTGGATGCGCTGGGCATTGCCAAAGCGCGGCTGAAGCAGGATAAGGGGTTGTCTGCGGAGATGAAGAAAAATTTGCAGCGGTGTATCGATATTTTATCGCGTTGAGCCAAAGCGTTTCTGGCTGTCGTAGCCGAGGCCAAGCGCGACGGAGGAGAGTTTGTTTTCTTCCGAGACTGACGCTGTCGGGAACTTGCTTTTGATTAGGGCCTTGATCAGCGGCGTTTCTGTTGGCCCGCCGGTGAGAACGATCAGGTTGATCTGGTTCTGCTGCACGGCGGCGGTGGCAAGGCAATCGGAGATGGTGTCCGATATTTTATCGAGTCGCGCGGCAATCGCCTGTTCGAAATCGCTGCGGGTGACGTTCACGCTTAAATGTTCTTCGATGAAATCAAGTATAGCGACTGTTTGCGACGCATCAGTAAGTTCGATCTTGGCTTGCTCAACAGAGGCGAGCAGGCGGTGGCCGGTTTCATTTTTGAGGATCTTGGCATAGCGCGCCATTTTCTCGGGTGCATGGGATTCGCGCAGGACGGATTTCACTTCGCTTTTCATCTTTGGGTTGTAGAGGAAGTTGATCTTCGACCACTCGGCCATTTCGTGGAACCAGCTGAGCGGCACGGGCAGGTTTTTGACACCATAGGTTGTCTTGTAACCAAGCGGCGGCATAAAGGAGAGGAGGCTCAGGTCTTTATCAAGGTCATTCCCGCCGAGGCGTGTGCCGGCATTACCGAGAATATCGTCGCGCCGCACCAGTTTTTTTGCCAAGGCGGGGCCGAGACGGATGACGGTAAAGTCAGATGTACCGCCGCCGATATCGACAACGAGCGCCAGTTTTTCAGAGGTGAGCTGCGGTTCATGTGCGAAGGCGGCGGCGATAGGCTCGAACTGGAATTCGATGTGCTTGAAGCCCGCATGTCTGGCGATGCGCCTCAATTGTTCCTCGGCGGCATAATCGGCATCCGGGTCATGGTCGACGAAATGTACCGGGCGGCCCATCACGACGTTCTCGATCTGCTGGCCGGTGAGCATTTCGCCCTTGCGCTTCATATAGGAGACGAAGCCGCCGATGATCTCGTCAAAGCGGCGCGGCTTGTCGTTCACGACTGTGCCGAAGTTCATCAGCTGTGTGCCGAGCAGGCGTTTCAGGCTGCGCATGAAGCGGCCATCTTCACCCTCGGTAAAGTGGCGCATCGCCTCGCGGCCATAAATCGGTGCTTTCCCGGGCGGATAGAACAGCGCGCTTGGCAAGGTGAGGTGCCTGCCCTCGATGGGCGCCAGCGTCACGCCGTCTTTTGCCGAAACGGCGATAGCCGAGTTCGACGTGCCGAAATCAATCCCGCATTGCATGGCTTTTCCCCTTTAAGGCAAGGGGAGCGTTTATAAGTGATTCGCTGCGATCTGTCAACAGAGGGTGGTATTATGCGGTTTTTGGTATGTCGCTGCTTATGAGCGCGTGCATATGGTCGAACACGGCGGTGGGTTTTGCGTCGGCCAGTTTTTGCCGGAGGAGGGGTGTTATGTGGCTGCCGCCGGTGAAGGCGTAAACATCCATGCCTGCGGCCTGCGCTGCTTTGACGCCGTGCGGGCTGTCTTCGATGACAAGGCAATTCTTTGGATTGACGCCCAGCTTTTCTGCCGCGAGCAGAAAGACATCCGGCGCGGGCTTGCCGTTTTTGACCATTTCTGTGCTGTAAATATGCCCGCTGAAATAGTCCAGCAGGCCGGTAAGGCTGAGCGTGTGTTCAAGCCGCGCCATTTCGCTGCCGGAGGCAACAGCCATGGGAACGAAGATGGACTCCAGCACATCGTGGATGTCGGGAATGGCTTTCAGGTGACGGGTGAAGGCCACTTTTTGCCGCGCCTGCAG